>Ga0116231_10000061_pt1 | contig 113865 bp, 80 predicted proteins | sample S1TSphgellanicum_2_FD_89695 | JGI IMG/M metagenome (GOLD analysis project Ga0116231, IMG submission 89695) | Host-associated microbial communities from peat moss isolated from Minnesota, USA - S1T2_Fd - Sphagnum magellanicum MG | ecosystem: Host-associated > Plants > Peat moss > Unclassified...
AAACCCATCAAAAAAAAAAAAACCAACAACAACAAAGGTCCGGGCAGTTTAACTAACAAAAAAAAAAAAACCCATCAAAAAAAAAAAAAAAACAAATGCCCCGCAATGCCTGGAAACTGCCCGGACAGACAGACAGACAGATAGACACACCTGTAGATTTAATATATAAGATTGTCTTTGCCTCCCAACCACCTATTGAACTTACAATGGTGCACAACACATGTTTTTCACTAAGATAATTATGTCATGTTGTATGTGGAAAAGGAAGGAAGCAAATTATTTTACTTTGATGAATGATAATTTTTGTTTTGATAGAATGTGTTGTCATGCCTCCCCCCCCCCCAACCATATATGTACATTACGTGTGTGCTTCAATTAGTGAATTATGTTTTATCTCAATTTTTTTGTGTAAATGTTTTTTGAGAAAAATATTAGTTGTACCCATAACCTAAATGAGGGTTATTCTAAAAATGTTGTTGTGCACATCACTTTGAAAAAATTGGTTGGTTGCATGTGGGTCCACACATCTACAACATTCATGAAGAAAGTTCAATAGCACAAAAAACCCATGCTAATGGCAATTTGCAGACATGTGGATCCTATGTCCAACCCCAATAAATTTACCCCAATCTCTAATTTTATACATAGAAAAAATCTCAAATTCACTGCAATATCATGCAAGATAAGGCAATAGTGAAAATTTTATGTATGGCATATAGCATTTTATCAACCATGTAAAGGAGGTAACTATACACCATATGGGATGATGCCACCAAAAAATTAACTCCCAATGCTTGCACATCAACTAGCATGTGGGGCACATTTTGGCATGCATCCACTATAACCTTTGCCAAGACAACAACCCTCCTCTGTGTTTGAAACACATAAGGTTGACACAAGCTTGGTGCGTTCATTCGGAGTTTCCTTTAGTTGCTCCATGTTTAGGCATTCATTAGATGTCAAACCTATGTATCTCAAAACAACCCTAATCTTATGTGCCAAAATTTACCGTGGCACTATGTTGTTGTGATGTTCAACCACACTCAGTACTATCTGCAACCAAAATCCATTCACCTTTCACAACAATCTCATTTACATCTATTATTTTCTTAAGTATATAATTGGATTTAAACAAAACAAAGTGCTGCATGTGGCAAGGTTGGTCAAGGGATACCCTCATCGCCTTCTTCAAGATTCACAATACCCTAATTGTAAACAAGAAGGTTGATGGACTTTATGGCATTATGAGTGAAAATGATATTTCGATCATTGAGCACATTAATAAAATTTGTTATTTTCTCCTTACAAATTCATATTCGTCTATTATTTTTGCACTAGAGTGCACAACATAACATCCATGTCATAATTATAAAAGCAAAGATCTAACATTAAAAACTAATAACAACATATAGAAAAAAGGAAAAAAATTCATCAAAATAAAAGGCTTAATTTAAAACCATTTGTATTTTCTTTTAAATTCCTACCAATAAATTCCAAAGTAACAATGGATTGAGATTAAAGAAAAAATGTCCTAAGAGAATGTATTCCTTGATGGACATTGGCATTGTTAACCTTCATAATAGTTCCTCAAACAATCCAATACAATAGTAGGCTTTTGGGAAGTGGCAACACTATCCATGTAACAAGCCTAAAACCATTCACCTCCTATCATCATCACCCCTTCAACCATAAGATGGAAAAACAAAAATCATTTTTTACATAACAATCATAAATGTGCATACCTCCATAAAACAACAATCATGTATATGTAATTGATTGTCACAAAAAGTGTTGGTAAGCACTTTAGAATCCACAACAATAATTAGAAGTATGAAAATTGCTCCCTAATCCAATGGCAAGGTCATTACCACAAGTTAATGAAATGTTGAAATTAATGAGTTCAAAAATCACAAGAGCTTTTTGTAGTTGGCTTCATGGTCACACAACCTTAAAACTTGTCAAAAAAATGGTCAATAAGATGCAATACATGTGCACAAAGACCCCTTATGTTATGGTTATTAAAACTACATTTGCATTTTGAACGATGCAAAAAAAAAATAAAATCATCTAATTCATAGTTCAAACACTAAGACCTCAAAACATGGAAAAGTTAAAATGGTTGTCATTATCTAACATAATGAATGGGGGCGTTTTTTTCATTCATCTGAACATATTTTCATCCATGTTTTTCTTTTCTCATCAACCAACAAATCAAAGCACAAACCTTATGCATAATAATTATTATTCCTAACAAGGGACCTCTAAATACAAAGGGAAAAAATTGCCCATTGTAAACCGCAATCATAGTTGGAAAAGAGAAAATGTATGTGTGAAAAATGGATTGTAAGAATTTTTTTTCCTAATTTTTACAACTTCTGTCATATGTCCATTATGATGCATGACATCAATTTACTGAATACACGTACATTGAATAATCACTACATATAACAAGAACAAATACCTCAGTAGTTCCAGACTTGAATGAGGCATGCAATTGACCTTTTGTAAGAACTTTGTCCTAAAATTATGTGTTTTCATCCATCCTTATTCATTTGTAACCAACCACCAAGAGTAATAGCTTTCTAGGCACTTTTGAATCTAAACATATAGTAGACAAAAATCATCTTTGGTCTTAATAAAGTTATCCATAAAGTCACTCAGAGATAGGGGCTAAAAGCTCATGTTTGCTTGATACAAAGATTCACCAAAAAAAAATTATGGTTCAACAAGGCACAAAACCCATTTTTGCACCCAAAGTTGGGCTCAAACAAGTTGGTTACCATGTTGTGTGCTTGTCCCAAAAAAACACAAGGTGTTCATATGAACTTCACAAAGGCTTTGATATTTCTACATTTTCATTTTTGTAAAGTTAGAAGCGAGAGCATGCAAGGTTTGAAATGTCATCATTTTGTGAATGTTTGAGCTCTATGTGTATGTTTTTGTGCAACCTATGTCATTTTGTTTTTTCAAAAAACTTTGTGAACACATGTTCATATAAGGTAAAAAGGAAAGAAAGGGAGGTGGAAGAGGAAGTCAGTTCAAATCAATGTTTAGGGCATGAAGGGAGAAATTGGTTCAAGGAGCAAATGTGTTTGGAGCTCATTCACTTTGCTACTCAATTTTTTTTTAAATTCCAACTTTGAAATTGTAAGTTGTAAATGGCGGTAATGGTCTTCATGTTTTGTTTTTCCCTGACCAACTCCCCTTCGCCATCTTCATGGTGGTTCTTGCCTTCCTTTTCAATTTTTTATTTTTTTAAATTGGTAATTGTAATTACATGGTGGTGGTGGTATTTGTATTTTACATTTGCCTTGTTGTTTAACAATCCTCATGGTGGTCCTTATTTTGATCCTCAATGTTTTTAGGGTTTTAAATTTGAAATTGAAAATTGCAAATGGTGGTGGTGGTGGTCTTGAACATGTTTTGTTTTTGCCTTGTCCAACTCTTCAAAATCATCCTTGTGGTTGTGTCCAAACACAACATTAAGGTCCATGAAAGGTGTAACAACTAAACTTTTGATGATTTTGAATGGTAAGTTAATGTTGAAATTTTTACATGTACTTTTACAATAATGTTGCAAATATATCATGGGAACATTTTTATAAGTTTGAAACAAATCTAGTGAATATAAAAGATCCAAAAACATTTTCAAAACATTGTAACACGTGTTTTCACCATTTAATTTTTTAAAAAGTGTTTTTGGGTACTTTATATTCAACTTTTGTAAATTCACTTATATATGCATGTACATAATATTATAATATGATTTTTTTTGGCATAATTTTTTTATGTTGACTTATAAATAATGAATCCAAAAATATTTTTCACAAATATTATTTTTTTAAAAAGCAAAGCACAAAAGAAGTGGGATTGGGTCTTAATATGATGTTTGCATTTGGTTGTTGTTGCCTTGTTTTTCAATTGTTTTATTTTTTAAATTTAAATTTGTAATTTTCAAAAGATGATGGTGGTCTTCATGCTTTGTTTTTTCCTCATCTAGTTCCCCATATCCATCCCCATGGTGATCCTTGCTTTCCTCATCATTTTAAAAATATACATAGATCTGAAATAAAATGTGCAAATGGTATTGAATTTATCTTTAAATTCATACCATGTCAATCCCCGCTTTAACATTATCTTGGCCCCGTATTTTTTTCCTTATGCCCATAAAAACCCATAGAAAATTGAAAAGCAAGGCAAGGACTACCATGAGGATGCCTAAAAGGAGCTCAAGGCAACAACAAAGCATGAAGACCACCACCACCATTTACAACCTCCAATTTTTGAATTGAAAAAATAAAAAATTGAGCAACAAGGTGAGCAAACTTTAACTACATTTGTTCCAAGAATTTATCCAAGCCCCCTTCCTCCTTCACCTCCCTTTTTCTCCCTCTAACTTGACACAAAAATTGTATAGAAAATTATTTGGCAAAAACAAAATGACATAGGTTGCATGAAAACATAATTAAACACAAAGTTATCACAACCTTTTTTTAAAATTCTCCAAACAATGGTTGTTCAAACATTCCCACTTATAATTTGTGTGAAAACCAAAATGTGCACACTAAGCTTGTATGAGCACCTTGTGAAGGTTTTGGCAATGGGCACACAACACAAAACCAAACTTGTTTGAACTTGAGTTTGGGTGCAAAAATGAGTTTTGTGCCCCATTTACTTACAATGTATTTTTTAATGCAATTTTCACAATTTCAACTCATGTAGCAAACAAACATGGGTTTTGGCCTTGTCTTTGAACAACTTTACAAGTAAGTTTAATTAAATAAAATGATTTGTAAAATTCAATATCATGACAAGTTTGGTATGCTCAAAAGTTAACAATAGTCCAATATTGTTATAAACCAATAGTAATTAATTTAAAAATGTTACTTTTAAATGTGGGGTAAATCCCTTGGCATTGGGTTTTATCAAAATAATGAGTTGTGTGAAGGGAAATTGAGGTGGGCCTAATTGCAATAAAGCTCATTACTAAGGGTTTTATTGAACATTACAACCTTAATTGGTTTTTTATATAATTCTAAAGCATCATGTGAAAGAAATTAATTAGTGGAAATAAATTGCACTTTGTAATGCGGCCTCCAAATACATTAAAAAAACCAAACTTGGTTTTTGTGCTACCAACATTTAATATAATTTTTCCTAGAAGGAAAAAAATCATTTGCTATAGATGAATTGGACATGGAAGGAACATTTGGATAAAGTTGGGTACAATTATATTTGAATATAAAAATGAATAAAACTAAATATTATAAAAAAGATTGTTTAGCGTGTGATTAATGAGTTTTATCATGGAGGAGGTTGCATTGATAATAATAGTGCAAGATTAATTGTCAAAACTAATTGTTGGTAAAAAAAATGGAGTTTGTATGTTTCATCTTTTGTGTTATAATAGACTACCTTAGTGAATGATATGTCTATGATAAATCTATGTTTAAGGCTTATGTAATTTAAATTTGTAGCATTTTGTGTAGGATTTCAACAGAATGTTATGAAGGTGACCCTTATATCTCCAAGGTTTGGTGGTTTTCCCTCAAATCCATGTTCCATGATAGAATTCAAGAGACTTTCTTGATTCTCCCTCGTGTATTTTAAGAAAATATTGAACTTGTAACCTTGTTTTAACAATATGTAGGATTTGTTAAATTATTTTTGCAAAAAATCCAATTTTGTAAATTTTTTTAATGTTAAAATTCAATTTAGTATGAACATGGTTTTAGGGTTTTTTTGGATTTATCCCCATTCTCATATCTTGTGTTACAAAATCAAACTCACTTCTAAAACTTGCAAGAATCAAAGCTCAAGCGTAATGAAAGCAAAAAAAACAAAAGTTAACTTTGCCTCACTATCTTGTAGTGTTTGTGTGCATGTTTTCATGTGTGTGACTTTGTTGATTTTCATAATGTTGGGTGTGGATATAATAATGCATGATAGATTTAGCAAAACTTGGACAATTCAACTTGACATATCACTATAAAGAAAGAACATTATAAGTTAATGATGACCACCTTAGACCACCTTAGTGAACTAAATATCACTATAATTACTATCATATACAATTGTAGACACATACTTCAATAGACAAATCACTATAATGAAAAACATTAATGTCTTTTATTGCCTACTTTCCAACACACCATATTAATTTGCAAGCTTAGCACCTACCATAGTAGGCGACATCCTAATGAAACCGCATATCATTGAAATCACAAGAAGATATGCAAGCATAAGTAAATCAAAGAGGCATACATCGTGCCTATGAATCAAACAAATAAATAGTGTGTCTTTATTAAAGAGATGTGTCTCAAATGCATTGGTTGGATAAAATGCATGTAAGTTATCATGACATATTATACTATTGTCTTATTTTATGCTTAGAACTATTTGTGCACAATAAAAGCTAGAGCCACAAGTCAAATATTTCTTTTAGCATTTTCTTTTTGTTATGTTATTTATCTAGCATTTCCCTATGAGGCAAAAAAATAAATTAAAAATAAATTAAAATAAAAATTATATATATATAGATGTTTTTAAAGATGTAATTTTAGCTTGGATAAACAATTAACAAAGTGATGGATATGTAATTGAAATTAAAAAATTTCAATCCTATTGGTTCTTGAAGATTTTGATTTCAATTCCATGATCCACTTAGCGAAAACAAAAGCTCAAGTGAATAATAATCACCCAATTAATCTAAATTTTTAAAAATATAATTTCAAAATTAAATATGGGAAGATCTTGACATTTGTTGTTCATTTGGTGATATTTGCAATGGAATATCAAAAGAGTTCACTCCCAACTTCAAAATTCCATTTGCAATAAAATCATGTTTCAAATTGAATAATTTTCACAAGAAATGTATAAACTCTTTGAAAAAGGTATACATATTTAAAACTTATAGCTTTCTCAAACTAGGAAGACTTGCAAGTTATGGAAGAAAATCCATATTCAAATAATTGTCTCATGCTTCATGTGCAAAAACGAGGCTTCAACAATGAAAAAGCTTTTTAAAAAACTAGTTGTTCTTAAAGATAAGAGTTTGCACCAATGTGCAAACATAAAGTATGTATTTATGGATATAAATATACAAAGATGGACATGCAATTTAGTCAGTTTAATGTGGATGCATCACCTAAAATGTTATGCATTTCATTTCCTCTCTCTCTCTAGCCTCCCTTTTGGCTCTTTCCCCCTATTCAAATTCGTAACAAAAATCACAATATGAATATCTACATCCAAAGAAACTTTAATCCTCATTTCCTCATAAATGTAAAGAAAACAAACATGCAACATCCAAAATCATTTTAGAGGAAAAAAACCAAACAATATGTCTTTTCATAAGTAATTTGGTAAAAAATTTGTGTTTTTGTATGAAAAAAAATTAAGGTGCACAATCATACATGGCTTGAAGCCATAGACTTTGGATAAATCAAGAGAACAAATAACATGCAAGTATCTGACTTCTTTTGAACTTTTAAATGCTCATTCAAAAGCTTATCTACCCTAATTAGGAAAGTTTAGGATTAATTTACATTAGATTAGGCTAATTTAAGTGCTAATTTAAGTTAATTTAATGAGGAGGAGGCAAAACACCAAACACAAGTTTGTTTTTATTTTTCAATTAATTTAAATTTTAAATAAAATGAATTTGAAATTGAAATTTAGACTGTGAAAACCGAATATGAAAATCAATTGTTATTTTTGTAAGAACCATCATGTTTAAGAATTGACTTGAATATTTTTTTAAGAAAATGTGATCCTTGATTTGTTTTTATAAATTAAAATATATATAATTAAAAAAATCAAATTGGTAATCTCAAATGTTTGGAAAAATTGAAACCAATCATTCTCATTAAAATAATAATAATAATAAAATTTTAAAAACTACCCAACACTAGTTTCTACCTTAATTTCATGCTAGTGTGCAATTTCAAGCAAACATTTTTGTCTAAAAGACTAGGTAAATGTGCAAAAATAAAAATGATGTTCAATTGATTGTTGACAAATGGTGAATGCCAATGAAATAAACCTTGGTCAAGGTAAGGATGTACATTATCATAATTATTAGTTCACTTATTTATTTGAACATTCCCCATTTGTTTGTTCCAATGTTCTTTATAATGTTTCTATGTTTTCAAACTAAAGATCATTGTTGAACCTTATAATTTCAAATTATAATTTTTAACTCATTAAAAAACACCCAAAAAAATGAAATTAAAAAAAAAACAACATAAAAATGTTTGTAAGAAAAAAATTGACAATTTTGTTAGTAATCACATATATATAAATCATAATTAACTAATCAATTAATTAACATAAAAACCAAGAAATTGAAAGTTGTCATGGTTAAACCTTATAATTTCAAATTATAATTTTTAACTCGTTAAAAAACACACAAAAAAACAATGAAACTTTTAAAAAAACAACATAACAAAATTTGTAAGAAAAAAATTGACAATGTTGTTAGAGATCACATATATAAAAATCATAATTAATTAATCAATTAATTAACATAAAAACCAACAAATTGAAAGTTGTCATGAAGATTGGTGAAATTAATTCGGAAAAAATTGACAACAAAACACAATGTCATTAGTGCTAAAGAAGAACATAAATTAAAAGAACACAAAAACCAAAAACAAAGCACTTCCAAAAACTTGGAACAATGCCTAAACAAAACACATGAAGAAGGAAAAAAAAGATGATGGGACCCAAAAAATAAAATAAAATAAAATAAAATAAAATATATATTTTTTAAAAATGGCAAAACAACACATGTACAAGGCTATGGAGCAAAAGCCAAAAAAGAAAATGAAAGCAAAATGATGTCAAAAAGATGCAAAGAAATGTAGGCTAAGGTGAAAATCCTAGAGGGGGAAAAAGAAAACAGAAGAAAGGTAAAAGATATATAAATGTGAAAGCATATTCCAGAAGGAAAAAAGCTTATGGGAGAGTTTTAGGGTTTGGAGCTTCCTTTTTTAGGGTTTGTGTTTTGTGGAGCTTTCCTTATTTGAGCTTCTTCTTCTTGAGACAGTTCTGTTTCTCTTACGTTTTTGCACCGAGCTCAAGGATGAAATGGCTGCTACAAGGCGAGCTTGTCGACTGCCCGTCTCCCTTGCGGTTCAGTGTTTTTTTTTCTTTTTTTTTTCCCCTTTTTTGTCAAAATTTGTCTCTCTTCTTCTCATTTTCTTGCTGGAGTTGGTTTTTTGGAGACTGCCATGATATAAGTGCTTGGAGCTTCATACAACACGAGTATTTTCTTTTGCAGTTTGAAAGATTTTTCCAAGAAGCTCTATTGGAACCAGGAGTGATTCTAGTCTAGGTGTATGAATTTTTGCACTGTTCCCCCCAGACAGAGTCTTTACCACTGACTGCATCGGCATGTGAAACTGGTCTGCTCTCAGTTTGAGAGCATTAGTTGGAAGCTTCTAGTTAAGTTGCACATTTTGCGAAGAAAAAAGATCCGGATTCTTCTAGTCTGGAAGATATTCTGATCCAATTTTAGAAGTTGAGAATTTCAGAACGTGAGTGAATAGTGTTCTGCACATTTGTTTGTATTGTGAATTGAGTTTTCTTTTTGAGTATTGGCACTTAGGTTTGGGAAGGGTGCGGGTTGTTGGAACAGGTGCGCGATGTGTTGTTGGGTGCTTCTACGTCCATGTTCAAGTTTAATGCTCCTGCTGCAGATGAAGTAGGACGTCATTCAACTGTTTTAGGGCATTGTGTTAACCATGGCTTGAGAAATGGAACATGGAGGACATTGCAAAAGGCAGCAATTGCAGTTGGAGGGATTTGCCAGCAGCAAACTCCAAGTAACCAATGGCTGGTGCAACGTTGGCTGGCAGACGAAAAACGGCACCTAGCAAGACCAAAATCCCTCATTTCAGGGCGAGGACCAGTTAACCGGACATTGGCAAAACCTGATGAAGCCTTGGATTTGAAGCATTCAAAAATAAAGCAAGAATGGAGCCAAGAATACCAACCACCTCCAAGCCAACCTCTCACTGGATCCCTGGCAGCAACATCTCCAGAAGAGGTAAACTGTGCATTCTGCACCAGATGAAGGAATGGGTTCTCCACGTACAGACTAAAGATGAGAAAAATTTAGATGCTCTTTATGGTTCTGTTTTTGGGTTTGTTGATTTTGAAGCATTGAGGTATGGCATGTCAGTGTCCTGTGCCTGCAGGAGATTATTGCCGCTGTGCTGGCAAGGCCGGACTTGCTCATTACCCGTAATGTGGAATGGGCCAATCTGGCATTTGGCTTTGAGCAGGTAGGGCTCAAATACTCTTTCCTATAGTTCTTGTGAATGTGTCTGGTACCCAACATCCTGAGTGAGTTGTCCTGTTGCTTCCAGAAATTTGGCAGAAATTCATGATGTAATGTATATATGAAAATTATATCCTAATTTTGGGCTGATTATGTAGTATTTATCTACAATCACTCTTGGGAGTCAACAAAGTCAGGAGCGGGTCAGGAGGGGGCAATGGCAACCAGTACTGCCATTCTTCATGATGGCGATGCTCTGATACTTTGTGAGTGCTCACAAGGTTATGACAGCATTCATTGTCATGTTTCCATCCACTGTTGGGAGCTGATGAGTCAATGGAGAGTAATGGCAGCTTGTCCTGGCCATCATGCTCTGGCTTTGTGAGCGGTGGTCAGAGTGCTAACACCACAATCCTTTCTTTTGTATTTGGTTTAGGTGGTTCACCCTGGACCAATGTTCCAGATTTTTTTGCTTGTTTTTCCACTGGGTTAGACAATTGAGTAGAACAGATGGTGTAACTGTGGTTTTGTGATTATTGTCTGCAGCAAAACCGATATGTTATCATTGATCCTCGTCAGCCTCAAGCTGTAAGTAGATCTAGCTGTTTCTCCTCCAATAGCTTCAATCATTTTGCTCTTTGGTATAAGGGGGAAAAAACCTAATGCAGATTGGACACTTCTCTGGACAATTTCCTGTTATGAATCAGAAATTCATCAAAGATACTTGCATCCCTATAGTTGCAGAGGCCTGAATGCAACATAGATCTTATCAACACACATGCAATCTTGGAAATTAAGTACTATGTTGATGGGTATGCTGTAAAGTCATATGCAACAGTAATGTATAACAATGTAATCTTTTGTTATGTTTTTCTGAAAATGTGGTGGGGGAGTAGAATTTATAGAAGGTCTAAAGGAGTTGCAGGACCTGTTAGGGGAGAAAGGGTTTGCCAGTAAGAAGTGGCATTTCCATGCAGCAGTTTGTTGAACTGATAGGAGTGAGGGAGCCAGTGATGTCATAGGTATACTATGGGATTGAGTGTATGTTAGATCCATCATTCCATTGATGAACTTCCTGCAGCTTTTGGTCTCTTGTGACAAATTAGACCTGCAAGTGTGACTTGCAAATAGTTCAATGATGGGTGATGGGTAATGGGTTTAGTACATGAGCAGTAAATTTTCATGTTTTTGTGTGGTTTTGGACAGTGTCTGACATGGGACATTACTTGCTCTGTGATCTCAGCCAGTTGGTTACATCCTCGAAGACAGCAACATCCTCCTGCGACAGGTAGGAACTCCTCCATCTGTATCCTCCTCTTGAAAGTGTGGTCATTTCAAACCTTTATAAACTCAGGCTGTTGGTTAATGTATGCCATTGAGTGTCACTCATGGCTGGAAGGTGATGCAGTCCACAGGGCTGTTATGGTAGCTGGTTGATACCATATATGTTAGTATTGAAAGTCTCTAAACATGTGTATGGCTGTTGCCAATGTTCAAACTTCTCCTCATTTTTCTTTTTTGTCTTTTTTTCCTCCTCTGTTCTTTCCTATTTTTTCCTCTTTGCTGATGTGTGGTGAGAAATCTCTTTAACCTTTTTATTGGGTCCCTGTGGAGAAGACTTAAATCATAAGTTTGGAGTTCTCATTACTTATGAAGAGATTGTTTTAAAGACCCTAGAACTGGTCAGTTGGCAGTAACATGATCTTGCAGCAAGGATCATGGGGTCACTTTGGCTGAATAAAAGGGCACAAGGGCCCCTGTGTCCCCAGAAGTTTGATTATTGAAGTCCCTAAGTCTTTGAAACTCTCACAATGCCCTTTCTATTGTCCCTTGGATGCAATCCAGTCCATCCAACTGGAAGTTCTTTTGATTCATTGGGTCTTTTTCAGATACCGAAGGTTGTTCTCATGTTTTGCATATCTTGTTTGGTGTATAGCTTACACTGTACTGTATAGAACTCAACAAGTGCAGACATATATATCATGTCACCATGTCATGTTATGCAGTTGATGCGAACGAGGCGTCCCTTTGTGGCATCAGTACTAGATGCTAATGGCACTGTAGTATTCCAGGCAAACTCACTTCCTACAGCATCTTGAATTTATCTGCTGATGCTGTGAATGGTTGGATGATGCAAAGTCCTTGGGATTTTCTAATGCAGATTATGTCGGGGGAACACAATGGATTCAACAGTAAGCTAGTAATAACAAACCCACTGTTACAGGATGCCAAGCTGCTTTCTTCAAGGTGTCTGACTTTCGTCTTGCTTGGGGTGCTCCAGGTTCGGAGACCTATTTGGTTCATAAACAGTGCAATCTATGTGGAAATTGATGGCAAAGTAAGTGCACCTACCACCTAAATGTACATACTAACCCTCATACCTTCTATTATTATGCTTTGAAGATGCAAAGAGTACAGTGCACCTGTTATGTACTGAGTTTGTGATCAATGTGTTTAGCTTTCCTGATGTCATTACAACTGCAATTCTTATGGTCTCATGTTGATTTGGGCTTTTGCACCTTCATTCAATACCTTACATTTAGCAATGTATCCTCCAGCCCTACAGATCACAAATTGTGTTGTGTGGTAATTGTGCAGGTGATTGGAGAGTGCCACAGGAGATGGCATCTCTGGAGACGGAATTATGACGTTTACTTGGGGTATCATCATTTGCTATTCACAGATGTCCTGTTGTGGTGTTCAAATTATGCTGCTATCTGTTGCCTCTTTTGTAAGGTGTAGAAGTAAGGAAGATCCTTTCACATGAGAGTCGAAATATATTGTTCACTTTGAAGTGTCTAGAGTGGGTGATAACATGAAGGGCAATACCCCTGGCAGGAGCAAACAGTTTGCAGCAGTGGAGAATCCTGGGTTCTGGCATTGGACATTTACTCTGAAGGATCAGAATCAAGGAAGATTAGCTGAAATTGATCGTAATTGGAGGGGTTTTGGTTATGAGGTCAGTGGCAGATGAAGCCTGGATGAAGTCTCTTTTGTTATCACTCTCACTCACCTACCAATGGGGATTAGATTTTCAGTTGGAGTAACCATTTTCCTACCAATGCTCTTGTAAAGGTAATATGGCAAGGTAGGGACAGTGCATAAATGCTACTACCTCAACTCTTCTTGAAATGGATGTGGCCTTGGAAAGCACTCAGTGGTTGCGAGGATGGAAAATGGGTGCAGTTTTTGACAGATGCAGGGCAGTACATGATCCGGTTTGGGGATGTGTTGCCAAGAAGCAGGTTTCAGTACACTGCACACAATGAAACCCTGCACAACCACAAGCCTCTACTGTCAACCAAACAAACTCATTCAGGACTGCAAGAAATGCAGCAATTAAGGGCTGCTGCTGAAGAGGTGGACCTAACTTGTTCTATGTTTGTGGTGGTTCACTGCTTTTTGCATCTGTGAGCTTTTGGCCAGTATCCATCTGGACAGTTTAATCATAAGTTCCTGGACTGATTGGGTTGGGTGTGGCAGGCAGAACCATTACCAGTGTCCCGGAGTTTGACATTATTGGAGAGAGCAGTAGCCTTGGCTTTGGCAGTCTCCCTCGATAATGACTACTTCTCTCGACATAGCAATGCTGGGTATATTTTTGCCTTTCAATGGTGTATTCCCCAAAAGGATAGGTTTATTCCTGGATGGCATGCAAATAATAAAAGTGGAGGTTTACTTGTGTGGGCTTTGTGATGCAACTGTGATTTGCATACTGCAGGGTTGTGTATCTGACTGGGATTCTTGGTCTCACCTGAGATACAAGACTTTTTATCTCCTAGTTCAGTTTTTCCCTTTCAGTTTTTCCTCCTTTTCTGCACATTAATAGGTGATCAGGGAATTTTACATCCTGAACTGTTATCACCAGTCTTCTAGTGAATCGCAAGTGCACAGGATTGTATTGCTGGCAAATTGATACCTATGTGTTGATCAATTTTTGCAGATGGGGCTTGCCTCTTCCCTTTTTTGGGTCTGGTGAATAGTGGGAGCAATAAGCTCAGGTGAGTCAATGCAGAATTTTGCATCAGAGTCACATGCACTTTCCAGTGACCCACATGTGTTGACATAGTCTTCATGTGCATGTGTTTGGCTAACAGGGCTTAAAAGCAACAGTACAATATGAATCAGATCTATTGCTATATTCAATGTGGGTTGAACTAGTGGGCATGCCAGAAATGTCTGATCAATTCATCTTCTGTAGTCTAACAGAGAGTGGATGATCTCAAGGTTTCACTATGCATCGTGTTAAGTTAGATGCATGGAAATCCATAACATGTTAGGTATTTAGGATTTTTCTCACTTGCTTTCCCAAAATCTAATAGAACATGAAGTCTCTTTAGTTGAACCAGTGATTGGATGGAGGAGGTAGGTGGTTAGGGAGATACACAAATTGACAATATTTCAGTAACATGGATATTTTACTAAGTGCTCTATGTCCAAGCTATAACTTGGCAATTGATCAATTTACAAGCTTTATAAATGAAAATAACTCATTAGTCCTATACAAACATGTCGCCAATTAAGGCAAAATCCATGTGGGGATGCCTGGCACTTCGGTGCCTCACAAAACTATGGATGTAAGTGGTGGATAATATCACATTTGGACTTAGAATGCATGTAACAAGTAATTACATGCTCAATGTTATTTAGTTATATTTTTTAGTGAAGTGTATAATTTTTCAATTGCATCATTTTTAACTTATGTATCAAATGCATCTAATTGAACTATTAATTTGAAAAATGAACATGTGTTTTACATAATGGCCTTGTCATGTATGTTGTTTTGTGAATGGTCATTGAATGAAAATTTGACATATTTGGGTGATGAGAAAGTTTGATAACTTATATATATCATATTGATAATTGAAAGCTTCAAATTACTTTGTTGCATATATATAATTATATTAAAATGATTTATTTATAAGGTTGTTTTGTTCATCTTCTAATTTATGATTACAAAATAAAAACTCAATGCCAAAAACAAAACCGTATGAATGATGATAAAAAATTTAAGACTTAATGCTTGAAAATGTTATCATTTTGTGTTTTTCATGAACATGATAACATAAGTTTTTTTCCTTGTATAAAGTAATTAATGAATTTCATATGTAACATGATCTATTGTAGCAACATTGAGAGTGGTTAAAATTTATTCAAATTCATTATAACACAAGGAATGTTGTTACCAAAATCAATCTCATGAATTTTAGTTAATTATGTGTTTATATTTTAATTTTGTAAGTAAACTATGTTAAGTTATAACAAGTTTAACAAATCTTATTGAAAGTTTTAAAGTGAAAACACAAGTTAGGGATAAAGTTCACCATGGAAAAGACATAGGATCTGAGGATAAAAAACATAGTCATTATCACCAATGGTTTTACCAAGCATGGGGTGTAATTTAAACCACCCCACCACTTTCATCATCATCTAGGGGGAGTTTTTAAATCTAAAAATAAATTTATTTTCAAAGTTTGTTTTCACGTCATTGTTGTGTGATATGGAGGACATGTATGCAGGCACGAAAGGGCCTTGTCAATATTTGGGGCAATTGGCACCATTGAGTTGGATAATTTCATTTAAGAATTTGACAATAGATGTGATATGCACTTCATAATAGATTGGTCCAATAATTATAGGAAATGAAATGCACATAACATAACAATTATTACAAAATTATGTTGGTTTTTGAAAGAATTGGGTAGATTGATGGGACTAGGGGTTTAGATCGTATTACAAGATGATATTGCAATTTTTAAGAAACCTTTCGTGTTTAGTGAGGTGCAGCAATCTTTAATTCAAGCTTGAACAAGTTGTTGGACATGGGTTTAATGGAACTATTTAAAGGTGAGTATTCTTCAATAATAATGATGTTAACCAAGGACATTTTTGGCAATTAGATTAAATATCGCATGTGTTGGGATTACCATCCAACAAACAAACAAACTTGTTTGGACAAGTATGTCATGCCCTTATTTGAAGAGATTTTTGACATCTTAGGACAAGCCAAGGTTTTTAATACCTTAAACTTGTGGTTTAATTATCATTAGTTGTCATTGAAAGAAAGTGATAGGGTCAAAATGACAAATTAGGTAATGGTGATGGTTGTCATCAATTTGGGTGATCCAAATGTGTGGCTTTAGGCATGTGAGCAATGTGTAATTTTGTTTCAACATGTTATGCCCATGGTCATGGAAAATTCATGGATACACTTTGGTACGCCACGATTCATGAAGGTGGTTATCGACTTTAAGTTCATAAATTCAAGTTGAAAGATTATGTGTACCTATATCAAACAACACTAACTACTTTGGATGTGATTACGCTACATGTTAATTTACATATGCGAAAGGTTTTACCTTTTGGTGTTGTTGTTTGGAAGGTCAAAATAATAAGATATGGAAGGATCATCTACATAATTGTGCATTATGTCATCTTCCCAATGTGAACGACCAAATTGACCCATCTTTGGTAGTTCTTCATACTAAACTTCATTGTATGTTGTGTGCGTAGTCTACAAGGGCCACCACCATGTTGGTGTGTGATTAGTTTTCAAGGGGTTGGCACATGGGAAGCCTTACACTGCCTTTGGATAAGGTACCATTCAAGAAATGGTTTTGTCATTTATGCACCAAACAAATTTAAGATCTCATTTATAAATTTTGGTAGTTGGAAATACCTTTCATTTTTTTCCAAGGTGATTCACATTTGGTTGAGAAGTTGGGAAATTATAATTAAGTGATTCACAATGGGGTTCACATTTGCACCTGGCCTATTGGTCCTTACACCTTAGAATTAAGGTGATCATTTTTTAGGGAATTTGCAAATAAGATTTATTTATTAGCATCTAGCTTAGGAGGACTTTAACCCCAAATAAGGGCGTGGTCTAGATGGTAAACATTATGTTAATATGGTATATGTTGTTTCGTTTATGCTTTTAGGATAGCATAAAAGAGTTCCTTTTAGCTTGTTTATGAATATTAAGAATAAACACATTAAAGAAAAATGCCTCCATGCTCATGGTGGGGTGGTGAAATTTGTACTTTGTTGTTCATATTTTGTGAAAGAAATAAATGCGCATGTGTGTAGGATTTCTATTGTGTTGTTGGGTTAAAAGGTTGCAAAATAGGTACCATTCCGGGTTCACTTAAATTAGGGCTACTACATTAGGGTTATTGTAACAAAGTTGCTGCAACAAGGCTAATGAAAAGGGACTATAACCTAGGGCCCATTGGGGCCTAGTTTACATTCTCATTTATTTATTTTTTATTTCATTATATTTTAATGAACAAAGACTCAATACAATATTAATAGTGCGGTATGTTATATGTGGTATTAAAATAAGAATAAATAAAACCTAAGATACCCATCCTTTTATGGTTTCAAAATCCTAGTAGTCGTTTTTTTCCTTTCCTTATTATTTGTAGAATGAGCCATAACAACAAACCTAATAGACAAGCTATTGGTAACCCGAAGTATAATTAAGTGGCAGAGTTGGCTGACATGGTTTTCACTTCCACATAAGAAAACACAACCTCTTATTGGTTCATTTATTATTATTATTATTATTTTGGTAGCCATGTCTTGGTTTGTTTAAAGGGCTATTATGTCTAATGAAATAGATAACAAAAACCCATTTGGGGGTCAGATATTGTCTATGAGAATCGGGAGTCTTGAAACTCAATTAAAAGCATCAATGCTTGGGATTGACAACGTTACTTGTGACGCCTTGGTCTCCATAGTGCGAGCGAAACTTCTAAGGTGTTAATCAATCATGATATGGTAGAAAGGCATGAACGTTGGCCTCACGAGCAGGATATGGAGCCTAATTTTGAACTTGAAAGTTTTGAAGAATGACAAGAAGCCAAATGCCAAAAGAATGCAAATAGGGATATCTCTAAGATGGTTAAACCTTCAAATGTTCATGGCAAGGATAATACGACCCCTAAAGAGCTCATATCATTCCTAAACATTTTAGAATAATTATTTGGTGAGGATTACAAAAAGCCAGAACAAGTTAGGATAGCCATGGTGATGTTACAAAGTAAAACCAAGGTATGGTGGGGATAAGTGAAAATGGATCACGAAGCTTGTAAACAACCACCAATGAATACTTGGTCAAAATTTAAACGAATATTTACTGCTCAATATATGCTAGAGATTATTATATTCGTATATATGAAAGAAGAGCTAATCCAACTAAAACAATATTGAATAACCATAGTGGAATATAGAGGCAAATCGTTGCATGAAACGTACCGCCTAAGCCTAAAACCTAAAGTTGGAATTTGAAATGATAAAATGCATTTTCCCTTATACACATGCAAGTAAAATCCAATAATTTAATTACAAATTGAATGTTATACATGTAAACCTATAAGTAAAGATGGGGATGAATGTAAGCATTCATCCTCATTATGGATGAATGATCTTTTCCAATCATCCAATTTATGAATGAAAAACATTAATTGAATTTACATGTTTGTAATATATAAAACTTCTATCAAAATTATGGATGAACATTTAATTTTATCATTAAGTTCTTATCAATGATACTTTTTTCCCCTAGTGTTAATTAATTAGAACTTCATGAAACACAATTTAATTATATATGATATAACATTTATTGAATAATATAATGTAAATTTTATCATAAATGTATTTGACGGCTATAGTTTTAAATGCCATTATTTTCAATATGTCTTAATTATATTACTATTATCATGTTAACATCCACCCCACGATTGTTGTTTATTATATATATATATTTTGGGCAAGTTGACCTAGTGTCATTGACAACACTGATTTTTTTTCCTCTTCGAAGGTGTTACAACTCCCCCCAAACCTATTTATAAATGTCATGGATCACAACATGGGATTCTTTTCATTCTTCTTTGAAAGTGCCACAACTTTCATCAAATCTAATTAGTGTTGTTGACAATGATGGGTTTTGAACGTTTTAAATATCTTTAAACTACTTGTTGTCATTGATAACAATGGGTTTTTTTGATAAATTAAAATTCAATTTCAAGCACCTTAATTAGCTTTCTTCAAACAACCTACTATCATAGATGACAATGAGGTTGTTTTTAATAATTATTTATTTTCAAAGTGCTCTAATTTTGGAAACACCCATATATAACGTTGTTGACAACAATTGGGGGGGGTGGGTTAACATTCCTCCCATGACAATTTTTTTTTTTTTTGCTTAACATTGTTGATGAAAATGATTTTTAAACAAACTTTTAAAAATTATTTTGGTCCCATCATCATATTTACGTTATCCATCATTTTTAAATGACATCTAACTTTGAGATATTAATACTTGGACAACAAATGAAAATTAATATAAATAATTATTTATTTATTCATTTTATAATCATGCATGAATTTCATCCAATGATTTATTTATTTAATCCAACTCAAATGAAATTCATCCATGCAAAAATGACATTTATCCATATAAAATCATTCATCTATTGACACATTCATCCATGTAGGTGGATTAAAATTACATTAAACTTCAAGTTGCAAGTTCATGCTTTACATTTGTGCACAAGCTATCCTCGTGGAATATAAACAAAAGTTTCACACATGCGTCATCTATTTTTTTTCTCGAAGGGAATTGGATAAGGTATGCATTTTTGTGAATGGGTTGGATGACCATATTAAGTTTATGGTTAAGGCCTACAATCCCAAGACTCTTTTTAAGGCTTATAAGCTAGCCATAAACTTTGAAACCCGTAGTAAAACTTATAGGAAACACTCAAAAACATGGACAGAATGCTTAGGGCAAAAACTAATACCCCCCATTCCCATGCCCATAGGGGAAAATGGAAAAAGTTACACAAGGTTTGGAAACCCCAGCTAAGGGTGGGTCCAACATCGAAGACCCCACCTAGGCTTAATAAGAAAGAACAAGAAGACCATAAATGTAAAGGTTTGTGTCTATCATGCCATGAACCTAAGCATCGATCTTTCTAATTCCCAAAAAAACCTCGTCAAGTAGTAGCCTTAGTCTAATAACCTAGGTAAGGAAGACGGATAAACAAAAAACCCATGGGGCAAAAAATAAGGGACCTATCCAAATATTGACAACCATATTGGAACAAATGGTGGCACATAACCCTACAATGATCAACATTGAGGGGGTACAATTGTTGGGAGGCCTACATTGGTGTTGGTGGACCTTGGTAGTACCCACAATTCAATGTTTGAGATTTTTGCTACTAGCTTTGGCCACTCCATTGAAACCATGGATCCATCTAGGATTTTGTTACCCGTAACACAAATATTTTCATGAAAGATGTGTTAATACAATTTCCAAGATTTGGCGACCTACACCAAATTTCAAGTTTGGTTAGGAAGCATCTACAATGTCATTTTAGACATGTAATGGCTAGACCTAGTGGATGCATGGGTAATGTGTAAACGCGAGTTGGTTTGTGGCACAAACCCTAATGGATTTACCTTTGAACGTAGATGTATGTGAACCTTACGTAATACCTTTATACAAATTGCCAAACAATTTAAGAAATGGGTACATAAGGATGTGGAACTATTTACCATAAGTGTGCACGAGCCAATAAATGAACTTGTGAATGATAATGGTTTGAGTGAAATTGCAAGGAAAGTTTTAAAAGAATATTTTGATGTTTTCCATGTAGATTTACATGGCTTACCGCCAACTAGGGAAATTGACCATGCAATTGACTTAATGTCAAATGCAAAACCCCTCTAGAACCCCCTATTGATTCTATTTTGCTGAATACGAATAATTGGAACAACAACCAAATGATCTTCTAAATAAAAGGTATATAAAGCCTAGTAAATCCCATTGGGGTGCTCCTATCCTATTTGTGAAAAAGAAGGATGGAACTTCAAGACTTTGTATGGATTATAAAAAATTGAACAAACTTACCATTAAAAATAAATTTGGATTACCAGAATTCATGATCTTGATCATCTACATGGAACCACATGATCTTTTCCAAAATAAAATTTAGAAGTGGCTACCATCATATCCATGTGAAATATCAAAGATGTTCCTAAGATGGCCTTCAAAACTATTTATGGGCATTATGAATTTATGGTGATGTCATTTGGATTGACAAACTCCCCAACCACATTTATGACTTTGATGAATTCCTTGTTTTAGAAGTATCTAGGAAGGTTTATGCTAGTGTTTATGGATGATAGTTTGGTCTATTCCAAATCCAAAACAAAACACTTGGAGTATTTAAGGACTATATTTGAAGTCTTAAAAACCAACCAATTGTATGCCAAAATGAACAAATGTGAATTTGGTGTACCCCGAGTAAACTACCTTGGACATGTAGTTTTGAACAAAGGAGTAGCAATTGACTTTAGAAATATTAAGGCTGTGGTTGAATGGCCAACCCCCAAGGATAAAACAAAAGTGAGAAGCTTCTTGGGTTTGGCTAGTTATTATGGGCGTTTTGTGAGAAACTTTGCCCAAATTGCAAGACCTTTAACTGATATGTTAAAGTGGAAAATCAACTCCTAGGGTATCCAATGGAACCCTAGTTGTGAACATAATTTTCAAGACTTGAAAAATGCCCTAATACTGGGAGTTATTAATCCCAAGATGGGGGGGCTAGTATTATGTACCAGTGGTAGTGACCTAACCACAAGTGTAATGCTAATGCAAGGGGGGCAAGTAATTGCGTATGAATATAGAAACTTAACTCCTATAGAATTGAACTACCCCACCCATGAAAAAAAGTTGTTGGTTGTAATTCATGTTTTGAAATTTTAGAATCAGTATTTGTTAGGAACATAGTTCACAATTGAGACTAACCATGAAAGCTTAGGATATCTAACCACCTAACATAATGTAAGTAAAAGGCAATGTAGGTGGGTGGAAATATTACAACAATTTGATTTTGGTTAGTCAATGTAATATGTGAAAGACAAAAAGAATGTTGTGGCTAATGCTCTTTCCCATCGTCCCTTGGCTAATGCCATTTCCATGGTTAGAAACACCATGAGGTAAGAAATAAAGAAATATTGTAAAGACCAATGGTTCAAAAAACTTTACGAGAAAATTGAAAATAACATAGAACCCATGAAGAATTTCAAAAATATTAAGCATACACTTTAGATGGTGGGGTTTTATATTATGGCATTAGGGTATGTATCCCTAAGTTTAATGACTTTTGTGCCAAAACTCTTTATGATTGTCATAACATCCCAATAGCCAATCACCTGAGATTTTAGAAAACTTATATGATTAAAAATAAAAAATAATTTTGGTCAAGCATGAAAAGGGATGTATGAGAATATGTAGAAAAATGTTTTATGTGTTGAATAACTAAAGTGGAGTAGATTAAGACCCTATGCATTTTACAACCATTGGGGGTTCCTAATAACAAGTGGGTGTCCATTAACATGGACTTTATAGTGGGATTTCCACTATAAAAAGCATGATAGTATTTTTGTGGTCATTGACCGACTCACAAAACATGCCCATTTTATACATACCAAATCCACTATGTCAATCATTGATGTGGCAAAACTATTTATTTGTGAAATTTTCCATTACATGGTTTGCCAAAAGAAATTATTTGTGATTAGGATTGAAAATTTGTAAGCCAAGTATGGGGTACCTTGCTCAAAATTTTGGGCACCAAATTAAAATGAATAGTGCTTATCACCTCGAGACAAATGCACAAATAGAAAGAACCAATCATACTTTGGAAGATATATTAAGGAATTATGTAGGACATAAATAAACATAATGGGAGCAATACCTATTTCTAATGGAATTTGCTTATTGTGTAAGTTGGCATTCTTCCATTAAAACCAACCCATTTTATGCCCCTTATGGTCAAGAGTGTTTAACTCCCTTTTTATTTCAACATGCACCTCTAAAGTGGAAGGACTTAATCAAATGATAACCACCATACAACATACTTTTCAATTGGTTAAGGAAAGTATGTAAAGTGCTCAAGACCAAGCTAAATTTTACGCATATTCAAATCGTACCCCGACTTTGGCCATTTTTTAGATAGGTTACGTTACTTGAGCCAATGTGCATGGTTCCTTGTACATGAAACAATCTTGCCATTGTCACTTTCAACAATTTTTTAATTCTATAACCATGGCTTGAATTCAAGTAGGGGTTTAACCACTTGAGAAAAACTTCCAAAATTTGACAACTAGGCTATGCATAGTCTTTCCAAAACCATCTTGTGTTTATATGAAGCCCACTGCAATGGCTAGTTTCCATCTTAAAACCACCTTATTTTGATAAATATTTTTTGTTGAAGACACAATTGTTACTTGTAATCTATTTAGTTACAAGTGAAAAGTAGGAACTTATGGAATGACAATCTATTGTATAGATTTGTGCAAGCAAACTATTCTAAAAGGGAATTGACAATGGGTTTCTAACTCATCAACATTCTTACTCAATATCATAGTTGGATTATCATACCAAGAGTAATGTCTATTTTTGGATTTTGCATCTTGCACTTGAAATTTGGATTGGTGATTATAATGTTAAGAGTTATATCATCTCTAAATGAGCTCATGCATTGTGCACCCAAATTAGCTTGAAGGGGGTTGCTAACATCATAACTTTAACAAGCTTTGCTTGGAAGATACCATGATACCCAAATATGTTTCAAAAGTTATTTCAAGATCAAGGAAATTTGGCATAGGATAAGAAACAAAGTGGTCCCAAAAACATTTCAACATTTTTAACATCTAGGTGAAAGCATGATCAAATATACAACAAAAGTGGCTATGAATAGTTGCAGTCATATTTTTACACATAAATGCAAGAAAGTAGAGTCAAACCCTTTTCAACATTGTCAAACCATCATGGTGCACAATATTGAATTTGTACTATGTTGTATACAAAGTTTGGAAAACTTTAATGTACTAAAAGTAGGTCAAAAGTATTTTTGAAATTCATTAGTGGAATTGTGTTCAAAAATATTTTTACATTAAAATATTGATATATTTTATTTTATTTTATTTTATTTTGGAAGTTGATAGCACATAAGTAAATTTTAGATGGCCATTAACCAAGAAAGTAAAAACATTCAATATTTCATCTACTTGAAGCCTACTTTGTTTCTTTGGACAACCCATAAAAAAATAAATTCTACTTGCATTTTTAAAAAATCTACTTAAATCTACTTTAAACATGTGACTCTTCAATACTATTCACATAAATTCAAATAATATGTTCATATTGATCATTAAATTAAATAATGTTAAAATTTTAATATGTTAAGGCTTGATTTATGGCACTTTACACTTTTCTTGAGAAGGATCATGAAATGTATACTTGATCATGCTTTCACCCATTTGTTATTTATGATGTTTTTAGATTTGAAAATTGATATTGCAAACTAGATGTAGGACATCCTTTCATTACATTGTAACCATTCTTACCTCTAGCGCAAAGATCATTTATATTTTGTGATTCAATTATATCATGTAACAATTCTAATCTAAAATTCTATTCAAAAGGCTTATATTTTAACACATCTTGTTTCATTATAGTAGGTGGATTTTTCATATGTTGATGGTGCCAATGTTGTGGGTTTGTACTTTGACCTACATAAACTTTCAAGTTTTGAATGTAAATGATTTTATAAACTAAATACATCACTTTGTAGTACTTCTATTAGAATTATTTTTTTGTAGGTTGAGAGTTATGAGTTTGCATCATTATTCTCTAATCCCACTTTAATCTCTTCCAATTTAAATGATGATTGTTGTTTTTGCATAAATTAGTTAGATAATAGGTTAAATTTATCAACAATAATATGTTTCATTTCTCCTATAATAGTTTAGGCTTGTTCAATAGATTCCATAAATCTATTTCTAAAATATAGATTATAGAAAATTGATAAACTTACCAAGAATTGAGACCTTTAGGATTTTTTTTTTAAAGAATTATTCTTGTTTGAGACTTGGACAAGGAATTTTCTTGATCAATATAAAGGATGTTGAACTTCTCCATAAACACTTTACAATGTCAAAGGCATGGATCTATTGTTAGTCTTTCAACAAACTTGTCTTTTTGGGTTTTTTCCATGCTCTAACATATGCATTTGCCTTTGCAAATGTGGTGAATTTTGGTAGAAAAGAAAAATCCTTACAACATGAAGAGTCCAAGATGTTGTATTGTGCTTTTGACAAGTATATTGCTTTATTTGTGGTTTTTTTAGTTGGTTTAAAATCATACCTACTCTACAAACTTTGAAATATTGAATTGTAGTTTATAATGCTAGTTGGTTTTGAACTTTTCTAATTGTGGGTGAAAATTTTCTATGTGAATGCCTTATTATTATTTAGTAATACTTGTAAAATGCATTATTTCTTGCTCATCTTCAAGTTTTTCTAAAAACATCATCTCTTCCTCGTGCCATTCATAAGTGGTTCAACTACCTAGAGTTTGAATTGTTCTTAAAACAAAACATTTCATTTCTATTGGTGCCTATTAGAATCTAGAATCAAAGAGATTTAGAAAATCTCAAATGTTCATTTCAGGTTTGGTCAAAATCCTCAAAATCTTTCACATATTCATGTCATATTTACCTTTGTGATAGATTAAAACATAAAGTTCAAATAAATTCTCATTCATGGAGAATGGGATTTGGACTCATCATTGCATCATTGAAAGAAAATCTATAAAGGAATTGAGGAACCATAAAGTGGTTTTTATGTATTGGACATTATGAATGGCTATTAAATGGTGATGCATAGCGGACAAGGAATATAAGGTTTGTCTTTTCTCACCACATGCTTGTGTATTTGACAAGCACCTACTAAATCTAACCCATTGCAATTGATTTTTATTCTCTTTTGGGTGACTTTGTAGCTCAAATATCATGATACTGGGAGAAAGAAAGAATGCATGATGTGACCATCTTTTAGGATGTTAACCATCTATTGGCACGTTATGGTGTTAATGTCACTAAATTTCCTATAGTGTTGGTCCAAATAGTAGGTGACCTAAGATGTAGTGCTAATTTATCAATGGGTACAACATTACTTTTTATTAATAATCGATATTTTTTTAATTTGCAAAAAATGGTGAATGGTGGACCTATCAGCCATTGGGCTTGTTTCAATTTTTCAAAAAGTGTTCAAGAAAATGTTGTTGCTACATTTTGCTTCAAGTTAACTTGTATGTGCCATATCTCTTGAATGGTAATGTGTTCCACTATCTCAAATATCAATTTGTATTGAGCACAATTTTCATTTTGAGCTAATAATTCCAATTTGGAGTGTGTGCCTAGAGCATTCAAAATGTGCTCTTACACACTTGTGTGAGGAAGTTAAGAAAAGGACTAAAGACAAGGGCTTAGATCCCCTTTTGGCAAATTTGCTTCATAGCAATGGATCATTGTATGGTATGTAAGTTGTTCAATGAACTTTCTATCAAAATTTGAAAACTTCTATCCTTCATGTGTGATGTGTTGATAATGGTAGATTTGATATTTTGACAAATATGTCATGATAGTTATAGTTTGAATGTTGTTAAATGTGACCACAATAATTTTGAAAATAGGGTCTAAATGATATGGAAAATTTGTTAGGATCTAACTCAAAGATAATCCTTTTGTCACTTTTGTGCAATCAAATATTGAAAAAAGGGAACATTGGTCTAAACTCCAAATCTCAGTTTGTGTGTGTATGTGTTTTGCCAAATTTCCAATGTAGTTATGACCCAATAAGGGCCATAGTCATATCAATATTCTATTTAAGGGATTTGTAAACTACTTGTTGCAAAATAAATGTTATGGCACGTTGAATATTTAGAATGACCTATTTGAAGTTATGTGGAAATTTTGTGAGCACAATTTGTTTATGAGGGGCAAACAATAAACAATAAATTATTCTTTTTTACTTTCCCACACGTCAACCTCAATAGGTTTTTGTTTACATTGTTTGTGTGTAATGATTTTCAATTTCAACAAATTGAAATAAAAATAAACAAAAATGTACCAACTTGTATTTGGATTTCTTTTTACATTCACTAACTTTGTTAAAACTTTGATGAAAGGGTGATGGATAACACTATACATCAAAATATATTATATTTTCATTCATAATTGTTTTGCCTTTCATGATTCATCAAAAATTTAACACAAAATTTAAGAAGTTTTCAAAATTCATTAACCTTTTTACAAACATGTGTTGAAGTTGCACCATATTATCGTGCATGATTACAATTCGGCAATAATGTTTTTATGGGTTTGATTACATCTAAGTGTTTAGCCAACATTATTTTTTTCTATTGTTTATGCTCAATTTGATTAAGATTATAAGTTTATTTGTTGCAAATGGGCTTATTCATGGTTGGGGTTCCAAAAAAGGAAAAAAGACCCCATGACTTTTGTGGGGCTATTTTTTGCAAATAATATTTATTTGAAACAAATTTAAGTGAGAGAAATTGAATAGTCCAATTTAAGATAATTCATGTGATGGGTGGTGAATTTTCACATTCATACATAATTGTGCATCAATATTTTGGTTTATAGCTAGATTTCGGCAAAAAAAATCTCAAAATGAGTTTCAATGGACAACCAAACATTTTTTTGGCAAGATTATTTCCTACACATGTGACCTACACCTAAAGCTATACATTTTGGACCCATTGAATGCAATTTTTTTGTCAAATGATTAAAAAAAATGAATACTTTGCCTTGTAGCTCTTTCCTTCAAAATTTAAAAACTTTGAAGTTTTTGTATGTTTTGGTTTTTCATAAAGTTCATCCAATGAACATGTACCTTCATAGAAAGGGCCATGTTTTTATTGTACAAAAAGTTTGAAATCAATTGTATGACTTTATGCATTCCTTTTGATTCCTTTTTCAAAAAATGTAGTTTAAAAACTTGATATAGTTACTTTGTAGGACTCAAAATAATATTTACATAGTATCCAAATTATTTTTAATATTTTTATTAATTTAACAAGACATCATTTTATCTATTGGCTTACAACAATCCACTAAAACTATAATAATGTAAGATAAAAAAATCCAAAGTTGTCCTTTGTAGTCCTTTAAATACATGTCAATCTTTTTTAGTACCCCAATCATGAATACACTTAAAGGTCCTCAACATAACATCATATTCAAGCAAAACTAGCATTGTCAATGTTGTTTTACGGGGGAAAAAATGATATTAGGTGATGGATGGTGATTCTTTATGCAAATTTAGATATCGTTAAATCTTAAACCTAATTGTTTTTAAACATTCGAACAATTTATTGCATATTGCTTCCACATAATGGTATCAACATGATAAATTATATTTGGGAACTGATTGAGTAAAGTTCATTTTGCTTCTTTGTTTTTTATTAATATTTGGTTTTTAATCTTATTTTTTTGTTTATAAAAGTTTTGAATTCTCCCCAAGAAATCATGTTTAAACAATACCATGAAAAATGATAATGGGATTATGTACCATGGATGGGTGATTCAAATGTTGAATTTTTTTTAAAAATATTTTTATGGTGGCTTACTTTAAAAAATTATCCTATTGTGCATAAGAAGGGAAATTTGTCATTTATAAACTAACTTGCTTATGTATTGCAAGGTTTGAAAAACATAGAAGTGCATAATGGTTTTCTTACATGCAATGAAATGAAAACCTTTCATATAGAAAACCTCAATTATGTAGGACTTGGTTAGGCTTGAATTCAAGCTTTCTATAATTCATGTGTGTTTTCTTTATTTCAAGAACTACCATTTGTAAGTTGTGTTTGGATTTTCATGCAAGAAGATTTTAAAACTATGATATCATTTTTTTACAATGCAAAAGGGTAAAGTTGATTAAACTTTTCATCAGTCAATGACACCATCCCTTTTTAAATCAAAAAAATGTTTAAATATTCCAAACAAATGTTGTTATACAAGTGATAAATATAATATCTTCAATTATTCAAATGTCTAGAAATGGATCTTTTTAATTGTGGAATGCATGATATAATATCATTTGCAAAATACAATTTTTGGCATCTTCTTTCATAGCTTGGTAAGCTCAAAATTCATATTGTTGTGTTGAATAAATGAAATGGGGGTTAAATGAAGAGTGTGCATTTTAGGCCAACATTTTGGGATGAACACAAACTCCTAATATGAACCCCCTTTAACATGTGTTTACTAGATTACAAAAAGCTTAAGGTAACAACAATATCCATCCCACACTTTTTTAGAGCTATACAATTTAAGTTCATTTGATTTATTGGTTAATGGCCGATAGGGGACAAGGCTACCAACAACTATTTTCATATTATAGGTCCATTGCAACTTTCCTTATTCAAACATGTAGTTTAAATATCACAAACCAAACACCCACCCCCCACAAAAAATAATAATTTGGTTTTTTCAACCAAATGTTATGATCACAACCAACATGTAAAAAGTATTATGGGGTTAAATTGATGGAATAAACAAACAATAGACAACTTGTATGTTAACCACTAGTACCTAGAGTTTTAAGTAACCAACAACTAACCATTACTACTTGACACAAAGTTTATTATTGATTTTTTACTTGCATATGTCTACAAGGTGTGTGTTTTAGCATTTGGATTTTAAACCTCTACAATTCATATTACATACAATCTATGTTACCCCTACCATCCAACTTTAAACTTTATATAGGGAGCTTTAATAAATTATTATTAACTTGACATGCTATAATAATATTTATATATTTGGATACATTTTCATCGAAACAACCCAAAAGTTTTTCCTTACTATATACAATTCATTGTCATTAGTACGATTTTTTGTTAGTTCCAAATTTGAGGAAAGGTTTACAATAATTATGAACATTTTTTGTTGTTTTGAAATTTGGGAATGGTCTATAATAAATATGTATTTTTCATTTAACACTAAAAGGAATCTTATATTCTAAAACCAATAAAACCATGATTAGAAGTCCTAAATGCCTCCATGAATGACTATGACCATAATACAACTTTGAAAAGAAAAATAAGATCATAAATTAATTGATTATGTTATTGATAGATGATAATGTTATGGGTGGAAACAAAAAGGTTTTATTTAATAAATTATATTTCATCCAAATGACATATGTGAAGGAGGACATAATGATGTGGACTTCTAGTTGTCATTTTTTGAGACAAAATGTTGCCTACTCCAAACAAGGCAAGTTGCATGTCATTATTCTTATTTCCCCTCCATAATCCTTGGAGACATCTAAGAGAACATTAGCCCTGTGTTGGGAGGGAGAAGCAACCCCCTTTATTAATAAAAACCCAAGAAATGCATTTCGTGTTTGCCTTCCAAATTGCCAATTCAATTTCTATTTGTTGTATTCCAAGCGATTTTGGAGAATGTGGGTCTTGGAGTGGTAGCCCTTGATTTGGAAAAGTCTAATAGTAGCATGACATGAACATGTGTTTTCTATTGTTCATCCTCATTTTTCTAATAAATATGCAAGCTTCTATGAGAAACAAATCAATAAAATGGTGGACTAAAAATGCAAGTGTATTCTTGGTAAGCCAATCACATCCTCCTCCTAAAATATCAACGAAGGCCATATTCTTGGAGTAAGATTTTCATTGGATTGCAATATTTTTGGTTGTTCAATGTAGGACCCTACATAGCCCCTAGGTAGGTTTGTGTTTTTTTACAGTAGGCACTTTATCACTTATGCAACCCATAGATAGGGCTTATGTCATCCTAGTTTACCTAGGCTTATCTAGACTAGGATATGTTAATTAGGGTAGGTTGAATAAGTTACAAGGATGTAGGATATAAAAAATATTTATGAAAATGTGATGACATGTAGTATTTCACAAATAAAAAGTTGTTGCAATGGTTAAATTTTGACCCATCAAAGTGGAGGTGAAGGGTTCAAATCCTCATTTAAACCTAGGTCAAAGCCATCCTATAACCACCCAAATTGCTTGCCTAGTTAGCCCACCTAGGGTCCTATTTTAGTTTTGGTTTTTCTACCTATGGGAAGCGCTTAAGACACCTACTAGGCTATGTTAGCCTAGGATTTTCATAGTAGGTCTACATCTCATATAACGTGGATCCAAAACAACTTCATGTCATTTATAACTAAAAAAATCAGTCATGAGATGAGTCATAAATTCTCAAATTTCTTCGACTAAAAGTTTTTCTTTGTAAACCCAATTTAATAATTTCATCCATGTTTGTTCTCATGTATAAAAGTGAATTAATAATATTATAAAAAATGATCATGTCTTGGCCAAATCAACTACCACATGAACAAATATGTTATAATTTAGAATACTACATTTGAAACATTATAAAGATCTCCACAATGACAAATAAATGTGAGCAAATTGAATGTGAATTTCATAAGTTTTGTATCCAAACCCATTTTCAAACATTATGGAAGTTTTTGATTTTAAACCTATTGCAACTAGTTGGGAGACAACCCCCAAATTTGATCAAGAATTCAACAAAAAATTCTCTTCCATTTTTCAAACATGCGTCCATGTGCAATATGTGGCATCATGAAATTGTATAATTTTTCACATACCTTAAAAACAATTCCAAATATATTCAATCTAGATGATATTCCAATAAGAGGTTGTACGTGTTACGAAATAACCAACATTTTGATGGCTCGTCATACAATGTTTAAAGATTGTTCCAAAATGTCCATTTCTACAACATGCAATTGACATATTGATATTATTGCACATCAATTTCCTCATATTGTTTATCACACATTAGACTACATGAAAGACTTGTTAAAAGCACACCCCCTTAAGGTCCAACTATTGTCATTTCTACACATATCCATACCTCTTGATGAACACAAATATGGTTTTTTTTAGGCCAAGTAATTGATTCAAGTTTGTAAAATAATCTTATTCTTTCAAGCGATGAATTCCTTGATGAAGAATTTTTTTTTGGAAACTTGATGGATGAGATATTTCCTCTCTTACAAAAAAACCACTCATGCAATCTTTGTTTCAAGTTATAAAAAAACTTTTAAAAACAAGACAACAAAAGCATGTGTTTGCGCTTTATCAGTTGAGATTGTTAAATCAATCATAGTTAATCATGAGATGGGCCATAAAATTGATAACAATGAAGATGAAAATGCAAGCACCATGGCTCATGTTTATCAATTCTATAAACCTCACTCACTTGTGCAAAAAATAAAGACCATTTGTATGTAGGGAATTTGATGTAAAACAAAACTTGTTATAGTCTAACAAATCTAATATCACTAAATGGAAGTAATGTTATTCCCCTTCCTATTTCCACAAGGGAATGGAACATATGATGGGAAAATTTCAATACATAAGTACCTTAGATATCAAAAGCAATGTTTTTTCATTGCATTCACATTGTTCAAATCATATTTACTCATCATGTATGATTTTTGCCAAACAATCCAATTGATAAATATACCTCACAAACATGTTTAGAATAAGACATAAGCCTATTGAAACTAAAAAAATCATCCATGTTAAATGGAGATTGAGTTGATCACATTCTAAGATTCAACATACTAGATAAGTTGCTTGGTTCCCCAAATTGGCATCATTCCCAACTATGCAACCTTATGGCCATGGTTGATAACCTAAGGCTACTTCATATTTTTTTACATTAATTTCAAATGAATCCTGAGTTCAGATGGAATGACATAAACAATTTTAAACACATGTTATCATTAGTAAATGAACAATTATCATGCAAAGATTGCCCCCTTGAATATGCCGATTTGTTCCAAACAAGAGTATGGGCACTCTTGAACAATTACATATTTTGCCAAAATGGGATTCTTGAATGTGTTAAACACCACTTTGTTGATATGAAGTCCAACATAGACCATCTATGGATATGTATAGATGATGTTGACAAAGTAACAAATGAAATTACTACGTATGGGCTTGTTGAATATGATGAATTGAATCACAAGTTCATTCAACCATTAACATCTCACCAAAATGAACTACTCAAATTTGTGTTAAGAAAACAATTACACATGTCAACCAAAAAGATGTTACAAAAATTCAAAACATTGTAAATATGGATTTCCTTATGACATTAACCTTGATAGTCATGCAAAAGTCAACATAAGTACCAATAGGTGGGAATACTTTCGATTGAAACATTGTGATCAAAATGTTGTTCCTTCTCATCCCACTCTATTTTTGATATGGGGTGCCCACTTGAATATTCAAATAATAACATCCTCCTTTTGGCCATATTATCTATTGAAAACACACCATAAAAGTTGAACCAAATGGCATATTGAATATAGACACTAGAAATGCCAAGTGATTAGGCTAACAAAATGTCAACAACGTGCATTTAAAACTCATATTAGCAATGATTTTGGCAAAACTAGTGACATCTGTTAAAGATATTATAACATGTTTGGGAATATCTATTATACAAAAAAAACCCAAATAAAAACAACCAAATAGAGTGTTTCACATAACACAATCCTATACATGAGCCCAAACATTTTTTTTTACATCTTACTCCAACATGTGCCTCTTAGAAAAGATTCAAGCTTGTTATTAGGTGGATCATACATAATGGAATGCAAGCTTCAAGGGTTTTTAGATGATATTGATGTTCTTAGACATTATGTGGAAAAATATTTTAAACAAAACATGTATGATGCATTGAAAATGGAACATTTGTTTGATATCATTCTACAAAACCATCCATATCTAGACCCTATTACATTGGAGACTTGTCAAGTGTAGCACTAGAAATGTCATTGCTAACCAATATAATGTTGAATTCCATTTACACAAGAATAAAATAAAGCAATGTCCAAAATTATGATTCATTTTCATATAAAACTCTATTACTTGTTGGGGATCTAGCACAATTGCTGCCAATTTGCCACCACTAGATCAATGATGACAATGTTGTGTGTGACATGTGCCTCATCAAAAAGTCAATGTTATGGAATTTAAGCCAACATTATTTTTGCAATCATATATATGCCATGCTCATGATTCAGATTACTTAAATTTTCTAAACACCATGAGAAATAAACAACCAACTTAAAAAGAGATCATTGTTTGTCAAAAAATATCATACCTCTAGATAGATTGTTATCCCATTTAGATGTACATGCAATCATGTTATGTACACATAGAGAATATGTTGATAATTACAGCAACCATATAGTTGACAAATTATTCAAAAAATCAACAATATATAATGTGAGCATTGACTCAAATGCATTTGAAATGGTTGAATTGGATTGTTGGATTCATGATCCAAAATTCAACCTAATAAAAAAAGTTGAAATCAATGTTTGTGTAATGATCACTAAAAACATGAAATTAAGAAAAGTCCTAATGAATGGCACAATGGGAAAAAAAATCTACCATCAATTTGTGTGCCAATAATGAAGTGAAATTCATCAAAATAATATTGATTGATTTTGGATTGCAAATCAAATTAAAGAGAAATGTAATCCATTATAAATACTTGTTCCATGGAATTTTTTTTTTCAAATCAACAATTCCATTAGCCCTACCTATGCAATGATTGGCCATAAATCTCAATGGCAACCATCTCGTCAAAAAAAAAAGTTGACACAAGGAATTCATTTACACCCAGACTAACTTGTGTGATGTTGTCAAGGGTTACGGAAAGGTGTCACTATTCATCACATGTGAATTGACCCTAGTTGAGTTTTGCCCTGTTCAATTTGAATGACAAAACTATCATTAGTTAATTAAACATTTTGTTAATATTTAGCTAAATGTGGTTGGATCATCTTGAAACTTTAATTCCATTTAAGATAGGTTGAGTGTTTGTATTTGACATCTATAATATCATGTATTAGTAAAATACATTTATGTGTTTCTTATAATAATCATTATTTGCTCTTGGTGTATTCATATCATCCTCACCTTTAGATCTACATTGATGTAATACATGCTTTTTGTTTATGCATAGGGAAAGGATAAGCTTGCTTAACACCATATTATAGCTTGCACAATTAGGGTTGTCAAATAAAACATTTGAGAACATGTCTTGGATTGTAGTGCAATGGTTGGGCTAACTTTTCCATGATCACGTCATTCAAATTAGAGTAAATTCAAGTGGGAGAATTAATAATACCACGACAAATAACTAGATTGAACCATTGATTTCTTCATAATAACATAAGTCATTTTTATTTATTAATCTCTTATATATAAATAAATATTCAATTTTCAGAATTATATGTGAAGTTGAATGGACTAGATAAAATGAAAAAATATATACATTTGGGTACATGTTAGCTTAAATGTATTACATAATATATGAAATTATGCATATACAACATTAAGATTTGAGCATGTTTTTAAAAACTATGATGTATAAGAAAATGTTAAAAGCATGAACAAATTTGTCTAAAATTTGGACCAAAAAGAGGTGAGGGAAGTTTACAAGATCTTTTAATGTACTTTCCACAATTTTGTATTATATTTAGCCTTGAACTCTATTAACACTTTCATAAATATCAAGGGACATATATTCAAACATTAATTTGTTGCATACCCAAGTAATCAATTAAAGGGGCCCCAAAGTGGAAGCATCTATCATTTGGCATGGTATGTTTTAAACAACACATTTTATATTTGTATTACAAAATGGTCACCTTTCCTCACTTATTAAACCAAAATAAATCTAGAAATTTTGAAAGAAAACATCTTACATAGCATGTGAGCTTTATTTAGCTTAAAGTCAATCTTGTCGACTACCTTTGAAAATTCTTAGGGCTTACATGGAGGGTTGCTTAGAGACCTATTTAAAAGGCTACTTAAGAACCTATATAAAACCTACCTAGAGAAGGACCTACCTATGGGGCTAGGATTATTGTAGGTAGTTAGGTTGACCATATATAGGGCAACGAAACTAGTTATGACTAGCATTATACACAAGGGTTAGTCTTTCAATGTGTGTAATTTTTTATGTGCAATAAATAAACATCAACAATAAAAATTATTATGGAACATTTTATTGTGTCAATGTCCTAATGTGCATTGAGACTAATGAACAAACTAATGTGTTTGAATGGATGCCAATTTGACAATTGATGCAAAAATGATGCGTCATGTGTCATATGTGACAACCCTGAATTCAACAAGGTTATTACTAATTAAAAATAAAAGTCATTTGATATTTTGTTGAATTATTGACGGGAAAATTACATATGTGGAATCACAAAGTAATGTCTTCACATGAATGCACATTTTAAACAAATGTGATGGGTTAAAACTTGAATGTTTTATATGCTTAGTGTAATTCAATACACAAAACTAATCGTGTTGACATTTGTTGTGCATTTAGAGGTGTATTTTTCATTTTTCGAATTATACAATTTCAACAAATATAAAACTAGTTCTTTGGAAATCTTGACATCATTGCCATTTGATATTTTTATCAAGTTCAATCAAATTCATGACATAGGAATTTTGAGAATCAATACTAAAAACCTTGATAGGTTAGAATCAAAATTTTGGTTCAAGCACATCAAGTATTACAAATTGAACACAACAATCCATCAAAACATTCATTGATATTTTGAATCACTTCCAAATTGCCACACATCGTCACAACATGACATTAATACCATAAATAACCAATGTCTTTGAATCCCATCAAATGATCCATATTTTCCATATTTGTTTTATATAAAATTTAAACCAATAAAACAAAGGTTTAAACCAATGTTGTGTGACTATCGGAATTTACACATACCAAACTAGTCCTAATGTGTATATAATGTCAAGGTGGAGTTTATGTTTGTAACTAACATGGCTACAAGAGGTATAAATTTGGTATCAAATCCAAAAATGTGATTGTGAATGCAAAATTTAGTATCAATTTTGGTTTTTTTAACTTGATACTTAGGGTGTATCAACCTCAATCTTGGTATGTTTTCACAACAATAAAAAAGATTCAAATGGACCAATAGATTAAATTTCAAGCTTTTCAATGAAGCTCATTGACAATCTTCTTCCTCATTACTCAAGGGTACTATGCATTGCACTTCACAACTTCGCCCCTTTCCTCATTACTAATCACCTAACCTTAATGAGAAATATATAGGACTCAATTGCACATTACGAAACAAATTTCTAAGTATCAAAGACAATACCCAAGAGCTAGGTGTAACTTTTTAAAAAAACCTTAAGTTTGAATACCAATTGCAATATAATGGATGCCAAGACCAAGCTAATATGTATAGTCAGGATATAAGTTGGTTTGATATGAGTATAAGTATTGGCAAGACCTTATACTAAATTGGTATTTAAAAAAAAAATTAGGGCTTATACTTGAATTGGTACTTTGTTCTACCCCTATACCTACATAACATTGGTTTAAATGCAACAAATTTGTCTTGATGCAATAGATATGAAATGTACATGTATTATATAAACAAGATAAACAACATATGTCCTAATTCATGTTTACAAATCCAAATTTCGCTATTCGATTATGTTTTGAAGTTCAGTTTTTAAAATTATGTTATTTCAAATTTGTATTGATAATTATGCAACACACAACTATCTAATGAATGGTACAAATGGAACATGTCAACATTTTAATAAATTAAATGATTAAGAAATACAAATTATGTTTGATAACTCTAAAAATGTTTAATTCACCAAAACCAAAAAAAAAAAATCATTTTATACCCTTGAAGTACATCCTTTTTGTGGACACTAAAAGAACTCATTTTGAATGAGACCCAAATTGTTTCCAAGTTTACCCATATTATAATAAGAATACAATTTCGTATCCAATAGTTTGCAACTCAAACCATACACCAAACACAAGGATAAACACTTGATTATTTGACATTTGTCCTTACTATTGTTGATAAAAATGGATCAACATACACAAAACTATCACATAAACAAAGAAAATCTATAGCTTTTTGGACCTTTGTTCAAAGGGTGATATAGGCACAAGATTAAAGAGTTAATTAGTCACCTTGACACATGTCAAACTTATCTTTACACCACACTAACATGATAGCTTAAGGCTCATTACAATTTGAAAACAACTCACACATCATGTTAAACAAATCACATTACAACCCATCTTCATAGAATATAATATCATGCATTTCAACCCATCTTCATAGAGTATTGCATCATGCATCATTCACAGACAATACAACATATTCACACATCATTGCTTATTGGAGGAAATGGTAGTGTTACTGCAAGAAAGCTTTATGACATTATCATTATATAAAACATTCACATTGAACATACATTCATGGCTAAATACATTATAATAACTTTCAATACAAACCTACAACATTACTACATTCACACACAAACCTTTAATCATCCTTTCCAGCTACATACTGAAAACCAAATGATCGACACAATCTCTGATATTTACTACTTTATTTCTCTACTAGCAATTGGAGCCCTAAAATATCAATTCATTTTCAAATTTTCCTTCTTCACTCCCATTTCATTGAAAAGTCAAGTCTCAGAGACACTGCTTGTTTGTTTGAAGTTCAAACTTGATCCTTATAAGAACTTGAGATGTGAAGGAACCCAAAACCCTAAATTGCACCCAGTTTGGACCTAGAAGCAAATACTACATTTAAAAAGAGTGAGACAAACTAAAACCCCAGTTTATGTTCTGTCAATAATCTTTGGCTAATACATTGCCAGCCATCAACAAGTGTAAAGAGACAAATTAAAGACTTCCAAATACAAATTCACAGACACAACTACAAGAGAATATAGACTTATTTTCTTGACATGTGGACACCTTAGCAGTAGAAGTACTAAATTAGTCAGCACCCTATCACTACTACCTGTGCACCAAACACATACTGAGAACTCCAAATTAGATTTTGCAATTTCATCACAGGCTTCAACCCAAGAGAACAACACAATAGCGGCATTCTCTTTAGCAGTACCTGTTAAAACCATCAACGTGCAAGCTAGAGGACAATGTCATGTAATGCACTAGATATTGGGCACATCTGTGTCCACAAGCCTCACATTGTGTAAGGATTCCGATTGTGCCACATCACTACTATGCATGTGATGTGATGCCATAGTAGTGCTACTAGGTGCATGTTGCCAATTTCTATTTACTCCCATTTTAAAATCCATGACCGGACCCACTTGCCTTCTTGTCTATTGCAGACTTACTACTCCTCTGCAGCACTGGCTGCACTCAGATCCACACTCAAATCCAGAACCTGCACATATAATTTCAGTAGAAAGAATCAATGCTGATAACTCTTGTGTCAGTTTCACAAAATAATCAAATCTGACAGTGGTCTTTGTCGCTTCTTCGTCAGCCAAATATCCAGCTATTTACATCCTGCAAGGAGCCTGAAATTATCACACAAATCCCATGATGTCATCTTCTTTGTTGAATAAGCTTATGCCAGTTATCGCCTACCATGACACATACCTTGCCAGTGATTTTGGTGTACATTTTCAGCACATCCTGTACTGTTGTTTCAAAATGTGTTGTTGGGTCATAACTCTGCAACCATGAGTTCAAAAATGTGGATCATTAAGCATTCCTTCTTAAAAAATACACTAACATTACTTCAATACACTCGTGAAATAGATATATCTATGGGGTCTTACCTTGGAGATGAAGCAATTGTCGAGTGTTGAATCATTGACAGGTTCGTACTGATCATACACATCCAATATCTTCTCATCAATTGGTCCAAGTAATGCAAGTCCCGGTTCCAGCTCAGCCTCAGGGGTTTCAGTCTCCACTGATGCAGATACAAAGGCAATGTACTTGCCCTTTGGTGCCACATTGTGCGAGTGGGAGCAACAAAACACATACCTGACAGAGAGCACTTTCAATCCACTGTTGACTGATTCAAGCAATCTTTTGGTTTACATTCCACAAAATGCTGGATCAAAATTATCTGCTGCCCCTTGCTCAAGACCATTGTAAACTCAATAGACAAAACCAAGGTTTTAAAAAATTCAAGCTCACAGAAACACAAAGATACATATTTCTATGCAATTTTCATTCCAACATTCTTGTAGACTATTACTACACCTCCCAGATGTAGAGAGAGCCCAAACAATCAGCCCAAGATCTGTCCTTTGCAGGTGCAACATATAAAGACATCCAGAAATAATGGAAAAACAAACCACTAACATTGAAACTTCCAGGGAGCCGGATTAACAGATTGTATCCTTACATGTCAGATCTGCGGCCAAGTTGCTTTTGGGGCAGAATTATCTGCACAGAGTCTGAATCTCCAGTGTTTGGAATGGGATGGCTCATGAAGCAGATTGCCCGCACCACCTTACCTACCTTTCTAACCTGTTGTTTACAAATTGAAACTTCAGCAATCCAGCCTTCCGCAGACACTTTACAATGGTAGGACATCTTTTCAGCAAATGAAGCAAAGTGAACATTTTGAGTATATAGAAGAGCATGCATTTGCAGGGAAGCAATGAAAAGATCATGAGAACAACAGTAAAGAAGAATATAAGCAACTGCTTGCGCCTGTCTGGATGTGTACAAAAGGAAACATTTGTACCTTGTTGGGCAGATAAGAAGGATCACAGACCACTTTTGGAGCTTTAACCGTCTCACCCTCAGATGTCACCCCTGTCACTTTTCCCATCTCATCAAACTCAACCTGAAATTCCACAGGAAAACCCCACAAATAAATCAAGGGATTAAGGACAGTCAGAATTACTTCTAGAATATTGTGAACACAAGTCCCGGAGACCAGGATCATGCACCGTCAATTACAAAAGGTTCTATGCAGAATCTATAAAGAGTCTTAAGGGATCAATCCCAGGGCAGAATGTAAAGAAATCTGGACAATTTCATGGATGCTGTCCACAACCCAAGTTTCTGGGTTCACATTAGTTTGTTCCATCTAACTGCCAATCAAACCCTGTGTGATAGGCTTGATCTGTTGCCAGTGACCTATTCAAAGGTTGCACCCTAAATCAAAGACCACCTCAATTGCAAAGTGCATTTTCAAAAAGTACTGAGGAGCTTTTCCATGTCTAAACTTGAATAGAATTGACAAAGTTCTAGAGGTTTAAGATCACACAAAATAAAACCCCAAATCAAAAGAAAAGAGGAAACAGGAAAAAATAAAAATGTGCAAACTGGTTTGAACAGTAAGAATCACATCCATGTTCCAGAGATATTCATGTTAGGCATGTATGGTGGTGACCAACTACAAAGAAAATCCTTGCTGACAAAGTCAGCTACTGGAGCTTGTGATGCCTTTGTCACAAGACCACTGGTAATGGGTATAATCAGTCATAATACTAGCTAGCTCAATAAAAACCAAGAGAGAAGGGGAAGAGTGAGGTTGAAAAGAAGAGAAAGAAAAGTAAGATAAACAAGATAAAGGTGAACTTCTCTTTAAGAGGTCACAGTGAGTTTTAGGGAGAACCCTACTTCGGACTAACAAGCCATTCAAATAATGATTTTCAAGATTTGGAAGTCAGAAACACCATACAGAAATCTCTGTTTGTTTAATAAGCCTCTGCTTCAACTGAGCAGAAACGTAGAAGAGCAACCTTTCCTCTTCAGAATATGAAAAAACCTCCCAATTTGAGCTAGGAAGCTTGTGGCACAAAAAATTAACCATCACCTTAGTTAAGGGTTTACTTATGTAGTGGATTGCATCGATAGGGACACCATTTGTGGTAAATCTCAACCACCAATGGCGTAACCAGGGATCTGAGAGTTGCATCACCACACAGAAAAACCAATGCAGAAAATGGAATTCTGTGTGCAATCAGCTCTTGGACCAACTGTGTGATGGTTAGTGGTTACAATGCAGCTAGGCCAAAAAAACTATCTTTTTAGTGCAGATCCTTGGAGACAAATGCCGAGATTTACTGGCAAAGTGCAGGTGTGGCCTGATAATCTTCTTGGGGTTTTGAACCTTTAGAAGATGTACTGTAATTTAGAAGGAAAGTGTGGGGTTGGCACAACAATCCTCTTGTGGCTTCAGTGCCCACATATGTGAGTCTTCCCTTGTGTGTACAAGTTGATGCTGTCAGTGATCATTTTGGCTCTTTGACTACACAGACTAAGACTCTGCTGTCCTTTAGACATGCAATCACAGAACCTTCTTTGAGCATCCAGCCTTAACAAAGGACAGAGTGACAGAAAAAGGAAAAGAGGAAGGTACACAAAATATCACATACCTTACACTCAGGCTTGGCAAGCATGTATGTTCCACCATAGACTGCACTAAGTCGAGCAAATGCCTGAAAATACACAAAGTTGATAACCACCTTTAACATCACACATTCCCTGGACTACCTCTTTCAACAGAAAAATTTAGGAAGCAGGAAAAGGTTCATACAACACTTTAAATACAGATACAATGCAAGTCCAAAAGACCTGTGGAAGCTCGCCAAGTCCATACAACGGGTAGATATAAGGTGAGCCTCCCTGGAAACGTGCCATAGACTCTGCATACAGCTGCATAAAGAAAAAAAATGTTTGAGAAATATCAGAAACTTGAGAAGAACATATTGGTTACCATCAGTTTTGCTTATTAGGGTCTGCAATACCCTGGATAAACATTTAAGCACTCTTATAAAATTTGCAGCCAAAGTATAACAGTCAACACAACCACGGCATTGAATTTCCACCACCTGAATCAGAAAAATGGTTAGCCAAGTGTTAGAGTCAAGCCTGGGGTTACCTTCACTTTCTTCACTGTTTCCAGGGCAGGTTCCCCTAGATAGTGGTCATCACGGTGCAGTGCCAAGGAATGGCCTATAAAATCGATCGTATTCTCATCTACTCCATACTTTCTGCAAGAGACAAAAAAGAGAATCCACATTTGGTTTTGGTGCACATGTCAAGCTTGAGATGCCAAAGATGTCAGGCTATGACACTGAAACTGAACACATAGACGATGAGAACTTGAAATGCAAGCAAGGTTCTTACGCAAAGAGCTCTTTGGTTGTTACTCTATTAAGGTCCAATCCTTCATGAGTTCTGGGATCATCCTCCTCATAGTTCTGAACATAAATGAAAAACTTGCGAGCACGGCGTTTCTCAAATAAACCCATGAGGGGTGACTTCAGGGCCTCCACATCTGTTGCTGGAACCTTGTAAACCTGTGAAATCCATTAGCCATACCGGTTAGACGACAAAACAATTTCTTGCAATTCAGGAAAAAAAATTTCCATGTGTTGCTTGACTGCAGCAAGAGACTTGCAATCAACCCAATACAAGTCTGTACGATGCTGGGAGGAGCACAAAGAATATTTGACAGAACCACCAAAAGTAGGCCAACAGAATGAAGTTTACAATCGGGTTGAAACTCAGCCTACTTTCCAAGAAGTATTTACAAAGTTGGCGGAAGCATACCTTCCCCTGTTTGTATACATAGCTGCCATCCACTGCCTTGAACAGCAAATACTTTGTGACATCTGTGTGGATGAGAATTCGCACAAGTGCACCATTTGCCATCATAAACTGAAAACAAATAACTTTGCATTACAAACCTATCATGTGATTGTGGACGGCCACCACCTCCAGCAGCAGATTAGGCTCTTCATCAAAGCACACCAACCCATGTTCCTCACTTTCACTGCACCTCACTTGACCTATCTCTAGGATGGTGGTAAAAAAAATCTCCAATTTTTTCTTATTCTGTGCATTCCTTCAAAAAACCTCTCCATGGTGAAAGGAAATATTGAGACACAGACACATATCTTTTTGCTGTGCATTCAGGTGAAGGTGCAAACATCTGAGATGAAAAAACCCAAAAAGAAGAACATTGTTCACCTTTGGAACCATGTCCACGTTGTACTCTTTGCTCGATCCAAGAAATGGTGGAGGCTTCTCTGTACCCCTATACTTCGCCCAAAGCTATGCCACGTTCACCACATAATTAGCTGTTGATTAGGACGGGGAAAAGCAACACATACTTTGGACCATGGATGCAAAGGAACAATAATGTCAACATAACCTATTAGGAGGATAATGTTCCAAACATTACATACACACCTGGTTCAGAGTGAGGGATGCTGATGCTCCTCCATAATAGTCATTCCTATCCATATGCAAAACCTACAGAAAAGAAGAAAACTGTGGTTCCATGAGACAAAAACTGAAAAAGGTCAAAAACCTCCCCATCTACCTGAACCAATAGTTGGTGAGTCACAAGTGCTAACAATTCAAACCCGAAGTTGTATGTTCCAGCTCTCAAGACTTCTAAAAAATGTCGGTAATTTCTCAAGGCTCCAGAAACTCGTCCTCAATGAATTAATTGCAAATCTTACATTCAGAAATGAGAATTCCCTTACAGAAACAACCCATTTTACAAAAGCCTCCTAAATGATTAACAGTATGTTTTCTCCTGCAACCTTCGCAGCAGCTTATTAAGAGTCCACAATCGATTATGGAGTTCCTCTAACATGTGGGCACATAAAATTTTCCATATCCCTCATTCACTGTTTGTGGATCACTTTCGAATGGGCATCGCTGTCTGTCCCCTCCAACACAACTCCGTATTCTCTCATGTACCCCAAGAAAAAGGGGGGATGGGCACCAACCTTGAGGCGATCCACAGAAAGGAGCCCGCTAAGAATGCATTCCTTGAGGCCTGTGCCTAAAACGATCACATCGTACTCTTCATCCATTTTGACTCCTCTCTCTCTCGCTCCAAATCCTAGAAGAAAGATCTGCAAACATCAGAGCATCCAGAGACACCCAAGACCTTCCCTTAAGCCCCCCCTTTTCCGAACACCCTTTAAAAAGCAAAAACGACGAGACGAAGACGGCGGTGCCCTCGATACCCACAAATAAATAAAAGCAAACAAACAGTAAACGAAAGAGGGATCTGATGTCGGATGTCTTCTTTAAAGACCCGAAACATGAACAACAGCAGCTCCTCAGAAACAAAAAACCACGGACGATGGATCGAAAACGAAAGAAAGACCGGGAGGAAGAAGAAAAAGAGAAACCCAAAGTAGTGATGCTACTGCAGGCTGCGTTCACGGAGATCTGAAAAAGGAGATAAAACACTTTTGTTTGCCTGCGGCTAGGTATGTGAACTTAGGAACTGGGAGCATTTCCTAAAAAACCACAGAAATTCCAAAAAAGAACAAAGCAAAACAAAACACAACACTTACAAGAGAGAAACGGGAATAAAAAGACATTTTCCGTGCATGAAGACATTTGACGAAAAAATGGGTTTCATGAGATGCACCTGACTAGTTCCCTTCCGAAGCAGATCGGGTATAAAAACGAAGGACGCGGGCGACAGATGGGTAGCAAGCGCGGTGCGTGGGTGAGTGCCTGAAGAAAGACAGAAGGAGTTGCTACGCTATCAGCACGCAAAGTAGAGCAAGCAAGCAATGCCTTTCTTCCCCTTTGTCTCTTCGACGTCCCAAACCGAGAGGCCGGTCTCAATCGAGATCCCAAACCGAGAGACCAGGCCCATGGCACCGACGCGTTTTACCCCTATTGTAGGTACTTTTGCGCCTTACGGCGTACAGCCGGCTTTTTACGGTTCGGCGGGCACAAGCTTAATTACCATTAATTACCATTTTCAAATTACAAGTTATATTTCCCTATTAATTACTTTTTTTTTTTTAAAAATTGTTCTAAATATTATTCGATCATTTAAGAAATTCCAGTTTTAAAATAAATTTCTATGAATTATTTCATTTAAAAAATATTCTACATTGTAACAAATCTTGAGGTTAATTGCATTTCATATATTTTTAAAAATTAACTTAATATATTTTATAACCAACATTTAGAAATCATTTGTAATTATATATATATATATATATATATAACTAACTAACCTTGATTTATTTAATAACAAACCATGAAGTTGTTTTCATTTCACAAAAGGTGAAACATTTAATAATAATAAAATGAGGTTATTTCCATTTCATTTTTTTTAAAGATGATTTATTTAACAATAAACCCTAAAAGCATTTGCATTTCATTTTTTATTTTTTAAAAAACCCAATATCTATATATTAAGGACGATTGGAAAGCCCTTGATGATCTGTTTACTAAAAAAAACTTAGAGTAGCAAAAGCTTAATTACTGGATTTTTTTGGCTAAATTTTTGGGTGATTATTTTAATAGAATGAATCTATTTGGCAAATGCCATTTTATATTATTATGAGGGGTGCAAATCAAAGAAAAGAAGAAAACAACGACAATTGTTTTTTATTTTTGTTTTTTTTGGTGTGAATGGCAAAAACAAATTAAGGTATCAAAAGAAGGGGTGCTATATAACATTGCCTATAGTATGAATGGTCTTATTTTCTTGGCTTTATTAGAAAAATGATTATTAACATTGAAATAAAATAATAAAATTTGACTAACATCTATATTGTTAAGGGGTTTTTAACAAAAAAAATTTAACACTAGGTCTAAATGGTGCCTAATGTCCTTTTAAATTAGATAACAACGTATGAAATTTTTTTATATAAATTCAATTTGTCCCAAGTTATTAATAAATGCTAAATTTTATGGCCTTGTAGAAGCCCCAAGGCTAAAGAAAATACCATAAAATCTAAGAGGCCAATTTGCAACTCTTGGGGCAAATGTTCCAGCATTTAATAATATCTTCATGTTAATGTGCTAACATTTATTAGTAATTTGGGGCCAATTTACAACCCAAAAAATGCTCAAAGTCGGCCCCAAGTTTTTTTGGCCATGACTTTTGTTGTCAAGTGAGCCTTAATAAATCTTGAAATAAAAATTTAATAATTTTATTAGTTTTTTAAAAATAAATAATTATTACATAAACCCAATAATGCTTACAACTAACTAACATTTAAGATTTGATAAATATGAAACTTATGAATGGCTTAAACTTTGGCTTGTTTAACTTTTAATCCATTAAGATAAATCACACGATTGGAATATCGCACCTGAATCTAAAATAATCAGCATTTATTTGGATAAACTTAAAATTATGTTCTTTATTTAAATCTTTCATACTCCTCTTATAAATGTTCCATTGGAATCAAAATAAAGATGATAATATTATCAATGTAACATTGGCAAAGGCAAAACCAACCAAAACCCTATCCATGACCTTTTGAAATTTTAAAAGGGCATTCTTTAAACCAAATGGTAATAACCACCTTTACTACATAAAATTATTCTCATTAAAATCAACCTTTCAAACAATTGTTTTATACCTTGTCACCTTCTTTTGATGTCAACTAATGGTACCTATAACACAAATCCAAAGTATTAAACACCTTATTTTCCCTAAAGGCATTAAAGATATATTTTCTTTAAAAGCATGACATATTTGTCCAAATGCATCCATTTGTTCACCAAATGATAATCCCCACACATAAACATTTAATTTAAATGAAAAAATATATTTTTCATGAATGACATTATTGTTCTTGAAGCATGTTCACTTTTAAACAGTTACATGAACCCAACATTCAAGAACTATGTTGTTTAAGCTTGAACGAAGGGCCTCTCCACCTCACTAAAGCTTGTAAGGTTGCATAAAAACCAATTTATCATCTTTAAGTGTGAGCCTCTTATCATTTCAATTGGATTATTTTTTTCAAATTGAAGACAAAACATACAATTAATCATGTAACAACCATCTTATTTCATGCATTTCACAATTGGATTAATTTTCAGCTCCCATATTTCTATAATCACCTATATTTAGAATGACAAACTATCTTTATTTCTCAAGGTTGAGATTATGATGATTTGCCACAAATAATGTGAAATGATATCAAAATAGCATGTTGCCCTCACATCACCAACTTCCTTTCCACATGTTTTTTGGTGTTCATGATCCCATAATTACCAAGGACATATAATTCAATTTATCATAACATCACCCACTTTGTATTGACATGATCATTCCAACTATGGGTGCAAACAATAGAAATAGGGTGGGCAAATGGGTATAATTAAGCAAAACATATATATTCATTAAAGAAAAATTGTTTGCAATCAATTTTTGTAATTAAAAAATGTCATTTGCATATTTTTTAGTTGCAAACAACATTGTGCAATTCAATTGCAAAGAATATTTTTAATCACAAAAATTGGTTGTAAATGATATTTTTTCTTTTACTAATTATGCCAAGCCCAAACTTAGGATCCATGTGAAGAAATTAAAATTCATAACTTTTTTCGATACGAATTTCATCCGCTTTCAAAAATATTTGACATTATAAATTTTGGCATTACGAAACTTCATGGCTTCTTTTGTTGCAACCTTAGCCTTGAGCTCGCGACCAAAGCAAAAGCTTATAGAGGTGCGACCCAATAATGAAGCTCAAGAATCACATTTCATGCTCTTGAGAGTGTAAAAGAGTGTGAGGGAATGAACACACACACTCCCAAATGGGCTCCCATTTTGGGAATTAGAATCCCGATGGATTCTTAAATTTTAGAAGGCAATTGCAAGGGTCAAAATTTATTGGATTGAAAATTTCTTTATATCATTGGAAAGTTCTTCGAACTTAAATGTTTAAAATGAGCTCACATGACGCATTTGGGTACTTAAAACATAAGTTGTGGTCAAAAGAAGGGATGTAAGTCAAACTGCCAATTTGACTCCAAATCACTAAAAGTCGAAAATCATTTTGATTTACTTACATGCAAGTGATGTGCAACATATCATTAGAAAGATCTCAACAAGGGCTACAACTTTGTTGGAAATTTCACCTTAATCAAAAGTTTTCACAATAAGTTATGGGCCTCCAAAATTGTGGTAGTCTTAATTTTGAAACTTTCAAAAATTTTGGGACTTCCAACTTAGGAATCCTAAGACAAAAATGACATTTGGGTGTAGGCATCGTGGTCAGGCACAAATAATATTATAAGGGGGAAGGTGGTGACTTCCCCCAAGTTCAGGTTGTGGTGAGTCTTATGAATCCATGTTTACTTATGGCTCGTCTATGCACCAAAAGTGCTTTAACTATGCACTAACCAACTTATTTTTTGTTTATGCAGGTCCATCTAAATAATTGACTTGCTTGTCACTTGTCCTAGTCCCCATCCCGGAGCTCTAGCATGCCCCTTTACCCCCGAAGTGTTGCGAATTAAGGAGCGTACCCCAACTTCTTACCTTTTCGTTATTTTCACATTTGGACTCATAGTTGAATCTATTAAGGAATTTGGGGGTGCATCATCTTCCCTTTCATCTACATTAGGTTCCTCCAAACAAAATGAATTGGCATCCCAAATCATGTTTGGTTTCACATCCTAAAAATGCATGACACTGAGGAGAACTCAAAAACATTAATAGGATTATTAGTTGAAATCTTATTGTATTGACCACAACCAAAGGTGGTTTATCATCATGGTGGTCTATCACACATGAGTAATGTCCCAAATTTAATATTTCATTCAAAAAACATGTAGGTGACCATGGATCACCTTTGGTCATGTTAGGTTAGTCCATTTCCATGAAAGTAAATGGGCATATGAATTAACTATTGCACATCCACTTGCATTGGTTCAACAATTTAAACCCAAATATGTTACGATCATGTTAACACAATAGTTAATAATTTCCTAATGGTGGAACATTTTCGAAGAAATATGCACACAAGATCTACACATACTATAACACATGGACTCCTAAAAAAGTTATGATATGGGTCTAAAAGGTTTTGACATGTGTTAACCTATGAAAGTCCTTAACATGGCCATCTTGAAATGACTATATCCATTCACCCAATCATGTCCAAATATTGTGCCCCCAACAATGTGACATTATTAAGTAGAAAACACCAATAACCATGTGTTGTTGATATTGGCAACAAATTAAAATATCATTTTTACAACATCATAACATGATGTATGGAAGTTTATATAACATGTGGGTCTGTCTCCACATAGTGGTACTTTCATACTTAAATGCCATACTATAAAAATATAATTAGATTATAATTAATGTTCCCAAAAAACACCAATAGACATATCTTGTCCTTGGAAATATTTCAATGAAATAACCTTGGTATCCAAATGGTTTATTATTAATGACCCATTACTAGCATTCATGAGTGTCTATGGGTTTACTAATGGCAAAATGTGTCAAACTTGATGATTATAATGATGACAAAGTTACCAAGCCCAATAAATGGAATGATGAAAAAATGTGCCAAACCTAATGAATGCAGTGACAAAGTGCCCCGTGGTGGTATGGGGTCTAATGTCAACTTTTGGATGAACATCATCCCATTTATTATTGACATATTATCGACATTGTTAATTCAACATGAATATTTAATTAACATAATTGATTTGTTTCATTTTTAAAATACCTTTTAAGGAATTTCATTGCTAGCAAAATCTTATGGTCGTTTCCTATATACCATGTTGATCAGTGATATGTGGTTTGTTTTTATAAATTTAAGGTAATCCCTAGGGATTATAAGATTGTTCCTTCAACTAACACGTCATAGGACATGGCATGCATAATCATTTATTAGGCTTGCACCATGGTATAATATATTAGTATGTGGGGATTGATTTGGATCACATATTTTTGTTTAGTTAATCCCCAATTTTTTTTAACCCATTCATTGATGTTAAGATTTCATATGGGCATGGCTATAAATCAATGGTAAATCCAAAACATTTCATTTTCATTTTGTCCAACATCATGGGTTGAAACACTAAATTGAATAGAATTGTTTGGGTTTGGTATTGTTGTGTCAACACCCCTTCTTCATTATGTACCACAACCATGTTGAGAATAACCTTTGGCATATTGATGGCTAAACACACAAGGAATTTTAATTATATTCTATAACTACATGTAAAGATTTGACCTTGGATACCTTGACTTAACTAACCTTGAAAACATGTTGAAGCACTTCCATTGGTATTAAAATTTCATCCAATGTAGCCACCATCCATGGTGTTCCCCATCCTCACATAATGTGGCCGCTAAACATAAAATTGCCATTGGTTGAATGTTGTGAATAACAAATGTTTTTGGTGGAAAATAATGGTGTTTAATACGTGCAACTATTGTTGCCTTAGCATATTGTTTAATGCCTTTGTTTTAGAAATGTAATTGAACATCTTTTTAATGTCACTGATACACAATCATAAGTTAATGCCTTCATAAGCTTGGAAATTGTATTCATTAGCATAAATGATTATGAAAGATGAAGCTAATGTTGAAAGTCCAACTTTTTGTTAGCACCCATGATTCAACAGTCAAGATTTTGCTCTTTGCTATAGGTGCCATTATCAAAAACATTTTAATTAGATTTGAAACCCTAACATCATTTCCATTTGATCTTTTGCAATATTTTATATAAATTCATTTCAAGCCAATGGACCTAAAGATCTAACTTTACAAAAAATAACTTTAGCCAACATTAAAACTAGAAGATAATGTGTTTCCTTTCTTTAGTTTTCACCAACACATTTGCATTGGAATTCACTTATGTCACCAAACTTCTCACCATGTTTATGATTAAAATCTTTAGGCATGCAAATATCACTTCCCTGGTGTTATGTTCATTTGGAATTGATCACACCTTTCCCCTTTTGTATTTCCTATAACTTTGATCGTTCACAACATTGGCAATTTGTGATTAATTTTGTTGTATTTCAAAATGTAAGGTGAAATAATTATTTGCATCATGTTTATAAATTTTATGATGAGAAGATGGTTGGCTATTAAGTGTGGGACCAAACCCATCACACACCACCTTGTTCTAGTTTGGTCCCTTTGGCCCATAAATTTTACGATGAAAGCAAAGTTGGTTACTTGCATGGTTTTATTTAGTTAGTTATGTGATTATTGAGTAGACAATATTAAGGAGTTCATCAAGTTGTCATTATTAAACTTGAATCAACATGCCAACATTATGGATTTCATTCATATGAATGTTCATTCGTGTCTTATAATTAATTTGTGTTTAACTCTTAGTTTAATTTCAATTCATTATTAGTTAGCTTTTGATTAGCTTTTAATTAATTCTTAGTTGATTTATAGTTATCCTTTATTTCATTTCAAGTTCACTTTTAATTGACTCTCAATTAAATATTAGTTAAGTCTTAATTCATTTATAATTAACTTTCATTTAATTCACAACTAAATTTTAATTCATTTTTAGTTATATCATAGTTCATTATTAATTTCCACATGAATGGACATGGGCAACACATGGGTGCACATGGTTCACACGTGGTTACACATGGGTCACACATGGGTGAACATGGATGAGATGTAGGTTGGAAGTTTATTGAAAAGTTTTTTTGAGTTAGGTGCCCAATGGGTATAAATAAAAATAAAATCCCACATTATTTTTCAGCCTATTGAACACTAGTTTTGGGTATGTATTTTTGTTATGATCTTGTTATGTTCTTATCATGTTTTTGAAATGAAATCCTTTTGCATTCACATTGAACATACATTGTGTTTTTTCATTTGATTTTTTAATTCCATGACTTGAATTTAAAACTAAACCTATGGTTTTTTATGTTCTTTTTGTGCCTATGACACATTACACATTTATTCACCAAATTTAACTCGTATGTTTCAACAATTAAAATACATTCATTAACATCAGTTGTGTGAGTTGAAATAACATATCATCTTGCATCCATTGCTTAAATCTTTGTTCAAAATCCCATATTATATTTTGAATAATGTGTGTTTTAAACAACCCGTCATGTCATAATGATTAACCTTTACATTCACACATATGCTTATGGAAGGCTTTCATGCAACTCACATTGAAAATCCTACAAACTTCATAGTTTTTTCGATCTAAACCCCTTTGTGATTTTTTCACAATTTTCAAAAAAAATCCACAAAAGGGTTGAATGTCGATAAAGGACCTTGTCCATTAGTGGAAGGGCTAGCACCGCCACTTTTGGCGGTTGTGCCATTAACACTCCCACTTCTATTGGTGAAATTGATATTAGGCATTGTCGTAGTTGTCCTTCAAGTCATGATAACACTCAAAGGGCATATTACCCTAGGTGATGGGAACATAATTGAACAATCAACACATTCACCATTCCTTAATCAAAGTTTCATGGACATGCATGAGCTTGTGATAATTATCCATTGATAACCCTTTCAAATGTTGTAACAACCCTTTCCATGCCATGAATGGGGTGCACAATTTGGAATTATACATAAGTTTCAAATTCCTAATGCATTTTTACCATATGTCAAATTCCTAAACAAAACAAATTACCCTTCAATATCGATGAAGCTCTTTGGTAGTTCCATAGAGTTTGTCCATGTATCTCATTATAATGGTATGACAATTTGTAATTGCCTTGTAATAAAATTCAAATCCTAATTCAAGGAATCCCTTCCTTATGATGGTGACAATGGTGGCATTGATGGTCAAAACCAATTGGTACTGCTTGGAACCCCCATTTTGTAAATCCATTAATACCACTTGTACTTGAAATATTTCTTGTTTTTTAAATTCATGGCACCTCCATGGTGACCTATTATCCTTAAACCATGGGCTCGAAACATTAATTCTTAAAGGATGTTGAATATGTTGAACCATGAGCTTATTTTTTAAATGATTCAAGATCACATGTCATGGGTTTATACCCCAAACACAAAACATCTCCAATTGTGTTCACATTATTTCCAAACTAAAACCATAACTATAACCCAATATATCAACATTAATCAACTTAAAACTAACCGAGTAGTGAAATCAAAACATTTTACATAATATAAAATAATATAATACTATTGAAACTCCAAAATAAAGGGTATTAAATAAGGTTGTTTATTTAAAAAATTTATTTGTCACCTTGAAATCTCCCAAATCATAATGTTTTTGTCACATTTTTGGTACCATTAAAAAGCCTCAATGATATGGGTGCATTAAGGTGGTTTCATAATGTTTACATGGTGTAAGAAATATTGAATGTTGAGCAATTGTTTCATTTCAAATATAATAAAATTGAAAATTAAGGAAAATTGGGATGCGCATTTAGTATTGTTGGCAAATGCTCAAGATTAAAAAAATTGTAAGTCATGTTTAAAATGAAAGCAAAATAAACAAAAAATTCCCAAAATAAGAAGCACACGAACCATATAATTATTTGGTTTAATCCATTTTGACATTAGTGGAAAAATTCAGATCCTCACACATTTTGGTTATGTCTACTTTTAATTGTCATAAATTAATTTTTTATACAATAATTTATTTATTGCAAAATACATTACCTTACAAGACATTAATTGAAATTCAACTAAAAAAAAAAAGATTTTAATGTCAAACAATGATGGAAAACAAAAATCACTTTAGTTCAACTTGTAAATTTGTGAGGAACACAAAATCAAAAGACAATTCACAATACTTGAGACACCATAACAAAATGGTGTTTTAGGAAAAAAAAGGGGGGGATTTTAATGGGGGTAACTTTCATAATGCTACATGCTAATTTGTTTAAATATTATTAGGGAGAAGCCATACTCATAGCAAATTATCTCTAAAATCAAATCCCTACCACAACTTTAACAATCAATCAAACACTAATAGAAATTCGGTTTGGAAAAAAATTGATTTTGTTGTATTTCAAAGTTTTCATATGCATAACCTATGCACATATCCATGAGGATAACAAAAGAAATTTGAATTGCCATTCAAATAAATGTATTTTCTTATGTTATAACAAATAATCAAAAACTTATTGTCATTTCAAGATATATGAATTTTTATGAGTCCACCATAATCTTACATACCAATAATCATGCAACTTAGAAGAAGCTGACAATGATTTAATAATGGATTCAATTTTCTTTAATTTTTTTACAAATGGACCTTCCACTAGTTATTCCATCACACAACTTATTATTTCTTCTTTTCCATAACAAGGCCCATTAATAAACCCACAAGCATCAAAGGTCCCTACTTTTATGCTTGAACAAAATATGAAGTTTTACACTACAATTCTAGATGTGTTCTTGCTACTAATTCATGATACACTTGTTAACATTTTCCCTAATTTATCAATTAAACAAGAAAGGTGTTATTTTCAAAACATCATCTCTCCACCTATAACATGGATTTGAAATTGTTCCAACAAATCATTTAATCTTTCAACAATACTAAGACCAATTTGACAAAAGAAAAAACCCACCTAATTAATACAAGTTATCGAAGGTTGATAACTCATTACACCCAAATGCAAAAAAAATCCACACAATGCTTCAATTATTAATTTTAATGATGATGTTTTGAATTCCCAAACACATTCGAATAAACATTATTAAGATCCAATGTGATGTGCCCCCAAATTCTTTAAGAGACCTAAATGTGGATCCCAAAATGAAACAATGGAAAAAGAAGAGAATTAGGGCATGCTCTCAAAATTACACCATTTCAAGGGTAGGAGGGTGTGTTGGAGTTCTAGGATGGGATTAGAATGAATTCATAAGCGATAATTTAAAATGAAGTCAATTTGCACAACCAAGAAAAGAGGGCAATTAGTGTAAATTGGATGAAAATGGTGCAATGGACTTAGTAGAGAGAACTTCAAACACAATCTTTGTATGATTCGCAACCTTTGGGAGGAGGCACCACTCCCCTCCCCTATAGTGTACTTTATGCCTATCCATAGTGACAACATTCAAATGTCACTTTTCTTTGGGATTCCCAAATGGGAGTCCCAAAACTTTGGTTGCTCATATCTTTCTCAAATCAAATTTGTTTTAAAAAATCGAAGGCAATATTTTATAACCTTCAAAAAGATTTTTCCAACGATGTATAGCATGCCTCAAGCAAAGCTCATTTGACCCTTGCTTTCAAGGGGTTTGTGGTTGGGAGTCAAATTCCCAATTTGACTCTTGCCTTTTTTGAAATCATAATTCATGCAAATCAAATCTAAATGAAAAGTGCGAAGGCATTTTAAACATATATGTTTCAAGACCTTTCTAATGGTGTCATGGGGGCCCAATTTGGCATTTTTTGGTCTTTCCAACCAAGGCTCTAAACATTTGCAACTCTTGCATGAATGCAATTCCCAAAGTGGGAGTGCATTTAGGAGTCATTGGGTTTCATCCCTTACACTTTCCCTCATTTGTGAAAGTGTTTTTCACACTTAAACACATTATCTTGGCCTCATGGGCCCTTGTACTTTATACTTAATCGTGAACCCAATTTCTTATGTGGATTGTTTTGGGTTTAGCAAAACCCAATGAGAATCGCCATTTGAAATTGATGCATCATATTGTTGTAAACCATGAAAGTTTAAGAAAATATAAAAATATAATGTTTCCTTCACATATTGAGCTTGACAATATCTCAAACTTCACAAATTTTGAAACCATTGATTTATTATTTGCACAACCTTAAACTCCATTATTGACAACAACACTTGCCAACAATGGGAACAATGATAATTGAAAGAAGAAGGGAAGATTTCTTAGAAAAAACTAAAAAAAATGACCTAATTTTTTCTATAAACATTTGTTAAAGGATGAAATCTTTTAGATGAACATATTACATTGAAAAAAGTGACAATGTAAGAATCCATTAGTTCACAAATAATATATTACAATTATGTACAATTTGTATTATATTTAATTATAATTTTAGATAGTTGAAGGTTTTATCTTTTCCTATCTTTGATCTTGCCATGTATAAGACGACTATTTTTATCTTAATATCATCTTTTACTCTTCCTTTGAATCCAAAAATCTTAAAGATCATAGTTCCAATAAATTACACCTATTAATAATAGGTGTAAGATAGATACCTTCCACTCTTAAGGAATAGATGTAAGACCCCTCCCACTCTTAAGGAATAGGTGTAAGACCCCTCCCACTCCTATGCCTTGTGATCGCAGTATGTTTTAAGTTCACAATAACGTTCATCTTGTGCTTTCGAATGGGTAAAAAGCCCATGGATGGGGGACATTCTCAAAACGTAAGCCCGGACTCAGCTATTCATCATCCCTAAAAGGAACAAGTGGGTTCATCACACAATGGCTCTGGCCTTGAAATGACATCCATAAGGATGAAAAACAAAGTTATTCAACATACTAAATTCGGAAACACATGTTAGGGGTTCTAAAAGTGAGGTTCATCCAACTGGATGAACTCGAAACGGGAAACACTTTGGTCCGTTTGTGCCCTGCCTGCCACAGTGAACCAGCACCCCACTGGTGTGCACCATCATCCACTGAATTTCCTGTTATTACTCAGTTTGTGGATGAACCTTAACTGAGTTAATATTTGGTTTCACCTTGGTAACCAATTCTGTAGGGAAAATAGGTCTCTTATATAGGTGGATAGGTAGGAAAGTAGGTAATTACTAGGTAAGAGCTGTTTTTACTACCTACCTATTTACCAAACCTGCTTGTGAGTTGTTTGTAGGTTATATAGGGTGGGAGAAAAAACGCAACTGAGCTAACCTAACCACCATGACCATGGTTAGATAGGAAACTGAAACCCAACAGAAAACTGTTTCCTGACCACTTATCATTCATTCATTCATTCTTCAGGGTGCACTGTTGGGGTGCTAGTTCACTGTGGCCTAGGCCCCATTGTGCCCAACTTCTCTGAAGGGCAGAGCCAACAAAACCCTAATATGATACAAAACAAATGTCATGTTTTCCGCAATCAGCAAGCAACTTCGACCCCGCGCATAAGAAGAAGAAAATGGCAGAGAGACAGCAAGCCAAGGACCCATCAACACCAACACACAAGCTTGTGCAAGGAGCGCAGATCTAGATTGCTAGTTATGGCGCACACGTTTCGACTTCTTCTTGCCTCCTCGATACACCATTCCTTGCAGCAGTAGAAGGAGAATCAGAACATCAGAACACCAGATCTACCAGAAACGCCAGATCTATTTATTATTGTCCAGGAAGTTGAATCGTAGTATATGGCGCCATTTGTCAGGCCGTGAACGGGAAGTTCACAGCAGCAGGGAGTTTTGCACAACAGGTAGGGGGAGGGGTTTGTTGCGTCATGGCGGGAGTTTCAGGAGGAGGCGCTGGAGTGAGCGCCATCAGTACCAACAAGTTGCAGACAGTGGTATCTGAGGCGCTGGACAAAGTGATCAAGAATGCTGCGTGGCGTAAGCATGGGAAGCTGGTGCAAGACTGTAAAGCTGCGCTGGAGAAGCTGGCTTCTTCTTCGTCGGAACCCGAGATTGGGGTCAACGGGGGAGGAGGAGGGGCTGAGAGTCCGCTGTTTGATGACAAAGGCCAGTGCTACAAAGACGTGCAGGCTGAGATTATTTTGTTGCCCTTGATCAGTGCTTGTGAAACTGCGTACCCTAAAGTGGTGGAGCCGGCTCTTGATTGCCTCCAGAAGCTGATCGCGCATGGCCATCTGCGCGGGGAAATGGACACTCTTACCCCTGATAGCAAGTTGCTGTTGCAGGTCTGTTTTGCTTTTTCCTTTGTTTGTATCCTTCCGGGCTGATTCTGCTTTGGCAACGTTTGTTTTCGCTATGGCAAGTAATGTCGCAAAGATTCTTAAGTCCCGCGAGGTTGTGGAGAGTTGTTAGATTTGACAAGTGAATTGGTTGCATGCAGGTGATGGATGCAGTGTGCCGATGTTATGACATGGCGGATGAAGGCATTGAGTTACTGGTGCTGAAAACGCTTCTGACAGCAGTAACTTCCATGTCCTTGCGGGTGCACGGGGATTGCTTGCTCAAGGCTGTCCGCACATGTTACAACTTATTCCTCGGTAGCAAGTCTGCTGTGAATCAGACCACGGCGAAAGCTTCACTCACACAGATGCTTGTGATTGTGTTCCGTCGCATGGAAGCGGATTCTTCAACTGTGACGGTTATCCCCATCACAATAGCAGACCTGATGGAGCCAGCTGAGATTATGACCAGCGACACTAATGTGACTCAGTTTGTGCAGAGTTTCATTACCAAGGTTGTGCAGGATATTGAAGTTGTGCTGACTCCAGTGCCAGCCTTGAAAGGTATGCAGCATGATGGGGCATTTGATGCAACAGCCACAGAAAGCAGCAGTACTTCTGACATTTTGGAGTCTACAGACAAAGATATGTTGGATGCCAGGTACTGGGAGATTAGCATGTACAAGAATGCTATTGATCAGGGAAGGAAGGTTGAGATTAATGATGCCATTGCAGACAAAGATGGGGATCTTGAAGTTCAGATTACAAATAAGCTTCGGCGCGATGCATTTCTGGTATTTAGGGCACTTTGCAAGCTCTCCATGAAGAATGCACCACAAGAGGCTGTGGCAGATCCATTTTCCATTCGTGGGAAAATTATAGCATTGGAGCTGTTGAAAATTCTTCTAGAGAATGCTGGAACTGTTTTCCGCACAAGTGACAGGTACCCTTTTCTTTTTTGGCGTTTCTGGTGGTTTTCCTTGTTTTGGGGTATCACTGTTAATCTTCAGGATAATTGCAATCTAGTGACATGTGCAAGTAGAAAATCAATTGAGTTTCTTGGACTTATATGAATGTTATTGCAGCATAGTGTGTCAGCAGAGTGGATCAAAGCTGTGTGCTGTGTCATGGTAGTAGTATTGTAACCATCGGAATGGAACTTGTGTTCCTTGTTGGTTGGTCATGTTTTCTTTACAAATGATAACAAGAGTGGACATTGTGGTACTGGTCTTCTCATCAGCACCAAGTTCTTGTGAATTTGCCCTGATTGAATGTGCACAAGCTTTTTGAATTCTGTAACTCACAATGAGATTCCAAACCTGAGTTTGCTTTGTACTTTTCAACGTTTCCTTTGGAGCTTTGAAAAAGCAGTGTTCTGGATCATCATCAATGCCATGCTTTGGCTGATGTCACATGAGCTTAATACTGCAGCAATGGAAAAATCTAGTGTTATGTACTGGAGTGGAAACTAGGGGTGCTATCATGTTGTGTAACAGTCATTGGAATATCTTAGGTTGAGGTATATGTTGATTGGCTCTTTTGCATGATCTATTTTAACTGATGAGGGTGGTGTCCCGTCCATGATGATTATTGCAGATTCCTGGGGGCCATCAAACAATATCTATGTCTCTCTCTGCTAAAAAACAGTGCATCATCACTGATGAATATCTTCCAGTTGTCTTGCTCCATCTTTATGAGCCTTGTTTCAAGGTTCAGGGCTGGACTGAAAGCTGAAATTGGAGTGTTTTTCCCCATGATTGTCCTTCGAGTTCTGGAGAATGTGGCACATCCAAACTTTTCTCAGAAGACAATAGTCCTACGATTTCTGGAGAAATTGTCTGTTGATCCACAGATTCTTGTTGACATTTTTGTCAACTATGATTGCGATGTGGACTCTTCAAATATATTTGAGAGGTAGTTCTTCAAAGTCTTTCTGCTGGTGTAGCAGATATTTACTGTTTTGGAACAGACATGTTTGTCCACACAATGAAGGACTATGAGTGCTGCTAACTGTGGGCTGGTGGTAGGATGGTGAACGGGCTGCTGAAGACTGCACAGGGAGTGCCTCCTGGAGCAGAAAGCAGTTTGAATCCAGTTCAGGATGCTGCGCTGAAGCTGGCGGCAATTAAGTGTCTAGTTGGGGTATTGCGCTCCATGGGTGACTGGATGAGTCGTCAGATGCACCTGACTGATTCGTCACCTTATCTGAAGTCATCTGATGGTGATGAGAACACCAGTGAAGTTACTGCTGCTTCAATGTCAGCTCCTGGTATTGAACCTGGGGAGGATAGTGTAGAGGGAAGCAGCACATCTGAAAGCCGTCCCTCAGAAGAAACATCAGAAGCAGCCACATTTGAGCAGCGGCGAGCTTATAAACTAGAGTTCCAGGTACAGGTTCCAATCCTGCTTTGAGTGGTTTGACATTACTGTTATTGTTTTGACTGAGTCTTCATGTTGCTTCCAGAAATGAAACAGAAACTCAGAACACATGGTTTTGTATGATTCTTTACCCTAGTTTTGGCAGCTCATTTTACACTTACAAATATCCACTGTTGGGAACTGATAAAGTCTGTGGGGAGTAATAACAAATAGTCAGTGCTATTCATGATGAAAGTGATGGTTTGAGATGTTGTGTGTGACACTCATAGGGTTATGGCCTCACTCATCCTTGCCATGTTTGTTTTAGTTTGGATATAGCTGACACAACATTTGTTTGATTACCTTACCTGGTTTTTTGAGTTCTGCTCTGCTATCACAGGGATAGTATTACTGTTTGTTGATTATTGTTATCTCCCATACCTTTCAGTCTCCAGACCTGGACATTCTAATTTTAACAGAAGTGAGAATTTGCAGGAGGGACTATCATTGTTCAATAAGAAGCCACGGAAGGGCATTGAGTTTTTAGTGAAAGCAAACAAGGTGGGTGAGTCTGCGGAGGATGTTGCCAGGTTCTTGCGGAATGGAACTGGCTTAGATAAGACTATGATCGGTGATTATTTGGGAGAGAAAGAGGATTTTGCCCTGAAGGTGATGCATGCTTATGTGGACTCATTTAATTTCCAAGGCATGGACTTTGATGAAGCCATCAGGGAGTTCCTCTTGGGATTTAGGCTTCCTGGGGAGGCCCAGAAGATCGATCGCATTATGGAGAAATTTGCTGAGCGGTATTGTAAGTGTAATCCCAAGGCTTTTACCAGTGCTGACACAGCCTATGTTTTGGCGTACTCTGTGATTATGCTCAACACAGATGCTCACAACAATATGGTGAAAAACAAGGTAGCAGATTGCCTTTGCTACTGTCACAGCCCAATGCTCCCACAATGCAGACTGTTGATTATGATTTTTGAACCTGCTCATATTGAATTTAAGAGAGGTGGAATTTCTGGAGGAAACTCATCAATCTTGTGTGGATTATTGGCAGATGTCTAAGGCTGAGTTCATCCGAAATAATCGAGGGATTGATGATGGAAATGACATTTCTGAAGAATTTATGGGGGCATTGTATGACCGCATTGTGACAAATGAAATCAAGATGAAGGCTGACACACCAATGCCCAGTAAGCAGCCTGCCAATGTGAACCGGATGCTAGGATTGGATACCATCCTCAACATTGTCGTCCGAAGGCCACGTGAAGAATCAAAGATTCTGGAGACAAGTGATGATGTGATCCGCTATATGCAGGAGCAATTCAAGGCCAAGGCAGGCAAATCTGAGTGAGTTCTTCATGCATGATGGCATATCCTTTCAACACTACATGGCAACTTCCAATGCCTGACACTACAAATTTTTCTACCATCTACAAGAGTTTTGATATTTTATTGGTTTTCCTTGCATGTGTTTGAGGCACAAACTGGGTGTCACATGTGCATGCTGGTTGGGGTTTGCATTTGGGTGCAGATCAGTGTACTATGCTGCATCTGATGTGGAGTTGCTGAGACCAATGGTAGAGGTCACTTGGGCTCCAATGTTGGCAGCATTTAGTGTTCCACTTGACAAGAGTGAAGAGGAGGTAGTGACTTTCCAATGTCTTGAGGGCTTCCGCCATGCTATTCACATAACAGCTGTTCTTTGCATGCGAACACAGCGTGATGCGTTCTTGACCTCCCTGGCCAAGTTCACATCCCTCCATTCTGCTGCAGACATCAAGCAAAAGAATATTGATGCAATCAAGGTATGACAGAAATCCTTTTTGCCCTTCTGTGCAACTGAGCAGTCCTAAAATTTTCTTATGAAGAACAGTGTCCAAATGTGAAGGCACATGATACAACTTACATTTTCTGATGTTTCAAAATGCTGTTTTGAAAGTATGCTCCAGCTACTGGTCATTGATCAATAGCTGTGAGATTCCCTCACTCTTAAAATGAAGGGCCTATAGGGAGGGGCTCCATTTCTCAATATGTGCTTAGTGTAATACACAGTGATTTCAATAATGTTGCCCACTGGTTAGATGTCTGCAGAGGTGCTGGCAGCAATTTATGCTGCTGACCATTGCCCAAAGGATGACAGTCTCTCATACGGCTTTTGGAAATACAATAGGAACTCAGGATGTAGATTTTGGTAGAATGATTTGCCTGAAATTTTCAGTGGATTATTATGTGCTTATCTACACCCACTGTCAGGAGTTAATGTAGTCAGTAGGTTGTCATGGCAGCTTGTTGCTGCTATTTGTGAGGAAGTTGATTGTCTGACACTCTGAGCAATTCTCATAATGTTATGACCACCATACTCATCTTGTTGTGTTACCTTCAAAGCGTTGTTGTAGATTTTTCTCTGCAGTCTCCAATAAATATGATTGGTAAAGCTCTGACTAAGGGCTAGGCCACTGGTATCTTGAATACTGTATCAAAATTTGCTTGTGGCAATATGTGCAGGCAATTATCTCCATTGCAGATGAGGATGGAAACTATCTACAGGATGCATGGGAACACATTCTAACATGTGTTTCCCGCTTTGAGCATCTGCACTTGATAGGTGAGGGTGCACCTCCGGATGCAACCTTCTTTGCTGCACCACAGAGTGAGGCAGATAGGCGACAAACGATCAAAGGTCCAGTGTTGCCAGTTCTCCGACGGAAGGCACAAGGACGATTACAATATGCAGCAGCTGCAGCACGACGTGGATCCTATGACAGTGCTGGTGTTGGGGGTGGGTCTGCTGGAGTTGTGACAACTGAGCAGATGAGTAATCTGGTGTCTAACCTCAATATGCTGGAACAGATTGGCAGTTTTGAGGTGAACAAGATATTTTCTCGCAGTCAAAGGCTCAACAGTGAAGCCATTGTGGATTTTGTGAAGGCCCTGTGCAAGGTGTCAATGGAAGAGCTGCGGTCTCCAAGTGACCCTCGTGTGTTCAGCCTAACCAAAATTGTTGAAATTTCGTAAGTTGTACACCAGACTTGCTTGGCATTTTAGTCAGTACACCACTGTTTGTCATGTGTCATCATCTGAGCTTTTGGAATTGAGACATGCACAGCTTCTCTGACAGTTGCAAGTTTGTGCAGGCATTTCAACATGACACGCATTAGACTGGTGTGGTCACGAATGTGGAGTGTCCTGGCTGACTACTTTGTGACAGTTGGCTGCTCTGACAACCTTTCAGTTGCAATGTATGCTATGGATTCTCTGAGACAACTTGCTATGAAGTTTCTTGAGCGCGAAGAACTTGCAAACTATAATTTTCAGAACGAGTTCATGAAGCCATTTGTGATTGTCATGCGGAAGAGCAGCTCTGTGGAGATCCGGGAGCTGATAATCCGTTGTGTGTCACAAATGGTCTTTGCCCGTGTGGGTAATGTGAAATCTGGCTGGAAGATCATGTTTATGGTGAGTTTCTCATCCCAGGTCTATTTTGTGCAGTAATTGATAGCATCATCTGATGGTTCTATGCTGGATAATCCTTCAGCTTTTGTCTGTGGTTCAATGGGTTGGGGCAGTTAAGGAATAGTCCACATGGTTCATATGTGGTATTCCTCCTGTTTATGTGCAGGTATTTACTACAGCTGCCACAGATGAACACAAGTCTATAGTGCTTCTCGCATTTGAAACCATAGAGAAGATTGTCCGGGAATACTTTCCATACATAACAGAAACAGAGACAACTACATTCACTGATTGTGTGAATTGTCTGATCGCTTTCACAAATAGCAGGTTTGACAAAGATGTCAGCCTTAATGCTATTGCTTTTTTGCGCTTCTGTGCTCTCAAGCTTGCTGAAGGTGAGCTTGGTGCTGCTGCTTCTACCAAGGATGTGAAGTCTGCCACCTCCTCTCCTAAACAGACAGTACAAGAGTCTCCAACCTTTACTGATAAGGACGAGAGTCTCTACTTCTGGTTTCCACTACTTGCAGGTCAGTTGAATTTTTATTAGAGGGCATTCTGATTGCCTACCAAATGGTCACATCTGGGTTGCTAATAACTACTTTTGATTGCTGGTGCTGCCTCTAATCCCACAAGAGTGTCATTGGAAAATTGGCAACTGAGAATGTGTTAGTTCATATCAGGAACGATTTGCTGTCCTCATGTACTTTCTCCCCACCATGTTCATATACAAATCTCTATTGGTCACTGGTAATGTGAGTTTGGCAATCAATCAACAACAGAGAGTTCTTCTTTAACTTATGAAATTGATGACCATTATAATGTGGTGGAATATGCAGGATTATCAGAGCTGACATTTGATCCTCGGCCCGACATCCGAAAGAGTGCATTGGAAGTGCTTTTTGACACGCTACGTTTCCATGGGCATATGTTTTCACCTGGTCTTTGGGAGAAGGTGTTTGACTCTGTTTTGTTTCCAATTTTTGACTATGTGCGTCGTGCCACGGAACCTGCAGCACGAAAGCAAGAAGCTAGCTCAGAGAAGCAGGCAGAGTTAGAGATGGATGCATGGCTATATGAGACCTGCACCCTGGCATTGCAGCTTGTTGTTGATCTATTTGTTAAATTCTATCCCGTAGTTAGTCCACTTTTAGGAAGGATTTTATCATTGTTGACAGGCTTCATCAAGCGGCCTCACCAGAGCTTGGCAGCAATAGGCGTGGCTGCCTTTGTGCGGCTAATGAGTAATGCAGGAAATCTTCTCTCGGATGAGAAGTGGCAGGAAGTGCTTACAGCATTTCATGAAGCTGCATTTGAGACCCTTCCTGACTTGGAAGACCTTGTTGCTAGTGCAGAAGAGGAGCAGGCAAGCCATAAGCCTGTATCTTCCCATGACAACCCTGAGCACCCTGAAAGAACTGATGCCCTGGTTCTGCACCTCCTGCTTACTGCTGTGAAATGTCGGATTGCTGTGCAGCTTTTGCTGGTCCAGGTATGGACTGATTCTCTTGGCCTCTCTAGTGTTAAGGTATTGTGGTTTGTTGGTTGTTGCTATTTCAGAAAATTAATATTTCAACTGTATCTGCAAGAGAGGTGCCTGTTATTGGAAAGGTATATGGAGAGGTTGCTGAAGCTAGTGGGCATTTCAACAGGCAATGACAGAAATTTACAATTCACATGGATCACAATTGTCAGTGGCCAACACGATGCTGCTGCTGGACACACTGCATGCAGTGGCAGGTCATGCACATAAGGTGAACGGTGATCATGCCCTACGACAGAAGCTGCAGGAATTACAGTTGATGCCAGACCCACCACTGTTACGCTTGGAGAGTGAGGCTTACCAAGCATATCTAAACATGCTGCAGCATCTGCCACTGGACAAGCCTACCCTGGCGAAGGATGTGGATGTGGAGACACGGCTGGTTGAGCTTTGTGAGGAGGTGCTGCGTCTTTATGTCTCCACTTCCACCGTGTCTGTTGTGCCCATACAGAAGGCACGCTGGGTGGTTCCTCTTGGGTCTGCCAGGAGGCGAGAATTGGCGGCACGTGCCCCACTTGTAGTGGCCACTCTCCAGGCTGTCAGTGGTCTACGAGATGCCTCATTTGAGAGGTATCTGGTGCGATTCTTTCCCTTGCTGGCAGGTCTGATCAGCTGTGAGCATGGATCAGGAGAAGTTCAGGTGGCTTTGAGTGACATGTTCAGCAACTGGATTGGCCCCATTCTGTTACAAACCTGACCTGAATTCATGGACTAGTCTCTTTTAAGGCAGTTGCTTATAATGTTGCCTTCTGGAAATGGTTTCAGTTCAGGTTACCCAAAATTGACTATTTCTGACTACATAAATGTGATGTGTTGTGCAAATTTTAAAGGTCGTAATCTCTAGGAGGGTGCCTGAGCATGAGCAATATTTAGAATGATGCACTTGTAGCTCTTTCCTGTTGCTAGCCAAGTCTTCACCCTATAGGATATATATATTATGCATTATTTAGGAAGAGTTGTCACAGGCCTGAGTGAACATTGCCAAGTGAATTTGCCCCCAAGAAAGGCAAGAGCAGACAGAGGGTGGTAACGAACTCTGGAGTTTGATGTATTGTGCCATGATGTTGCATAGGTTCACAGGTGTATTTGGTTTTCTGCTTTGGTAATCCATTTGAGAAATAAATGTCAAATTTCCATGGGGTTGCACACCCATTTTAGAAAGCAAATTAGACAGTGGGATCTCGCGGGTCCTTATAATGTGTTCCATTTTGTGTGTTCATCATGATTGGCACAGATGCCTCCAACCCTAAGGCCCTCAGGGAGACTGTTACCAGAAGGGGGGGCTGGGGTTGGCTCTGCTTTGTGTGGGCCCTGTATTCTGGTGATGCCCTCTGGCAAGGGCCTCCCTTACCCACCACATAATGTTCCTCTTGTGAAGTACATTTGGTAACACGAGGGACATTCCCCAAATTCAGGGCTGCCATCTTCTCCAAGGCCCATTTAGGCCCTTACCCTACACATATCACAAGTGTAATATACATACAGTAACATAACACTTCTGTCAGAAACACTTTTCCTTTGTAAAAATCAGTGTTGGATATATGGAGCAACCTGGGTACATATATGGTACTGGTGTCAGATGGGTACTGAAGAACCTATCAGTCAAGCATGAGCTGAGGCAATAGCAGCCTTATGCTGCAAACACACCTGGTGTTAGAGGGTCTAGTGTTATGACTCCTGACGTTTCTTGAACTCCTAGATAACGACATTTGTCCTGACACAAACACTAGAGTTATGTGGCTTTAGGACGACCTATCCACACTTAACAACTACTTTAGGGTTTCCAAAAGTTAAGAGGATATTTTTGTTAATCACCATCCACATATGTGAATGATGATACGTTACCCCTTGAGGTCTTTTTGTTGTTCTCTTGCAGTGGCGCTGTGCACACCTTCTTGCATTTGTGCACTCTATCTTGAACAATTGAGCAGAAAGAGAGGTCTAGCAAGTAGGCAATCGAAGCTTGAACAATTGAGCAAAGAGGAGGTCAGACAATCATGCAAAAGAGAGAAGAACAAAGAGAAGGCATAGGGGGGTGTTTGAGTGGAGGGGAACGTGGAAGGAAAAGAGAGAGAGGAACGAGCTTTATCCTTAGGTGCTAGATAGCATTGAGTTAAAGGCCACTTTTGGGGGTTGCTCCATAACATTGAAATCCTAACTAAATATTTTTATATTTTGAAGATTCGGTGTTAACTTACCATTTCCTTAACATCTGGCCTGTTGGATCTGTCCTTGTAGTCCATTCTCTAAAAAGGCATGAAAATGTGATGAGAATGAAGATCAAGACAAGAAAATTTAAGGCTTGTAAAACTGGGTATCTGTTATTGTTATCCACCATGTGTGACGATAACTTGGTTGTTGATTGATCTGAGAGGGACATTGGTTCTGGTTCTTGATTTTGAAATGACCTCTTTTGATTTTTATATGGAACCTTCAATGTGGTTTTGATAAGTGTTCTTTGATATTTGTTAAAATTCCAGTTTCAATGTGTTCCTGAAGAAAGTTGGAGCACACAGTCTGACTCAAAATATAGCAATCTTGGGTTTAGGGTTTTGTGATGTAGACAAAGTAGCAATCATCCAGAAAATAATTTAGCCAAATTTGGTTATATATTCAATATGAATGTAGGATAAAGAAGAATCCTTTTAAGTTCCTGACTGTCTACTGGAAATTATCATAAAAATCTGGCAAATTTGGGCCATTTTCTTCCATGAAAAAATCCTTTGTATGGTTGAAAATCATATTTCTCAGATCAAAAAGGTTGGCCAAATTTAGCTGATAATACAAACACTGTTGGGAACTGGCCAGAAAACCGGCCTAATAGCTGGAATGGGCCAACACTGGTTTCTACTTGCATCTATCATTCCCCTTTACATGGCACTACACCCATCAGTGCACCAAAGTGAACCAGCACAAACCAATCACTAAGGATGAATGGTATGTGGTACATGAAACACTCTTTCATAGCATTCCTTTCTTATAGCTAACCCAGGTGGTTAGCTATGTTCTAACCATACACAGCATCTCCCTACCTAGTAGCGAGGCCAAAGTCATCATCAAAACCCTGCAAAATTTTATTTATAAACACAGCATTGATCTGGAATATAGGCATTAGGAAGAAAAAAGGATAATTTAAAGGACATCAAGTCAACACAAACTAATGTCAAAATCTTTCCATTTCAACAACCGACAGTTTGTAATAGGTCGGCCGTGGCAATGGGGTGTGCCCTCGATAGGTGGAAGTTTGTAAGCAATTAAGCCTATCATTATTGCTCGACTTAAAATGGAGGATGTTTGCATCTTTTGTAATGTAATTGAATTTTTTTATGAAGAAAAGTAACCAAGACATAAAAAGGAGGGCCTTCTAGCCCTTTGAAGCTCCAAATGGTAGTGGCACAGACATAAAAACACATCAACTTGTTTGTGTAAACATCTAAATACCTCAATTGCTAAAGGGAGGAATTGATTAATGGGGTGTCAATTGCGATAACTCTTTTTTTTTGGCTTGCATTGCATTTAGGCAACAAATCATTGAGTTATGTAAGATCAGGGAAGTAAATTCACATGTGTAGGGTCAACAATGACAACATCAACTAAGGTGTTAATGTCATTTTTAGTGAGCACAGTCAACTTGTGGACAAAAGGAATTAAACATGGTTGAAGAAGACATATGTAGTTGTTTTCATCCCATGTGACAACCAACATCTTGCATAATGGTAGCAAAAATGTTGTGAACTACATCATGGGTTTTCATGTGCTCATTGCCATGGGTGCAATGAAAAAGGTGAATATCCATAAGGTCAATGGGGTGTGAAAACAAATGGAGGGAAGCTTGCAATTGAAAGATGTGGTAGTCCAAGTGAAACATTGTGGATAAAATTGGGGAAGATTATCAAAAGGTTGGGGAAATTGGTCGAGCCATAAGCCAAATGCCCATTTTAGGGCCAGAACATGATAAAATTCAAGCATAATGGGCCTCAGGTATCATGTTGGAGAGCGTGTTGGAAAGGGGATGATTGTGTGAACGCTCCAAGATGGAATCTTGAAATTGAACCATTTTTTGTTTGATAAATTGTTCAAAAGGAAGAAGGCATAAGTGTGTTGAAGGTGGTAGAAGATCACATGCCGCCTTGAGTTATTATTGGAAAGGGAAGGTCTTATCATTGACTCGTGCTAAGGCTTCAAGAAGGAGATATGTTAACCAACCATAAACTTAACATCTTTGATTGCAGCTATAAAGGCCCAATTCCCTAAATAGGTTGTTGGGGCAATGGTGGTCGTTCGTATGAGCCTAATGTCACCAAAAGGTATTGGGAAAAAGGCTTGTTTACGAACTAAAGGTCCTTTTGGGTTATCAAACAATCTTGGACCCAAAATATATCCAAACATTCAAAAGAAAAGAAAGTTTTAAAAAAACAAGGGAATCTATGAAAACAACAAAAGGAGGTGTGCATTGTAATAGATATGATGGTCATTGCACAAAACAATTGGTTAAAATTCCAAAAGCTATTTGAACATCACCCATTATAGGGAAAAAGTCAACATGTGAAACATATTTTAATAGGGCATTTTTTATGAAAAATGATGTGAATGATGAAGTGCCCAATAGAAACCCCAAAATTTTAATTTCTTCTAATGGGAACATGTATTTAATTAATTATAGACTTTGGAAAAGTCTAAAAGTAACTTAAAAAAATTTGGATGGTTTAAAAAAATTTGAAATTACAAATTGAACCTAGTGGCCAATTGCCTTAATGCATATTATCATTATTAGTAATGATCAAAAGAATCACATTAAATAAGGCTAATATGAATGTTGTGTAAATAAATAAAAAAAAACATGAAATATAATTTATATTTGGTGGTCACCAAATGATAAAAAGTGAATTGAATAACATTTGAAGGATTTTGAAAAAAAAATCAACATAAAAGAGGGTTCAGGAAGAGAATATGAATATTGTGTAAGTCACAAAGTGACGCGCTCCTAAGTCCCTTGCTAGACCCACTTGAGGGTCCAAGTACGTTGAATTGCGGAAAGTTGGGACTTGAGGGTCGCTCCCGACTTCCAGCACTAAAAAGGGGTAGAGGGGCGTGCTAAAAGTCCCGGGATTAGACTATGAAGAAGGACAAGTAGTATCTCACTCGAATCTGCATCCAAAACCAACCACAACAGGGTTAGTTCACATTCAGGAACACCCTTGGGTGTTGGGACAAGCCACGGGCACTTGGACTCACTTGATTCACCACGGCCCGAACTCGGGGGAAGCCACCACCTTCCCCCATATGGTATTCTCTGCAGCTCTCGGTGGAGGCTACATTCAAATGGTTTTTTTTCCCGGGACTCCCAAGGAGGAGTCCCGAAATTGTCCCAGGTTGGAGTCCCGGGATTTTGGGAGCTCATATCTCCTGACTTCGACCTCCGATTAGAGTGATGTCTAAATCAAAGTTGTAGCTCTTCTCAAAAGCTTTCTAACGCCATGTCGCACTCCTTCAGCAGATGTCGAGAAGAGGTCAATTCTCGACTTTTAGTGGTCGGGAGTCAAATTGTTAGTTTGACTCCGGCCCTTCTTTTGCTCATAACTTGGGCTGCATATGTCCAAATGGCACATGCGAGGCCATTTTGGGCATCTAGACTTTAAGACCTTTTCATTGATATAAAAAACACTTCAATGCGAGGTGTTTTGACCCTTGAATTCGAGCTCTGAGTTTTCGAGAGTCCCGGAGGACTCCAACTTCCCACTTTTGGGGGTGTGAGTTTCATCATCACACTTATCCCAAAGTGGGGTTGCGACACAAAGGCAAACATGAAATAGATATAGTATTTGGTGGTCACCACGTGATAAAGATTGAATATGAAGGATTAAACATCATTTGAAGAATTTTAGAAAAAATTCCAAAATTAAAAAAAAGTTCAAGAAGACAATACGAATATTATGTAAATCACAAAAGCAAACACAAAATCTAAAATTAATACCTAATGGTCACCAATGGTAAAGAATGAATATGGAGGATTAACTAGCATTCGAAGGATCTTGAAAAAAATCCAAAGTAAAGAGGGCTCATGAAGACAATACGAATATTGTGTAAGTCACAAAATAAAAAATGAAATAGAATTAATACTTGGTGGTCACCAAGTGATATAAAATGAAAATGGAGGATTCAACAAGTTTTGAAGGATTTCAAACATTTCCAAAATAAAAGAACAATCATGAAAGATCCATCATTTAAGATAAAATTATATTAAATAAATAAAGTGTTAAAATGTATCGTATAAAAAAAAAACTAATAAACTTGCATTGCAAGTTTGAAAAGCCCAATGAAATCATCCTTTGCTAGCATATTATTATTAACACAATAAAAATAATTGTGATTATGGAATAGTTAGATAAACAACTACATCGGCACCCTCTCAAAATAGAAATCCAACTAGAGAACATCACTTTCTACCTTTTAAAGTTACAAACATCATCACACAGTTTGCAAAAAATAATCCAAACCAATTGTAAACCAAAACTTAATAATTTAATAAATAAAAATAATTGAAGGGTGAACAACAAAAACACAACAAATTAATTTTCCTAAGGTATAAAAAGAGTTCATACTTAAAGGGAGTTGAGTAATGCCATTCTCCCCATTATCATTTTTCATATATTGCATGAACCAAATAAAACTCAAGGAAGAAGATGTCAAATGAGGCTTTGAATATTTGACAATGATTTCATAATGGACACTAATTATCCTCACCAATGGCAATCCAACCAACGTTGGCCACAAATGAGATGTGAGGTCCAACCATTGGACCTTATTCTTTGACAATTTATGTCTTCTAAAAGACTCAATGAAGAAACCGTTCCACTTGGGATTCCAAAAGGCCTTGATTGGCTCATTGTCAATGAGTAGCATTTGGTGTTCTATCCCATAAGGTAGCCCTCAACATGTAAAGTACACACGATTCAAATCCTTAAGATAATAATGTCCTTATAATGAGTTGACCCAAGGTCCTAGTGCATTGTTCACATCCCCAAATAAAAACAAATTGATCAACAAATGTTTGCAACACTAATAAAGGAAAAACCTACATCACATCTTCTAACAACACATAGGACCAAATCACAATATAAATTTGTTTGAATGCTCAAGAAAAAAAATGTTGCACTCCAACTCTCGATTATAATTTGTTAATCTCAATATTACTCTTCCTCACATGATGATTGCCTTGTAGAGCACCACATTTTGGGAAGTAATATGTATCACATAGTTCACATTGAATCAACAATTTTTTAGGTGTAAGAGGATATGATCGAAAGTGCTTGTGCGAACTTTGGATGGATGGAAATGGACATAAATAAAAAACCTACAAAAATCATGAAATATTAGTCCAATTGAGAATTTACAAGAATTGATTGATATCCAAAATATGAAAGGATAATTTTGAACATTGGCCTTGAACATCTGTAAAGAACTAAGGAAATTTGTTAATTACATGGATTCAAAACACACAAACTACCACTTGGTGGCCACCAATTAGATTTGAATATAAAAAGTTTAAAATATAACAAAAAACACTGCAACCATTAGATGGTTACATGGAAGAAAACATGGTGGGAGTCAATGTGAAGTTCAACCTAGGGGCCACCAAACTAAAAGTAAATGCTTTGAAGACAAAGGTTAGACGCAATATTTGCAGTATTAGAATTAAAGATTTAATAAATTTGAAAGGAAATAGTTCAAATATTCAAACAAGCAAATCAGGATGAACAATCAATAAGGTATTTTTTGTTTCATTTTCAATTTCGCACTATTACAAATGAGGATTTGTAGCCACTATTGCATTTCAAAAATAACGTTTTAAACTATATAGGATCATTGCAATTAATACATATAATCCTATTAAATGGATTGTGTTGAACATACGTGGAAACACCATATTTGGATAAATGAAGGGATCCTAAGTAATGGAGAACAATCCCCAACGAATAATTGTCCTCCCCACGAAGGCCATCAACTGACTCCAAAAAATGGCATTATACAAGTTGTTAAACATGCTTTTGTAGGGGGTATCATCTACAAACAAGGTGTTGCCAACATGAGTGTACAAATAAATAAATAAAAATGTCAAGGTTTTTATGAAAAATTGGCTTGTTAGGTTTATTTGGAAGGAAATGTGGATTTTTCATGCAAAACTTTTGATTAAACACTCTTGAGGGATCAATGAAGATTTTTGTTTCATGCCAAACTTGATCGAAATAATTATAAATACTGTGACGTTGGGCTATGAACCAAATATACACATGGAATTGTGATACACATTTCTCCAATATTTCCTTTAATCCAAACCTAAGAATGATGGCTCCTTATGGAAAACTGTGCATAATTGTCCCATAAGGCATATGTTCTCTCCGGCAACAACAAAATGTTGAAGCATTCTTTTATTGACTTCACTTTGAACACAAAAGTGAAGAGTATTCTCAAAATCTTGTAACCATAATCATGAGGATTTTAGGCATTAACATAAATTCCATGCATGAAAATATATTCGATCCCATTGAAACAAATTCCAATTTTAAAAATCCATGGAATTTACCTTATATTCTTCATTCTTTTTACGTCTTTCATCAATATCTCATGCCGAATGATTATACTCAATTCATATTTGTCATGTGTGAATGAGGTTTTTCGGATAAGTTGGGGATGTGTTTTTTATTGCCTTGGAGTTATTGAACATAGTTGACATCTTACATAACTTAACATTATCTTGAACCACACAACAATTATTTTAAACTTAGAGTAATTATTCATGATGTCCTCTGAAATATTTGGTAACTCAAGGATCTCATGCACAAGAGTTGAAACAATAAGTATAGTTTTAGATTTTACATTAAAATCGTTCAATCTCTATTGAAGTGTATGTTTATTGTGATGGTAATATTCTTGCCACCTACAAAAATGAGATTGTAGTCTTAAATTTACACATTAAGTATATATTCTCAATTCAAATTTATAGAGACAAATAATTCAACTTTTACATAAGCTTACCTTTACAGCCATGATAGTATGTTGGCCACCTAAAAGGAAAAAAATATGAGTTTTGAATATTTGCCCACTTTAGACTTCTCCTTTGCAATCTCGTTCAAATTGTCGGGGTCAATTAGAAGAACAAACATTGGGCGAACGTATTCAATTGAATCATATTGCATTATCTTGTGTTTCTCTAAAAGAGAATGATATATGGGTCGAATATATGCACAAGCACTTTTGATGGATATTGTGTGTAGATTGTCACCTTGGCTTGATGAATTACATCAATTCCATTGTCAATTATGACATGGAATTCAAAGATGGGGTTTGCTAGATTCATTAGTTCAATACCTCATGAGGCAATGAATAATGTTATCGTTTAGATTCTAAGGTTCACTTTAGGAATTGGTTCATCCAAACCCACATATGTACCAAAGACCTTGGATACAAGGCTCGAGGGATTTTTAAGTGGATTTCTGTAGAACGATTCACATCAAATTAAATATGATCATAACTTTTTCAATATTAATCACAACCACAATTATGTTTATTTCCAAGTTATTAATACCTAGTCGCCACCAGGTCCCATTTTTCCTTTTCGTGGACAAAAAGGCATTTAGTGGCCACCAAGTGTTTTTTTTCCTATTTGTCAATGAAAACGGCGCTTGGCAACCACCAAATGCCTTTTTTTTCATTGTTGACTCTAAAGGCACCAAGTGGCAACTAGGTCCCTTTTTCTTCATCATCGATTAGAAGCACACATGGTGGCCACCAAGTGCCTTTTTTTCCTCTTCATTGATGAAAAAGGCACATGGTAGCCACTAGGTGCATTTTCTTTCATTGTTGATTAGAAAGGCACCTAGTGGCTAGTAGGTACCATTTTTTTCCTTCGTGGACTAAAAGGGCACCTAGTGGCCGCTATATCCATTTGTTCTTTGTTGTTGACTAGAGGGTCACCTAGTGGCCACCATGTTCCTTTTTTTCCTCTTCATCAATGACGATGGCATTTGCCAATCACTAGGTGCCTTTTTTTCGCTTTATGGACTAAAAGGGCACCTAGTGGCCACTAAGTCCCTCTTTTTTTTGTCGTCGACTAGACGGTCGCTAGGTAGCCACTAAGTCCCTATTTTCCTTATTGTTGACTAGAAGGTCACTTGGTGGCCACCAAGTTCCTTTTCTTCCTCTTCATGGATGAAAATGGCACACCTACCACCCACATGTGCCATTTTCATCCACTAGAAAGGCATTTGGTGGCCACCATTTGTCCTTTTTTACTCTTTGTGGACTAGGAAGGCACTTGGTTTAGGGTTTAAGGCTCTTCAACATAGACTGGAGGGGCACTTGGTGGCCACCGAATGCATTTTTTTCATTGATGAAAAAGGCACCTAACGGCCACCAAATGTTTTTTTTCCTCTTCATTAGTGAATATTGCACCTAGAAGCCATTAGGTGTTTTTCTTTTCTCATTGTTCACTATAAACCTTTATGTTTCCCTTCATCGACGAGAAGGGCACTTGGTGCCCACCAGTAAATGCCTTTTTCCATCTTTTTTGATTAGAAAATATCATGTGTTCTTTGATGATATGGGCAATTGGTGGCCACAGGTGTTATTATACTCTATTATTGAAGATATAATGATTTAAACTAAATATTGTATATTGAGAGGGTGAGGTTTTGTGAGGTTTTTACATTGTCGGTGATGAGTGCTTCAAATTTAGCTGATCTTGCAAGAAGCATGAAAGTCATGATGCTAAAGAAATTGTTAGAAAACAAAAAATTTGGAATTAAAAAATTTTGTGCATTGATAAGGAAAAAGTGTACAATGTATAAAAATATATAGACAAAGTGAATTTTACAACATAAATTTTTTGAGGTTGAGCTTAACAACATAAAAAGATTTCAATTGCTACTTAAATCTATTGCACATTTCAAAGCCTGAAACATAGGAAAACTCTTGAATGTGCAACAAATTGATGTAAAACCTAAATATAAAACCCTATATTGAATTTTGATATCTTGAACCCAAACCCTAGCTTGGATAGATTTTATAGACACAATAGATGACATATGTTTTTTATAGTACAATGTTGATACATATAAACACCAAATTGACCCAAAAGGGAAATCACAAATATAGAAACAAAAACAACAAATAGGAGGTGCAACCTAAAGGTACACAAATGTAGCATTGAGGAGAGAATTTGAATTTACCTAAAAATTGACTAAAATATTGTCATAGTGAATTGCTAAAAATAACTTGAGCTGCTCACAATTGCTTGGATTGCAACTACAATGTGAAAAAGAAGAAATAAAAAAGTTGTCATCAAATATGAAATTGCAACTTTCATCTTTGAACTATTTTTTCTTAGCGTTAGATACAAAAGCAAAAATAAAATGCAAAAAGTTCAAAGATGAAATTCCTTTATAGGTGGCTACATTTTTAAACTAAGTAGTGGATGTGAAAGTGAGGAAATCTCATAGAATTGAAGGATAAACCCAAAATGAGACACGAAAAAGAAAGCTTGAGAAGAAAATTATTTTGGGAAAGAAAGATTAACACATTTTATCATGCTTGTGTTTGAATTTAAAGTGCCTTTGCAAAAGAACACAATTGCTTTTGAAGCTTTAAAAAAGAAAGCACTTTTGGAATCCTTTGCAAGAACACAATACAAACATTAAAATCTTAAACCTAAACACTAAATGTCACAAGTTTGAGCACTGCAATAGTGAAGTCGAACTTTGTGCAAGAAAAACAAAGAATGAACTTTATGCAAGAAATATTAAAAACATGAAACCCTATGCAACTTTTAGGACTTCAAAGAGAATTCTAAAACAACAAAACCCATAACGCCTTGCTCAACACCTTTTTTCTTTCCACACGGTTGACGTCATATGATATCATCATTTAAAAAAAGTTTTCTAACTAAACCACAATTAAATAGGCACCAATGTTTGGTTAGGGGTCAATTTTTTCAACATATTTTTTTCCTCACATTAATGTTACTTTTTAACATTTAATTAACATTATATTTGTTTTTAAATTTTTTTTTCAAAGTATAAATATTCAATAAAATTATCATTCAAATAACACTTTAAACTAGATTGGTTTCTTGTGATTATTATAAATATGGGATGATGTCTAGCAATTGCCACAAAACCATAAACCCTAAACCCTACCCCATGTTAACCTCCAATGTCCAAATGGCATCAAACTTTGGGAGTCCCTTCAACCGTAACACCCTACTTAGTGGTGACATTATGGGCTAATGTCTAGCCATTTTCAACCCTACAAAAAAATCTCAAGGTTTTCAAAACCAAGTTGGTGTAACTTGAAATTGGTGTAAGTGTTGTAGTTGTTTCACTATAAATAGCTTAGTTCACCAAACCCACATGGCTTATCATGATAGTTTTTAGGGTTACGTTGTAGTTAATAAAAAATAATTTGGTTAATATGATACTTATTCATAGTTTTTCATAAATTCTGAAAAAGTTAAATAACCATTATATATATGCAATTTTCTTGTATAGTTAAGGTGTTTCGTTTTAAATATAATATTGGTAAATGATGTTACTTTGTTGGTGTTTTGGTTTGGGTATTTTGGGAAAGGAAAATTTATTATCTTTATTGTTGAAGTTTCTTCAAGAATCTAGTCACATGAAATGTGATAATATATACTTGAATTTTTTTCAATCAATGTCAAATGTGATATTAGTTACATATTATGTTGATATTGTAAAAACAACACAATGTCATGATGAACTATAGACTATTTGTTGCATGATAATATTTTGCATATTTGTAAAATAATTGTTCAACATTTGTCAATTTTTTAAATAATTGTGTGGTCATGGGGCTATGTTTTTGTTAATGGTAAATATCTTTTAATCATATACCTTACAATGTGAGCTAGGTGTTGAAGTGTATATTTTGACTAAAATTTAGTGATTTTTGTTGATAAAAACATGTTGAAGGGATTTTTTTACTATTCCCATCATTGCATATTAAGTGTGTCAAACAAAAAGGTGGAGTTCCAAGTGGTAATATTAAAAGTTTTCAAAGTGTTTAATCCTTCTATGGAATGAGGATATTATTATAAATTTATAGGTAGGGGTGCTATTGGTATGACATTCTTAAATAGATTGTTCACATGAAATATGCCTTGTGATTATTTGAAATAATTGTCAAAAAATTAAAATTTTGAATTATGTGTCTAATAATTGATCATTTGGATCGATTATTTGATTTTATTAACAAATAATCTATATACCTAAATTAATGAGTATAATTCAAAGAATTAATTAGTTTAAGAAAAAGATAATTAATTATTTTAATTAACCAAATAAAATATTATTTGAAGTAATTAAAATAGTTCATTTAATTTGTTAATTACTTCATTCAAATAAATAACTATTTTATTTTAGATAATTTATTATCAAATGATTAATGATCTAGATTCATAAAAAAATTTATTTAAATTTTTTTTAATGTTTTATTTGAATTAACTAACATTTAACAAGTTGTTTGAATTAAACTATTAATTTTTAATTCATATTAATAGTTAATTATGCATTTTAATTAATTAGTTCAAAATAATTAAATAAATTACATATTAATTAATTAATTATTGAAAAATAACTCAATATTAAAAACAAAACACTAAATATGAATTTGGGTAGAAAACATGAAAGTATAAATAGTCATATCCATATGTACACCTAAATTGAATTTTTAATATAATGTACACATTGCTCTTAGTTTCACATTTAAATTAATTATATGTATCTATATAAATTATTTTGTTAGTTAATTTAGATTAAAAAATGATCTAGTAATTATTGATGATTAATATCTTAATTATTCAATTAAGTTAATTATTAAGTATCCCCAACTCATATACATATTTATTTGATAATTTATTATTTGATGTCATTGAGTAATTATTCTTCCTACACATTCATATTATTTAGTTTCATTAAAATATTTTATTTTGAAATTAAAAATAATTGTATGAGTAAAATTTATTTATTCATATTAGTAGTGAATTATTTTGGATAATTATTAAGTTCATAATACTTAAATATATTAAGTGAAGTTAATATTTAATAGTCAAATTATTTTAACAATAATTCTTTATGAAATATTACATTTGAATTGGTACCTTTACTAAGTTATAAATTGTTGCACAATAATTTAAACCTAGTTGAACACTAGTAGTTCAATAGTGGCGCACTATTAGCCCTACCAGTTGCACAATAGTTGTATAGGAGTTGTTTTTTGAACAATGGTAATATTTATTTCACACTTGATTCTATTTTGAAAATGAAATTTGGTTCATATTTGATAATATATTATATAAGGCAAGGAATAATAATATAATATAATAAAATATTTTTGCATGTGTTTTAAACATGTAAGAAGAGTTTTGATTTAACATTACTCATCAATTTAAATTCATCAAAATTTTATCATTAAAACTTTGCAAGTAATGGAAAGTCTTACTTTTAAAAACATAAATATTGACAATCCAAATGAATATGGACACAAAATTAGCTATGATATATGATAATTAAAATGAATTTGTGCCTTTTGAAGATCCTTATTGATTTTGTTTTGACAATGCTAGATGGTTGATTCCTTAAGGTGAATCATGGTACGTTTCGACAATATTGAAAAATAATAATACTAATTTTATACATATCAAAAAATGGAATGACTACCTTATGTTTTGATTTCGAAAGTAAATTTACATTTTAAAAATTGAAATGTAAGGTAAAAAGTTTCACATGGGTCATTATTCTTTAACCATCAAGACCTTCCATCTTTGCAAAAAGGAATTAATCCATGAGTGGCTATACTACGGTGAAAATGTAATCCCTCAACAAATTTATTGTCCTTGTGAAGGCATTGTTGAGAAAATCAAATTCAAATTAATCCTACTTGTGAGAAAGTGATTATCACTCACTTAATATCCTACTACAACTACTTAGATATTATGTAATAAATAGTAATCCATGTGAAGAGAAATGAAATAGCAAGAATGACACATTGTCCTTTCAGGATAGTCCACTTCTCCAATTAATAAAACCCAAGGCAAAGGGGTTTATACAAGAAATGAATGAGAAGGGATTGGAAGGTAATTAGGGTACCTTAATAATCTCTAGAAGCTCCTTGGGTAGAACCACTCATGTTGAGCCGTTGGGTGACCTGCCCTAAGGGCTCCCTAGGCAAAACCACGTATTAGCCACCCGAAGGCTTGCCTTGCCCAAAGGCTCTTCGGGCAAACCAATGAAGTGACTTGCTTCAGGGGACCCCTAGTCGAAACCATTTGGCGGCCACTAGGTGACCAGCCCCTAAGCCTCTTTGAGTGGATGACTTGGAAGCTACCACGTAACCTAGGTTACCCCAAGCCTTCCTAGGTGGACAATGTGGCAACCACCAAGTGACCTCACCCCAAGCCTCCCCAGGCAGATGAACTAACAACCCTAAAATGATTTCACCTAAGGAGCTCGCACACTTTCGGGGCACAACCATCCATGTTTAGCCTTTAAAGGTGTGTGTCATCCAATGTTCTACCCTAGAATCACATGGCGGCCACGAGTTGCTTATTTTTCGCTCCAAGGTCATACCTTGGAAACATCTTTGGCCAAGAGGTGGACCTTCAGAAGTAGGTGGAGTTTTGAAGGATATCGAAGAGGGGTATTGGGAGACATTATGTAACCTTCGTTGAGCTTTGTCCAACTATTGTGTTTTTTTGCACCTATTTCAATTTGGATGGTTTTGCATGAAACTACACACGACGCATAAATTGTGATTTTTTTTTCAGTTGTAGTTGAGAGGGATTAAAATCTAAATCTATTAGATGGATAAGAAAATATTAACCACTAGATTCGATTTCTAAGATGAAAATTTTGTTTTGTAATATGATCTAATAACATCCACGATCCTAATGAGTTTCATTTTTTTCGTTGGTGTTTAAGGGAGGTTATCATGTCCTGAAAACAAGTTTGATTTTTTCATTTGTATTTTTTGGATGCTCCTCCATGCTTCATTTGGAGTAATTGTAAACTATACATTTTGGAATGTGTAGTGTGTTTGAGGGGCTATATTGGGGCTTCTCGATTTCAGAAGGTATTGCATTAAACCTCACAATTATATATGTTGTATATGTTCATCGATGTTCCCAATTTTTGCACAAAAAATAAAATCACATTCATCTTTTCATACGAAAAATCTTTTCAAATTTCAACCCAGTCCCTTTGCTATCAACATCAAGCTAGGTTGTCAAATCCAATTTGAAGGTGTTTTTTTCCTTATTCATTTTTCCTAAGTTATCTCTATCCTATAATGGGGCTTTTGAGGTTCAAAATTTTGAGTCTTTGTTTTCTCGTTTAAGAGAAAAATATAAAATTGGTTGGTCTTCACTTAAGGAAAGGTTCTACTATGTGGGCCTTTTGAAATTAAAACCTTCCTTGGCCTAGTGGTATGAAAGATCTCAAATCAATGTATGTTTTGAACATGTTAAAGGTATTAGGCATATGGAATTTGTTTTCGTGAATTTTATGCACCTTTTGGAACATGCATTACATATATGGATATGAATTCAAAGTTTGGTTGGGTATCACTCAATTGTTTAAAAAAATATGATAATGAATAAGGCTGAATGGGGAAGAACTACAAACATACTTTTGAGCAAATTATATATATATATATATATATATATATAGTCAATTTAACATTTGACTCCTTGTGTGGCCACATGGTCATCTATTAATCACTAAGCCCACTTGGTGGTGACCCAATATTTATGGCGACGAGGTTAACATTTGTGTGTTCTCTAGAATTCAATGTTGAATTTTGCATTATTTTAAACTATATTTAAAGTCTAATACACCAATTGGTCACCACAAGGTGACCACCAAATGGACTTTTAAACTTAGTCTAGACATTAAAACACCGCTTGGTGGCTTGTAGGTGTTATTGCAACATCTAGTTAATTTGCCAAACCACCTAGTTTCCACTAGGTTAATTTTAAATTTCAGGATAAATAAACAATGTTATGCATAGTCTTGTTTGTTGCATACTTGAAACCTTAAAAAAAATTCATTTTGTTATATTGAAATTATATAAACTTCCATTGTAACATTTGGAATGGAATAAATGTTGAAAAATGGAATGAAATATGGTCATTGAATAGGTTTTTTGTTGGTTTAGGTGTAGATAACCATCACAACTTTCTCCATGTCGATGCAATCACATTCATTAATTGATTAAAGGTTGGAGACTTGGCTATTGGAGACAATTTTGATCTATGGGATTCCATGTCTCAAATGGAAAAAATATAGTTTGGTTGTGGGCGGTGTAAGGATCCCATGTTTGCTCCTATATATGGGCCATCTAGATTTGAATATTGCATTATTGTTTCACCATTGGTGGTGTTTGAATCCATGGCACAAAAAAATCTATTTTGCCCAAATCCAAGAGCGAAATGTTATAGGGAATCGGTGGGCGTCAATTGATTTTGGCATGTAAAGGATGTGTTTTTGAAGGTTGGAATAACATTGACATCACCAATTGTGGAATGGGGATCCATGGACTTAAGCTGCATGGAGGGGTTCAACAATTTAGGAATGAAAATAATTCATCTCTTGTCCAAAGACATGCTCCAACATCCTCCATTGAAGATGAGCCAACCTTCACCAAATTTGATGAAGATGGTGAAACACCAAATAGTGTTTCCCACAATAGTGATGATAGCTCCAATGGCCAAGTAACGCTAGCATGCAACCTACATACTTTTGGAAGAAATGATCATGACAATAACACAATTGTTCCTTCATTGGAACATTGCAATTAGAGAGGAATATAATGTGATGTTGTTTATGTCAAAGGTGTTTTTGTTGCTAGAGGTTGAATAATTGCATGTGACCCAAGGGAGGTAGTGTTTGATGATGATTTGGGTGAAGATCACATTGGATTGTTCAGCTTGTATTGCCTTGATGACATATTAGAGTCATGAGTATTTGGAGGTGGTTGTTGTCACAAATTTTTTTTCATGTGCATTATTTGAAAACTCTTATGAAATCATAAGATGATAATCATATATCTGATGTAGATGTAGAAAGATCAATTGGTGTGAAAAAAAAGTAATATACCTTTCACAAGAGAAAGAAAAAGGCCCTAGATGTTGATGTTCCCATGTTGTGGATTGACAAAGTGATGTATGAAGAATCCATTTGCAATGTTGGTGCTGATGTTTGTTGTTCCTTGAATTATTGTCAATATTGTCCATGCATGGTTCAAAAAATTGAGAATAAGTAGGTTTTAGAGGAGTTGGTAGATTACTTTTGTCTACAACTTTGTTTGAAATAGGTTATTTTTGGATTAACTTTATTTATCACCAAAAAAAAAACCCCAAAAGTTCCTCCATAGCAAGTTTTGTTTATGTATAGTAAGCTCTTAGCTAAGTAGTGTTTAAATATTTGAGTCCATTCACTATGGATGTGTTCTTAGTAAGCCCTCACCTACACAAACAATTGCATGTATACATGTTAGTAGCTTACCATTGCACTAGGTAATTTGACATTCAAGTTGTACTATTTTTGCAATGATATTATCAAATTTCTTTGTTCTTCCATTCAATGATGTTTGAAGTGACCTAATTTTTTTCTAGTACCCAAAGAGAGAGACTGTGCAATTCAAGGAGTTCCTCTTTGCAATTTCTACAAAAGAATGCAAATTATTGAAAATCAATAGGTAATCCTTCTCATTAATGATGAAACATTTAGTCCTCTCCTTTGTTTTGCTTCTACATTTTCATGTGTCCTTGAATCTGTTGAAAGAATTTTTATGATTTAAAAAAATAATCTTAAGAATGATGATTTAAAAAATTAGGTGTAATACATTTTTCCATTGATAAGATATGATGCATTTCACATGATGATGTATGAATTTTGGCTCCATCATTTTATCCCCTACCCCCCCCCCCCATAATGACCTAGCTCAACAAGTCATGCCAAAAAGAAAACTAGATGCTTTGCATGCATCCTAACCTTAATATACCATTAAATCATCTAAAGAGAAGGAGGAGAAGACAAAAGAAAGTAACAAATGTGAAGCTCACAAAACCTTGATTGTTTTTAGCACTAACCTTTTGCAATTGCATACACATTCACATATATGACTCAGATTTATTTCTAGAAGGATGTTGAGTTCACAAAAGTGGGTGTACAATCTAATACTAATAGAAATTCCTTGTACATTCTATCATCATGAAAGATGTCTTCATACATTTTTAGATATCACTTACCTTTGTAATTGATTGCTAGAAAGAATAATGGTGATTGTGGCACCAATTCTATTTGTATGAATAAATGGGCTACATTGAACTCCTAACATGTCGAAAACATGGGCTACATTGAACTCCTAACATGTTGAAAACATGGGCTTGAGACTTTGGTGAAGGAAGGAGTAACTCATGAAAGTGTATATAGAAGCTTTCATAAGATTTTAGTAATTGAAAAAATATTCATCCAGGTCATGGTTTAAAAGTGGAGGGTAATCCAACAATCTAGAAACTCGGATGCATGCAATTGCTCCTTTTGTATTGAGAGAGATTTTTGAGAAGATCTAAGGCTTTAGGTTTTTGGAAGTTGAAATTTCTCATGTTTCATTGAAGCAAATTATTATGGAAACTCTTAAGTTATCCATAGTCAACATCTTCTTGATGATCTGGACTGTGATTACTACTTTAGCAAACATGAATGAAAAAATTCATTTCAAGGTCTAAGATACATCCTAATGTGATTCAATAATCATATTGAGTATTCCTTGTCGTTGCATTGGATAGGTAATATAGACTACTTAATTGAACAATTAATGTCAACCAACTTGAAGTTTGATGCCATGACATCTACCATGTGAATGTATTGGTTTGAAGTGTGCAAGCTAACATCACCCAATTTTCATGCCTTTTGAAATTGTCTCGATAATATTATTATTTTTTGGGGGTATCTATATTGATTTGGCATTTTGATCATTAAGAAACTTAATGACTAAAAGACACTTGGTGAGGGTGACAAGTCTAGTTTCTTCTTTGATTAGTTTGAGAGGCCAAAGGTTGAACTCTAGCTTTGGCATCTGTTGCACAAATTGCCATTCTACAACCTAACAAGCCCCCTCTTTCATGGGGGTTGCAACCAACCTTTTTTTCTACTAGCTAAACATCACCTAAAAGTGAAATTTAAAATTTTGAAAAAGAGGTGATTTTGGGGGCTTTTAGTTGCCAGAAGTGAGAAAAGAGAAAAGAAAAAATCGCAAAATTTAGATATTTGATTTTCATTGTGTAGCCAAAGATATAGAAGGGTGATTAAATACTTTTACTTTATTTCTGGTTTATAGCCAGGTTTGGCTAAATCTTGCTGGGATGATCTCTACTTTTTCTACATCTTTGTATGGATGGTCGCGCCACTTTGGCTACAAACAAAAATTCCCAAAAAAGACACTGGTTGCAACCACCTTTCTCCTGACTGAGCCTGGCTGCATAGTCCTTGTGTGCCCAGGTCATCTGGCCATAGTGATGTAGCCGAAGAAGTAGAAATGAACACTGAAAACTCTAATAATTTAGAACCATAAACATTCGTTTGTGATCAGGATTCACAGCACCACCCCTTTCCCCCCGCCCCCCAAAGCTGGTATAATTGTGGGAAACTGCCTTAAAACATCATTCTCCAAATGGCTAGTGTGACAGTGTTTTCTAACATTGGAGACAGCCATATCATGATGAATCAGTTGTAAGTTATCTCGAACTCTTACTGCTTCACCACTTGTAGTAGTTTATGCTTGTCGCCCCTGGCACCCAATTGTGGCCAACAAAGGTTTGCTTTGTTTTATAAGCTGTTTTTATAAGCTGTTGGAATCCAGTTATTATTCCCAGTAGCTTATATATATACACACACCCCCCTTTTCATGCATCCCCAACATGTATAAGTACTCACTGCGCACCAATGCAGCAGCTCATCCAGTAGTGCCCATTTTGGGTGATTCTACTGTGCCTTAATAGTCATGTTCCAGCCAGGCAAACTGGGATATTTGTTGCTCCAAATTGACTGTCAATTGTTATTTACAATTGTTAAACAGTTGTTTCACACTCAATTGCAAACTAACTAACAGGCCATTAGCCATTTAAAAACTAATATCATCAACCTGAAATCTACACTAAAAAAGAAGAAGGAAGTCTGACACAATCCTTTGTTGGGGCCCTGCACACACAGGGGAGCCTTGGAAGTTAGGCGAACCAGCACCTACACTGGTACCCCATGGTACCAAATGAAAACTACAAGAATTCCATGTGAGCTCTACCCTTTTATGGCAGGCTTAAATACGACAATTTTGTATTAGGTGAAGCCTTCGACTGCGGGCCTTATTGGAATGAGGACCCAAATGAGGTGGAGCTGAGTGCAGGCTCAATTTCAATAAAGCCACTTATCAATGGCTTTACCTTACATAAAGACAGCAGCTACACAGTGGTGTAGCCATGAGAAAACTTGGAAGTGGACCTCCAGATTTTTGTAAAGCCCACAGAGAGTTAAGTGGGCTCTAAAAAAATCATAACATTGGTGTAGGAAACAGATGAAAATTTTCATCTGATACTCTAGTGAAAAACAGAGGAAAAAAATATGGGAGCAGGTCTTTTATGCCTGGTAAAGCCCTGAGCTGTGGGCTTTACCTAAATAAGGGCTTGCATGAGGCAGCTCTATACATAGTGTCTCTTTACTGGAATGTGGTCTCTCCTTAGTCTTGCTTTCTGGTCGTCTGCACGGATTCTTCTTCCTGGCAGACATACACAATGGACTTGACTTTGCCCCTGCAAATCGAAGTCTATTATCATGCCATCAACTTGTTTCCGGAAGTAATGTGAAAGAGTGATCTCAGATCACCATCATCATCATCATCATCATCACCACATGATCCCTGATCACCTTTGTTTGGAAGAAACAAAAAAAACTGCTGTGCTAGTGACAATCGGTGATGACATTCATGAAGAGAGACTGGATTTGTGGCATTGACATGAAGAAGAAGCTCTAGTGTGGCGTTGGGTTTTGAGAGAGGCAATCCTGAGTGTTTTTTTTAATACAGAAGAGTGAGAAGGGGAATATTTGAGGAAAGTCAGCACCTTGGGCTGTGGTGGATGTGAAGAAGAAGAAAAAGAAGAAAGTTAGTTGCAGTGCAACATGGGCAAGTTTGATCAGGAGCTAGATGATCAGAAGCTGCTGGGCTTTGATGAGCTGCAGAACAAAATGGTCATCAAGCATCACTTTGTGTTGGTGCATGGTCTCATGCACGGCGCTTGGTGCTGGTACAAGACGGTTGATTTGCTACGGCGGGCTGGTCACCGTGTGACCACGCTTGATCTGGCAAGCTGCGGCACGCATCCTGCAGATCCAAATACTATCTCCGAATTCGCTGTTTACAACCAACCGCTTGTCGATCTTCTCTTGTCACTGCCTGAAACCGACAAGGTAGGGCTTGTAAGTGGAAGAAGAGCGCCGGATTCTGCAGCATTGCTTGCTTGCCACCTTTTTTTAGCGAGCTAGCTCTGTATGTATGTTTGCAGAGGATGCTGAAGACTTACTTGGGGGTGGTAGTGGGTTTTTTCATGTGTTCAACTTTGTGATACAGATTGTGCTAGTGGGTCACAGCATGGCAGGCTTCAGTGTTTTGGACGCCATGGAGAGGTTCCATCACATACTGAAAGCAGTTGTCTACATTTCTGCAGTCTTGCTGCCTAGTGGAAAGTCATTTGCCAACTCTCCCAGCTTCTGTGAAATGGTTTGTTTGCTGCATCCAGCCTCTCTCTCTCTCTCTCTCTCTCTCTCTCTCTCTCCATTATCAAAACCTGCAATGTTCATTGAGAAAAAAACACAAACTATAGAAACCACTAAGACCACAACATCAATTGTTTACCAAGCTTCGAAACCACTTGGAACACACAGCATCAATTGTTTGTTTCCAGATAGTGTTGCCAGATCCACAAGTAGCAGTTTATATTCTTTTTTAGCACATTGACAGATAGAGAAGTGGCAGTTTGCATGCTTTATTACCTGTCTCCATTGTGCTCTTTACCTTCAGTACACCTGTAAATGTTTGATCCTAATGGATGCAATGATATCACATGGCAGGTGTTCAAAGACCGGCCTGCAACACAAGGAGCTGAGTATACATTTGGCAATGGCTATGAACATCCACCAACATCAGGCAGAGTTCCAAAGTCAAGACTGCATGGACTGTTTTACAACAATTGTTCACCACAGGTGTGAACAACACTACAATCCTTCAAACTTGTACAAAATATCTGTGAATCAACCACATCAAGAGTCTCTTACTGTGCTGCCAAAGGAAAGAAAGAAACCCATAAGATACAGGGAGGGAGACTCTTATTGACAGTGCACTGCACTTGATCTACTTCTACATGGCACACAGAATGACTCCCATGGTTTTGTAGATTTGTTTTTCACAAAACCATGATCATACAAAGCGCGATTTAGATTCTCAAGATAGAGAGAAGATACCTGCTGCCAAGATAAAAGGCATAGCAAAGGGACCAGGATTCAGGGGTGAAACTTGTGCAAGGAATTACCCATAGCTTAGAAATTCTGTTTCTGATAAGCATTGTGCTGCATGTTGCTGGTGGTCAGGATGTTGTACTAGGAGAAATGCTGAGCAGGCCTTACCCAGCAGGAGCAATGATGACAGCTGCCATAACATACACAAATGAGAAGCATGGGACAGTGCCTTCTGTATACATCAAATGCTTACAAGACAAAGTCATTGTTCCTGAAGTTCAGGACTTTCTGATTGAGCTCAACCAAATCTCTCAGGTAGTTGAAATGGAGTCTGATCATAGCCCCATGCTCTCAGCTCCTGAAAAGCTCCACCAAATTCTTCTGGCTACTGCTGACAAATACGCTTAGTATCTGTAAAACCGGAAACAATTACAGATCAATGACTTTGCAAGAACTTCTCAAAATGAAGAATTACTGGCAATAATTTTAAGTATAACTTTTCTTGCTTTTCTAGACTCAGATCTTTGAATGAACAAGCCCACCAAAGTCATCTGGAATAATAATATGTATTTGGGACATTCTAAAGATGGTCAATTTCAGGTTGATCACACTGGAGGAGCTTTGGCTTTCCTAGTCATTTCTTGAGCTTTTTCAGAGTTTTCAACAGTTGACAGCACCTGCAGCATCTGGGGTCTAATCATTTTGCTTTCTGTCTCTTAAGCATGTTGTGTAAAGTCAATTGTTTCAGAGCTTTCATTGGGAGGAACTCAATTCACCAGAAAATCAATGTTTCAGAATTTGTTTCCCTGCATATGACAGCAGATCTAGACAATTGCTGGCTGGGTGGTTCTGGGTTATATAGGCCAGTTCCAAGGCATAAGGATGGCCTGTTTTTAGATTTGGCTGAACCATCATTGAACCAGCCTCCTAGTGGAACCTGAACCTAACCTTGCTGGAGAACCCTAAACCCAGAATTTTGAACAACTGGGCTTATTAAGTCACCAAACATTCCTTTGAAGAAAAAAGATTAAGCTGAAACTAGAAGTTTTGAACTGGAAAACATGGTCTACACCCTGGGCTGTAGGCAATGGACAACTTGGTTCTCTCAGTACATGAGAGTGTTCACATTAAGTGACGCAGTCACGTCAACTGGCTATGGTGTGCTACCACCAACTGACGACACAGTTGGTATATCCTGCTAGAACACTGATGAAATATCATGCTGGAGCACTGATGAATATTGCAGCTTGGAGTTCACATGATAAATAAAATACACGTGTGCTACTTCTGTCTAGAAGACCTACCTACCATACACAGAAAAAATTGCATTCAATGTAGAACACAAATGTCAACTGCCCCGAGTATTGTATCATGGAAGGACCCCAGGTTACAGTGGTTTGGCAGGAGCGTTCACTGTCTTAACATTCATGTGTGTTTTAGGACCATAGAGAACCACCTTTGTATTTTTGCTTCATCTACAAGTTGTGTTTCTCCTTAACTAAGCAGAGTAAAAATTTAGTCAATTATCTCAGAACCTACTTCTCCCCTTTCTCATAAGAGTTTTCAAGCCAACTGAGTGATATACTTTCTCCATGGTACACAATTGCAGACTGATTAAAACACTGAGTTCAGATATGCAAAAGCTTCCAACAATTTGTACACAGAGAGACAATTTTTCTGAGAAAGGAAATCTCAGTCCAATGGAAAATCTCCATCCAAATCAATCTAAAAGCTAGATAACGCCTGACATAATGCAGGAAGTCAAACCAAATGATTTATGTTGGAGATGGGTTAAAGGTTCAAGTTGGCATGACTTACCAAAGACTGCAGTTTATGTATGAGACAGCAACTAATCCTTCCCAAAATCTGTGTTGTAATGAGCATTTGACTCCAGCTTTTTAGCATCAGTCAGCTTGCGCACAGCCTGCACCCAAGAACATCCAATTGTCAAAACACACCAGTAGTTGCAGAGTACTAAAAAGCAATGGAAATTGTGGGTCATTTCTCCTAATAGTTAGAAGAAGGGTCCTTGGAACTCATATTTAGGCTCCATGTTAAACACTTCAAATGTGAAGTTTGGACAATCCTTTCCTGTATCTTTCCAACTTTTCAACCTTAATTCTCTTAAATCTCCAAGGGTCAAACTGATTTCCTGTTTTTCTATTATATTCCATTGAATCAGGAGATGAATACAGTAACCATTACCATTCATGGTGCAGATATAAACATGTTAATGACAAGTTGGCACAGACTTGAAGTTGCTTCTAGCCTTCAGCATTCTCTTAGGAAGAGCACAGTTGAATTAACAACCAGCCAGGACGAATGCTTTGAAAGGAATATGGTGCTTTTCTCTGACTGACCTTCATGAAGTCTTCCTGGATGACATAATCACGCTCAGCCCGAATTGCAAACATCCCTGCTTCTGTGCACACATTTCGAAGGTCGGCACCATTGAAACCCTGCTCTCTCAACCCACACAATTGAATCATCCATCAGGATCCATAGAGCAGCTAAATTAAGACACCAGGTCAGTTTTACAAACAGTGAATTGTGTACCTCAGCAAGCTTTACAATTGACTCATAATCAATCTCTCCATGCTTGGTTATTCCTGCAGCATGAATCTTGAGGATCTCAGTGCGGGACTGCTCATTTGGCAATGGAATCTCAATTTTCCGGTCCAGACGACCAGGGCGCAGCAAAGCAGGATCCAGCACATCTGGCCGATTGGTGGCCATGATCATCTTCACCTGCAGATCTCCACAAATGAAACCAGATTTTAGCAATTTGTTAATCATTCAAACTGCTCCAAAACTAGGCAACAACTATTGAAAGTGGGATTGATTGAGATAAAGAATCAAACAATATGACCACATATAATTTAACAGTCATAATTTGTAATTGCATCAGACCATAAAACCCCTAATTCCAAGGAAAGGGAGCAACCATGCAGAGAAGAAACTGTCAGTTTTGATATACCTTCCCAAGTTGGTCAAAGCCATCAAGCTGATTCAAAAGTTCCATCAAAGTTCGCTGAATTTCTCGATCAGCACTAGTGCCTTCACTAAATCGCCGGCCACCAATGGCATCAATCTCATCCATGAAAATGATACATGGCTGCAGTTCCCCAACAAAACAAGCAGAACAAGACCTTAGCCAAATTGCAACTACCTTCATAAACCTGAAAAGCCCTCTCCAAGAGGTCTGAGCAGAAGGAAAAGTAGGACATAAAGACAACACTGGATGAAGGAAAAAGTGAGAACAAAAGAAAAGTACCTGGTGATCACGTGCATACCCAAACATTTCCCGGATGACACGTGCACTCTCACCAATGTACTTATCCACAATTGCACTAGAAACCACCTGCTTAGCACAGGACATGTGTGCTGCTCAAAAAAGATGGCACATTTTCCAAATTATTCCACCAGCTAACAGCATATATTTGCAACTTCCATACTGACACCAATGGCAGACTTCCAATGAATGGAACACATATTCAAGACACCAGCCTTTTCCATGAACACTAACTTCCCAACAAAACAAAGAGTGCATACAGAAACATTTCTGAAATAAAGCTGTTCAGTCCCAGTGCTCACGCAGTTCAAGCTGTTATATCAGTGGCATCTGAAGATTTTGAGGCTAGAAATGGAGTACCTTGAGGAAGTTTGCATCAATGTTGCTGGCAATTGCTCGAGCCAACAGCGTCTTTCCTGTTCCAGGAGGTCCATAGAGCAGTACACCCTAGCATAGCAGCACATCACTGTGTGAGGCTTAACACAATGCAAACTAGCAGCAATCAAGGATCAATACATGTGGCTTCAGCCATTAGATTGAGAAGACCAAGTTATGAAGTACCTTGGGAGGCTTAATGCCTACACGCATGAAGAGTTCAGGATTCATTAGGGGCAACTCAATGGACTCTCTCAGTTCCCGAATCTGGTCACTCAGCCCTCCAACAGCTGAGTAGCTCACATTCCCAGGGTCCTCATGAAGCATATTGTACACAACTGGGTCAACCTAAACATAACAAACAGTAAAAATGGGTCAGACCAAATTGGATCTATTGAACAGAAATGAACAAGTATTCTTGAGGTCTATGAGACCAAACATTCTGAGATTGCCTCCAAAGGTGTACAGTGAATGAATGATGAGAAGGGGCAGTCTGAGACACAGGAAATCACCTCTCTTGGAAGAGCTCGCATGATGGTGAGAGTGGTCATGTCAAGTGCTACTCTTGTGCCAGCAACCAGCTTCTCCTTGTCCACCTTGTTGCGGCAGCCAACAACATACCGAGGACCACTGCTTGCCTTCACTATCACTGTGAGCCAAAAAAGTCAGTCTGCAAACTTCTACAGTACATAAATTCCCATAAAATAGAACAAGCAAGATTATTTTCACACCCCAGCAGGGCTGGAAGTCATTATTGCCTTCAAAGCTCAATGTGCTAGGATTTCTCTTCAATTCATTGATCAAAATTCGTTAGATCAAAAGCTTTTAATTGTCATAGATCCAAGATGTTCATTGCACAGTTGAAAGGAAAGAGTTTGCCCTTCTTCTTTCAATGTGCAGTAAATTAGTGGACCAGGAATACACTCCTGCCTGCACCCCTCAATGATTGCCCCGCTATTTTTTATCTGCTGCTGATTACTGACCTCCTCAATAACAAAAACAATCATCATCTCCAACAGAAAGAAGACTTACGCCTCTCACTGTCTAATTGTCGCAGGACTTCACCAATGATCTGTCCCACACTCTGTAGTGCCTTTAAGTCGTCTTCAGTTTTATCAAACTCCTTCCTGTCTTGCTTCACATTCTCTCGCACTGAAACAAGTCTCTACTCAGTACCCTGGAGACATAATCTGTAGCAATCTCCTGTTGCATTTCATGCTACCAACACATATAATAACTATCAACCTACAAGAAACCAGTCACATATGAACATTGCTGATCATGCTGTCATAGAATAATAGATGCAAGTGAATTGTGCAGCATCAGTCTCAAAGAGGCAGATTTGAAACACAACAAAACTTAGCTTTTAGAACAATCTAGCAGGATGAGCTTCATGGGGACCGAGAACACTGACAAATGTCAAACAAAATAGCAATTGTGTAACAAATACAGCCAGGGCTTGAAAGTCTTAGACTGACATTTAGATAAGGATTTTAATTTCCATGTTCACTAACCCTAGACTGGTTTCTCTGAATCTGGTCACTCACAGGTTCTCAGTCTTGATTCTAACTCCTTGTGCTGAAGGAGTTTGCGTCTATATTCTGCTCGGGCTGCATCTCCCTCAGCCATCTCCACCTGTGTAAGAGCCTGAATGCTTCAGCTTCTTCAATTGCTCTGGAAAAATAAAAGCCATGCTTGTTAGTCATACCAGTAATGAGGAGGTTCCATGGCTCACATACTATAAGCAGATTTGCATTCAGCAATCTTTGCACTATGAAAACCATTGTCTCGAGAAGCTCAAGAAAGATAGTCAAGGACTGCAGATCATGAAACAAGGTCTCGGAAGGGAAGTACTGTTGGGAATGGAGAGGGCTCATTGTCAGTAAAAACAGATGATTTTCATCATACCTTTCAACAGGTAGTAGAAATCACAAATCGGCAGGTAAGAAACCGGAAATCCAGATGCTCATCTGCGAACCCCGGAAAAAACAGGATCTGTCCACAAGGAAAGCACCCCGAACCATATAAGTGATAACCCTCGAAAGAAAGAAAGTGAGTACCAACCAGCTCATAGCAAATCGGTGCACCAGCATCTCAAAATCCAACAAAAGCATACAATCCACATGAAAGAAACAGAAATACAGAAGAAGAAAAATTGAACAGAAACCCTAACACACGGAAAACGGATAAGGAAAATGAAACCAGCGGGGAAAGGAGAAGCTGACAACAACGATCCATCAGAAGAGAGAGAGAGAGAGAGAGAGAAAGAGATTCACCCCAAAAATAAAACAATAATGGACTGTGTCTTTGGAACCCCAAATCCACCACAACCCTGTTACCAAACTCCAAAACTCTAACCTAATCCAAACAAACCAATAGCCCTGATAACTCTTGCGAGGGCAAACTGAGTGAGTAGTGAGAAATGATGAAGTTGTTCTCCAGACCTGTTGTTTTCCTTCCTCCTCTTCTTCCACTTTTCTTTTCCTTTCTTTCTTTCTTCTCCCCTTGATACTCCTCCCTCCCCTTGCAAAAAAAAGACGATGATCGTCTTCTGAGCTGTTGTTCGCTTTGGCCCCCTTTTTCTCCTAGCTACGAAAGTGGCTCCTCCTTCATTTTCTCTTCTCTCTCTGCCCCTTGCCAGTTTCTCCTTTTGCCCTAATCGTCGTCCCCGCAGCTCCAAGCGGAGGCCGCGCTCTGTTTCGGTCTTCGACAAGGGACGCCGCAACGCCCAAGCCAAAGCAAAGGTTGGCAATCACGATCGACGAAGAAAGTCGTAGTTCGCTCGTCGGCTGGTCCGTTCGTCCTCGTAAGAGTCAAAGGATGTCTGTTCGTTCGTCCAACTAGGAGCGAAAGGACGTCCGTCAACATCCCTCAACATTCTTCCTAAACCACCACATGATAAAAAAAAAATGAAATATAATATTTTCAATCTTAATGTTACCAACCGATGTTGTGTGTGTAAATGGTGTGAGTTTTATACCCTGTGTAAATGTAAAACACAAAACATGTAAATATAAAATTGTAAAAATTTATTATATGTCATTTAAAATAGTGTAAGTGTCAAAATAAATATATTTATATGGTTTTAAACGGTCATGTAAAATAATATAATTGTAAAACAAATACAATTCTATGATTTCATATGGCCATGTAAAATAATGTAAATGTAAAAAAATGTGGTTATCATGTGAAAAAAGATGTTAAAATTTAAGACATAATGTGCAAGTGAGTTTAATATTTAATATTTATCTCTCAAAACACAAGTAATGTATTATTTAATTGATCATTAAGTTTTAAACTATAATTTTTGATGAAAAATTAAACAACAAATGCTCTTGAATGTGACCATATATAAAGGAATTTTAACATTTTCAAGACTTTTGTATGATACTTAGTGATAGTAGGTTGAGATACATGTGATTTATGGTTCACATGCAATTAATTTAACCAAAATATTAAATATTTGAACAATGTAAATTTTGAAATCAAAAGCCAAGCTTTGAACATGTTTCAACAACATAAAAAATTTGAACATTCTATAAATTAAAAAATCAAAATTGTTGTGATCAAATTTTATGGTTTAAAAAATCTTGCCTTTTTCAATTTGCAAATATTGGTGCTCACAAATTATGTCACTTCCTTTTTTTCTTCCTTTTTTGTCGTTTTTCATTCTTGTAAAAATTTTATACCAACAATTCGTTCATCTTCATGTGCATTTAATTTAATTGATGACACACCATGAAAGAAAGTTGCAACCCCTACAACATATTCATATATTCATTTGATTCATAACATTTTCAAGATTGTTTAAATGTTTTTTTATTAATGTAGTAAAAGGTAGTTGGTAGGTGCAAATTTTATTCTTTAACTTGTTCTCTACTTATTAACAAACACTACAAATTATGAACACAATTGCACTTAATTCACATACAATCTATTGTCCCAAACCATTCAAGTTAATTTTCAAATTGTATTCACACATTCTTTCAACATTATTATTGTCTCATTATTTCCCAATTTTTTCATTGTTTTTTATAATACAAAATTATGATTATATTTTAATTATTATAGTTAGAAAACACAACAAATTCAGGTTTATTCACTATTTCTTCACCAACATGTTATTGCTTTCTTTAATCATAATTGAAAGTATCAAACATATGTAATATAAAAATAAAAAATGAAAACATGAAAATCTATGGTTCACTGCCCAACAAAACTTTAAAATTACATATCATGCATGTATCATTATTCTCCAACAACTTTATAAGTTTGTGTGTGTGTGTGTGTGTGTAAAACTTCAACCTTCATCCCAATCAAAAATTGAATCCTAAATCCTTTCCTCCAGAAGTAATTTGAAAATCAAATCTAAGTAAGTGTCTTAATCTTCTCTTGTTAAATCTTAATCATACACCCAGTAACATTACCCTCCCTCTATTTTTTATTTTTTTTTCAAAATCCTTATTATAATAAATTTAAAAAGTAATCTTTTAATTCACTATGTCAACCATTTATGCTCATTCCTTGCTCATTCTAAATTGCTAACATGTCCATCTACACGTCTATCTATGTTATCATTATAACCTCAAATGCTCCCATTCCTATTGGCATGACTGCACTCACTTGAAGAACTATGATTATCATCTCATCGTTCAATTTTATGACATCATTCTATGGTTCTATTTTACCTCTTTCTACCCCCTTGGATATTACCTATTATGCTACTTGATCTTTGCTTTTAACTGGCTCCATTTATACTCCAGTGTCATGAGCTTGCAGTTTAATCATTTATTTAAGAAATTTCTTTTCCTACACCTTAGATTCCTCGTACTAATGATCTTGTTTTCCCCTCTAAGAATCTATGGTACTTCTTATTTATCCTATGCCATTCCATTGTACTCAACCTCCCTTGCTTCCTTTGTTGGACTCTAAACTATTTAGAATTCTACAAATGAAATTTGGAAATGTTTTCTTAAAATTTGACAAGTACCTTTTATACCCTTATGCATCTCTCATGTGTGCAACCAATTTTTTGTCCATTTCTTTTCAGAATTGTGCCTTTGCCAACTCCCACCATTCATCTGGTTTGGCATTGGAGTCTTCCATATGTTGTTTGGTGCGTAGTACTGAATAATATTGCACATGATCATCATATTCCTCCGATGTGTTATTTATGTACACAAGATCAATGTCTCTGTGCCTTTCTAGTAAGATCCAATTTTGTCTTGGTTTTAAGCATCTTCTTTTATATTATCAACATGTCTAAGACTACTTATTCCTTCTCTTCTTCTACTTCTTGTTTATGGAATTCTTCTATTGCAACCATGGATTTTATCTATATGATTTACACACACATGTTTATTACATTTGTCTTTATTTTTTGTTCCTATAACCAAAGTTCTTTTTCTCTTTCCAAAGCCTTATTTTTATGTATATATCCAATAATGTTTTCTAATATTATTGTTATGTTTCATTCTATGTCTTTCTTTTCTTCCTCAGCTTTTGCCATTCTTTTTATTAAGCTATTAACTACTCCATCTTCCACTTTATCTCTTCATTTTCTATGGCAACTCCAACATTTTGACATTCACCTTTTTTTTCCTATTTGTTTTTTTTAAAACCACTGGTCTACTTTTTGTATTTTTCATGTGTTATCTATTCATTTTGTATCTATCAAAGCAATATATGTTTATCCCCTTTTATTGTGGTTAATATGGTTTTCAATTATTTCATTTTTAAACCCAAATTACCACTATGAAAAAGTCATATCCATTGCAACTTGTCTATTTAATTGTAATCTTGTTGTATTAGACATTTTTTGTTGTAATTTAGTTACATCATATCCTTTTTCATTGCAACGGACAAGTTGCAACAGACACAAATTTCTCATAATGTACCCATCTTGAAACTGACAATGGCCATGGCTTCAAACATCTCTATGGTTTTATTGCATTCCATGACTTTAATTATTAAATCATCCACAAATCATGGTGTGAGATTTTGTGGTGTCTCTTCCTTAGATCCTTCCCTTGATGATACCACCTTATCCCTCATCTACAACTCATAGTAAACCTTGAAAGACCTTGAAAGATACCCTAGTTGATTATGTGATACAAAAATTATAACTAGTCTATGAACATTAAGTGATAATTTTGTGAAAACTACTTGTGGTATTTGAGATTGCATTTGTGGTTGTTATTGATGTTGTTGTTATTGCTGATTTATTTATCCTTGTAATGTATGTACATATAATACATCATCATCATGCACCTCCATCTATGTATGAAAATCATATAACTCATCACCTCCATATCAATGTGCATGTTGATGTTGTACTTTGATTGTTATTTCAAGTTGTGGTGATCTATTCCTTTCACACTTCATCTATTTTAGTTATTATTTCCTTTTTTTCTTTTGAGATGAACTAGTTTCCTTTTATGGTTTAGAAGGAACATGTTTTATAACCACTTCTAGAATTATAACTCCATATGGTTTCGCACCCCCCATTGTCAATTTTTGAGGTTGGACATTTTCCCTTGATTTCCTTCTTTATTTTGATCATTCCCCAATGTTAGATTTATTCTTCTTTTTTTTCCATGGTCCGTGGGGATACCATCGAAACTCCTTTCGTATTATCTAGAACATTGTGTAATTTTATTTTTATCCCTTAAAAAAAAATTATGGGTTTTTGCTGTTTTTTTTCTCTAGCTACAAATTCCCCTTAAAACATATATCAAAACAACCTCTTTAGAACCATCACCAAATGACATGTTTCTTTCTTGTCCTCATGATTTCCTTGTAGCTACATATTTTCTTACATCTTTGTCCATCTATCCAATTCATGCATAGATTATTGAACATAATATGTGTCTAATCCACCTCAATTCCCTCCTCCACCTTCATGAATGTAAGTGCATTCATGTTGCTCATATAATTCATTTTTTCTCTTTGGTATACCAAAGATATCATAGCTTGGTATCTTATGTTAAATGACATTTTGCATTTCTTTACATTCCACTAATCTCCATTTGTGTATGGTGGCTTGATACATGGTTACACAACAACTTTTCCACCACCAATTTGTTCACCTATCCCTTTGGATCCTCAATGTACCTAGTCTGACATGCTCCAAATGCATCAACCATAATCTATTTGCTTATGACATACATTATCCTTTCTTTCTCAAAAAAGATTTTAAATCCTTTGATCACAAACGTGTTTTAGAATTTCCACAAGATATCCATGGTCTGCTTCCTTCCTTTCAATGTCCATCATTATATCTAAACTTTTTTTAGTAGCCCAATTGAATTTTTTTTGTCTCCCATTTTCTTCCAGATATTTATTATTTCAATATATTTTGAATAATTTTATTTGGTTGGGGTAAAAGATCCTTCTATCATTTGGGATCCTAATCCTTCTATGTTTTAAAGTTTTCTTATCCATTACCCAAAGATTATTTCTTCTTCCTTCTTCACTTGTAGATTTTGGTGAGTCTTTCAAACCCAATTGAAGTGGTGCGGTAAACATTAATTGACCTACCTTTTGTGTTTGCATCAGTTTTAACACAATTTCTGTGGCTTTTTTAATTTTTTGCACTTTTATATTAGTTGTTGTGTTTCACTAATCCTTTCTTTATAATTTATTCATTTAACTTTATAATCACCACCAATTCTTCTGTTTTGCACCTGGTCTTATCAATACTCCTAATTTTTTGCTGAAAATGTTTTTCTTCAAATACTCCAATACTAGCCATAATGACTCTTGAATGTATTTTGCAAATTGAAATGTTGCACCAATCCCTACTTCAAATCTTTTTTCTTCTCGCACTTTGATGACAATGGTGACTCTAATGGTGAAATCGTTACGAATGGCAAAATCTTGTACATTGCCTTCCTGCTTGTCACTCCAATTTTTCTTGCATTTGTCATTGTTTCCGACAAAAATTTTCACAAACCTCTTTCATTTAAGTTTTTGCAATCATTCTCTTTCTACATCTCAACTTTGTGCTTCTAATTTTCCCTCATAATTCATTGCAATCTTTCAATTACGCTTTCCTCACTCATGTTGCAAAACACATTGCAAACACAAAACACAAACGCATTACCAAAAAACTTCAAACATTAAAAAAAACTCACATACCACTTTTACTTTTCGATTTTTCCTTTAGAATAGCTTGCCATTTTTATATTAAATAATCACATTTTTTAAGCAACCTATTTAATTCATGATGATTTTTTTCTTGTACTTCCATGTGGAAGTAACTAACGTTTTTTTCACACATTAATGGTCCAAATGTACTAATCCTTCTTTCATTCATCCTTGTACAATTGTACCCACCTATCCATTCATCCCTTGTGTTCTCCACCATGTGTACTAATATATGTCCCAATTCATCAATATAGTTAATCAATTGAGCTGTTGAATCAATCAATTCTTTTGGAGTTATGATTGCTAGGTTGTCAACCTCCATCCATGGTCGACATGTCACCACTTTGTCATCTTTATCTTCATATGTTTTGATGTCATTTTCCACTACTTTCTATGATTGGTCTGATGTTTGTGGTTCTTCCTAGTATACAAGTGTTTATGTTTCAAAATCTTGTACTTTATATTCAATGAATTTGTACGATTTCAACTTGTTAATATTAACCAACATTAGATTTGTTTCAAAATTAATAAATATTTTTAGCAACATTGTATTATTATGCAACACATACTGCACTCTATAAGGTCCAAACCACTTCCCAATAAACTACCCAAGATGTGACTTATTGCCCTTTGGAAACCATAACACAAAATTATTGAATTTGAAATTATTTTTCTATATTCTTCTATTGACTCCATAAAGCCCTATTCCATTGCTATGTTCCAAATTTAACCTCAAATTACAATATGTCCTCATGCAATTTCTTAAGCTTTAAGGCTCTACTTGTTAAAACTCTTACAAGGTTCCCTTCAATGTGGTCATTGTTGATTATTAATAGTATATATTTTGTAGGCATTAAAGGATATAATCGATCTATAAACGAGTTGGTACGATGTGTATATTGTACCTACTTTGTATGACATTCTATAAGAAAACAAAATTCTTGGTAAATGTTCATCCCAATCCATTTACTTTCAATGACCAATTTATTCAATAGCTTCCCAACATATTGTTAATGGACTCTACCTAACCATTCCCATGTGGATAAAAAATAGTGGAACTGACATGTTTCAATAGGAAATGATATGTCAAATGCTTGATTGCATCATTAATAAAATGCACAACCTAATTTGTGATTATAATTTGAAAATACACATATATGGCAGTGGCAACCACCATATATTATATTATAACAGATGAACATGTATAATAACATATGAAATATATATTATCATTTACAACTAGTTGTCAGCTACAACTTGTCATTTGCAAATGCATGGAATTTAATTGCAAATGTTGTTTGCAAAACTAATTGTAAATGTAATTGTTGATTCTTGATTTTCCTCCATGATTACATTTAAATTATGTAGTCTAACATTTCAAATTAATTCAATCATTAGATTGTATAGTCAACAATTAATTAGGTCTTTTGACATAATTTTACTTCAATGATTACATTGAAATTATAAATAATTATTTAACATAATTAATATTAAATATTTATGGAATTAAACACATGTGAAATTATGTATTTAATCTATAATGATGTAGTTACACATGTGAAAATAAATTCAGCAATGAAAATCAAAGTAAATATTTAAATTACCTTTGGAATAAAAGAAATTACATTTGAATATATGGCATTTTAAAAAAATAAATTAAAAAATTTACATCTCATTATTGCTTTTTAAAAAATATTTTTTAATTCATTTAATTTGTTTGATTAATATATATCCAAAAAGTTGATATGTGAGATATTTCAAATGGACATGTTTATCATTGTGCAAATTAATGTTATTTATCAAAAGTTTAATGTGTGATGGGTTGGTTAAGGATTTGGTTTACAACCATGAAAATAAGGGTTGGGGTTAAACTTTTTCTTGTGACAATCTATGCTTGTGACCTATGTGACTATAATTGAAAACCTCCGTGACAATCATGACAATAGTCAAATTAGACTTGTTGCATTAGACATGGCATATCTAACTATTTACTTATGGTACTCAATTTATGACTATATTTTTTTAATAATAAAATCTTAATTTTAACAATCCAATTAATACAAGTTTCATAATACATGAATATATGAATACATGCATTTTATCATTTTGGTATTGTGAACTCAACCAAACTTCAACCCATTATAACCATCTTCAATAGTGACTAGGTGGTTTCATATATTAGCACAATTGATGAATTCATGAAAGTTCAATGTTTGCACCATCCCCATCATGGCATGAATCTTACTTCATTTTTTTACACAAAAATCATTTATAGTGAGGTGTAAATTTCAAAGGAATTGGCAAATGCCCATATTTCATTCTAAAATCAATTGTCAATAAAACAACACAATGAATCATCAAAACAATATGTTAGGTTTAATTCTTACATATGGATGTGGTTTTTGTAAGTTATTTAAATTAAATACCAAAAGTTGTTCACATGTGCCTACATTTGTTCGCATCTTGTTCAAGCAATAAATAATTTAAATTGGCAAAACTTTTGAGTTGAAGCCCAATATTGGATATTGGTTCAATGTATGCCTTTTAATTCAACCCCTATTTTATCAACTTGGTAAAACCATTGGACACGAAATCTACACATGTTAACTCCTATTGTCATGGATATGACAAACATCTCCCTATTCATCATAACAAGTTGTAGCAACCAACATGCCCATAGTAATTCAAATTGTTTTCTGAATCTTGATATGTAATCAATTAACATTAACCATACTTACAATGATTACCATCATTAGAACATTAATATTTTCCATAATTGAACCTATAATGACCTCGCATTTTGCCCCATAAGCGTTGATTGTGTTTTGCTACTTCCAAATCCACTCTGAGCAATTGCATTGTGCAACAAATTACAATTGTAAGTTTTAGGAAATCTATGTATTAGGTTTATGCAATTTTTATTTTTTCAATCATATCAAATTTTCATTATTATTTTTAGTTAGTGTGTGCATAATCATCTCATAACTATTCAAGTCAAACTTTGACCAATTGTAGAAGGTATGAATCAAACTATTATTCAACATGAAATGCCATTTTTAAAAAAATGAAAATATGTTTTTCCAAAGTTCTTGACATGGTTAATTACATATTTTCAACATAATTACAACTTTGGACAATGGAAAATGACTATCCTTACAAGAAATAAGGCCATATGTCAATGGTTTTAATTCCCTTGGGTTGTTGTGATCACAATCACACACAATAACTATGATCACAATTATAACCTAATTGAAAAAAGCCAATAATAACTTATCATGCAAAAGGATTTAAATTAATCATGTAACAAAACTCCCCAATTCATTAGTTTGAATGATTTAATAATCTTGTTGTAATTTAATTCACAAATTTAAACAATATGTTTGAAATTAAAATGTACACTTTCATTCCACAAAACCTAACTAAAATATTCAACTTTAATTCCCAAGCAATTATGTTTTTTCCTTTCATCCCATCTGATCACAATATGACAAAAATTGGCCTAATGACTTTCCATAACTTTATTCCTTTTATGAAAAGTAAATTTAGTATCATAGTACCTTGGTTGATTTGGTGTTAAATAATTCAAATTTAAAATCACTAAAAATTTCAATAATTATTAATCAATACTTGTTGAATTTTTTGAAACCCTAAACTGACAAGTGTCGAATTTTTGAAGTGCTGAAACGTTCAAATGTTATAAACTATTTAAATGTTTTGTGTGAATGGGATTTAAGGCCATGAATCAAGTGAGGATGAAGATGGCACTTGGTAAAGGAGACTTTTTGGAACAATTTGGTTTCAATAAATTTCAATTCGGTCCCTTATTGATGAAGATTTGTGTTTTTGAAACTTTTGGTTTCTGGCTTTTGGTGAATCATCGATGGGTGACAAGCTTAAAGATTTGCTTTGGAAAAAAAAGAAAAAAGAAGCAAGTCGTCGCTATAGATTTGACCTTCCACTCACCAACAAATGTTTTTAAATAGATCACCTGGTATGTAGATTATGAAGCTCCACAAAGTTAAGGTCCATGATGTTGAAGGAATTGATTCCAAACACAACATGATAAAGAAAAATTGGTGATCCTAGACCTTCGAAATAGGTGCCAAGAACATTTGTGTTGTTGTTGGGACGCATGTTGTCCCTTGTAAATTGGGGGTGTCATTGTGTTTGGCAAGCTCATTAGCAATTATGCAATTTGTCATTAATGGCCCATGAATTCATGCATGTGCAAAACAAAAGGTCTAGGAGGCTGGTCACATGTGTGTGCGAGGCATTAGGTGATGATAGTAATAACCATGTTGGTGGTGCTAATGCAAGTGGACACAATAAATATGTATCCACCAAAGCAGGTTTAGGTATAGTTTTCGTGTTTTTTAAATTTTTGTGTGTGTTTATGTTTTAATTTATTAGTAGTTGGGTCTATTGTTGCTCTCCAATCCAATGGGTTTTGTTCAAAGCTAAATGTAAGTGATCAAACATAAAAGTTTATCAAGAGTTCAATTGCTTCAAACCTATGTGGATTGTAATTTGATGTTTGCTTACTCTTCTCGAATGTTGAATTGTGATAATTATGTATTGGAGGAAGGAAGAAAAGGTTCATTTGTGTGGAAGAAGAAAAGGGTTTGCTTTCAAGACTGAAGGTGGGAGGTAGAAAAGGGCTGCATGAATCACAAGCTTTGAAACATGTTTTGGTAGCTATGTCTTTGTTGTAACTATGTTTGGCATTAACTTATATGCCATGGCTGATTTGAGTCAATTTGAGGCCAATACACAATGAGACTTTGGTATTGGTTCAATTGTTCGATTTGGATCAATAAATTTCAAGTTTGTTTACAACGATGTGTGATTGCAAATTTGTACTTTTATAATTGCTACATTTTCTTTGCCATGTAAAGATGCCATCTACACTCATGTCTATACTTTCCATGTTGGATGTTTCAATGTGCTTCATAATGGCTTATAATGAGGAGCTCATGAAGTAACAATTATTAACTATTTTGTAGGCATTCTTGTTTTGACTTGGAACACCCCAACATGTGTAAGAATAGCTCCACCAATGTTTAGTTGGCCTTGCAACAATACTTCTCACATCTAATTTTAGTTTATGTTGTTTGTTTGTTATAAACTTGTGGGCATGATGACTTTCATGTTGGGTCCTCCGAGTGTTGGCAAATCTATTTTTCTATTTGTTTTTGCTGACAAGTTGGACTTTGATTTAGAGGTGACAAAATCAATCACTCCTGAGCTCCTCAAAAATTTCCTTTGCACACAAAATCAATCCTCAGTTCTTGGATTATAAATTGGGGGAAGGTTTTCAGATGTGGGCAAAAATGTTTCAGCTAAAACTAGCCATTAGATTGAAAATGTTCTGATCTGACAAATACGATATCAATTCTAATTCAAATTGATTCAAGATCTGATGTTGTATTTGTATTTGTATGTGATTAAAAACATCATCAAAAGATAATTTGAAAGGAAAATACCTACCATGCAATTTTTGACAAAATTATTATAATAAATAATTTTGACACTGTAATTCTTCATATTGTTTTATGTTTCCTAGCCAATTTTTGTAATTGTGATCTTCATGTGCTTGGATTTATAGATGACCAAACTAAGACAAAATTATTTTGCAAACATTCTTCCATGATTGTTGATATTGGAAGTTTACATCCAAATATTCTTCCATTTGCTCCTCAATGCTTTAAGTGGTTATGAACAATGGTGTAGCAGTATTGGCCTCCAATGTAGGAAGTTGGAACTTAGTTCCAAATGCTTTTATGATTCTTGTCTTATTTGATCATGTTAAAGGGTGAATTTATGGCCCTTGATCATTGTCGTCTTCAAGGGCTAAAACTAGGGGGACAAGGTCAACACCTTATTACTCTTCATAAATATTACTTTCACTATCTTACTTTATTATAATTATTCAAATAATAGGTAAGGAGTCATACAAAGAGAAACGAGGAAGGTAAGGGGATATTGTCCAAGAACAGACCTACCTTCCTATGACAAATCTAATGTATGAAGTAGAAGGAATTAAGTAGAAAATAACACCATGAAAAATAGTTAGAACTTGTTAATAGCTACCTTTTGTGGTCATGTAGTACTTTCAATGCCCTTGATGTTGCCTAGTAGGGTCTTCAAACCTTCTACCATTATTGTCCTTCCTTTTTTACACCTATAGGTCCTTTAATGTCTCTTCCTACTGCCTACAACACCTCATGAAGTCCCTCTTCTATTCTCTATTGTCTACAACTTGTTGCCTTCTTTCCTAGCCCTTGTTTACTATCTATAGAGGTACCTTTAAGTTTGTAGGCAACTCTTTGTTGATCTTCCCTTCCTTTGCTTTCTACCATCAAAGACTGGTTACTACCTCCCAATGGTAGCTAGTAACTTAACTATCCAGAGGCTATTACGGGTTAAGCCTTGTTACTCTATGTCCTAAAAGAAATAAATAACTACTAATTCAATGAAACATCCAACTTACATATTATCAACTACTCTACCTTCCTCACTTAATAGAATAGTCATACAACACGAGATTCGAGTCCTTAAACCATCTACCATTAAAATCACACACAAAGTACATACATATTTTTCCATTCCATACATCCGTCTCCATGAGAGTCCTACATTCCTAATTTGTCCTATTCCCCCAAAGTATTGAATGAATATCCCCATCCTCCTCTACTTCCTTTTGTCCCTCTTCCCCACATACCACACGAGGCCCACATTGACCCTTAGAAAATAGGGCCCTTATCTTAACCATTTCCTAAAATTTTCTTAAATGATTGGGTGGATTACCCCCAACCATTCAATAACTTGGGCTACCTAATTCCACTAGTTTCACCCCTTGGGTGAAGGATAGTAAATCTACCATTAGTAACTAGTAGTTATTAGGAGGCTTATGGAACTAACTAGTCTATATTTATACTCGTTAACACATCCTTTCACAATCATGCTCCTCGTTTCCTTCACCTTCATCTATGCAACATGCAACTAGCTACACATTTTTGGTTTGAGGTTATTCATCTTGAAATCAACACATGACTCTAACCCATTGTCAATCTACTATTTGATGATTGATGTAGTCCATGTATTGAATTCAACTTTGAATGCATGCTTTAGTGGTTGTTGTAAAATCACATTTAGAAGTTGTAATTCACTTGTGCAATTTGTTAGTATGAAGATGACCAAAATGGTGGGGTGATATTTCTTCATCCAATTTAGAAACTCCTTGTTCTTGTGTATAGACCAGCAATAAACAACCATACCATTTTCAAATGTTTTAGCAAATTTAATTATTTAATTTGTGAATGCAAATATGGAAGTTGAATTTGGTGAACAAATCTTTTTGTGGTGTCGAGGGTTGACCAATGATTCTCATTAAAGGTGAGGTCCCATCCATTGTTGATGCACACAAATTTTCCTTCATTGTTTGGGGGTAATGTTTTAGGGTATTCTTTATGGCAATCCCAAGCTATGCATGAATGTAATTTGGTTTTAGATTACTAATACCACAACCTTGCCCTCACTAACTTTTCATAAGAACTTGAGATTTTCTCTCTTTCTTCACTTGTGACTTTTTTGAAGATTGAAATAATTGTATTTTAATGCAACTTTTGCTTTTCCATCTTTCATTAAACACTTAACAAAATCCTTGCAAAATCCTTGCTCTAAACCAACAAAACATTTCTGCAACAATTGTTCACATCACTCCATTTTGCTTCTATCAAGACATAATTTAGAAGCAAAACATAATCTAACACAATTTTAGAAAAAAAAGGCTTGGAAAATTGATGGTAATTCAAGAAAGAATTTGATACAAGTTTTTTTTTTCTTTAAAAAAAAAAAGAGATTAAAATGGATGAATAATGTTTTGCATCCATGTACTATAAAATAATAAATGACAAATTTTATTGGATTTATTTTCTTAAATATTTTTTAAATTAAAAAATGCCGAAATGAAAATTTCAAAATAAATTAATATTTGACATTGAAATGTCAAAACAACCAAGGTACTACGATAATGGATTTGAAGATGTTTAAATGTTCACCAAAAATGAATTACCATAATACTTTTACCATTTCAACATTTATTTCACACACACATGAATTATTTACAATAAATGAACATTTTCAAAAATTTCAGGCCTCTAGTTGAAATGAAAAGAAATCATCAAATTGGTATTATCATTATGTACCTTTCATGGTTAAGTAACCAATGATACCTATTTTTCAATATGGTTACATAATAATTGGGTTGTGATAATTAAATATTTCGTTCTTCAATCATTCAACCTTTAACACTCTCAAGTTGACACCCACACTTCATTTCACATTCCACTTTTCTTTTTCATGCAACATTTTTATGGCATTTTAGTTTTACTTTAATTTTAGTTTCATCCAAAATGGATGATAATGAGGGACATAAGACATTACCAATTTGTTTTAAACAATTTCAATGTAAATTGTGAAAAGAAAGTTTACAGAAATCTGAAAGAATAATAAACATGTACATAACATCATCTGTTGTGTAGATTACTTACAAATCATCATGCATACCTAGTCCTTATGCGAAGCTAACTAGGTTTATAATGTGGGAATAATTTACATAGATCCCACCTTTGGTTGAAGTGCATATAAACTTTAAAGTTTTTCTCCTTTTTGAAATATTTTATGCTTATTGTTCATGATGTCCACAACAAAATGCAATGCTTGTGAGGGAAATGATGTTGATAAATAATGACATGTTTTGATTATAGTGTTTTTAATTAGGGTGTATACCATTCCAACATTGTTGGCTTTTACTTTTGAAAATATTCATATTTATTGAAATTTTAAAAAGTTGTTGTTAAAATGGTAAAAATATTACAATATATAGTTTTATTACTTTCATGTTTTAAGGTCTAATTATAATTTAGTTCACAAAATTCAAAATAAATAAGTCATGAACATTCTTGAACATCCCAATGTACTTTCACGGTGCAAACAAATGCAACTACATTTGAACCATGTTTACACCAATGTCTTTTTCGATTCCAAATACAAACCAAGTGTTTCACACAATTCGAAACTTTAAGTTGTATCAAAAATATTATATTGGTGTGCAAATAAAATATTTTTATAATTTGCCAAAACATTTTTCATCTACAAAAATTTCCCTAAGCTAGCTTTTGAAAGAAAGTATTGTTATTTTCAATCAAACTTTCATCAAGTTGTGTTAGTTTTTCAATGGACAACATAAAACCTTTGTTGTTTTGATTTTTTTCCACATTGTTCAACTATAGAAAACAAAGTTCTATGATAAACAATCACTTAACCTCCTACCAAACGATGTCTCTCTCTAAACCTTTATTTTTTAAAGAAGAATTTTCATTATTTTTCTATCTTATAAAATTATTATCATGTGGATTTTGGAGTAAGCAACACAAGTTAAGTCATTGAAACCTTCACAACATGGTGGCAACCTTTTACAATCTATGTTTAAAACAACCTTGTATACTTATATTGGATTAAATTTATTACAAATGTCATAATTTAATTTTGATGTGTGGTTTAACTATTGAATTTTATTTGCATTTAAGGATCAAAATTAACCTTCAACAAGGTAAAATAAACTTAAATGCAAAGGTGCACAATTTTGACCAAAAGCCATGGTAACTTGAAAGATGAAAAATAAAATCATGTTTAGGCATTGCATTTGTTTAAGTTGATTGAATTCCTCCAACAACAAAATTATTTGTCATGATTATTTGAGTGAATTAATATGCCAAAATAACTCATGGGTTTGTTCAATTAATTAGAATTGATGCAAAATAGGTTTAAAATATTTTGAAATTGGCATTATATAGTGTTGGCAAGTTTTTTGGTTTAAAATGTTAAACATGTGAGGGGGAGGGGGTGGTTTTAGGTTTTTTTTAATTCTTGCAACTTGGACCCAACTTAAAACCCTTTTAGTGGGACCACCATAAGAATTGGATCGTGGAATTAACCATTTGTTAAAATTGAACCCAAAATTAGAAATTCAAAAATAAACTATTGAAAATGTGCATCCAATGAACCAACCAAAACCAATATTGAAGTTTCTTTCAAAAAGGAAAAATCATACAATGTTGGTATTATCATCATTGGAGGTGTAAGAGACTCATCTTTTTTCAAGTTGAGTTTCTTGCACCTCATTTGCATGTCATGTATGTTTGAACATGGTTGCATCAAATTGGGGTGTAAGACATGGATTTTCATTTGTTGTGTGTGTTAGGTTTGAATGAATTAAATAAGAGCATGAGAATTGTTATTATATGTTTAAAATGCAGACAATGATAGACATATTTTTTTTGATATGGTAATAGACAACATCCAATAATAGCTAACAATGTAAAAAAATGTTTAATTTTATTCATTTTCATATTTGTTTAACCATATTTGGTTAAATCGTCGTATAATCTATTGAGCTTGGCCTAAGTTCACTTGTCACATGGCCTTTAGGTAAGGACTACAAATTCACTTAGGTCTACAATACATGAATGAGCTATGGATAACTTGCCCCCATACAGATGGAAATATGTGATGTTTCAATATTGTGATATGTTCACAAAGTTGTGACGTGAAATTTTTTTTTGTTGGGCCATGCCTTAAGGCAATTAATACATAAAAGACGTGTGTTATATGGGTCTAGAAATAACTTGCACCTTATGAGGGATGGGGAATTGGGGATGAATTTTTTTGGGCAAGATTGTTTTGAAGTTGATTTGTGTTTGTAGTGGCACCATTCTAAACCCATATCCTTTGCCCAAAGCCCTAGTCTTCTAGCCTTTATATGTGTATGGGGGCAAAAGGGACCCATAAGCACTCTATATTTGGATGTCCAAATCTTGGGACTTTAGAATTTGCGAAATCATTTTGGGATTGACACATTTGGTGATTTTTAATATATTATTTTAGTGACAACTTTGGTGCAATTTGATGAATTTCGAACATTATTTTGGTGACATTTTGTGAAATTTGATACATTGTTATGATGACAATTTTGGTGAAGTTTGATGATTTTTTGGTTTAAAGTTATTAAATATATTTCATTCTCCAAATAATTAATTTTTTAAAAATGGAAGTTTAAAAAGGCACAATATTTGGAAATGAATGTGATGAAATAAAATTTATAAATATGTTCAAGAAATTTATAATTTTATATTTGGGATGACATTTATGAGAAATTAATAACATATATCATTAATTTTTGTTATATACCTTTCACAATCTTTGGTTTTAGAATGATAGTTTTAAAATAAATATTCATTACTAGACAACATATATATGGACTAACCAAATTAGAAATGACTATCAAAAGATGCATAAAATTAAATTGGACAAAATTGTATGCAATATATTAAAATTATTTTTATTGATCTTTCTTTTTTCATTTCAATTTCCTTATTTTAATTCTTGGATTATGATGTGTGTTTGCACTTTTAATTAAAATACTTGCATGGAAAGACAATGGCATAGCCCTCATGGAACTTACATTTTATTAACATTCAGGCTACATCACAAAATTGAAAAAAAAACAAACATTGATGGGAATAATTCAAATATAATTATTAATATATATAAACTACATTTAAAATGTATTTCAATCTCAAAGAAATATTAAACTAATCAAAATCATTTGTTGAATGTACATGATGACGAAAAATAGTGATGATAAATCCATTAGTATGAGAATCAACAATGGTTGTACAAAACAAACTTATCTTCCAAATTTTCTTCATATTATAACAAAGTTCACATTTATAACCATATATACAAGTATGATAGATTAAAGATTTGACATTTAACATATAAAACTTGGAAATCAAATATTATTTTTTGGAATAAAATTTTCTTCAATAAAACATGTATAAATGGGTGTGTAGAGAAAAGGAATGTAAAGTTGTAGTTTAGTTTGGTGCCCTTTTGACCTTAGTGTGAGTTAGTTATTTGATTAAAATTTCCTTCCAAAATTAATTTTTTACATTGAATTTGCACTAACCCAAAAAAAGAGAAAAATCAAAATTTAATATCTCACCAATCTTCGGTCTAAAATTCATAAAACCACCTTTATAAAATCTTACTCGTTGAGGGATTTCTAACAAGACAAATAGTGCAACCCAATTTCCCTAAAATGTTTTGTTTTAGTTTTATCAACTTCACAATGAGAAAATTGTTCAATATTGAATAAAATAACTATGACCTCAAATCACCACAACTCAATTCATTGAGGGCTTTACAAGGGCTTTACAAGGGCTTTTCCAAGAGTGCAATAGTAAGAGGAATTAGGGTTTTGGAAGATCTCAACACAAGAAACAAGCCACTCCACTCCTTCCATAAATGTCTTATTGCTCTTTAGATGACATCCATATTTTTAAGGATGATAAAATATTCCACCAAGGATGATAAATATTCCAAGATACTAAATTGGAAACACATTGGTGATTAG
>Ga0116231_10000062_pt1 | contig 113742 bp, 101 predicted proteins | sample S1TSphgellanicum_2_FD_89695 | JGI IMG/M metagenome (GOLD analysis project Ga0116231, IMG submission 89695) | Host-associated microbial communities from peat moss isolated from Minnesota, USA - S1T2_Fd - Sphagnum magellanicum MG | ecosystem: Host-associated > Plants > Peat moss > Unclassified...
GGATCGATTACTTCCGCCGCCTTAGGACGCCTGAGACCGACCGTTTAGACGCCTTGTTGGGGGCCGATGAGGTCGCTATCGGCGACCTGATGCTGACTGAGGTGTTGCAAGGCTTCACACGGGACGGCGAGTTCGACACGGCGCTCAGACTCATGTCCGCTGTCCCGGTGATCGACATCGTCGGAAAAGATATCGCCCTTCAAGCAGCCCAGAATTTTCGTTATCTGCGTACGCTCGGCGTCACGATCCGCAAGACCATCGATACGCTGATTGCGACACGCTGCATCGAAGATGACTATGCGCTCCTATTCAGCGACCGTGATTTCGAGCCTTTCGTTGAGCATCTCGGGTTGCGTCGAGCTTTAGCGCCAATTCACTAAGCAGTCGCGCGAGCGACGTGGATTGAATTGGACTGGAACGCCACGCTCAACCGCAGATGCGGTGCAGAGCCAAAACGAATGGACGGCCAAACGTTGCGACGGGGACGCCGCAGCGAGCGTCGGCTCCTCAGGGCGCTTATGCCCTTTGCAAAACTTACGAAGATTCGGGTATCGAATAATTATGGTCGCTGACCTTTTCGAGAAAATCGGCTTCGATAAATTGGCCGTTATGCTCACGGACCAATTTGGTTCGAAGGTGGGCGGCGCAATGGTGAAAATTGCGCTGGTAATCCTGTGGTTAGCGTTGGTGGCGACTGCCTTAATGGTCGTCAGTGGGATGGCCCTAACCGTTTATGGGGGTTGGTCTTCGATGCAGCACCCAAGGAGCACTGGAGAATTTTCAGGCAAGATTTCGGCGCCCTCCACCACCCTAATGAATACGGTCGCGCCAACCACGGAAGCGCCAGAAAGCGGCTCCAAGAAGCGGCCAGTTCACAGCCCGCGCGCAAAATCGAATGATAAACCGGTTGTCGCCAAGTCAGCGCAACAACCACCTCCAGCGCAGTCAAGCTGTAACGTTAGGGGCAGCGTGAACGATGGAACTTCGCAGAATTGTAGCTTTGGTGATCCAGCACCTGTTCGCACCTGCGCCCCCGGGGCCAATTGCTCTCAGAATCAGTCTGGTGGAGTATCCATAGGGACAATCAACCATTAGGCTCGGCGAATATGATTATCGCTTCAGCATTTCTCATACTGGCTCTTCAGGCAGCGTCCGGAGGTGATTCACCTTCCGCATGCTCCCAAGGCGCCAACTGTTCTGTAAGCCAGTCGGGAGGCTTATCTGTTGGAACGCTAATGCTGGGGAAACCGCAGTTCCAACTAACTGAGGACCTCATCAGACAGGTTGTTGCTGCTTGTCCGAAGGGCGTTCCCGTTACGGTTATGGCTACAGGCACGCAGAGAGCTTTTCCTATGCAAGCGGCGTTAGTCAACGCATTGCGGGCGGCTGGATTCACGGTCAACGAAGATAGCGCAGCTATGCTTTTGCCGCAGCCTGAGGCGCCCCTGAGTGTGCAGAAAACGCCGGCACGCACGACTGTCATAATCGCACCGAACGCTTAGACCTCGTTTTTCAGCACACTAAGCGCAGACGAATTCGTTAAGCGCTCTCGATGGAGCGTCGAGCCGATCAGCGGACGCTCGAAGTCGTTCAAGAACGGGCAGAAGCGGCGCCGTTTGACCGGCATCAAGCTCGGCCTTGCTCCTGAGCAAGCTCGCCCGCCAATCTTCGGCGCCAACGGTTTGTTCGGTGAATCCAACTATCACAATATCATACCAGATTTGGGCAAGAGCGCCACCCGACCGGCTCGCCTCTCCCTATCCCCCACCCCCAAACCACCCCATACTCGACCGCACATGCCTCCCCCTCCCCGCACCCGTCCGCCCCGTCATCGCGCCGCCGCCGCGGCCCAAGTCCCCGGACTGCCGGATCGCGAGCTGCTCGCCCGCTTCATCCGGGAGGCCGGCGAGACCGATGTCTCTGAGATCGCCAAGCATTTCGCGCTGAAGGGCGAGCAGCGGCGGGCGCTTCGCCAGCTCTTGAAGGCGATGCAGGCGGATGGGGCGCTGGGCGCTCGGGGGCGAAAAGGGGTGGCGGAGGCTGGCGCCTTGCCGCCGGTGGGCGTGGCCGATGTGGTCGAGCGGGATGCGGACGGGGATCTGTTCGTGCGGCTGACCAAGGCCGGCGACGATGCGCCGCTGGTGCGGCTAGCGCCCGACGCCCGCGAGAAGGCCGCTGGCGCGCCGGGGCTGGACGACCGGCTGCTCGTGCGGTTCGAGCGGCTGGAGACCGGCGAGATCGAAGCGCGCCTGATCAAGCGGCTGGGCCAGAGCGCTCACCGCATCCTGGGCGTCATCCGCAAGAGCCGGCGGGAAACCCGGATCGAGCCGGTGGATCGCAAATCGAAAGAAGTGCTGATTATCAACGGCCCCGACGCCGAACGCCTGAACGACGGCGATCTGGTGCTGGCCCAGGTGGAGAGCGGCGCTCGCAGCGACCCCCGCGGCCGCCATGAGCACAGGTACGGCCCCAAGCCCGGCAAGGTGCTGGAGGTGGTCGGGCGTGAGGATCACCCCCGCGCGGCGTCCCTGATCGCCATCCACACCCACGGCATCCCCATGGGCTTCACGAGCGGCGCCGACGAGGAGGCCGATCACGCATCCGCGCCGACGCTAAAAGGCCGCACGGACCTTCGCGACCTGCCGCTGATCACCATTGACCCTATGGATGCGCGCGATCACGACGATGCGGTGTTCGCCGAACCCGACGACGATCCCAAGAACGTCGGCGGCTGGATCGTCTGGGTCGCCATCGCCGATGTCGCGGCCTACGTAACGCCGGGCTCCGCCCTGGACCGCCAGGCCTGGGAGAAGGGCAATTCGGTCTATTTCCCCGACCGGGTCGAGCCCATGCTGCCCGAGCGGCTGTCGGCGGGCCTGTGCAGCCTGCGCGAGGGCGAGGAGCGGGCCTGTATGGCCGTGCGCATGGTCTTCAACCGGGCGGGCCAGAAGATCGGCCATCGGTTCGTGCGGGGCTTGATGCGGTCGGCCGCCAAGCTCGCCTACGAACAGGCCCAGGCCGCCATCGATGGGACGCCGGACGAGGCCTCAGGCCCCCTGCTTGAGCCCATCCTGAAGCCCCTGTGGGCCGCCTATCACACCTTAAAGATCGGCCGCGACGCCCGCTCGCCGCTGGAGATCGAGTCGGAGGAGCGGCGCATTCAGCTGAATGCCGAGGGCGAGGTGATCGGCATTAGCCGGCGGGCGTCGCTGGAGGCCCACAAGCTGATCGAAGAGATGATGATCCAGGCCAATGTCAGCGCCGCCGAGACCCTGGAGCAGAAACGCACGCCGCTTCTCTACCGTATTCATGACACGCCCAGTCAGGAGAAGGTGTTCGCCTTCGCCGACTTCCTCACCACTATCGGCCTGAAGTGGAACAAGGGCGAGCCGCCTTCGCCGAAGCGATTCAATGCGCTCTTGGCTGAAACCCGCGGCGGTCTGCACGCTGAGATCGTCAACGAGGTGACGCTGCGCACCCAGATGCAGGCGATCTATTCGCCCGACAACATCGGCCACTTCGGCCTCAATCTTCAGCGCTACGGCCATTTCACCAGCCCGATCCGGCGCTACGCCGATCTGGTGGTGCATCGGGCGCTGATCCGGGCTTTGGGGCTCGGCGACGACGGGCTGACGGATCAGGAGATCGGCCGGCTGCCTGAAACCGCCGAGCACATCACCGCCGCCGAGCGCCGGGCCATGGCGGCGGAACGCGACGCGACCGACCGTTATGTGGCGGCCTTCCTCTCGGACAAGGTGGGCGCCGAGTTCGAGGGGCGCATCACGGGCGTCACCCGGTTCGGCCTCTTCATCCGGCTGAACGGGACCGGCGCCGACGGACTCATTCCCGTATCGAGCTTGGGCGACGAGTACTTCGTCCACGACGACCGCGCGCACGCGCTCGTCGGTGAGCGGTCGGGCCGCCGCTGGCGTCTGGGGCGTATGGTGGAGGTACGGCTTCTGGAAGCGACGCCGATCACCGGCGGCCTCTTGTTCGAAATGCTGAGCGACGCCGAACCGGCGGACCCCAACGCGCCCCGGCCAAGGTTGGGCGTGCGCGGTCGACCGGACGCTAACCGCTCAGGCCCCAAACGGGGCGGCCCTCCGCCGGGCGTGCGACGCGGGAAGCGGCGGTAGCGCTGGGCCTCACCACTCAAGCCCCGCCTCGCCCCGCAGGATCGCCTCGGCTTCCGGCGTGTGCTTGCTGCCATCCCGCGCGTGCAGCACCAGCGGCGGCAGGAGCACGAGGGGGGCCTTGCCGCCCTTGATGGCGCGCACCAGCGCCCGCTTGGCCGGCTGGTCGGCGAAGGGTTGGACCGGGCGGATGCGGAACGAGCCGGCGCCTTCGCCCAAATGCGCCAAGATATCGGCCAAGCGGTCGGCGCGATGCACCAGGGTGATCCGACCGCCCTGGCGCGCGGCCTTGAGCATGAAGACCGTCCAGGCTTTAAGCCCTGCGTCCGCGATATAGGCCCCCCGCCGCTCCGGCGCTGGTCCGCGAAGGCTGGCGGGATCGTCGAAGAAGGGCGGGTTGGCGAACACTGCGTCGAACGGCGTCAGCGGGGAGTCGGGTACAAGCTTAGAGAAAGGCGTAGCGATATCGCCGCTAATCGCCTGCACGCGGGCCGCCTGCCCGTTCAAGGCGATATTGCGCCGAGCGAGCGCCAAGGCCGCGGAATCCCGCTCGACGCCGACCAGGCTTGGACCCGTCAGGTCAGGGTTTTGCGTACGCCAGGCGACCTGGAGCAGGGCCGCGCCAGGGCCGCAGCCGGCCTCCAGCGCCGTGTCGTTGGCCTTGAGCTCGATTGCGGCGGCGAGCAGGGCGGCGTCCACGCCGGCGCGATAGCCGCGCGTCGGCTGGTACAGGCGCACCCGGCCGTCCAGCGCCAAGTCCAGAGTTTCGGCGGCCTCGGTGTTCACATCTGGGCCGGGCATGATTATCTCAACGAATGGCTTGTTAGGCATCTAGCCTGCCCTACCTTCGCTTGACCATCCTTGGCCGCCTAACCATTGTGCCGCACGATTACGCCCCCTTGCCTTAAGGGTTGGGGCGGGAACAGGAGCCGGAGTTTTGGACGCCTTGGAAGCGATCCCCGCAGTGGCGGTGAAACAGGGTCCGGCGCCCGTATCCGTCGATCGTCCAGCCGCGCCTCAAGCTTCCGTAGAGCGGCTGTTCGATTTGGCGGCGACCGACATGGCCGCGGTCGACGCCTTGATACGAGACCGCCTGCAAAGCCCGGTAGCGCTGATCCCGGCGCTGGCCGAACATCTGATCTCGGCGGGGGGCAAGCGCTTGCGCCCGCTGTTGACCGTCGCAGCCGGCCGGCTGTGCGGCGCCCGAGGCGACGGCCACCTGAAGCTGGCGGCGTCGGTGGAGTTCATCCATACGGCGACGCTTCTCCATGACGACGTCGTGGACGGCTCGTCGCTGAGGCGTGGCAAGACGGCGGCGCACCTGATTTGGGGCGGGGCGTCGAGCGTGCTGGTGGGCGACTTCCTGTTCGCCCGCGCCTTCGAGCTGATGGTCGAGACCGGCTCGCTACGATCTCTGCAAATCCTGGCTCAGGCTTCGCGGGTGATCGCGGAGGGCGAGGTGCTTCAGCTCACCCGCGCTCATGACCTGAACCTCAACCAGGCCACCTATTTGGAGATCATACGCGGCAAGACGGCGGAGCTGTTCGCCGCCGCGGCGGAAGCCGGGGCCGTGGTTTCGGGCGTCTCGGATCGCAAGGTCGCGGCCCTGAACGACTATGGCTTGAAGCTAGGCCTGGCGTTCCAGCTCACCGACGATGCGCTCGATTACGGCGGCGCGTCGGAGGTCTTGGGCAAGAACGCGGGCGACGATTTCCGCGAGGGCAAAGTCACCCTGCCCCTGCTGCTGGCCATTGAGCGCACCCGCGTGTCCGAACGCGGCTTTTGGGAGCGGGTGATCGATCGGCGCGATCAGGCCGAGGGCGACTTCGCGCGCGCCTTCACCCTGATCGTTCAGAGCGGCGCCCTGGCCGCCACCCTGGATCTGGCGCAGCGCTACGCCGAAGAGGCGAAGGCCGCGCTCCAGGTGTTCGACCTCAGCGATTGGCGCACCTCTCTGGAAGCGCTGGCGGACTTCGCGGTGAGCCGGGCCGCTTAGGACGGGCGTTCCAGCCGACGGCGCAGCCATCCCCAGCCAAGCGCGCTGACGGCGACGGCGGCGGCGAACATCTCGGGTTGAACGTGGGGCGGGCACATCAGCATCCACAGCCCCAAGCCGCCGTACGCCGCCATGATCGCCATGACGCGCCAGGCTAGCGAGACGTGGCTCGGCTTGGCCTCTTGGCGCAGCCAGAGTTGGTAGAGATGGTCGCGGTGGGCCTTAAGCAGGCTCTGGCCGCGCCGCGCCCGCACGGCGAGGGTCAGCAAGACATCGGTCAGGAACGGGAGCAGGATCAGCGGGCCGAGGTAGAGACTAAGGCCTGGGCTCGCCGCAGGCGCCGTGAGCAGCATAGCCAAGCCGGCGAATAGAAAACCGCAGAAGAGCGCGCCCGCGTCGCCCTGGAACAGCCGCCCTCCCAGATTCCAGGGCAAAAAGCCTGCGCAAGCCAAGGCCGCGACCATCGACACCTCGGCGACCGCTGGGTAGCGCGCCCATGCCGCCGCCGTCATGACGATAAACACGCAAACCTGGGCGCCCGGCGCGACGCCGTTAGCGCCGTCCATAAAATTCACGGCGTTGGTCGCCACCACGATCCAGAGCGCGACACCGGCGATCCCGACGACGGGACCTAGCGGAAGGTTGAGACCGAAACCCAGCGGCAAGATCTCGACATGGGCGACAAAGGTGGCGAACACCAGCGCGAGCGCCGCCTGGAGCAGCAGCTTCGTCTTGGCGCCGATATCGAACAGGTCGTCCAGCGCGCCGATCACACCCATGGCGAGCGCCAGGGCCAAGGTGGCGGCGAGGCGCCATCCCAGCGCCCCCACAACCGGATGGAGCAAGAGGCCAAGCCCGACCGCCCCCATGATCGCGACACCGCCCGACGTCGGCGTCGGGCGACGATGGGCGCCCCGCTCCGTTGGCGGATCGACGGGACCCGCCCAGGAGATTGCGCCCGACAGCGCTGCGGCGGCGGCGACGGTCAGCGCGGCTGAGGCGAGGGCGAGGAGCGTGCTCATGACATGGAACGTAGCGCGGTGGTTTCCGCGCTCCCGCGCGGCCCCTCCACCACCTTCGGTGGTCCCCCTCCCCAAGCTTCGCTTAGGGAGGATGAAGGTCGCAACATTTCATCTCCCCTATCGCGAAGCGATGGGGGAGTACGGCCGAAGGCCGGGAGGGGGCCGCACGGCGTAGCCGGGCGGAACGGCCCCACGAGGTCGCCGAACCGGCGGCTCAAACCCTAGCTCAAGCTGGCGCAGAAGCGTTGGATGCGCGTGCAGGCGTCTTCCAGGATCTCGGTGCCGGTGGCGTAGGAGATGCGGAAGAAGGGCGACAGGCCAAAGGCTTCGCCCTGCACCACCGCCACGCCCTCGGCGTCCAACAGGGCGCTGGCGAAGGCGCCGTCGCTGTCGATCACTTGGCCGGACGGGGCCTTTTTGCCGATCAGGCCTGCGCAAGACGGATAGACATAGAAGGCGCCTTCTGGCCGCGGGCACTCCAGCCCCGATGCCTGGTTCAGCATCGAGACGACGAGGTCGCGGCGCGTTTCGAACATGGCGGCGCGGGGCTTGATAAAGTCCTGCGTCCCATTCAGCGCCTCCACCGCCGCCCATTGCGAGATTGAGCAGGGGTTGGAGGTCGACTGGCTCTCGACCTTGGCCATGGCCTTGATCAAGGGCTCCGGCCCACCGGCGTAGCCGATCCGCCAACCGGTCATGGCGTAGGCCTTGGACACGCCGTTCATGGTCAGGGTGCGGTCGTAAAGCGCCGGCTCGACCTGGGCGATCGTGGTGAAGTCGAAATCGCCATAGATCAGGTGCTCGTACATGTCGTCGGTCAGCACCCAGACATGGGGGTGGCGCAACAGGACGTCGGCGATCGCCTTTAGCGCCTCACGCGTATAGGCCGCGCCCGATGGGTTAGAGGGCGAGTTCAGGATCAGCCACTTGGTGCGCGGCGTGATCGCGGCCTCCAGATCGTCCGGCGACAGGAGGAAGTTCTGCTCCGCCGTGGTGGCGACGAACACGGGCTCGCCGCCCGCTAGCAACACCATATCGGGATAGGACACCCAGTAGGGGGTGGGGATGATCACCTCGTCGCCGGGCGACAGGGTGGCGACCATGGCGTTGTAGATCACGGGCTTGCCGCCGGGCGACACATTGATTTGCGACGGCTTGTAGGTCAGCCCGTTCTCGCGCGCGAACTTGGCGCAGATGGCTTCCTTCAGCTCGGGGAGGCCGTCGACGTCGGTGTACTTGGTCTTGCCGTCCTGGATAGCGCGGATAGCGGCCTGTTTGATGTTATCTGGCGTGTCGAAATCGGGTTCGCCGGCGGCGAGGGTGATCACATCGCGACCCGCGCGGATCAGGGCGCGGGCCTGGGCGCTGACGGCCATTGTGGGCGAGGGCTTCACGCGCCGAAGAGCGGAGGATTCGAGGGACATTTGGGATCGGACCTATTCTATTTTGAAGGTTCTAAAGCCTGGGGCGGCTACGGCGTGCGGACGGTGGGCGCGGCCACCAGACGGTTGGCGGACACTTCGCATTCTCCGGGCAGATCCCACATCAGCCAGGACCACATGCGCTTTCGCGGGGGCGCTCCCTTAGCCTCGGTCCAGATGCCTTCGCCTTGGGTGCGAAGCGCCAACCCGCGCGCGATGAGTTTGGGATCGGCCTTTTCCGCCGCCTGCATAGCGCGGCCGTAGAGGGCCAAGTATTCTCGACCCGCCTCCATCTGGGCTTCGTCGCTCTTCTCGTCGGAGGCGACCTCGCCCGGCCGCTCCATGCTCTTCAGTTCCGGCTTGACCAATTTGTAGAGCGCCATGTGGCCCGTCAGCGCGCCGCGGCACCAGGCGACGAGACCGTAGTCGTCCGTCGGCGCGCCCTTCGGAACGTCAGACTCGTCCGCGGCCGGGCTGGACGCGACCGACGACGATGGCGACGGCGCCTTGGGCGCGGTCGCGACGGGGTCTTGCGCCTGCGCCAGGACGAGCGCGAACAGCAACGCTGGAATCATCTTGAACGGCCTTTACGAGCAAGTTGCCTCGCGCAATGGGCTTCGGTTTAGCTTCCATGCGCCGTCAAGCAAACCCAAGATGCATGGAAAGCGGGCTGGATCGCGCCATCGACGGGTCAAAGCCCCATCCAGAGCCGACGATTTAGAAAAAATGTCATCTCGCGCCGCAAGAGACGGTGTTGGCGCATTGACGCGGCGCCGCAGCGCCGCAACACTCAATTCTGCAACGACGGACGAGCAATCGCGTTCGTCATCGCGGAAGGAGTTCCCCCTTGGGCGACTTGGCGCGTATCGGAGCAGATGGGGCGGCGGTCGCTGGGCGCGGACAAACCGTATCCGCTCTCTTCTCTTTGATTGGCGCCGTCTTGACCTTCGTCGCCGTCACCATCGGCGCCTTCCTGTTCGTCGTCTTCGCGGCGACCGTTGCCCTGATGGTCTTGCTGGCGGCGCTCATGATCGGGCTCACGGCCATTACCCCAAGGTCGCGCCCGCGGCGTTCGACGGTCCAACTCGGATCGTCCAGGATTTTGACTCTTGCGCCGCCGCCTGCCCATGCCTGGGTCGCCTATCAGTGGGATCGCCCCCAGGCTTGATCTTGCGCCCCGAGCTTTGACGGCCATCCGATGGTGAACGATCCCTCGCCGTATCGGCGGCCGAGCCGGCGGAAAATCCTGGCGCTTTCGGCAGGACTTCCGCTTATGGGATGCATGACCCTGGATAAGACCGTCGCATCCGGCCCCGTCGCCGATCCCCCCGGCATTATCGACGCGCCATCGCCCAATTTCGACGTGCGCACCGGGCCGCCGGACATCTTGGTCGTCCACTATACCGGTATGCAGACCGCCGCCGCCGCCCTGGCGCGACTGCGTGACCCGGTCGCCAAGGTTTCGTCGCACTACATGATCGACGAGGACGGCCGCATCTTCCGCCTCGTTCCCGAAGAGCGCCGCGCGCACCACGCCGGCGTCTCGTTCTGGAAGGGGGAGCGTGACGTCAACAGCCGCTCGGTCGGGATCGAGCTGGTCAACCCCGGCGACGAGTTCGGCTATCGCCCTTTTCCGGACGCGCAGATCGCCGCTCTTCTGACGCTGATCCCTGCGATCCGGTCGCGCTGGTCGATCCCGAACGGCAATATCGTCGGCCATTCCGACGTGGCGCCCGAACGCAAGATCGATCCGGACTTTCTATTTCCCTGGAAACGCCTGGCCGAGGCTGGCCATGGCCTCTGGGCCGAACCGCCCCCCGCCCCCGGCGCACCTATCGCCGAGGGCGAAAGCGGAGCCGCCGTGTTCGCCCTACAAGCCGGCCTGACCCGGCTCGGCTACGACTGCGCGCCCAGCGGAACCTTCGACGCCCGCACTACCCTGATCGTCAAGACGTTCCAACGCCACTGGCGCCCGGCCGTCGTGGACGGGATCGCCGACGGCGAAACCCGCGCCAGGCTGATCGCTGTGCTGCGGGCGGGGGCAGAGGGTTAGGTCATTCTAAATTTCAGATGACGACCTCGAAAACGCCGCCCCTGGGCCCGCGTCACAGCGTAGCCGAAGACGTTCACGCGCTCCTGATGGGATCGAGCTTCGCGGCGCTCGGTGTCGTGATGCTGAAGGCGGCGGGAGTGGTGACAGGCGGCGTAGCGGGGATCGCGCTGATCCTGGCCTATCTCATCCATTGGCCGGTCGGGACGCTGTTCTTCGCGCTGAACCTGCCGTTTTTCATCCTGGCCCAGCGCACCCTTGGGTGGACCTTCACCCTGAAATCGCTCGCGACGACCGCCCTGCTCTCGGTCTTCACCCTGGTCATGCCGAGATGGCTGCGTATCGCCGGCATAAACCCCGTGTTCGCCGCCATCTTCGGCGGCACCCTGATCGGCATGGGCGTCCTGGCGCTGGCCCGTCACCGCGCGAGCGTCGGCGGTATCGGGGTTCTAGCGCTCTGGCTGTACGAGAAGCGCGGGATCAACGCCGGCAAGGTACAGGTGACCTTCGACGTCCTGATCGTGGCTTCGGCCTTCTTCGTCGTGGATCTGCGCCATTTGGCCTTGTCGGTGCTGAGCGCCATAGCCCTCAGCCTCGTGATGATCGCCTACCACCGGCCGGGGCGGTACGCGGGGTATTAGGGGGTGTTAGACCCGGTGGACGCCCCGCCGCTCCTGAAATTCGCCGTCACCGGCTCGCTAGCCTGCCTGATCTGCTACGGCGTCGCGGGGATCCTGCTCCGGATCAGGGGGCTGGACCCGGTGCTTTGAACCGCGCCTGATAGGGAAGCTGGGCGACTGCAAGCACTGTCAAATCAAATACCCAACGCGCATATAGTTTGTCGCTCTCCGAATGAATTGGTACAGAGTCGTATCTTCGCTCAGGACGGCGACGTCGTCCTCGTCCCGTTCCCTTTCACCAGCCAGACCACATCAAAGCAGCGGCCGGCCGTCATCGTTAGCTCGCCCGAGCCCGGCGCTTGGCGACATCTAGCTTCAGGACTGGCAAGCCGCAGGTCTGCTCAAAACCTCCGCAGTCAAACCGGCGTTCGCCACGCGGGAGCAGACCCTCGTCATCCGCCAACTCGGCACCCTCTCGCGCTTTGATCAGACCGCTGTGAAAAATGCCATCAGCCTAATTTTAGGGTAGCCCACTCGCGGTGGAAATGTCGCACCATTGACGTAGCCGCCATTCCCGCCCAAACCTCCGCGCGTCAGACGGCCGGGCGGTCGCGCTTCCGCCCTTGCGGTGGGGGCGAGGAAAGTCCGGGCTCCACGGGGACAAGGCGGCGGGTAACGCCCGCCGGGGGCGACCCCAGGGATAGCGCCACAGAGAGCAGACCGCCGCGTCGGGACTTCGGTCCTCGCGCGGTAAGGGTGAAAGGGTGCGGTAAGAGCGCACCGCGGACCCGGCGACGGGGACGGCATGGCAAGCCCCGCCTGGAGCAAGACCGAATAGGGACGGCGCGCCTCGTTCCTCACGTTCTCACGAGCGTGTGCGCCAGGTAGGGCCGTCTCCGGCCCGAGCCGTCCGGGTAGGTCGCGAGAACCGTCCAGCAATGGCCGGTCCAGAGGAATGATCGTCGCGCTCGCTTTGGCGGGCGGCACAGAACCCGGCTTACAGGCCGTCTGACCCTTAATTCCCGGCCCATACCGCCACCGAAACGGTCGCCTCCAGATTCTAGCGCCCCAAAATGTTCTATGTATGTTCTGTTAATAACCTGTTTATACTTATGGATGCACGTACAGAAGCTTTATCCGACGTTAAAAAACGCGGTTTGTGTCATTGTTTCCCAATTCAACCCGTGTTAACCCAGTTTAGCCCAAAGCCGAGTGGCGGTGGGCCTGCTTAAGGCTTGGATCGGTCTTTGGCTGGGGGATCGGTTGACGCGTGTTCCGCTCGACATTCGAAAAGCAGCTCGACTCCAAGCGGCGCATCGTTCTGCCGCAGGAATTCCGCGCCGCGGCGTCGGCCCCCGCCCCTTGCGCGGCCGCGGACGAGACCTTCGACGGCGTGTTCTGCTTTCCCTCGATCGAGGCGAACTGCCTGGAAGGCGGCGGCCAGCTCCTGTTCAACCGATATCTGGGCGTGATCGAGGAGCTGCCGTTCGGGGACCCGCTTCGCTCGGCCTTGGAATTCAGCGTCGTCGGCGGGATGCGCCAGCTGCCGTTCGACAGCGCTGGCCGGATCGTACTGCCAGAGAGTTTCTGCGACCAGTTCGGCCTGAACGACTGGGTGGCCGTGGTCGGGCTGATCGATCGCTTTCAGATTTGGCCGCTCGAGGCCTATCGCGCGCACCGCGAAGCGCAACGCCTGGCCGCCCAGCAAGGCCTGCCTGCGCTCCGCATGGCCCAGCGCATTGGGGCTGCGCCCAAACCGCAGAGCGCCGGATGAGCGAAACCCCGCACATTCCCGTGCTCCTGACCGAGGCGATCGAGGCTGTGGCGCTCGATCCGGCGGCGGACGCCACACATTGCGATCTCATTGTCGACGCCACCTTCGGCGCAGGCGGCTATTCGCGGGCCTTGCTGGAGCGCGGCGTCAAGGTCTTAGCCTTCGACCGCGATCCCAGCGCCGTTCGGTTCGCCGAAGACTTAGGCGCGGCTCATCCCGACCGCTTTCGCCTTATAAATCGCCCCTTTTCCGAGCTGGAGGCTGGGCTTGAAGACGCGGGTCAAGACGGCTGCGACGGCGTCGTGTTCGATCTCGGCGTCTCCTCCATGCAGCTGGATGAGGCTGAGCGCGGCTTTTCCTTCATGCGCGACGGCCCATTGGATATGCGCATGAGCCAGAGCGGCGAGACGGCGGCCGATCTCGTCAATACCGCGCCCGAAGCCGAGCTGATCCGACTGTTTCGGCTCTATGGCGAGGAGCCCAAGGCGCGGCGCATCGCCGGCGCCCTGGTCCGCCGCCGCGGCGACAAGCCCTTCACCCGCACGCTGGATCTCGCCGACACCATCGAGCAGGCGGTCGGCGGACGTCGCGGCGCGCCCACCCACCCCGCCACGCGCGTGTTTCAGGCGCTGCGCATCGCCGTCAACGATGAGCTGGACGAGTTGGAAACCGCGCTTGAGGCCGCCGAACGCGTGCTGCGGCCGGGCGGCCGGCTCGCGACCGTCACCTTCCATTCGCTGGAAGACCGGATCGTCAAGGCCTTCCTGACCGAGCGTGCGGGTCGCCTGCCCTCAGGCTCGCGCCATCTGCCGCCGGTAGCGCGGGGACCGGCGCCCAGCTTCGCGCTGGCCTTCACCGGCGCGCTCGGCCCTCAGCAGGTCGAGATCGACGCCAACCCCCGCGCCCGCTCCGCCAAGCTTCGGGTCGCAATCCGTACAGAGGCGCCCGCCTGGACCACCGAACCGGAAGGGAGGCGAACGTGATTCGGCCGATCCGCAAGGTGTTCCAGAGCCGCTTTCGCGGCTTTCGGATTATCGATCTCGGCGCGTTCGGCTGCCTCGCGGTGCTGGTCTTGAGCGTCTACGCCTTCAAGGCCAACCAAGGTGGCGAGAACGCCCGGATGGAGGATGTGGACGACCAGATCGCCAGCGAGCAACGGCAAATCCGCATCCTCCAGGCCCAACTCGCCCACCTGGAGGCGCCGGAGCGGCTGGAAAGGCTTGCGGTCCAGTACTTGGATATGGCTCCCCCGACCGCAAAGCACGAGACCAGTATCGACGCCCTGATCGACGTCTCCCGCGAAGCCGAGGCGGCGAAGCCTGCGGCGGCGCAACCGGTTCGAAAGCCGCCTGGGTCGGGAGCCGGCCTATGAGCCCGATCGACTTCAACCCGTCTCGCGAGCCGCTGCGTTTAAGCGACCTGTGGCGACGCCTGATCGGCGGCATGTGGAATATCGAGCGCGCGTTCGAGGCGACCCAGTCGTCTGGCCGGGCCGTCGACGACACGCGCCTGCGCCTCTTCTTCGTGCTGGCCATGTTCGCCCTCGCCTTTATCGGGCTGGGGATGCGGGCCACCCGCGCCGCGCTCTTCGCGCACACCGGCGCGGAGGTGCGAGAGGCGCCGATCTTGCCGAGCACCCAGGCCGATCTGGTCGATCGCGACGGCCGGTTGCTGGCGCTCGACCTCACCCACTATGGCCTCTACGTCGACGCGCGAGAGATTTGGGACACCGACGAGACCCGCCACAAACTGCTGCCCCTGCTGCCCAAACTGTCGGCCGAGCGGCTGGATCGCGCCCTGAAGGCGAACCGGAGAGAATATCTGCTGGGCGATCTGACGCCTGAGGACCACGCCGCCATCCACGATCTGGGGCTGCCGGGCGTGAGTTTCGAAGAAGAGCCGCGCCGGGTCTACCCCTTGGGCGTGCAGGCCGAACATCTGATCGGGTTTACCGATTCCGGCGGCAATGGCCTGGCCGGGGCTGAAAAGGCCCTGAACGCCCAGCTCCATGCCGGCGCCGCCACGGGCCAGCCGGTCCAGCTCGCGCTCGACCTGCGGGTCCAGGCGGCGCTTCAGGACGAGGTGCAGAAGGCCGCCGCCAAGTTCCACACCCAGAGCGCGATGGGGATCGTCGTCAACGTCCATACCGGCGAGATTCTGGCCATGAGCAGCTGGCCGGACTTCGACCCCAACGATCCCGGCCAGAGCCCGATCCCCAACCTGACGAACCACGAGGCCGCCTCGGTTTATGAGCTGGGGTCGGTGTTCAAGCTCTTCACGCTGGCCATGGGCCTGGATAGCGGCCTGGTGACGCTGGACACGCCGTTCGACGTTTCGACGCCGCTGCAGATCGGCAATGGGCGTCCGATCCACGATCACGACAAGGGCGACACGCGGCTCGCCCTGTGGCAAGTGTTCACGCATTCGTCGAATATCGGCGCCGGCAAGCTGGCGTTGATGGCGGGCGCGGAGCGGATGGAAACCTATTTCCGCAACTTCGGCCTCTTCAACGCCGCCCCCAGCGCTCTGCTGGAATCGGCGCGCCCGATCGTGCCCCATAGGTTCGATGACGACACCATCGCCCATATGGCCTTCGGTCAGGGGATTTCGGTCAGCCCGCTGTCGCTGGCGACCGCCTATACGGCCATCCTGAACGGCGGCGTCTATATTCCGCTGACGCTCACCAAGGCGAAACCCGGCGAACACTTAACGGGGCGTCGTGTAATCTCGGAACAGACCTCGTCGACCATGCTGCAACTGATGCGGCTGAACGTGACCGATCCCAAGGGCTCCGCCCATAAGCTTGACGCTCTGGGCCTTCGCATCGGCGGCAAGACCGGCTCGGGCCAAAAGCCGGACCATGGCCATTACGGTAAGGACAACATCTCCTCCTTCGCCGGGGTCTTTCCCGCGGACGGCCCCATCACGGCCGACCGCTACCTGGTCGTCGTGACCCTGGACGCGCCGCAGCCGCTCCCTGAGACCTATGGCTTCATTACCGCTGGCTGGAACGCCGAACCCACCGCCGGCGTCGTGATGGACCGTATCGCGCCCTTCCTCGGCGTTCAGCGGACGCCCGTGCCCGTCACAGCCAAAGCGCAGGCGGACGCTGGCCGACCCGAAGAGGGCGCCGAATGACCGGCTTGCCCCTCTCGCATCTGGTCGGACAACCGCTGATCGTCGATCCCCTGATCACCGGCGTCACCGCCGATAGCCGCAAGGTACAGCCTGGCTTCCTGTTCGCCGCCTTGCCGGGCGCATTGGCGGACGGCCGCGCCTTCCTGCCTCAGGCGCTGGCCAACGGCGCCGCCGCCGTGCTCGCGCCTCAGGACACACCAGACTTGGAAGCGCCCTTGGTCCGCAGCGGCGATGTGCGTCGCCTGTACGCCCTGGCCGCGACCCGCTTCCATGGCCCTCAGCCCGAGATTGTCGTCGCCGTCACGGGCACCAACGGCAAGACCTCCGTCGCCACCTTTTGCCGCCAGATCTTCGCCCGCCTCGGCCATCGCGCGGCGAGCTTGGGCACGCTCGGCCTGGAGCTCGAGGACGCCGGCCTCAAGCGCCAGGCCCTGACAGGTCCCGGCCTCACCACGCCGGACGCCGCCGAGATCGCGCGGTACGCCGCCGACCTGCACGCTCGCGGCGTCGATCGCTTCGTGCTGGAAGCCTCGTCTCACGGACTGGACCAGCGGCGGCTGGATGGGCTGACGTTGGCGGCGGCCGGGTTCACCAACCTGACCCAAGACCACCTCGACTATCACGGCTCTATGGAGGTCTATCGCGACGCCAAGCTGCGCCTTTTCCAACAGCTTTTGCCTCGCGGCGCTGTCGCCGTGTTGAACGCCGACTCTCCCGCATTTTCAGCCTTCGCCGCCGCGGCGGTGGTCAATGGCCATGCTGTGCTGTCGGTTGGAGAAAAAGGTATGGGCCTGCGCCTCGTCGAACGCCGCCCCACCCCCTATGGCCAGCATCTGACGCTGAGCTTCCAAGGTCGGACCTACGACGTAAAGCTGCCGCTCGCGGGCGCCTTCCAGGCCGCCAATGTGCTGGTCGCGGCGGGACTTTGCCTGGCGGTGGGCGAGGACCCAGACGCCGCGATCGCGGCGCTGGCGACCCTGCAAGGCGCGCCAGGCCGGTTGCAGCGCGTCGGCCAATCGCCCACGGGCGGCGAGGCCTATGTCGACTACGCCCACACGCCCGACGGCCTGAAAACGGTGCTAGGGGCGCTGCGACCCCACACCCAAGGCCGGCTGATCGTGGTGTTCGGCGCCGGCGGCGACCGGGACAAGACCAAGCGCCCCCTGATGGGCGAGGCCGCCGGTCGGCTGGCCGACCTCTGCATCGTCACCGACGATAACCCCCGAAGCGAAGACCCCGCCGCCATCCGGGCCGAGGTGCTGGCGGGCTGCCCTAGCGCCCTCGACATCGGAGACCGTCGCGCCGCCATCCGCGTGGGCGTCGCCCAGCTCGGCGAAGGCGACATCTTAGTGGTCGCAGGCAAGGGTCATGAGCAGGGCCAGACCGTAGCCGGCGTCGTCCACCCGTTCGACGACGTCTTCGAAACCGCAGCCGCGCTGAAGGGCCAGACCGCAGATGCCGGGCGCGCCGATGTCTGAAGCCGCCCTCTGGACCAGCGCAGAGATCGCTGCGGCGACGAGCGGGACCGTGCATGGCGGCGCGTTCCGCGTGGACGATCTCTCGATCGATAGCCGCACCTTGAAGCCCGGCGACCTGTTCGTCGCCCTGAACGGCGCACGCGATGGGGCGGATTTCGCCGGCGCCGCCTTCGCGTCGGGCGCCGCCGCGGTCTTGACCGCACGCCCTGTGGAAGGCGGTCCCTATGTCCTGGTCGACGACGCCTTGGCCGGGCTGGAGCGCCTGGCCGTCGTCGCCCGCGATCGCAGCCCAGCCCGCCGCGCCGCCGTCACGGGCTCGGTCGGCAAGACCAGCGTCACCCAGGCCATCGCCGCCGGCATCGCGCTGGCGGGCCGGAGCCATGCGCCCGTCAAATCGTTCAATAACCATATCGGCGTGCCCCTGACGTTGGCGCGTATGCCGGCGGCGACCGAGCGCGCGGTCTTCGAACTCGGTATGAACCACGCCGACGAAATCCGCCCGCTGTCCCGTCTGGTCCGCCCCGACGTGGCCTTGGTCACAACGGTCGGCGCGGTGCACACCGAGAACTTCCCTGACGGCGAGGTCGGCGTCGCCCGCGCCAAAGCGGAAATCTTCGAGGGCCTAGCGCCCGGCGGGGTTGCGGTGCTGAACGCCGACAACGTGTGGGCGCCCCTGCTGTCCGACGCCGCCAGAGCGAACGACGCCCGGATCGTCACCTTCGGCGAAAGCGCGGACTGCGACGCCCAACTCATCGGCTTCGAGCGCGGAGACGGCGCCGGCGCCGGCGCCGTCGTAGTCGCCAAGCTGCACGGCCAACCTTTACGCTTTCAGATCGCCCAGAGCGGTGTGCATTGGGGTTCAAATAGTCTGGCCGCGCTGCTGGTCCTGGAAGCTTTGAACGTCCCGCGCGATCAGGCGCTCGCCGCACTGGCGACCTTCGCGCCCCTGGCCGGACGCGGCGCCGATCGTCGGCTAAATATCGAGGGCGGCGAGGTCGTCCTGATCGACGAGAGCTACAACGCCAATCCCCTATCCATGACCGCTGCCTTGAAGAGCCTGGGCGCCCATCGGGCCAACGGTCGTCGTCTCGCCGTCCTGACCGATATGCTGGAGCTGGGTCCTGAGGCGCCCTCGCTCCACGGTAAGCTGGCGACCGTAATCGCCGAGGCTGACGTCGATCTGGTGTTTTGCGCCGGCCCGTTGATGCACGCGCTCTGGACCGCCCTCCCCCCCGGCCAGCGGGGGGCGTACGCCGAGACTCCGCAAGAGCTAGCGCAAACCCTGATCGCGCAGCTTCGGCCAGGCGATGTCGTGATGATCAAAGGCTCAAACGGTTCTAAAGCCTCCCTGATCGTAAGCGCGCTGGACGCGGCGGCCCTGCGGCCGTCCCCAGCGGCGGCGCAGGGAGCCGTATCGTAATGTTTCTCCTCCTGTTCCAGACCCTGGACGCCCATCACCACCACGTCCCGGTGCTGAATTTGTTGCGCTACCTGACCTTTCGCACCGGCCTGTCGCTAGCGACCGGCTATCTGGTCGCCATCGCCATGGGCTCGCGCTTCATCCGCTGGATGCGCAGCAAGCAGGGCAAGGGCCAGCCGATCCGAACCGACGGCGTCGCCCGCCATGTGTTGGAGAAGAAGGGCACGCCCACCATGGGCGGCTTTATGATCCTGGCCGGCCTGGTCGTGGGCGCGCTGCTGTGGGCGGACTTGCGTAACGTCTATGTCTGGGTGGTGCTGATGGTTACGGTGGCTTACGGCGCCCTCGGCTTCCTGGACGACTATGAAAAGGTGACCAAGCAGAGCGTGGCGGGCGTCTCGGGCCGGATGAAGCTTGCGGTACAGTTCCTGGTCGCCGCCCTGGCTGTGGTGCTGATCGTCCAGTTCGGCCCCAAGATGCCGGAGCCGGCGGTGCGGACGTCCATCGCCTTTCCGATCTTCAAGGAGCTGCTGCTGAACCTCGGCTGGTTCTACGTGGTGTTCGGCATGGTGTTCATCGCCGGCTTCTCCAACGCGGTGAACCTGACCGATGGACTGGACGGCCTGGCCATCGTGCCGGTCATGATCGCGGCGGGCGCGTTTGGCTTCATCGCCTATCTCGTCGGCAACCTGAAGTTCGCCGACTATCTGCAGGTGCACCCCATCCCCGGCGCTGGCGAGCTGGCGATCCTCTGCGGCGCTCTGATGGGCGCCGGCATGGGCTTCCTTTGGTACAATGCGCCGCCGGCCAAGATCTTCATGGGCGATACGGGATCGCTGGCGCTGGGCGGCGCCCTTGGAACCATGGCGGTCGTCGCCAAGCACGAGGTGGTGCTGGTGATCGTGGGCGGCCTGTTCATGATCGAGATGTTCAGCGTCATGATCCAGGTCGGCTATTTCAAGCGAACCGGCAAACGCGTCTTCCTGATGGCGCCGATTCACCATCACTTCGAGAAACTCGGCTGGCCTGAGACCACGGTCGTGATCCGCTTCTGGATCGTTTCGATCATCCTGGCCCTGATCGGCCTCGCGACCCTGAAGCTCAGATGAGGAGGCGATTCCTGTGATTCCCGTCCTCGGCCTGGAAGGCAAGACCGTCGCCGTGTTCGGCTTGGCGCGCACCGGCTTGACCGCCGCGCGGGCGCTCGCGGCCGGCGGGGCGAAGCTTGCGCTCTGGGACGAGAACCCCGACGCGCGCGCCGCCGCCGCCGCCCAACATATGCCGATTGTGGACCTGGAGACGGCGGACTGGAGCGCGTTCGACGCCCTGATGCTGTCGCCGGGCGTGCCGCTGACCCACCCCACGCCCCACTGGACCGTCGAGCGAGCCAAGGCGGCCGGCGTGGAGGTTTTGGGCGACATCGAACTCTTCGCCCGCACCGTCCAGGCGGCCGACACCTGGAAACGCCCCAAGGTCTGCGCCATCACCGGCACCAACGGCAAATCGACCACCACGGCGCTGCTCGGCCACATGCTCCAGGCCGCCGGTAAAGATGCGCCCATCGGCGGCAATTTCGGCCATGGCGTCTTAGGCTTGGCGCCTATGCACGGCGGCGCGGTCTATGTGCTCGAACTGTCGTCCTACCAGCTCGATCTGACCTCCAGCCTGAAGGCCGATGCAGCCATCCTCCTCAACATATCGCCCGACCATCTGGATCGCCACGGCGGGATGGAGGGTTATGTCGCCGCCAAGCGCCGCGTATTTCAGAACCAGGAGAAGGGCGACACGGCCATCGTCGGCGTCGACGACCCCTGGGGCCAGCGTATCTGCACCGAGCTGGTGGCCGCCAACCGCCGCACCATTCGCCCCGTCTCCGCCGGGCGCTCCATGGGGCGGGGCGTCTATGTGCTGCAGGGGATGCTGTACGACGCCACGGGCGAGCGCGCGATGGAGGTGGCGGACCTGACCCGCGCCCGCGCCCTGCCCGGCCGTCATAACTGGCAGAACGCGGCGGCGGCCTATGCCGCGGCGATTGCGCTGGGTGTCTCCCCTGCCGACGCGGCCGAAGCGCTCTTAAGTTTCCCAGGCCTGGCGCACCGCATGGAGACGGTGGCTGAGATTGGGCGCGTGCGGTTCATCAACGACAGCAAAGCCACCAACGCCGACGCCGCGCGCCAAGCCATGAGCGCAACGCCGCGGTTCTATTGGATAGCCGGCGGCCGACCCAAGGCGGGCGGGATCGAGCCCCTGCGCGACCTCTTCCCCCGGATCGAGAAAGCCTATCTGATCGGCGAAGCGGCGGCGGAATTCGCCCACACGATAGGCGACGCCGCCCCGGTGGAGCTCTGCGGCGACCTCGACCGCGCGGTCCACGAGGCCTATCGCGACGCCGCCGCCCACGGCGAAGACGCCGTCATCCTGCTCTCGCCCGCTTGCGCCTCTTTCGACCAATTTCCGGATTTCGAAGTGCGCGGCGATGCGTTCCGGGCGTTGGTGGCGGACTTGGCGGCGCAGACGGGGGAGCGGGCGCGGGCTTGAGGCGGGTAACGTCGCTACCTCAGGGCGCCTTGTCAGTCTTAATGCCCTGTTTGCACCGGTGCTCTAACGTCAGGTCTTGCAATACGTCGGGAAATATCAATGCCTTACTTTAGCTGCTACATGGCTCCGATCAAGGTGGTCGATATCGCCGAATATAAGAAAACTTTCGAAGAGACGTCAGCTATTTTTAGGTCGCTCGGCGCGATTGAACTCTTAGAATTCTATTCCGATGGCGCCGAAACCAAACATAAGAGCACCTTCCCCCAAACGTTCGAGTGCGCCCCGGATGAGGTCGTTGTGTTCGGGTGGTCCGTGTGGCCATCTAAGGACGTCTTGGATTCGTGTAACGAGGAACTCCAACGAAACCCTCGCAACATCCAATCAACGGCAAATTTCGACGTGACCCGGCTAATTGCAGGCAATTTTGTTGAGCGTACTCAATAAAATCCGCTCATCCCGGCGAAGGCCGGGACCCAGATCGTAAAGCGCGCGGGTCGGCAATTTAGTGTCTCGTACAGGTCGCGCCACGTGGGATTGTCGGCTTCGATCAGCCGCAGCTTCCAGCGTCGACGCCATTCCTTGAGCTGACGTTCGCGGGTGAATGCGACTTCACGCGTGTCGTGAGTTTCGTACCATACGAGCTTGTCGCAGCCATACTTCGCGGTTAAACTCGCGTTGATTTTCTCTTTATGCTCCCAAATGCGCCGGGCGAGGTCATCGGTCATGCCGATATAGATAGTTCCGTTGCGGGCGCTGGCGACGATGTAGACGTAAAAGGCCAATCGTGGCGCCCTACGATCTGGGTCCCGGCCTTCGCCGGGATGAACGGAAGTAACGGGTCATGTTAGGCGCCCATCATGCTAAACACCCCGCTCCACGTCGGGTCGGCGCAAAAACCGCCTGAGGACGGCATCGACGAGCGGCCCCCGCGGCACAGCCACACGGCGTCCATTCCGGCGGGGCCAGACCCAGCCGCCCCCGCCCACATTCATCGGCAGCCGGGTTTCGTACACGCCCTGCTCAGGATCGGAGGTCATCGGCGTGTAGTAGAGGCAGTTCTTGAAATAGACGTGGACCACCAGCGAGCGCCGGGTCGTCGCGGGATCCAGGATCGGCGCGCCGCCATGGGCCAGGTTCGCGGCCCAGACCACGGCTTCCCCCTTCTTTGGCGCGACGATCGTCTCGGGCAGGCCGGCGGTCGCCAAGCGACGCTCCAGAGCCGGCAGGTAGTGACTTGGATAGTCCGATGCTGTCGGCGGATGGTGGTTCACGCCCGCGCCCTGCATGGTCAGAACCGGGAGACGGTGGCTGCCTTCGACGTAGCGGAGCGGCCCGGCCTTGGGGGAAATGTCCTCCAGCGCGATCCAGACGCCGCACATGAACAGCGGGGGCTCTGCGTGGAAGTGTATGGCGTCGCTATGCAGGACCTGTCGCGTGCCGTGTCGGAAGTTCAGAGTCTGGAAGGCGAAGGCCGGGCGACCATAGGCCAGACTGAGCGTGGCCATAATCTTGGGATGACTGGCGAGACGTCTCACGGCCTTGCATCTCAGCCACGCGTCCTGCACTCGGGTGACAGCTCCATCGGCGAAATAGGGTTCGGTTTCGGCCACCGCGTTGTCGGCCAGCCGCCGCCCCTCCTCGCCCAGATCGATCCCAGCCAAGCCGGTCGCCGCCAGACGCCGACAAAAGGCCGCCGTTTCGTCATCGGCGGCTACGCTTTCGAGATAGGCCTCCAGCCGATCGGACTCGACCCAAGGCACGGCCGGCGCGGCGTCGAACGGCGTATCGTCGGCGGGGGTTTTGGACAGCATCATGGGGTGAGGGGCGGTACGTTCGGTAAGAAGCGGACGCCGCTCCAGTCTCTACTGGTGCTGAAAAACCACGCCACGCGCAAGAGGCGAGCGACTCTGCGCTCAATACACCCGCCTCACCTCATTTCGTACCGCCCTTCCCGCGCCAGATTGCCGAACTTGGTGGTGTCCTCGTGGAAGCTCAGCTTCACCGTGCCGATGGGGCCGTGGCGTTGTTTGCCGATGATCACCTCGGCGACGTGGCGAATCTGGTCCATCTCTTCCTGCCAGGCCAAGTGTTCGGGCGTGCCCTCGCGGGGTTCGGCGCGGCCCTTGTAGTAGGACTCCCGGTAGACGAACATCACCGCGTCGGCGTCCTGCTCGATCGATCCGGATTCCCGCAGATCCGACAGCTGCGGACGCTTGTCCTCGCGCTGTTCGACCTGGCGGCTAAGCTGGCTCAGGGCAATGATGGGTAGCGACAGCTCCTTGGCCAGCGCCTTCAGTCCCATGGTGATCTGGCTCACCTCCTGCACCCGGTTGTCGTTGGAGTGTCCGCCTTCCCCGCCGGTGGTGAGGAGCTGAAGGTAGTCGACGACGATCAAATCCAGGCCCGAGGACCGCTTCAACCGCCGCGCCCGCGCCGCCAGCTTGGAGATCGACAGACCGCCGGTGGCGTCGATGAACAGCGGGCTTTCCTGAATCTCCAGCGCGGCGTCGCGCACCCGGCCGAACTCGCCCTGATCGATCTCGCCCTTTCTCAGGCGGTCCGACGAGACGCCCGAGGCGTCGGCCAGGATACGCATGGCCAGCTGCTCGGCCGACATTTCCAGGCTGAAGAAAGCCACGACGCCGCCATTGACCGTCTTGCGCGAGCCGTCGGGCTGGGGCTCCCAGGCGTAGTTGCGGGCGACATGGTAGGCGATATTGGTCGCCAGCGCTGTCTTTCCCATGGAGGGTCGCCCCGCCAAGATCAGAAGGTCGGACGGATGCAGCCCGCCCAGCTTCTGGTCCAGGTCGATCAGACCGGTGGAGACGCCCGCCAGGCCCCCGTCGCGGCTGAAGGCTTCCGCCGCCATCTCGACCGCGCCATGCAGGGCCTCGGCGAAGCTCTGAAAACCCGACGACGCCGCGCCATTCTCCGCCAGGCCATAGAGCTGCTGCTCGGCCGCTTCGATCTGATCCCGCGCCTCGGTTTCGGCGTCCTGCTGGGCGGAGACGCTGATCTCGCCGCCGATGCGGATCAGGTCGCGCCGCACCGCCAGGTCGTAGATCACCCGCGCATAGTCGGCCGCGTTGGCTGCGGGCGGCGCGCGATCCACCAGGTCGGCGAGATAGCGCAAGCCCCCCAATTCCTCGAACGCAGGATCGCGCCGAAACCGCTCCATCAGCACGATCGGCTCGGCGAGCTGACCCTTACGGATAAAGGCCTCGATCGCGGCGAACAGGCGCTGGTGGAAGGGCTCGAAGAAGTGACGCGGCTGCAACCGGTCGCTCAGTCGCTCATAGGCGGCGTTGTCGTAGAGGATGGAACCGAGCAGCGCCTGCTCGGCCTCAAGGTTGTGCGGGGTGGTCGTGATGGCGTCGACCGGGGGGGGCGGCATGGTGTCGAAAACGGCAAGGCTCATGCTTTAAGATAACCTTAACGATCGGCTGTCGCCCCTGTGACGTAGCCGCCCCAGCCCTGTTATCCCCGGAAACAATCGAACCTGTGGACTGTCTACGATTTACGGCCGGAGGGCTGCGTCCGCAGTTCGGGGCCGCGCCCGAACTGCGGATTTGGTCCCAAATTCAAGCCTCAAGCCTGCCCTTCCCGCTCCAGGCGCGCGACCTCGCTCAGAAATGCAAACATTTCAGGCTTGAAAGGTATACGCGCCGTCGCAGCGGGATCAGACATCGCATCCTTCCACATCGCAGAGCTTTTGGCCCATAGCGCCGGATCGCCGCCGGTGAACTTTTCGACCTCGGCGTTCCAGCGTCGCAGCAGATCCTTGGCCTCCGGCGACCCAGGATCGCCAAGGGCTGTGAGGCGCTGAGCGTCGGCGACCAGCTCGTCCCACGCACTTTGAAACTGGGTTTGGTCAAAGCTATTGGCCGCCATCAGGTCGAACTTTCTGGCCTTGGCCTTCTCCATATCGTCTGGCGTGAAATGCTTTTCGATCAGGGGCTCGAAAATCTCCTTCATCGCCACATCATCGATCTTGGCTGTCATGGTCGTCTCTCGCGTCAGTTGGGTTAAGTCGTCGAGAGACAGGACCGCGCCCTGCGCCAGACGCCGCCGCGCGAGGGCGATCAGGTCGAGCGCGTGCTCAACCTGGCGTCGCCGTCCGCGTAACGCCTCTTCCTGGAGCTTAAGCACGGCGTCCAGATCCTTCAGACGGCCATCCAGCAGGTCGGCGATGCGGGCCAGGGATAAGCCGAGGCCTTTCAGCGCCAAAACCTGATGCAAGCGCGCCATCTGATCGGGACCATAGGCGCGCCATCCGGCCGAGGTTCGCAACGGCTTGACCAGCCGATGGCGCTCATAGATCCGCAACGCCCGGACAGTGACGCCCAGGCGCAGGGCAACTTCAGCTGGGCTGAAATAGCGCTGTGCGGATGATGACGACGGTGGGGACGACATGGCGGGGGAAGCCCTGAACTCTCTTCGACCCGCCCCTGATCGGGCCGGACCCAAGGTCCGGCGCAAGCGCTAAAATAAGGCCTTGTCAGCCCCGCCCGACTACAGCCCCGGCAGTTTGAAGTGGGTCTTTTCCGGCGCGCGCGCAATGATCACGGGCTTGCCGCCCGTCAGCGCCTTCACCTTGGCGGGATCAACCGGCGACGGCGTATCGCCGCTCGGCGCCTTGGCGATCTCGGGGTCGCCCTTGCGCCAGAACATGACGCGGTCGGCGAAGCTCTTGTCCTTGTGGGCGATAGAGCCGAACTGATCGTCGATCACATAGCGGATCAGGGGGTCGGCGTGGTCGGCCCCGGCCTTGGCGACGAGGAGCTTTTCAGCATCGTCGCGATCGATGGCTTCACGCTCGCCGAGCAGCGCCTGTTCGGCGGTGCTTTCGGGTTGCAGCTCCATGGGCCGCGGCTCGCCGGGCGCCGGCGGACGCAGCGCATATTCCGGGGGCACCACTAGCGGGGCCTTGGTCACGACGCGGAACTCATCGGGCGCACTCTTGTTCTGTCCAAACGCATCGTTCACGGTATGGCAAGCGGATGCGCTGGCGCCCAGCGCGGCGATGCCGACTAACAGCGCAGCGTTTCTGCGAAACGGCGTCAGACGCAAATCCATCTTGCGGCGCTCACTCATAGACAAAACTCCTAAGCCCGATCAGGCAGTCGCCTGAAGCCGACTGTCGGGGATTACATCAATCCCGAGATATCGCAAAGGCGCGCTCCGCCGCAGGGGACGTGGCGCGGGCCAAGCCGCTTACCGCCGACGCTCGCTCAGAAAACTATCCAGGATCAGCAACACCACACCCACGGTAATAGCGCTGTCGGCGATGTTGAACACCCAAGGAAAGACGTGGGTGCCCGAGAAGTCGAGGAAGTCGACCACGCGGCCCAGCCGCACGCGATCCAAGGCGTTGCCGATGGCGCCGCCCATGATCAGGCCGAGGCCCGCCGCCAGCAAGACCCGCGGGCTGCGCCACACCCAGGCGCCTATGCCCGCGGCGACAACGAAGGAGAACAGGGCCAACGCCCAACGTCCGATGCCGCCTTGCGCCTTAAGGAAGCCGTAGCTGACACCGTCGTTCCAGACCATGGTCAGGTTGAAGACCTGGGAGAGGTGGTATTGGAACCGGTCCGGCAGGTCCAAGACATTGACCACCCAGTATTTAGACGCCTGATCGAGCGCGACGGCGACCAGCGCCGCCCCGTAAGCGATCAAGGCCGCACGGGTGGGGCCTTTTGCGGGCACGTCTGAGGCCGCCATGCTCATGGACTTCAAGCCTCCGCCATCCGATGGGTCGCATCCCAGTCCGCGACCGCGGCGTCGCAGCGCAGGCACAGAGACTTGGGCGCCTTCACCTCCGGCAGCACACGCCAGCAGCGCACGCACTTGTCGCCATGGGCCAGCTGCGGCTCGACCGAGACGCCGGGCGTTTCCGGCAAGCCGAAGCCGGCCTGAGCCGGCCCGGCCTCCAATTCGCCCTGGCTGGTGCGAAACACCTCGGCCGCGTCTAGGCCGTCGAAGGCGGCGAGCAGATCGGGCGACTCGATATGTACACGCGGCGCCGCTTCGAGCGCGGCGCCCAGGCGCTTCTCCCGCCGCTCGACCTCCAATGCGCCGTTGACGACGCCCAGAACGCGCTCGACCTTGGACCAGCGCTCGGCCTCGGTCGGGTTGCACCAGATATCGGGTGTTGGCGGCATGACCCGGAACGTGTTGGAGCCTTCGGCCGGGAAACGCGTCGTCCACGCCTCCTCCATGGTGAAGGGGGCGAGTGGGCTCAGCCAGATCGTCAACCGATCGAACACGTGGGCCATCGCGGTGCGGCAGGCGCGGCGGCGCAGGCTGTCCGGCGCATCGCAATAGAGCGCATCCTTGCGAATATCGAAATAGAGCGCCGACAGCTCTTGGGCGGCGAACTCCGACACGGGTCGCCACACATCGCTGAACCGATAGGCGGCGTAGGCGTCCCGCACCTGGGCGTCGAGCGTCCAGAGTCGGTGCAGCACATAGCGCTCCAGGGGCGGCATGTCGGCATAGTCGACCGCGTCTTTGGCCTCATAGCCCTCCAACGCGCCAAGCAGATAGCGCAGCGTGTTGCGGAGCTTGCGATAGCCGTCGATCGTGGTTTGCAGGATCGATTTCCCGATCCTCTGGTCTTCGGAATAGTCGACCATGGCCACCCAGAGCCGCAGGATGTCTGCGCCGGACTCCTTGATCACGGCCTGGGGCTCGATGGTGTTGCCCTTGGACTTGGACATCTTCTCACCCTGCTCGTCCAGGGTGAAGCCGTGGGTCAGGACCGCGTTATAGGGCGCCCGGCCGCGCGTGCCGCTGGCTTCCAGAAGCGAAGACTGGAACCAGCCCCGCGCCTGATCCGACCCCTCCAGATAGAGGTCCGCCGGCCAATGGCTGTCGTTGCGTCCCTCCAGCGTAAAGGCGTGGGTCGAGCCGCTGTCGAACCAGACGTCGGCGATGTCCTCGATCTTCTCATAGTCGGCCGGATCGCGGTCGGGGCCTAAGAACTCGGCCGCGTCGCGAGTGAACCAGGCGTCGGCGCCATCGGCCTCAATCGCCGCGACGATGCGGGCGTTGACCGCCGGATCGCATAGCGGCTCGCCGGTTTGCGCGTCCACGAACATGGCCAGCGGCGTGCCCCAGGCCCGCTGGCGGCTGATCAGCCAGTCGGGGCGGCTCTCCACCATGGCCTTGATCCGCGCCCGGCCGGTTTCGGGGTAGAAGGCGGTGGCGTCGATGGATTTGAGCGCGCGTTGGCGAAGGGTTTGGCCGCCCTCGATGGGCGCGTCCATCCGGATGAACCACTGCGGGGTGTTCCTGTAGATCACCGGCGCTTTGGAGCGCCAGGAGTGGGGATAGCTGTGCTCCAGCCGGCCGCGGGCGAGCAGGTTCCCGGCCTCGATCAGCTTCTCCATGACGGCGCTATTGGCGGGGCCGAACTTGCCGGCCTTCTTGCCCTCGGTCTCCATCACCGCCAGGCCGCCAAACAGCGGCACCTGATCGTAATAGACCCCGTTGGGATCGACGGTCTCGGGGATGTCCCGCCGGCCCGACGCGATCCAGACCTGATAGTCCTCCTGGCCATGACCGGGGGCGGTGTGGACGAAGCCCGTACCGGCGTCGTCCGTCACGTGATCGCCCGCCAGCATCGGCACGTCGAAGCCATAACCCGTATCGAGCTCCGCCAAAGGATGGGCGCAGGTCAGCCCGGCCGGATCGACGGTCTCCAGCTTCGTAAAGGCGCTCACCTGAGCCGCCTTGAACACGCCTTCGGCCAAGGCGTCGGCCAGGATCAGTCGATCGCCCGGCTTAGCCCAGGGCTGGAACGCCAGGCCTTCGACCATGGCGTCGACGCGATAGAGGCCATAGGCGATGTCGGGGCCGTAAGAGATCGCGCGGTTGGCGGGGATGGTCCAGGGCGTGGTGGTCCAGATGACGACGCTGGCGCCCAACAACGAGGGCGAGCGGCTGGCCTCGTCCCGGATCACCGGGAACTTCGCCCAGATCGTGGGCGAGCTGTGTTCGTGGTATTCGACCTCGGCTTCGGCGAGCGCCGTTCGCTCCACCGGGCTCCACATCACGGGCTTGGAGCCGCGATAGAGCTGGCCGGACATCAGGAATTTATGGAACTCGGCCACGATGGCGGCCTCGGTCGCATAGTCCATGGTGACATAGGGCCGATCCCAACGGCCCAGCACGCCTAAGCGCTTGAACTCAGCGCGCTGCACGTCGATCCAGCCCGCCGCGTATTCGCGACATTTGGCGCGAAACTCGGCCTTACTGACCTCGTCCTTGCGGCGGCCCTTGGCGCGAAACGCTTCCTCCACCTTCCATTCGATGGGTAATCCGTGGCAGTCCCAGCCCGGCACGTAATCCACGTCGTAGCCGAGCGCGAAGCGGGAACGGACCACGAAGTCCTTCAAGATCTTGTTCAGCGCATGGCCGATGTGGATAGCCCCATTGGCGTAAGGGGGGCCGTCGTGCAGCACGAACAGCGGCGCATTCGCCTCTTGGCGCGCCTTGCGGACCGATTCGAACAGGTTCGCCGCCTGCCACTGAGCGAGCAGTTCAGGCTCAAGCTTGGGCAGGCCGGCGCGCATGGGAAACGCGGTGGTCGGCAGGAAGACGGTTTCGCGATAGTCGCGGGCGGGGCTCAGGTCGTCGGCCATGGGGCGGGCGTCATCTCAAGAAATAGGGGAACGATTAAGGCGGCGGTTCGAAAATAGGGTCCCGGCATAGCTGCGGGCCGTTGCGGCCGACAGGCTCACGCCGGGCGGATAATTCGAATGCTGCGGGGCGCGCCTGCCGTGGTCATGAGATGTGATGTACCAGAGCCGCACACCTGCGGGAAGTCCGCCTAACTAGACAGCTCCGCCCGCCGCTGCGACAAGCTCACCCGCCATGAGCCAAGCCCCAGACCCCGTCCAGATTATCGCCCGCGGCCCCCGCGCCGACGCCGAAGCCGCCGCCCGCGTCATTGACGCAGACCCCGTGCTGGAAGCCGCCACCTATTCGATCCTCGAAGAGGACGAGGACCGCGGCATCTGGCGCATCGACGCCTTCCCCACCTCGCCGGAAGAGGTCTCAGGCTTTGAGGCCATCCTCGCCGGCTTCAAGACCTTGAGCGTCGTCACAGACGTGCTGGCCGACGCCGACTGGCTGGCCATGGCGCTCTCAGGCCTGCCGCCGGTGCGGGCGGGGCGGTTCTTCATCTATGGCGTCCACGATCGCGGCCGCACCCCGGCGAACGCGGTGAACCTGCGGATCGAAGCGGGCGCAGCCTTTGGCACCGGTCATCATGGCACCACCGTCGGCTGCCTCTTAGCCTACGACGCCCTGTTGAAGCGGCGCCGCTTCGCCAAGGTGCTGGACGTCGGCGCCGGCACCGGCGTGCTCGCCATCGCCGCCGCCAAGACCGGCGCGGGCCTGACCATCGGCACCGACATCGATCCGGTCTCCGTGCGCATCTCCAAAGAGAATGCAGGCGTGAACCAGGTCGGCGCCCGGTTCGTCCATGCCTCAGGCCTCGGTCATCGCCTGGTCGCCGCCCATGCGCCCTACGATCTGGTGTTCGCCAACATCCTGGCCCGCCCGCTGGTCAGCCTGGCTCAGGACATCAAGGGCGCGCTGAAGCCCGGCGGAACCGCCATCCTGTCAGGCCTGCTGCGCAGCCAAGAACGCTTCGTCCGCGCCGCCTACCTCGCCCGAGGCTTCAGCCTCGACCACCGCATCCACCGCGACGCCTGGGCGACCCTGGTGCTGCGGCGGGGCGGGTAATCGCCTTCCAAATAGCCTTCCCTTCTTCCGGTTTCCCCGGAACACGTCCGGGCAAGACGGAGAGAAAGAGACCTTAAGCTGATTTAGAGACCGCAAGAACCGGGTGGCCCATCGCCCGCGCCTCGCGCCAAAACGCCGGCGTAGAGGAGCTACGCCATGACGTTTCGCATCCGCGGTTTGGACGCCGCCCCCTTCCAATCGTTGTTCACGCTTGACGAAGCGGCGCTTAAGGACCGCCAAGCGGTTCGGCAAACAGCGGACGCTCAGCCGGGCTTTCCCTGCCGCATCAGCCTGACCGACGCCCCCGTAGGCGCCGAAGTCATCCTGGTGAACTACGAACACCAGAGCGCCGACACCCCCTATCGCAGCCGCCACGCCATCTATGTGCGCGAAGGCGAAGAGACCTATGACGCTGTAGATCGGGTTCCAGAGCAGCTGCGCATCCGCACCCTGTCTTTACGGGCGTTCGACGCGACGGGCTTTATCTGCGCCGCCGATCTGGTGGCCGGAACGGCGCTGGAGCCAGCTCTGGAAGCGCCACTGGCCGATCCCGCGGTCGCCTATTTTCACGCCCACTTCGCCAAGTTCGGCTGCTACGCCGCCCGGATCGACCGCGCTTAGAGGACGATCATGACCCCTTCCCCCTTCTATGGGGGAAGGGGCAGGGGATGGGGGTCAGTCCACAAGCGGCGAAGACCATAGTGCGGGAGACGACGTCGCCTCCCGTTATCTTCGCCCGATCGTCGCGCGAGGACCCCCATCCCTGCCCTTCCCCCATAAAAGGGGGAAGGGTTCACCTTGTCCAAACGGCCAGCTCACCACCCCGCCGGCATACAGCGCCCACCAGATCAGCACCGGTTGAAACAGGATACGTGGCCCGTTATAGCCCCATCCGTCGGGCAGCGGCGGCGCATGTACGTGCCAAAACGCCTGGTAGATGTTCGCCGGCCAGACGCACAGGGCATAAATGCCCAGCATCAGCCCGGCCAGCCAGCGTGTGCGGGGGATCAGGAGGCCTAAGCCCCCGGCGATCTCGCACAGCCCGGTGATCTGGACCACCTGGAGCGGGAACGGGATCATAGGCGGCATGATGGGTAGGAACTTTTGCGCCGCCGCCAGATGCACAGCGCCGAAGACGATGTAGATCGCTGCCATGATCCATCGCAAACTTGCACGCAAAGTCGGCACAGGCGACGCCCTCCATCGAAGCGACAACGCGGCAGGCTTCGTTTTGTCTCGCTTACGCCCTAAATAACGACGATGCGCCAGACCTTCGACGACCACGCCGACCCCTCGTTCGGCCGCAAGCACCTTCCCCTGATCCGGGCCGAGATGGCCAAACAGGGGCTGGACGGGTTTCTGATCCCTCACGAAGACGAGCATCAGAACGAATACCTGCCCGACGCCAACGAGCGCCTGGCCTGGGCGACGGGCTTTACAGGCTCCGCCGGGGCGGCGGTGGTTATGGCGCAGGCCGCGGCCGTGTTCGTCGACGGACGCTACACCCTGCAAGCCCAGACCCAGACCGATCCTGAGCTGTTCGAGCGGCGCGATCTGATGGACGGGGGCGTCACCGCCTATCTGGAGACCGCCGCCAAGGCTGGCCAGGTGATCGGCTATGACGCCCGCCTGCATAGCCCCGATGCGCTGGCCCCGCTCAAGGCCGCCGCCGCCCGCGCGGGCGCGACGCTGAAGCCGGTCGAGGCCAATCCCGTCGACGCCGCCTGGGGCGAGGTGCGCCCGCCGCAACCTCAGGCGCCGGTCGTGCCCCACGCCCTGGAACATGCGGGCGAGGATGGGGCGGAAAAGCGCCAACGGGTCGGCGAAGAGATCGCCAAGGCCGGCGCCGACGTAGCGCTGATCACCGCGCCGGCCTCCATCGCCTGGCTTTACAATGTGCGCGGCGGCGACGTGATCCGCTCGCCCCTGCCCTTGGGCCAGACCCTGGTGCAGGCGGACGGCCGGGCGCGCCTGTTCCTCGACCCCGCCAAGACCAGCCCGGAGCTTCGCGCCTGGCTCGGCAATAGCGTGACCCTGGAAGCGCCCGAGGCGCTGGCCGGCGCCATCGCCGACCTGAAAGGCCAGCGGGTGCTGGTCGATCCGGCCCAGGCCTCGGCCTGGTATTTTGCCGAACTCGAGGCCGCCGGCGCCACGGTCGTCCGCGCGGCGGACCCTTGCGCCCTGCCCCGCGCCGCCAAGAACCCCGTCGAAGTGCAGGGCGCGCGCAACGCCCATGTCCGCGACGCCACGGCCATCGTGCGCTTCCTCTATTGGCTGGCGACCGAGGGCCAGACCTCTCCGCCGGACGAGCTGGAGACCGTCGCCAAGCTGGAAGCGTTTCGCGAGGCCACCGGGGCGCTGAGGGACCTCAGCTTCGACACCATCGCCGGCGCCGGCGCCAACGGGGCCATCGTCCACTATCGCCCAACCCACAAAAGCAATCGGCGGGTCAAGCGGGGCGAACTGCTGCTGGTGGATTCCGGCGGCCAGTACTTGGACGGCACAACAGACATCACCCGCACGGTCGCCATCGGCGAGCCGTCGTCAGAGATGTGCGACCGCTTCACCCGTGTCCTGAAGGGCCATATCGCCCTGGCGCGCATCCGCTTTCCGGCTGGCACCACGGGGTCGGCGCTCGATGTGCTGGCCCGCGCGTCGCTCTGGATGGCGGGGCTGGACTACGACCACGGCACCGGCCACGGCGTCGGCTCATACCTCGGCGTGCATGAGGGGCCGCAGCGGATCGCCAAGGCGCCCAACAGCGTGGCTTTGCGCCCCGGCATGATCGTTTCCAACGAGCCCGGCTATTACAAGACCGGCGCCTACGGTATCCGGATCGAGAACCTTCAGGTCGTCACCGCCGCCAAGCCGATCCCGGGCGGCGACCGGCCGATGCTGGGCTTCGAGACCCTGACGCTGGCGCCCATCGACCGGCGCCTGATCGCGGTGGAGATGCTCACCCCCGACGAACGCGCCTGGCTCAACACCTACCACGCCCAAGTCGCCGCCAAGATCGCGCCCTTGGTCGAGCCGGAGGTGGCGGCGTGGTTGGCGGAGGTTTGTGAGCTGATTTGAACCCTTCAACCATAAGAGGGGGAAGGGATTTACTCGTTTTTGACTTAGATTATTCAGACGATATCTTGCATGGCCGCTATATTCGCCGCTAATTGCTGATTTTCCGCCTGTATTTCAGCGGCTCGCGTCGTTGGATTGATTTCCGACTCAGTTAGGGCTGAGAGCATGGCCATGCTCTGCGGCGTTTCTTCTGATATGCCTGTTTGCTCAACCATTTCCCCGAATTCTTTATCGACGGCGTTCGATGCTTGCTGCCCGCTATCTGTAAATAAAGTGAAACTATTCGTGTCGACGGCTCCATCCGGATAAATGCCATACATGGCCACCACGCCAAGTTGGCTTTCTATGCTCGAAATTCCACTCGCGCTGACGGGGTTCGTCATTAATGCAATCGAATCAGAACCAGGCTCGGGCGTGTCTGTTATCCCGCTTACGTCCATAAACTGCGGATCGGCGCTGGGATCGGATGCGTATTGCTGGATCGAAGCCTCTTCGTCCGCTGTTGTAGGGCCATTGATCGTTTGCTGTAACATCGACATCAACGTTGCGGATGACAGCAGCGAGCTTGGGGTTGGAGCGATGCTCGGCGCGGACGTCGTGGCGCTTGGGGATGTCGTCGAGCTCGTGGTCTGGGACGTCGATGTATCGGCCGATACACCGCTGGCTGCCGCCGCTGCGTAAAGAGCTGATCCGGTTAAGCTGGACGACGACGAAATCTGCATGGCGCGCCCCCTGACTGCGTCTGAGGGAGAATGAATGCAAAAATTACGCCGAAGAAAGGATATGAAATTCAGCGTTATGGCTGAGCCCGCGGCGTGCGCCCCGGCAGCAATTGCCGGCAGCGATCAGAATCGTAGACGAAATTTTTTCCGGGCGACCACCTTCTCTCTCCTACCCTGCGTAAGCGGGGGAGGAGAATAGCCGCCGCTCCCTACTTCGCCGCCGACGGTAGTCCGCTGTTGCGGCCCCACTGGGCGTCGTTGGGCGCCTTGCGCCACACCTGGGCGCCACAGAGAGGGAAGATCAGGCAGCCCTTGACCTTGAGTCGGTCGGGCGCCAGCAGCATGACCTCGGCGTCATACACCTTGCCGTCGTTGGGATTATAGATACGTCCGCCGGTCCAAACCCTAGGACCGCCCCTGAACCCTTGCAGGATCTCCATCCCCTTCACAGAACGGCTGCGCAGGGCGGGGTCCTTATTGGCGTCGTCGGTCAGGAAGGGATTGTTGCGCAGGCCGTCCGAATCCACCACACGGCCGCACAGCGCGTCGCCGCAGCTATGAATCTCGATCACCGCCCCCCCGGAGCCGGCGCGCCAAAACCCATCAGCCGGCGTGGCCGCGCCGCTGGCGTGGGCCAGGACAACGCTCGCCGCGGCTGAGATAAGCAAACTAATCATCCCAACCCCATTGGCCCAACCGCATCGACATAGCCACCGTTTCAGCCCCGTAACAAGGAATTGCACCCATGGCGACCCTCAAGCGGTTAGAGGCGGGGGATATCGCCTGGGGCTAATGGACCCGGGTCCAGGTTTGGCTTTGGCATAACGGGAATATGATGCAGCCGGTGAGCCGGATTGTGTCCGGGTCCATAAGTTTCATCGAGCCACGATAGTCGCCCCCATCGGCGGGGTTATAGGCGCGACCGTCCGTCCACTCTGTCGGGCCGCCCTTGAAGTTCGACATCACGGTAAGCCCCTTAAGGGGCCGGTCGCGCAAGGCCGGGTCCTTGTTCTTGACGTCCTTTTCGGCTGGGTCGCGCTTCAGCGTGTCCGATGTGACGATCTTGGCGCAGATGGCGTCTCCGCAATCGTAGACCTCGACGACGCCATGATGGACCGGTGTGTTCCAAAGCCCCTCGGGCCCCTCCGCCGCCTGCGCCGCCCCGGCCAACCCCAATATGGCCAACCCGAACATGGTCGCCGCCACGCCCAATCCGCTGCGCATTCGATTCAACGCCATTCCGAGCAATCTCCCATTTGCCTCATGCTTGAGGCTCCAAAGCGCGAAGGCAAGCGTGGCGTTTGAGATTCCCGCTAACTTGCGCTCACCAGGGCCAACCACTCGTCCTCGCTCACCACCTTCACGCCAAGCTCCGCCGCCGTCTTGAGCTTCGAGCCTGCGCCAGGGCCGGCCACGACCAGATCGGTCTTTTTGGAGACCGACGAGGCCACCTTGGCGCCCAGCCGTTCGGCCTGGGCCTTGGCCTCGTCGCGGGTCAGCCGCTCCAGCGCGCCGGTGAAGACCACCGTCTTTCCAGCGACGGCCGTGTCTCGCTTGGGCTTCTCAGCCGGCTGCACGTTCAGCTCGGCGGCGAGGCGCAGCACGCGGTCGCGGGAATGGGGCTCGGCGAAATAGGCGGCGAGACTATCGACGGAGACAAATCCTAAACCCTCAATCGACGCCAGCTCCAGAAATTGCGGTCCCGGTGCGCCCTGGGCGGCGGCCCGAACCGCCGCGGCGAACGCATCCCATGTCTCATGGAGCCTTGCCAGCGCCGTGCGGCTGGTGCGGTTGAGGCGGGGGACGGCATGAGCGATCTTTTGATCCAGGGCTGCATCGGGCCAAGGATCGGCGAACGGCCCCTCGCGGCCGAAGGCGATCAGCGCCTCCAGGTTCACCGGCCCCACCCCCTCCACGGTCGCCAGCGCCTGGTAAGCCGGCCCCGGCTTCTGAGCGGCGGCGATATCGGCGGCTGAGAGGAACGCCTCCACCGTCTCGCAATGGCGCGCCAGGAGCGCCGAGGTGTTCTCCCCCACATGGCGAATGCCGAGACCGAAGATAAAGCGCACCAGGGGAACGGTGCGGCGCGCCTCGATCGCGGCGACCAGATTGCGCACCGAAGTCTCGCCATAGCCGTCGCGCGCGCGCAGCATCGCCAGCGTTTCATCCGCCTTGGCCAGCTTGAAGATGTCCGCGGGCTCAGCGATCAGCCCCTCCTCATAAAAAGCCGTGAGCTGACGCTCGCCCAAGCCCTCGATGTCGAAGGCCTTGCGGGAGACGAACAGCTTCAAATGCTCGATCCGCTGGAACGGGCAGGCCATCTCGCCGGTGCAGCGCCGCACCACAGTCGCCTCCCCGCCGGCCGTCGCCTCCTGCAGCACCGGCGTCTTCAGCGAACACGGACAGACGGTGGGAAAGGCGTAAGGTTCGGCGTCGGCCGGTCGCTCGGCCAGGACTACCTCGACGATCTGGGGGATGACGTCGCCTGCGCGCTGGATCACCACGGTGTCGCCGAGCCGCAAGTCCTTGCGGGCGATCTCGTCGGCGTTGTGCAGGGTGGCGTTGGCGACCATCACGCCCCCGACATTGACGGGACGCAGGCGCGCGACGGGCGTCAAGGCGCCCGTGCGGCCGACCTGAATCTCGATCCCCTCCAGGAGGGTGCGGGCTTGCTCGGGCGCGAACTTGTGGGCGATGGCCCAGCGCGGAAACCGGCCGACGAAGCCCAGCCGATCCTGCCAATCCAGCCGGTCGAGCTTATAAACGACGCCGTCGATGTCGTAGCCAAGACCGGCGCGTAAGCTTTGAAGCTCGCGATACCTAGCCGTCAGCTCTCCCGCCCCCTCCACCCGGCGCGACTGCGGATTGACAGGAAAGCCCCAGGCGGCCAGGGCCTGCAGCGCTTCCCACTGGGTCTTCGCAAAGGGCGCGCTGAGCTCGCCCCAGGCATAGGCGAAAAAGCGCAACGGCCGCTGGGCGGTGATTTGCGCATCGATCTGGCGCAGCGACCCCGACGCCGCGTTGCGTGGATTGGCGTAGGTGCGCCCGCCCGCGGCCTGCGCCGCCGCGTTCATCGACGCGAAGGCCTCGTGACTGAGGTAGACCTCGCCCCGCACCTCGATCAGGTCTGGCCAACCCGACCCCGCCAAGCGCTTGGGGATGTCTTCGAGCGTGCGCAGGTTGGCGGTGACGTCCTCGCCCGCGCGCCCGTCGCCGCGGGTCGCGCCCTGGACCAGGACGCCCCGCTCGTAACGCAGGTTCGCCGAGAGGCCGTCGATCTTGGGCTCGACCGTAAAGGCGAGCGGCGCCGCCGGGTCGAGCCTCAGGAACCTCTGGATACGACCGACGAACTCCTCGACTTCCCCATCGGTGAAGGCGTTGTCCAGCGACAGCATGGGCGCGCCATGCACCACCGGCGAAAACGTCGCCGACGGCGGAGCCCCCACCCTGAGCGACGGCGAATCGGGGCGCACGAGATGGGGAAAGCGGGCTTCGAGCGCCAGGTTGCGCTGCTTCAGCGCATCGTACTCGGCGTCGGTTAGCGCCGGCGCCTCGTCGAGGTAGTAAAGCCGGTCGTGCTCGGCCATCTCCCGCGCTAGCCGCGCGATCTCTTCGCTCGCCTCAGCCTCGGTCAAGTTCAGGTCGGCCATGGTCACGATCCCTTCCCCCTCGATGGGGGAAGGGGCAGGGGATGGGGGTGCTCGCGCCGCCGATTCAGACGAAGTAGGGATGGCGCCTCGCGCGCTCTTTCTTTCATCGGTTGCGATCGAACCCCCATCCCCTACCCCTTCCCCCATAGGAGGGGGAAGGGGTCGCATATGCAGACGTCCTAAATCCGCAAGGCCCCAGCCGCCAGAGCCAGGAACAGGATTAGCCCCGCCCAGCGATTGGACTTGAAGAGGCTCAGCGCCAAGGCGCCGTCCTCAGCTCGCACGCGGCTCGCTTGCCAGAGGAGGTGGCCCGCATAGAGACCCACGCCGATCAGCGACACGACCCCCAATCGGGCTGTCGAAACGGTCGCCAAAGCCAGCAGCGCCGCCAGACCGTAGAAGATCGCCACGCCCAGCCGCACCTGTCCGCCAAGGCGTCGGGCGCTGGACTTCACGCCGACCAGGGCGTCGTCCTCCATATCCTGGAGCGCATAGATTGTGTCGTAGCCGAGCGTCCAGAACAGACCGCCGAGGTAGAGCAAAACGCAGGGCAGGCCGAGCCGCCCTTCGACCGCCGCAAACCCTAAGAGCGCGCCCCAGTTGAACGTCAGGCCCAGCCAGGCCTGGGGCCACCAGGTGATCCGCTTCATGAAGGGATAGATGGCCACCAAAATCAGCGACCCTGCGCCCAAGCCAATCGAGAACAGGTTCATCCGCGTCAGGATCAGAAGGCCGATCAGGCAGCAGCCGATGACGAAACCCAGCGCGCCTTTGCGGCCGATCTGTCCCGCCGCAATCGGGCGGGCGGCGGTGCGGGCGACCTGACGATCGAAATCCTTGTCCACAATGTCGTTGAACGCGCATCCGGCCGCCCGCATGACAAAGGCGCCGATCAGGAACAGCAACAGCAAGTCCAGCGATGGCGGACGGCGTGCAATAGCGTCGGCGAGCGCGATCCCCTGCCAGCCCGGCAGCAGCAACAGCCAGGCGCCTGCAGGCCGATCCAGCCGCCCGAGCTTCAGCCACGGCCGCAGCCGCTGCGGCGCGAACCGATCGACCCAGTTATCGGCCCTGGCATCGGGGAGCGGGGCGTCGCGATGAGGCGTTGTTAGCGTCATAGCCCCACTCTAGCGCCTGACGGCATAGGCCGCGAGAGCTCCCGGCACGGCGACCGATCACCGGCCGATTTCGCATTCTGCGCTGTCTCGCCTATATCTGTTCGCCACCGACCCTATTTGCGATTAGGCCCATGCAGACCCGTAATCCTTTTCTCGACGATGTCGCCAAGGCCATGGAGAGCGCAATGGGTCTCGCCCAGACCGTCGGCGACGAGGCCAAGGCGGCGTTGCGCGCCCAGGGCGACCGTGTGGCGGCGGAGCTAGATCTGGTTCGCCGCGACGAATTTGAGGCCATGCGCGATGCGCTGACCGCGCAGATCGCAGCGCTGCGCGCCGAAATCGCCGCGCTGAAATCTTAAGCTTTTTGGCGCCTCCTAAACCCTGAAAGGTTGTGCCGCGAGGTCTGAGTTTCGCGCGCGACACGACGATGGTTGAGGATCGCCTGGGTAAGCAGTTAGAGTCTAAAAATGGTTCGCGATTCCCGGTGCGCTTCCCGCGCCGGCGCCAATCCCGATAGGAACCCGTCTCATGGACACGCCGACTTCCGAAGACGCAGATATCGGCTTCGATCCGCTGGACGTGGTCGAACGGGTTCTGAACGCCGAAAATCTGGAGTTCGATCGCACCGAAGACGGCGACCTGGCTTTCGCGCTCGCCGGCGACTGGAAAGATTACGAACTGTGGTTCGCCTGGCGGCCCGAGGCGGATTGTCTACAACTTTGCCTGTCGATCGATCTGAAAGCGCCCAAGGTTCAGCGGATCGCCGTTTACGAGCTGCTGTCGCTCATCAACCAGCGCGTCTGGATGGGCCATTTCGAGGTGTGGAGCGAGGACGGCGAGATCGTGTTCCGCTTGGCCATGGCCATGCCGAGCGGCGAGCGTCCGACCTTGGCCCAGGCGGCTTCGATGATCGATGCGGCGGTTGAGGCGGCGGATCGCTTCTATCCCGCCTTCGACTTCATGCTGTGCGGCGCCAAGAGCCCCGACGAAGCCATGGCCGCCTGCATGTTCGAAACGGTCGGGCACGCTTAAGACAAGGCCCCTTCCATCTGTTATCGCGGAAGGGCGGCGCAAGACGGCTTTGAGTAAGGAAGGTTGAAGCCTATGGCCCAAATGTCCGACCTCGTGGACAAAGCCGCCGACTCCGCCCTGGCGCTGGCGGCGGATCGGCGCTGGGACCAGATCAGCCTGCGCGAGATCGCTCTGGCCGCCGGCGCACCGCTTGCGGACCTCTATGCCGAGGCGCCGGGCAAGATCGCGCTCTTGGATCATCTCTCGCGGACGCTGGATCGCAAAGCCCTGGCCTCGGCCGAGACCGAGAGCTCTGCCGAGACCATCGACCGCCTGTTCGAAGCGGTGATGGCGCGGCTGGAGGCGATGGAGCCCCATCGCACCGCCCTGATCGCCATCGCGAAGTCCGAAGGCCTGCTGGCGCTCGCCCCTCGCCTCCCCCGAACGGCCAAGGCCCTGCTGGAGGCGGCAGGCATCGACACCGGCGGCGTCCGCGGCGCTCTACGCCTGGCGGCCATGACCGGCGTGTGGACACGGGTGCTGCAGGTCTGGCGCGACGACGAAGGCGCCCTCAACCGCACCATGGCCGAGATCGACACCCAACTGAAAGAGATCGACCGACGCCTGGGTCGTCTCGGCGCGGGCTTCTGAAAGCCCGGCGTCATGGACGCCCTCGCCGACCCAACTGAGGCGAACGCGCTGGGCGACGCCCTCGCCCCCTGCGGGCCGGCGATCGACGCAGCCGCAGCGGATAGAGCTTACGACCGCCTCAGCAAAGCCGCCGACATCAACGATTGGCGCGAGCGGCTCGACGCCTCATGGCCCGCGCTGAAGCCCGTCTTCGCCGCCTCGCCCTATTTGGCGAGCTTGGCCGTAAGGTCGCCCGATCGGCTGCATCGCACGCTGTCGCTGCCGGCGGACCGACATCTCACGCACCTGCTGACCGCCGCGTCCGCGATAGACGCGGATTTGGAGCAGACGGGCGCGACGCTGCGCCGGCTGAAGGCGGATCTGCACCTGCTGACCGCCTTAGCGGACCTCGGCGGCGTTTGGGACCTGGACCAGGTGACAGGCGCCTTAAGCCTGTTCGCGGACGTGGCCGTGCAGGGCGCGCTCGCCGCCGTCGTCCGCGCCGAGCAGGTCAAGGGGCGCCTGAAGCCTTCTGAAGATCCAGTCCGCGGCCCCATACCCGGCTTCTTCTGCCTGGCGCTCGGCAAGCATGGGGCGTTCGAGCTCAACTATTCGAGCGATATCGATATCTCGATCTTCTACGAGCCGAAGCGCCTACCCATCGCCGAGGGCGTGGACCCGCAGACCCAGGCGGTGCGACTGACCCGCGCCTTGGCCAGCCTGCTTCAGGACCGAACGGCGGACGGCTATGTGTTCCGAGTCGATCTACGTCTGCGGCCCGATCCCAGTTCCACGCCGCCCGCCATGCCGGTGGAGGCGGCGCTGATCTATTACGAGACCGTCGGCCAGAATTGGGAACGCGCGGCGACGATCAAGGCCCGCGCCTGCGCCGGCGACGCCCTGGAGGCCGCAGCCTTCCTGAAGGACTTGCGTCCCTTCGTCTGGCGGCGCGCGCTCGACTACGCGGCCATCGCCGACATCCACGCGATCAAACGCCAGATTCATGTCCATAAGGTAGACGAGCGGCTTTCGGCGCCCGGCCACAACCTCAAGCTCGGCGCAGGCGGCATCCGCGAGATCGAGTTCTTCGCCCAGACCCAGCAACTTATTCTGGGCGGCCGCGACGTTCGCCTTCGCGCGCCCCGTACGGTGGACGCGCTCCAAGCCTTGGGCGACGCCGGCCACACCCCGCGCGACGTCGCCGACGAGCTTGTCTCGGCCTATCGGGAGCTACGCCTGTTGGAACACCGGGTGCAGATGATCGCCGACGAACAGAGCCACACCCTGCCCGAGGCGGACGACGCCCGCCGGCCGATCGCCGCGCTCGCCGGCTTTTCCCAGCTAACAGCGTTCGACTCTATGGCCTCAAGCCTCTTTCACCGGGTCAACCGCCGTTATGGAGACCTGTTCGCCGAGGACGAGCCCCTGTCCTCCCGGTTCGGCAGCCTGGTGTTCACCGGGGTGGAAGACGATCCAGAGACGCTCGCCACCCTGACGCGCATGGGCTTTTCGCAGCCGGCGCAAGTTTCGGCGACCATTCGCGCCTGGCATCATGGACGCATCGCCGCCACCCGCACGGAGCGCGGACGGGAACTCTTCACCCGCCTCGCCCCGCGCCTGCTGGAGGCCGCCCAGGCGAGCGGCGCGCCGGACGCGGCCTTCAACCGCTTCGGGGACTTTTTCGCTCGCCTGCCGTCCGGCGTTCAAGTCCAGTCGCTGTTCCTGGCCAAGACCAGCCTATTCGAACTGGTCGTTCAGGTGATGGCCTTTGCGCCCCAACTGGCCAGCGCCATGGCGCGCCAGCCGGCGACGCTGGACGCCATGCTGGACGCGAGCTTCTTCTCAGCCATAGAGGCCAAGGCGGTCGCCACAGCCCTGAACCAGGCGGTGGAGGCGGCGGACGGGTTCGAAGCGGCCATGGGCGCCGCCCGGCGCGCCCACCGCGAACAGGCCTTCCGAATCGGCGTTCAGGTGATGTCTGGCGCAACCGACGCAGAGCAGGCGGGCCGAGCCTTCGCCGCCCTCGCCGACGCCTGTATCCGCGCGCTCGCCCCCCGCGCCCTGGCGGAGACCGAGCGGGTGGGCGGCGCCTTTCCGGGTCAGGTGGCCGTGGTGGCGCTGGGCAAGACGGGCTCACGCGAGATGACGGCCAGCTCCGATCTCGATCTGATGACCCTTTATCTCAGCGACTCCCCCGATAGCGTATCGGCGGATAAGGGCTGGGAGGCGGAGGCCTTCTACGCCCGGTTCACTCAGCGGCTGATCACGGCGCTCTCGGCGCCCACGGGCGATGGCGGCCTTTACACGGTCGACTTGCAACTGCGTCCCTCGGGCCGCGCCGGCCCCGTCGCCGTCAGCCTGGCCGCATTTGAAGCCTATTATGCAGGCGAAGCCGAGACCTGGGAGGCGATGGCCCTGTCGCGGGGTCGCGCGGTTTGGGCCTCGACGCCCACCTTCGGCGCCCGGGCGGAAGCGGCGATCGACGCCGCCTTGCGCCGCCCTCGCAACGTCGCCGTCGCCGCCAAGGACGTACGGGAGATGCGCGCCCTGATGCTCAAGGAACGCCCGCCGGTCGGCCGATGGGATCTGAAGCTGTCGCCCGGCGGGCTGGTGGATATCGAGTTCGCCGCCCAATTTCTGCAGCTACGTCACGGCGCCAGCGGCGGCCCGCTCTACGCCAGCACCCGCCGCGCCCTGGACGCCATGCGAGATCGTGGGCTCGCGGATCGCACAGCGCTGGACGCCTTGATCGACGCCTGGCGTTTGCAGCAGAACCTGTCTCAAGTGCTTAAACTGGCTCTAGGCGACGCCGCCGATCCGGCGGCCGAGCCTGAGCCGTTACAGGCCCTTTTGGCGCGTGCTGGCGGCGCCAGCGATTTCAGCGATCTGGAAAAGATATTGTCGCGAGCCAAGAAAGATGCGCACGCCGCCTTCATGACCGTGACTAAGATATCGGAATAACTGTCATCGAGACGACACGTCCGCCTAAAAAGTCAGCCCGGCGCCACTTGAATAACCGCAGCCCCGAGACCCGCCATGGCGAGCACCGTCACGATGATCAGAGACCAGCCCCGGACGTGAAGTTCCCGCAAAATGGTCGCCAACCAAGCCATTCGTGGACTCCAAACGCAACACCGACTCTCAATAAGCTTCATAAAATCAAAGTTGTGTCGTTTAGGCAAACAAATTCGGTAAAATGTCGCAGCGGGAACGCATAATCCGGAGTCTGCAGCGATCCGATAGCGACATCTGTGCGAGGTCGGCTCAGGGTGGGCGCCGTCACGCCTCGGACCGCTACCGCGCCGATCGCTTCGGCTCGGCGAGGGGCGGGGTCGATTGGCGACATCATTTAGAAACTTGGCTATGCAAATCCGATGCGAAGCGGGGGCGCGAGGGGTATTCCAAGACGATGATCGATGAGGGCATGTCGCGAGTCCGGTCGACGTTTCGGCCCGGCGTTTCGGAGACGGTATTTCATAGGCTTTATACCGCGACCGGCTTGGCCATTCTGCTCTATGCCGCGCAAGGTCCGCTCCGGGTTGAGCCGGTTTTCGCCCAAACGGCGAACGGCTCCTCGGCCCACTCGCCTGCTAAGGCCCCGACGCCCGCCGACGACGATGACGACGATGACGCCGCTCCGTCCCAGTCGCCGCCCGTTGCGAATGCGACGGTAAAGGGCGTCACCGTCGTCGCGCGCAAACTCAAGCCGCCGCCGCAGTACGGCGCGGTGGTCGGCGACATCAAGCCCGAGGTGCAGCTCTATCCCGCCGACATCCAATCCTATGGGGTCAGCACGGTGACCGAGTTGTTGAACGAGCTGTCGCCCGAGACGCGCAGCGACCGCGGCCGCGGCAGTTCGAGCCCCGTTATCCTCCTGAACGGTCGGCGCATATCCGCCTTCAACGAGGTTCAAAACATCCCCACCGAAGCGATCCTGCGGGTCGACATCCTGCCTGAGGAGGTGGCGCTCAAGTATGGCTACACCGCAGACCAGCGGGTGGTGAACATTGTGCTGCGGCGGCGCTTCAACGCCACGACGGGCGAGCTGATCGGTGGCGGCACGACAGAGGCCGGCGAGATCACCGGCCAGGGCGAAGCCGATCTGCTGCACATCCGCGGCGATAACCGATTGAACCTCGACCTGAAGTATCAAGGCACGTCCGACATCACGGACGCCGACCGAGACATCGCCCAATCGCCGCTCGGCACGCCCTACGCCATCGGCGGCAATGTCGCATCGGCGACGGCCGGCGGTCAGATCGATCCCGGCTTGAGCGCCCTGGTCGGGCAGCCGGTGACGGTGGCCGGCGTTCCGGCCGGCCTGGGCGGCCGGGCGCCGACGCTCGGCGATTTCGCCTCGACCGCAGGCGCCCCCAACACCACCAATGTCGGCGACGACCGCACTCTGCAGCCCGGAACCCAGAGCCTGACGGCCAATGCGGTGCTGGCGCGCCCCATGCCGCTGGGGATCAACGCCACCTTCAACGGCACGCTCGGCGCCACCGGCAGCACGGCGCTGCAGGGCCTCAGCGGCTATGGGTTGACCGTGCCCAACGGCGATCCCTTTTCGCCGTTCAGCGAACCCGTCGTGGTCGATCGCTACAATGGGACGCCGCTGAACCAGTATATTTACGGCTGGACCGCGCACCTGGGCTCGACCTTCAATCGCGACCTATCGGACTGGCGCCTATCCCTGACCGACGCCTACGATCACGCCGACAGCCAGACCGACACCGACGTCGGCGTCAATCCAGCGCCGCTGCAGGCGTTGCTGAACGCCGACTCCAGCACCTTCAACCCCTTCAGCCCTCCGCCCAGCAATCTGCTCGCGAGCTATCCGCAGAATACGGCGCGCTCGATTTCCGACGCCATCAATATCCAGGCCCTGGCCAACGGCCCCCTATTCAAACTGCCGGCCGGAAACTTCTATGTCAGCGCCAAGCTGGGCGACACCCAGAGCTGGCAGGCCTCGACGTCGCTGACGCAGATATCGACAGATCCGGGCGTTCGGAACTTTCAGGCTGTCGACCTGCAGCGCAACGACATCAACGTCCAGCTGAACACCGACCTGCCCCTGACCAGCCGCGACAACAAGGTGCTGCCGTTTATGGGCGACCTGTCGGTGAACGTGAACACGACGGTGGACCAGCTCTCCGACTACGGCCTGCTCAAGGCGTTCGGCTATGGGCTGAATTGGACGCCGATCGAGGGGTACAACCTGATCGTCTCCCACACCAACGATCAGGCGGCGCCGACCATCCAACAACTCGGCAGCCCGCAGGTGCTGACGCCTAACGTGGCCGTATTCGACTACGCCACCGGCGAGAGCGTCAACGTGACCACCATCGCCGGCGGCAACCGGTCGCTCGAAGCGGACAACCGCAACGTGATCAAGGTCGGGCTGACGCTGAAGCCGTTCCCCAAGGAGAATTTCACCTTCAGCGCCAGCTGGATCAAGAGTGATATCGATCACCCGATCGAGACCTTCCCGGCCGCCGACTCCGCCATCGAAGCAGCCTTCCCCGATCGTTTCCTGCGCACCGCCGACGGCGACCTCTATGAAGAGAATGAGACCCCGGTAAACTTCTACAAGTCGGACCGCGAAGAGTTGCGCTGGGGCTTCAACTACTCCCGACCGATCGGGCCGCAGCCTCCACCTCGGCAATTCAGCCGCCGCGCCTTTGCCGAGGAGGGTCAGGGCGAGCGCCACACCGCCAACGGGTCGGCGGGACAAGGCGCGAGCGCGTTGGGCGCCGGCGCGACCGACGCCGCCAGCCCGAGCGCCAGTTCAGGAGCGAACGACAGCGGCGCGTCCAGCGGCGGCGGTCGCGAAGGTGGGGGTCGCGAAGGCGGCGGCGGATTTGGCGGGGCGCGCGGTGGCGGTGGACGCGGCGGATTTGGCGGCGGCTTCGCGGGCGGCGGTCGGTTCCAGATCGCCATCTACCATACCGTCTATTTCGTCGACCGGGAGATCGTGGCCCCCGGCGGACCGGCGCTCAACATGTTGAACGGCGCTGCGGCGTCGAGCACCGGCGGCCAATACCGCAACGAGGTCCAGGGCCAGCTCGGCGCCACCCTCTACGGCTTCGGCGCCCGGATCAGCGCCGACTGGCGCAGCGCCAGCTTCGTCACCGGGGGCGCAAGCTCGTCGACGGGCAACCTGTTCTTTTCCGACATCACGACGATCAACTTCCGCCTGTTCGAAAACTTCGGCCAGCAGCCGTGGGCGGTGAAAGCCAGTCCGTGGCTGCGTGGATCGCGGCTGACGCTGAACGTCAACAACCTGTTCGACCAGCGGGTCTCGGTCCACGACGCGGCCGGCGCCACGCCGATCAGCTACCAGCCGGGCTATATCGATCCCGTGGGGCGCACCATCACGCTCAGCATCAGAAAGCTGTTCTACGCCATCCCCCAGCGCTCACAAAACGGGTCGTTCAATCGGTGATTAGGTCCCCGCCTCCCGCAGCGCCGCCTCTTCCCAAGCGCGGTACTCCGGCGTTTCGAGCAAGGCCTCCATATAGGTCCCGACCTCGCCGCGGTCGCCATAGTCGGACAGCCTGACGCCGTAGGTGCGAAAGCGGGTAGCGACAGGGGTCAGGAAGGCGTCGGCGATGCTCCAGGCGCCGCACAGGTAGGGACCGCCAAAGCGCGACAATAGGTCGGCGCAGAGGTGCACGATGCGCCGGATATTCGCGTGGGTGGCCTCCGACAGCTCGGCGGTATGGGGCGCGCGGGCCAAATCCATCGGACACTCGCCGCGAAGCGAGGCGAAACCGGAGTGCATCTCCGCCGCCGCAGACCGCGCCAGCGCCCGCGCCGCGGGGTCGGCCGGCCAAAGATGCCTATCGGGGAAGCGCTCCGCCAAATATTCGCTGATAGCCAGGGAGTCCCAAATCGTCAGATCGCCATCCACCAGGACAGGCACAAAGCCCGACGGCGAAAAGGCGGCGACAGCCTCGCTGGTGGTGTGTTCGCGCAGCGGGATGACCCGCTCGTCGAAGCCGAAACCCGTGTGCTTGAGCACCAGCCAAGGCCGCATCGACCAACTCGACCAAACCTTGGTTCCAATCACGATTTCCACAGACGTCTCCTAAGCTTGGCCCAACAACGCGCCGCGGCTTGGCTGCGTTGCGTCGGACGATCGTTAAGCGCCCTCTCTAACCTGGACGACTTCGCCAAAGCCGAAAGGCTCGCCGCGCCGGGTTTTGAACACCACCTCAAGCCGACGTTGCCCTGGTCCGGCCGCCAGGGGGACGCGCAGCGGCGCAGCGTCGGCGGACGCCTTGGTCGCGCTGAGCACGCCGTCGATGAAGACATTGCACGCGCCCAAAATGTTTGAGAACTCGACCGCGCCGCCATTGGCGCGCACCCTGGCGTACGGCGTGAAGCGGCAGACACTCAAGCTGAAGCCGTTGACAGCCGGCGGCGCAAGCCGATCTCCCGGCGCAAACCCGCGCCAGGCTTTCAGGTCGCTCGCCGAGGGCGGTTGCGAGACGTCGGGCGCGGAGGCGGTCGGCGGCGCGAGCTGCCAGTCGTCCAACGCCTGCACAGGCCGGCGGGTGCGCTGATACCGCCAAGGCGGCAGTGCGCTCTGGACCCGGACAGAAACCTCCGCCGGTAGCAGGCCCGGCGCCCTGGCGATGAGCCTCAGCGGGCCGCTCGCCCCTTCCCTCGCCCGCACGATCACCTGGGCCAGGCCATTGAACAGCGACCGGCGATCCCCGACCTCCGGCTCCAAGCTCGTCGGATCGCCATTGCCTACGCCTATGATGTCGCCCTCGCCAACAACCTCGAAGGTCACGAGGCGATCGGCGATCGGGACCGGACGGTCGCCGGCGTCGACAACGTCGATCCTGAAGGGCTGCACGTCGGAGCCGTCGCCGCGCATCGTCGGTCGGTCGGGCGTCACCCGCAGGCGCAGCGGCGCCCCGGCCGTCTCCACCGAGGCGCCAGCCACAGCCTTACCGCCAGCATAGCCGATCAGGTCGAGGCGGCCTGGGCTGTAGGGGACCTGCCACGCATTCATGTCGTAAGGATCGACCGTCTGGCGCCCCAGCGAACGCCCGTTCAGCAGAAGTTCCACCGCCTCCAGGTTGGAGCAAGCCATGACCCGGATCGGCGTCCCTTCGCGCCCCGGCCAGGTCCAATGGGGAACCAGCGCCAACACCGGGCGATCCTTCACCCACTGCGCCTGACGGATCCAAAAGCCGGTCTTCTCAAACCCGCACAGGTCCATCAGGCCGAACAGCGAGCTGTTGGAGGGCCATTCGAACGGCTGCGGCTCGCCATGATAGTCGAAGCCCGTCCAGACGAAGCCGCCGGCGACGAACTCGCGTTCGGCGATCCTCTTCCAGGACTGCCGCTGCGTGGCGCCCCACGGCTCCGCATCGTCGTCATAGTCCGCATAAACATGTTTCGAGAGATCGCTGCGGTAGACGCCGCGGGTCGATAGCGCGGAGGTATCTTCCGACGATAGCAATGGAACGTCGGGCCGCTGGCGATGGAAGGCGTCGTAGTCTCCCTGGTGGTAGTTGAGGCCCATGACATCCAAGGCCTGAGATACATTGATCGGCGTGAAGCAGCCGCCGCTCATGGCCGCCGTCACCGGGCGGCTCGTGTCGAGTTCCCGCACAGCTTCGCGCATACGGCGCACCATCTCATAGCCGGCGCGGGTCGCCTGCATCGGCTCCTCGTTCAACACCGACCACAGGATAACGCTGGGGTGGTTGCGGTCGCGGCGCACCAGCCATGTCAACTGGGCCAGATAGTCCGGCGAGGGGTTGAAGTCGCGGTTCTCGTCCATCACCAGAAAACCGTGGCGGTCGCAGGCGTCCATAAACGCCTTATCCTGGGCGTTATGCGAACAGCGGATCGCGTTGCAGCCCATGGCCTTCAGCCGACGTAGACGAAAGTCGATCAGGGAAGGCCGCACGGCGAGGCCCACCCCGGCGTGGTCCGGATGCAGGCAGACGCCTTTGATCTTCACCGGCTTGTTGTTGAGGAAGAAGCCCTTGTCGGGGTCGAACCTTTGGGTGCGAAAGCCGCAGGTCGTGATCGCACCGTCCAGCTCGACGCCGTCTTGCGACACCGTGGTTTCCACCCGATAGAGGTAAGGGTCCTCCACGCTCCACAGATGAGGGGCTGCGTAGGCGAGCGACAGAGTGGCCACGGCATTCTGCAAAGACCGCACATGCACGGGGACCACAGCCCTGGCCAAGGGACGTTCCTGGTCGCCCCAGAGCTCGCATGTCACCATGACATCCTGGTCGGCGGCCGAGATCGTGTTCAGCGTCACTTCGACGGGAATCGTCCAACCGCCGCCAAGCTCCGACGGATCGGCCTTGATCGGATGGGCGAAGACGCCGTCGGTGACGATGTGGGTGGGCGCCCGCTTGACGATCCAGACATTTCGATAGAGGCCGCCGCCTTCGTACCACCAGCCTTCCATCGCCTGGGCGTCGATCCGGATCGCCAGGGTGTTCACCGCCTCGCCATAGGTCGCATAGGGGGTCAGATCGATATAAGCCGAGCTGTAGCCGCTGAAATCGTGGCAGACCGGCGTGCCGTTGAACCAGACGGTAGCGAGCGTCGCCAAGCCGTCGAGCTGCAGCTCGATATGTTTTCCAAGGTCCTCACGCTCGAACTGGAGCGTGGTGCGATACCAGACGATACCGCGCCGCCGGTATCCTTGCGCCACATTGGCGGCCCGGTCGAAGGGCTGGGAGATGACGAAGTCGTGGGGCAGCGTCACCTCCGCCCACTCCGAGTCGTCGAAGGCCACGCCGGCCGCTCCGCCCGTCAAACCCGCCTTGGCGTTGTCATAGGTCTGGTCCATGGTCTGTGGGACCGGAAAGGGAATATCGCCATCGAAGAACCGCCACCCTTTGTTGAGGGAGAGAACCTGACGCGGCGAGATTGGCGCCCCGTCGCCCTCAGGCGACGGACTCGAGGACGAAGCCCAGACTGTGTAGGGTTCGGCCATTCCTGCGACGCCGACGACGGCGGCGGCCTTAAGCAGGTTGCGTCGGTCCATGGGCGCCTTTTCCTGAAGCTTCAGATGGGCTCTGAGATCGTCGCTGTAACGCGTTCTTGCGCATCGTGTCTCGCCAGATTTCTGGCCAAGGCGCGACCTCGTTTCACGCCTCCGTCCGCGCCGGAACGGTCGGCAGGATCACGCGCGACGGGCTTGCCGTAGCGCGCCGGCCGGTAGACGTCGGTCGCCAGCTTCACACCATCGCGCATGGGGACCATGACGTTTGAGGTCAGGGCGACGTCGAAGGGCGTTTCGTCCGCTTCGGCCGCCGGCGCGCGGATCGAGGCGAGCGCCGCTGTCGCCGCGGCGACACGTCCGAAGGCGCGGCGGCTAAAGAAGATTTGCGCCATACTGATCGCCCTACTCTGCGGCGTGGACCCAGGATCTGTGACGCCGGAGCACGAAGACAGCGTATAGGGCCGCGACGCCCACCGTTGCTGCCGTCGCCGCCAGGCCTTGCTGGCCGGCGGCGTCTTGCAGATCGAACCCTACAACGGCGGCCAAGGCGACGAGCGCCAGAACCGGGGCGAGAGGAAACAAGGGCATCCGATAGACGGCATGAGCCGTCGCCCCAGACCGCCGCCCCGCCAAGGTCGCCAGGCATAGGGCGGCGTACAGCGCGACATTGCCGTTGCCTAGGATCAGCACCAGCACCTTGGGATCGATGAAACAGCCAAATAGCCCGGCGGCGCCCATGATCAGGCTCGCGATCCAGGGCGAGCCAAACCGCGGATGAATCGCCGCTAACGCCCGGTTCGCAGCCTTGGGCCACAGGCCATCGCGGCCCGTGCTGTAGAGCTGGCGGCCGGCGCTTAAGGCCACAGCGATCATGGCGTTGAAGATGGCGAGCGCCACGCCCGCGCCGATCAGCTTGGCGGGGACGGCGCCCGCGACGGCGGCGACGAACGTAGGGATGGGATCGCTCGCAGACAGCAGGGCCTGAAGGTTGGGTGCGCCCACCAGCACCCCGAGCAGAGGCGGCAACTCGGTGACAATGGCGATCAAGAGGGACGACAGGATCACGCCGGCGATCCGCCGCGGCGCCTCGTGAAGCTCCTCGCCGAAGAAGACGGCCTGGCCATAGCCGTTGAAGGCGTAGATCGCCCCGGCCGTCGAGGCGCCCGCCAAGGCCAATCCGACGGGGGCGAACCCGCCGTGGGCGCTCAGCACCACGGGATGCAGGACGGCCACAGCGAAGCTCCGGTGCGGATGGACCAGGCCTAGGCCCGCTACCGTACTCAAAGCCAGCAGTTCGACCGCGAGGAAGGCGCCCGTCACCAGGGCGTTGATCTGGATATTCAGCACCGACATCAAGGTGCACGCCGTCACCAGAACGACGGCGGTTGGAACCGCGGGAATGTCGGGCGCCAGGGCCGATAGATAGGTCGCAACGCCGAGGCCCAAAAGCGGCTGGGCCAGAGCAAAGCCCACGAGGTTGAGGCCCAAAACCGCCGTCCCCCACGCGGGGCCGAGCGTCCGGCTCAGGATGGTGTACTCGCCGCCGGTGTCGGGAAAGGCTGACGACAGCTCGCCATAGACGACCGCCATGGCCAAACCCAGGATCGCCGCAGCGACGAAACAGAGGAAGACGCTCGTACCGGCGTGACGGATCGTGTCGGAGCCGACGATGAAGACGCCAATCGTCGGCGACAGGCCGGACACGGTGATCAAAAGCGCACCAAACCCATGCATACTGGGTTTCAAGGCCGGCGGGCCGGCGCCTCGCGCTTGATCCCTCATCCTAACGCCTCAGTGCGCCATCTCCGGAATGTGGGGTTTGGCCGGGGCGGCGGACGTGCGCACCTTAGCCACCGTCTCTGGCGCGATCGGTGAGGCCTGGTTGCCCCAGGCGGAGCGGACGTAGGTCAAGATCGTGGCGATCTGCACATCGGTCAGCTCCGGCCCAAACGTCGGCATACCGCCGCGGCCGTGCACGACCGTGCTGGCCACGAGCTCGGGCGGCCCCATCACGAACGGGTCGCCCGCCAGAGATGGGAACGCGCCGGGGATGCCCTTGCCGGTGATCTGGTGGCAGGCGGAGCAATTCTCCTTGAACAGCTCCTGACCTGTCGGCGACTGAGCGAAGGCGGCTGAGCCCGCGCCCAGAACGGCGATCACCGTCGCCGCCGAAATAATGTCTCGTCTCAAGGCCATGCCTTCTCTGCTCTAGAATTTGCGATCTTAGGCGCCCACCTCACGCCGCGTGAATGCGCGTGTTCAGCTTGGTCATCTGCTGCCAGGACGACTCAAGCGCGCCCTCCTGCCAGCCGGTAATGTAGCTCAGGTGCTCGCCGGCCAGATAGATACGGCCGTCCGGCTCGCATAGGGTCGGATAGGCCTCCTTGCGGCCGTCCTCGTCCCACATGACCCAGCCGCCCATATTGTAGGGCACGCGGTGCCAAGCGATCGAGAACGCGGTCTCGGCGTTTTCGGCGTATTGCGGAAACACCTTCTGGCCGAAGTCGACCGCAAACTTCATGCGGTCGGCGAGGCTGAGCGCGCTGACCTTGGCGGCGTTGATACCGAACTGGTAGTAGCCGAGCACGACGCCCTTCTGGCCCAGCCAGCCGGTCGAGGGTAACGACAGGGTGACGATGTCCGGGTTGTCCGTATAGACGTGACCGCCGTAAATCTGGTGGTCGTCTTCCCAGAACCGGCGCTTCATCTGAATCCCAATCTTGCCGACGGGGGCGTAGGCCGGGACCTTGATCGCCGCCTTGAACTTGTCGGAGACCTGGATGTCGATGTTGCGCAGCACGGAGAGGGGGATGGTGCAGATGCAATAGTCGGCGACCACGACGCCGCGCTGGCCGGTGGAGTCGACATAGGCCACCTCGACCCGATCCGGGCTCTGGCTGATCTTCTCCACAACGTGGCCCAGGTGCAGGATTTTGGGATCGATGTTGCGCACGAAGGCCTTGGGCAATTGCTCCATGCCGCCCACGGGCTCGAACATGGTCTTTTGCATGTCCCAGTCGGTGACAGAGTGCAGCGTTCCCCACGTATCTGAATGCAGGATGTCGGTCAGCTTGTAGGGCGTGGACGGCTTACCCGGCCCCGGATCGACACCGGCGCCCGGCTCAATGTCATAGCCCCGCCCGTCGGTCCCTATATATTTGAAATCCTTACTCGTCAGATAGCCTTCACTTTTGAGATAGGCGAGGAACATTTCCTTGTCGTCGCCGGTAAAGGCCTGATCCAGACCGCCCTGGTTGACCTGCTTGGCCAGCATCTCGGCGGCATAGCCACGGATGTCGGCGGCGATTTCCTGCCGGCGAACCGGACGGCCGGACAAAGGACCCGATCCCTTGGTGAAGTAGCTATAGGAATGGTCGTTGTCGTTGTTGAACAGCTCGACCGCCATGCCGAACTTCTTGGCGTAATGCAGATAGGCGCGGTGGTGGTACGGAATGCGCCACGGGCCTGGATTGATGTAATAGCCTTCGTCGAACATGCAGGTCTGGGGCTCGCCGCCCAGTTCGGTCAGCTGGGTCCCGCGCCGCGCCGTGTAGGAGCGCCCGCCGAACCGCTCCCGCGCCTCGAGCAAGGTCACGTCATAGCCGGCGTTGGAGAGTTCGTAAGCCGACGATAGGCCCGCCATGCCAGAGCCCAGGATGACGACCTTCTTGCCGGCGCCCGATCCCAACTTCGGCGGCGTCGCAGCCTTGGATTCTATGCCAAACCCCAGCGCGCTCATGCCCGCCATCACCAGAGCCGTCCCTCCGACGCCTCCGAGCCGTTCGATGAAACTACGGCGGGTGAGAGGCATATCGGTCGGATCGATCATCGGGAGCATCCTTCAGTCTTAAGCTTACGTAGCATCTGTGACAGCAGGCCGGAGATATTCGCGCGGGGACCATACGCTGCGGCGCAGCTTCTAAAAGCGGGAGGCGCATGGAAACGTCGTCCTCGCCCTCCCCAGCGTAAACGGCTCAAAATCTAAGCCAAATGTGATGAAAAATCTGGCTAACGCCCAATTGCCCGGCGCAACCCCTATCGGGTCGGCGCCAGGACGACACCGGTCAAGATTGCGACATAGTGGGTGGCCGCGGCTGCGAGCACGAATCCATGCCATACGGCGCGGCGAAATTTCAACTTCTGGCGGATGTAGACGAGGATACCGGTCGAGTAGACGATGCCGCCCGCCAAGAGCAGAGCAAGGCTAATCGCCGAAACCGTGGCGATCAGAGGCTTGACGGCGATGATCGCAAGCCAGCCGAGCGCCAGATAGACCCCCACCCAGATTCGCTTGGACAATCCAGGCAGGAATAGCTTCCCCAATACACCGCAGACCGCCGTCAGCCAGACAAGGCCCGTCATGTAGACGGCGACGGCGCCGTGCAACCGCTGGGTCGTGAAGGGGGTATAGGAGCCCGCGATCATGAGAAAGATGGCGGCGTGGTCGAACCGGCGCAACAGCGGCTGACGGAACGGACTAGCGAGATTATAAGCCGCCGAGCAGACGAACGTGGCCAGCATACAGAGCGAATAGGCCCCGATGGCGAGCGTCTGAGTCCAGCTCCCCAATCCCAGCGACAGCCCCATCAACACCACACCGCCCAGACCCGCAGACGACAACCCGATCAAATGCACCCAGCGATCGGCGGATCGCTCCGCCCGGGTCGGATAATGGGTCGGATAGACGACGGCGGGAAGCTGCTGGATCACGATCGGCGCACTCCACATCACGGACGGAGTTTACGGCGATCGCCGCGCCAGGTCAGCCGATTTTTTGGCGCAGGGCGAAACGAAAAGCCTAGCGACCCTCATCGACGGCCCAGAGATCACAGCAATGTGTCAGGCGCGAAAGCTTGGCGACCGTCGCGGATCGGCGTAAAGCGGCTCACGTGTGGGGTGCTCGTCGTGACTGAATCTGCACCAAGAAAAAGCTCGCATCCCAACTGCGGGTCGTCTGGAGCCGCCCAGGATTTTGGGTGAAAAGGACTTCTGGGTGTACAGGTCCCGCAACACCGACCAGGGCGAGTCTGTTCTCGTCGAGATCGATCTTATTCGAAACTTCGCCCTGACCCTCGGCTGGAAGCTTTTGGCTGTGATGGCGATCGACTTCGTGCTGCTCCGGATTTGGGGTCCCGATCTCGTCAATCGCCACGACGACCTGGCGCTAGCCGGCGCCTTGGCCTGTCTTTTCGTAGCGATCGTCGCGACGGCGTGGCTGGCGTTCCAGCTCTGGATCGACGTCCACCGCTTCATCGACGCCAAGCGCCATTTCGCGCGGGCGGAACGCCTAAAGCGCGACCTCTAAACCTCAAGGACCAAAATGAAGACGCAGACGATTGTCGCCCTCTCCGCCGTCGCGCTTGCGGGCTGCGGCCAGGTGCATCCGGGCCATGTCGGCATCAAGGTGAACCAGTTCGGGTCAGGCGCAGGCGTCAGCGACGTCGCGCTGGGCGTGGGCACTTATTTCACCCCCTACGGCACCGCCATCTATGAATATCCCGTCTATACAAACACCTACACCTATAGCAGCAGCACAACGGAAGGCTCGGCCAACGACGAGGCGTTCAACTTTCAGGACAAGAACGGGCTGGGGCTCAGCGCCGACATCGCCGTCAGCTACTCGGTCAATACCCAACTCGCGCCCAAGCTGTTTCAGAAATACCGCATCGACGCCGGCGGCATTATCGCGGGCCCGTTGCGCAACGCCATCCGCAACGCCCTCGTCAATCGCGCCGCCGTCCTTGGTGTCGAGGAAATCTACGGGCCGAAGAAGCAAGAGCTGCTCAATGAGGTCCAAAACGACGTCACCGCCTATTTTGCGCCCTATGGGCTCAACGTCGAAAAGCTGTTCTGGGCCGGCAATGTACGCGTGCCAGAGGTGGTCCTGACCCAGATCAACAACAAGATCGCTAACGAGCAGCACGCGCTCGCCGCCCAGGCCCAGGTCGCCACCGTCCAGGCCGAAGCCCAGCAACGTATCGCCCAGGCCGAGGGCGAGGCCAAGGCCATCCAGGTCCAGGGCGACACGCTGCGCTCAAATCCCGAAGTTCTGCGCCTGCGCGCCATTGAAAAGTGGGACGGGAAGCTGCCTCAGGTGATGTCCGGGGCGACGCCGTTTGTACAGCTCGAGAAGTAGGGGTCGGTGGGTCGATGGCCAGTCTAGCGCGCTCGTCATAGACATCACGTCCACGCTTTCGGAGCAAACCGCGAGGCCAGGTTCAAACTCAACTGTCCGGAAGGTGGAGCTGTGGGACTATGCCGGAGATTGGAAGCTGGCTGAGCTGAACGAGCTAGGCGCGGAAATCGCCGAACGACTAAAGGACTGCTGCAAAGTTTGGAGCGAGATACATAGCTGAGTTTAAGGTACTCGACGAGGCGGCGTTCAAGGCGGCCGGATCTCGCGGTCGCAAAGCCTATTCGACGCCGCGCGCCACCTCTGTCCGTTTTGATAGGCGCTCCGGTCGGGTGACGATCGCTCTGAATACAGGAATTACCTTCGCCTTCGATCCAAAGGATGCGCCGGAGCTTCGCGACGCCCCGCTAGAGGATTTGGTCGGCGTCGCCGTCAAGGGCGTCGGCAGCACGATTCACTTTCCTCGCCTCGACGCGGACTTCACAGTCTCCCGCTTACTCCCGCTTACTTGAAGGCGTCCTTGGACCGCTGGATCGGACACGGCGGGAGATGCGCGCGATGGCGTCCCGCGAGAACGGGCGTCGTGGCGGTCGCCCGAGGAAGGTTGAGCCGGTCGTGGCGCCAGAGCACGCCTAACAAGTTGGCGACTTGGCCAAAGGCAAACGCAGCCGCAAATGGTATATGTCAACCTATGGGATGCAGTTTGAGGAGAGCGTCGATGGCCGGACGCCCGACCAGACTTGAAGAAGGCCATGTTCTGCCGGCTGCGCAACCCCGCACTCCGATGCCGCCGGTCGCTTCGCGCGGAGGAAGCCATTCCCTCGCTGTCACGGATGAGCTTGACCGCGCCCAAAAAGCCCAGCCGCTTCAGGACAGCATCCGAGCGTGGCGAGACGCTAACCCATTTCCGCCGCCGACCGGGTTGAAGGCGGACGAGGCTTTCTTCGATGAGCTTTCCGGTGAGCCGTGATTTTTAGCGACGCATCGACCCTTATATCCATGTCAGCTAAAAATAAGCTGCCCGCGCGCCTCCGCATGCGGTGCGGATATACGGATTTGGACGTCACAGCCGAGGTCGTTTAGAAAACGCATCAGCCGAGCCGATGAAAAGCCGTCCAGGCGGCCATTGATGATCGCGGAGACCTTCGGCTGATCCAAGCCAAGCAGGGCCGCCGCCTGAGCCTGTGTCAGTTGGCGCTCTTCAATCGTGCTGCGAATATGTAAGGCCAAGTTGGCCTTACCCATCAAATCATCCGCATCGTCAAGACCAAGGTCAGCAAACACATTCCCGCTACTTTTTGTGATAGCAGTCTCTTTGTCGTCCATCATGCGCTCCTGTTCTTATACATCGCCTCAGCGACTCTGAGGCGTTGTCGAATGAGCTCGATCGTATGTCGCGGCGTAACGATCCCAGTTTTGCTCTTCTTTTGAAAGCAATGCAGAACGTAAACGACGCCTGCCAGCCTCACGGTATAAACCGCACGGTAGGTGTCGCCGTCATGGTCCTCCACAACCTCAAGAACTCCCGCGCCTTTGAACCCTTTCAACGGTTTGGCCGCTTCAGGCTTCACACCAGCTTGGGCGAAACGCAGGGCATAGCCCATCGAACGCCGTACTGGCTCGGGCAGGGCAAGCAGCTCTTCGAGAGCGCGTCCGACCCATTCAAGCGGATCATGCGGTGGCGGCGGCAAGTTGATCAAGATGGAAATATGCCAGAATTGGGCATAACATTCAATTCGACATGCCTATCGATCAAAGCGGCTTATGAACTCTGGCCATACTCTAAAGCACCCCACTCGCCCCCACCTCCCCATCGTTGCGCAAAGCGCTCGCGACGACGGTCAGGCCGCGCTCCAGCGTTGCGCGATCCCTGGGCGCGCCAAGGCATAGGCGTACGCCGGAGATCAGCGACGGCTCTATAATCGGCGCCGAGGGCGGCGTCAGCTCGACGCTCTCGCGCAGGCACCGGCCCGCCAGCCGCTCGGCGGCAAGCTCCGACATCGGCGCCCAAACGTGGGGCGCAGCCCCGGCGCCAACCTCCAGCGCATCGCCCAAGAGCTCGAACGCCAGCTTGCGGCGGGCGTCGATTTCGGCGCGAACCTCTTGGGTCAGGGCGTCGGCCGTGCCGTCTTCGATCCACTGAGTGGCGATCAGGCTGCCAAACGTCGGCGGCGAATAGGTCGAGGCCCGCACGCCCCGCGCCAACGCCTCAGCCTCGGCGATATCGGGCGCCATGAGATAGCTGGTGCGCAGGCCCGGCGCCAAGATCTTGGAGAGGCCGCCGATATAGAAGGTCCGCTCCGGCGCCAGCGCCGCCAGCGGCGGCAGGGGCTGAGGCACGCAGGCCGCATAGACGTCGTCTTCCAGGATCCACAGGTCGTGGGCGCGGGCGATGCGGACGATCTCCCCCCGTCGCGCCAGCCCCATGCTGCGGCCCGTTGGATTTTGCAGGGTGGGGATGGTGTAGAGAACCCGCGCGCCGGTCTCCCGCACGGCCCGCTCCAGGGCTTGCGGCTCCAACCCCTCCCCGTCCATCGCCACGCCATGCATACGATAGCCGGCGTAGTCGGCGAGCGTGCGCGTAACGAAGTAGGACCCAGCCTCCGCCAACAGGACATCGCCCGGACGACATAGTCGCGCCAGCGTGAGGCTGGTCGCCACCTGGGCGCCGGGACAGACCAGCAGTCGCCGCCAGTCGAGGCTCTCGAACCCGCTCACGCGCAATAGCCAGGCGGCCCCGGCGCGGCGGTGCGAGTCCAGGCCTGCGGGCGGCGCGTAACCCAGATTATCGGACAGGTCCGCTCGTCGGCTGACACGCGCCAGCGCTTCCCGAAACCGCCGCTCCGCCCGTTCCACCGGCTCGCCGGGGGGCAGATTGTGCGCCAAGTCGACCGGCCCCGCCGTCGGCGGAGCGGGCTGGCCGGCGACAAAGCTGCCGCGCCCCACCTGGCCGGCGATCAGGCCGCGCGCCTCGGCCTCGGCATAGGCCCGCGTCACCGTACCGACCCCGATCTTCAACGCGTAGGCAAGATCGCGATGGGTCGGAAGGCGGGCGCCTACGGGCAGGACGCCGGCTGCGATATCGCGCGCCAGCGCCTCCGATAAGCGAAGGTGCAAGGGCGCATCGCCGTCCGAAAGCATCGGTCGCCAAGACATTGGCGCGGCGGCCACGATTGTCATTATGACAATATTCCTTTTGACATAGGTTTAATCCTATTGAATGTCTCATAAATGTCCAGCGACTTTCGGGGAAATGTCCTAGCTGCTGGGGTGATACGGGGCAGAGACATGACCTTGACGCTGATCCTGGGCCTAGCGACCTTCACCTTCGTCTGCTCGATCACACCTGGGCCCAACAACATGATGCTGTTGGCCTCGGGCGCGAACTTCGGTCTGCGACGGACTTTGCCGCACATGGCCGGCGTTGCGCTGGGCTTTGGCGTCATGGTGCTGATCGTGGGCTTGGCCCTGGCGGGAATCGTCGCCGCCCTGCCCTGGCTGTACGAGGTGTTGCGGTGGGCCGGCGCGGCCTACATGCTCTACCTGGCTTACAAGATCGCCACGTCTCACGGCGTCGGCGCCAAGACCGCGCCGCGGGCCCCCTTGACCTTCTGGCAAGCCGCCGCCTTCCAATGGGTGAACCCCAAGGCGCTCGCCATGGCGCTCGGCGCCGTCACCACCTATGCGGCCCCTCAGCATCTTTATCTGAACGTGGCGCTGGTCGCCCTCGTGGTGACCGCGATCAACGCGCCCTGCGTCTCCACCTGGGCGGCGTTTGGCGTGGGCATGAAGCGCGTGCTCAACCGGCCCAGCACGATGCGCGCATTCAATATCGGCATGGCGCTGCTGCTGGTGCTGTCTTTGTATCCTATGCTGACCGAGCATCTTGGCCGATAAGGGCGTGACGTAACGCGCTTAGGGAAACGACCATGTTGGGAACGGCTTGGGCTTGGCTCGCCTTGGCGGGCGTCAATGGGTTCATGGCGGTGGCGGCCGGCGCGTTCGGCGCCCATGGTGTCAGCGACCCGCACGTCAAAAGTCTGCTCCAGACCGGCGCCCAATATCAGGCGATCCACGCGGTCGCCGCGCTGGCCTGTTATGGCGTGCTCCGCGGCCTGCCCGGGCCGGCGAGCTGGGCGGGATGGTTGTTCGGCGTCGGAGGTTTGATCTTCGGGGCCTCGCTCTACGCTTTGGCCTTGAGCGGGGTGAAGGTGCTGGGCGCGATAACGCCCATCGGCGGCGTACTGATGCTGGCGGGTTGGGCCGCGGTGATCTGGGGCGCGGTCGCCGCAGCCGCTTCATCGGCCGCCTAGGCCGCTCACCCCTTCTGAGACTCCTTCATGTAGCGCGCCTTCATCGCCGCCACCCAGCCGGCGAAGGCGTCGGAATCGGAGATGGCGTGCACATAGTCGGTCGCGGTGTAGGGGCCGGTCGCGACGCCCGCGAGCGCCACCTTCAAGGCGTTGGGGTTAGGCGCCGCGTTCGCCAGGGTTGCATAGTGCGTCCGCAAGCGCGCTAGACCTGCATTGTCGTCCGCCAAGCTATAGGCGATGCCGGCCCGCATCAGGATGGATTGTTCCTCCGAACTCAAAGGCTGAGCCGACTTCCAGCGATCGCCCAGCCGCGCCTCCAAAATAGCGCCGGCCTTGGGCCAATCCTTCTGCTGCCAGGCGATCTCGCTGCGCGCATCCAAGGCGTCGGGCGACTTGTCCCTGTCGAGCAACTCCAAAGCGTCGTCGAAGCGCCCAAGGCTGGCCAGGGCGCGGGCCTGCAGCACCCGACGCCGCTCGGCCATATCCCGAGGCAAAAGGGTCGTTCGCGAGCCGTTGATCGCATCGAGCGCCGCTTCGGGCTTGCGGTTCATCAGCTCGATCATGGCGAGATCGGTATCGACGGACGCCCGCGCGACCCCGTCCAACCGGTTGTCGGCCTGATACTTCAAAAGCTGCGCCGCCTGGTCGAGCAGATCGACATCGACCAATCGGCGCGCCAGCTTACGGACGATCATATCGCCGTCTGCGCCGATGGGGGTCAGGTCCTTATAGTCCAGGAAGAGGCCCAAGGCCTGGATCGGCGGTAGGCCGTCTGCACCGCCGCGCAGGAACAGATCCTGAAACGCCTTCGACAGATCGGACTGTACAGCGGCGGCTTGCGGCAGGTCCGACAGGCTGCGGGCCGCCGAGCGCAGGGCGTCCATCGCCTCCCGGTAGCGACCCGAGCTCAGATAGATGGCGCCCAATTCGCGAACGGTCTCCAGCTCGGTATCGTCGCCACGCCAACGAAACCGCAAGGAATTCAAGGTGGCGATGGCGTCAGCAGGTTTTATCCGGCCGAGGCTGAGCTGGATTTCGGTCGCATGAAGAATCGCCGGCGCTGCGATCCCGCCGTAGCTGCTCCCGGCGACCTGCTGATAGAGGGCCAAGGCCTGCGCGGCTTGGCCGCTGGCTTCCATCAGACGCGCCCGATCGAAATCGACCTGTTGCCGCTCTACGGGATCGAGCCCGTCGGTCGACACGTCCAACAGGTCGAGTCGGGCCGTGGCCAGATCGCCCGCCGCGATCGAGGCCTCGGCGTCGCCGCGGAGGAAACGGGTGCGCCATTTGGCGTTGAACAGAGATATCGCCGAACGGCCGGCGGCGAACTGTTGGCGCGCGCCGACGGGGTCGCCGAGCTTGTTCGAGATATAACCGCGCCAGAGCGCGCTCGCAGGATCCTGAGCGACCGCCGGCGACGAGAAATCGGCCTCGGCGTCCTTGTATCGCCTGGCGATCGCCCGCGCCGCGCCGCGCAAGCCCCGGAACTCTGGATCCTGCAACATCAAGGGATTGGACTTGGCCAAGCCATTCAACACGCCGATCGCCTCGAACGCTAGCTCGGACCCGACCAGGAAGCGGGCCAGACCCAGTCGGGCCTGCACGCCGCCGCCCTTGCCCTTATCGATCTCGGCCGCGGCGTCCGCCATCAACTGATCGTATCGCCCTACAAAGCCGCCAGGTCCAAGCTTTGACCAATCGTCGAAATCGATCAGGGCTGGCATCGATGCGCGTTGCGGTAGATCCGCCGCCGCCGGCTCAGCGCTGCGCGCCAGATTGGAGACCGGCGAGAGCTCCAGACCCTTAGAGCGCCCGATCCGCACAATATCGCCGTCTGTAGAGACCTTGAGATCGTCCACGCGCGGCGCAACCGCCAAGCCCTGGACCGAGGCCAGGACGACCCCGTCCACCAGGTCGCGCGCTGCAAGCACGCCCTTACTCGGGGCAAGGGCCGTGACGACCGCCAACCGATCGCCCACCATGGGGTCCGTGATCCAGAACACGCCGGTCGCGCCGGCCATCTGCGCCGTCAGAGAAACCGGCGCCGAGCTAAGGTCGGTCTTGATGTCCACCGACACCGGCGGCGTACCCACAGCAGTAGGACCCAAGGCCAGAGTCCAGACGCCGCCCACGGCCGTCAAGGTTGGCAAAACAGTTGGAGGCGCGGCGATGCGGATAGCGGTCGCGGCGTCATCGGGCGCCTGATCGATCCGGCTCGCCTGGGGCAGACCATGAGGCGCCTCGCTTAAGTCGACCTTGGCCTTGGCGTCGAACACAACCCAGATCGCATCGCCACGCCGAAACACGGCGGCGCCCAGAGGCGCCTGCCACGGAAAGTGCAGCAACAGCCGGCCGTCTTGCATCTCGGCGCGCATCTTGATCGCGCCCGAGGCCGGAACCGGATCGGGTCGGGGCTCAGGTTTCTGATCGTCTGGCTTTGGCGCGGGCGGCGCCGCGAACAGGTTGACGTAGGTGGCGCCGTCCGCCCGTCCGATTTTAACGTCCGTTCCCTCCGCCAGGGTCAGCCGCAGTTCGACGCCGCCGGCGCGCTGCTCGCCGCTCACGGACGTTACGAATTTTGGCGGCGCCGCCTTCAGTTCGGCCAGATCGGGCAGCCCGCCCCCGCTGAAGCTTAGCACCAGGTCCGCCCCTTCGCGGCGGGCGGACCGTGGGGCTAGGCCGCGAAACACCAGGTGAGAAAACTCAGCCGCCTGGCCCACGGCGATATCGATTCTGCCGCCTGGGGCCGCCAGCGCGACGGGCGCAGTTCCGCCGCCGAGCAATAGGCTCGCGATCAAGACCAGACTTAGCGCGGTTTTCGGGCGCATCGAGGAGTCGACTTTCAGACCCTTAGCTTACCCCCTACCCTCGCGGAATCGCCTTAGGTCGAGGTTAACGGCGCAGAGATCCCGGGCTAGATCAACCAACCTTGGGAACCGAGGCCGCGGGCGGCGTGGGGGCGGAGGGTACGGCGTGGGGCGTCGGCATAGGCGCCGGCGCGACCTTGGCGCTGGCCGCGGTCTGTTCGGGCGGAGCGGCGCGCGGCTTGGGGTTCGGCGTCATGGCCGCCTTGGCCGCCGCGAGCGTCGGCGTATCGCGGCGCGCATGGGCCAGCAGGCGATGGCGATGTGGGGGCTTCTTGACCGTCATATGGATCTTGATCGGGGGCTTTGCGGCGTCCCCGGCATCGGCCGGCGTCGCGTCGGGCGCCCCACTCTCCGGGGAACTGGCGGCGGCCAGCTTGGCGGGCGGCGACTCCTTACTGTCCGGTTGAGGCGGCGCGTCGGCCGCCTCCGAAAGGGTCTGGGCGGCGGAGTAGCGGTGAGCCAGGCTTTCGGTCACCTTCTTGGCTTCCAGCGTCGGCATCTTAGCCAGGATCTGAGCCAGCGCGGCCGGCTTCATCTTGGCGGCGACGGGAATACGCACCTTGTCGTCCAAGGTGGCGAAGACGGCGGCGGCGTCCGCAGGCTTCATCTTCTCGTAGACGGTGACGAGGCGATCGATCTCCGTCTGCTGCTGCTGATCGGCTTGGCCGAGCAGGGCCTGGATTTGCGCCTTGACCCCGTTCAGGGCCTTTAGTTTGGAGTCGACCTTGGTCTCGGCGGCGGCCAATAGCTGAATTTGGGTGTCCAGCATACGCTCGCGCTCGTCGAGCTGACCTCGACGAGCGCCCAGGTCCTCAACGATCTTCATGTCTCCGGGCGACACGCCGGCGGACTTGGCGAGCTCCTCAGGGGTTTGGGCGCAGGCGCGGACAGCGGCCGGCGCAGCGACTGCGGCGGCGATCGCCGGCGAAAGCGCGCCACCTGACTTGGCGGGCGATGGCGACTCCTCGGCCCGCGCGACGGCGGCGGCGAAGACCTGCGGCAGAGCCGAAAAGTCCGACAGGGCCTTAATGGCGATCACGCCGCCGATGGCGACCGCGACAAGCGGCAAAAGGCGCGGAAGGGGCTTCATGGGCGATCATCCTTGGAGCGACCGCGCAAGCCGAGAAGGCGGGCGCCAGAGGCGGAAGCGGAAGCGGGGCGGGGCGCGTCGGCGGCGTCTCCGCCTTCGAACAGGTCTTCATCGAAGGTCGAGCGACCGCGCCGGGTCGATCCCATGCCTGACGTCGGCACGGGACTGGCGGGCCGCAAAGGCGAGGCGGAGCGGGCGTCGGCCCTGGGCGCATCGCCAACCAGAGCCGCGATCGTCGCCAGGGAGCTCGACATCGGGACGGTCGATAGATGGGGGACGCCCGATATTTGGGAGACGCTGGACGTTTCAGGCGGCGACATCTGCGCCCTCGAAGCGGCGACCTCAGCGCGAGACAAGCCCGGAGCTGAAAGTTCGCCCTTGGCCTTGACGACCGCCTCGGCCGCCTTTTCCGCCTGGAAGGTGGCGCGTTCGAGCCGGGTGGTGAGCGCCCTGGCGGTATCGATCCGAGCGAGCAGCGCATCGTGGGCCTCGGCCGACGTCTCGCGCAGCGCCGCCAGCCCGGCCTCCGCCCGAGCGGCCGCCTGATTGAGCTCGGCGACCGCCTTCTCGAATCCGGCGTGGCTCTGCTTCAAGCCTTTTAGCCGTCCGTTTAGGCGCATACCTAAGACAAGCGTCAGCACTAGGAGCGAGACGAGAAGGAGATCGAGGCCGAGGACGACGGGGCTCATGTGGCGGGCTTAACGGTGATGGCGCGACGCGCGTGAGGCCCCAGGGGCGCGTCCACCCGGATCGCGATATTCTGGTTACGTCGCCCCATGCGGCCCTGGGTGAGCTGCACGGTCCCGGCGCGGAGCTGCACCGGCGCATCGGGCGTGGCGTTGAACATCAAGGTGTCCCCCACCTTGAGCTCGAGCACGCGCTTGAGATTGATTTGTTGCTCGTCCATGATGGCGCGCACCTCAAGCTGACTGCTCCACAGCTCGGTGGCCAAATGGCTTTCCCAAATATTGTCGCGACCGAACTTCTCACCCATGAACTGCTGCAACAGCAGTTTGCGGATCGGCTCGAGCGTCGAATACGGCAGCAACAGCTCAACGCGTCCCCCACGATCTTCCATATCGATTCGCAGTTTCACTAGGATGGCTGCGTTGGCGGGCCGCGCAATGGCGGCGAAGCGCGGATTCGTCTCAAGCCGATCTAGATTGAGGGTGATGCGGGTCAGCGGTTCGAACGCCGCCTGGCAGTCGGCCAAGACCACCTCGATCATCCGCTGCACCAGCACCCGCTCGATCGTGGTGTAGGGGCGCCCCTCGATCCGCATCGCAGCCGTGCCGCGCCGCCCGCCTAGCAAGACGTCGACAATCGAATAGATCAGGTTGGAGTCCACGGTCATCAGACCGTAGTTGTCCAGCTCTTCCGCCCGAAACACCGCCAAAATCGCCGGCAAGGGGATCGAATTCAGATAGTCGCCGAACCGGATAGAGGAAATGTTGTCGAGGCTCACTTCCACATTGTCGGAGGTGAAATTACGCAGAGACGTGGTCATCAACCGCACGAGGCGGTCGAACACGATCTCGAGCATCGGCAAGCGCTCGTAGGAGACGAGCGAGGAATTGATGATAGCGCGCAAACCGTTCTGATCGGCGCCGGCGGCGCCGTTCAGATCGAATCCCAACAGATTGTCGATCTCATCCTGATTGAGGATGCGGTCGGCGGTCGGGTCCTCGCCGATAGGGGCGTCGGGGTCGAAGGCCGCGGGGTCGAACGTCTCCGTCATGGATGTGTTTCCCCGACCCTATTGAATCAACATTTCCTGGATCAGCACGGCGTTTATCTTGGCCGGCGCGATCACCAGATTGACGCGACGCTGGATCTCCATCCTCAACTGATAGTTACCCTGACTTTCCGCCAGATCGTCCGGACGCAGCTCGGCCAGAAAGCCGGAGAACATGTCCTTCAGTCGCGGCAGATCGGTTGTAATGGCGTCGGCGGTATCCTGATCTGGGACCTCAAACGCCAGCGACAGCTTCAGGAAGGTCGGCCGACCACCGGCGCCCTGCAGGTTCACAAGCAATTCGGGCATGGTGTAGAAGAGCACCCCGTCGGGCCCTTCGCTGATCGGGCTCGGACCGGCCTTGGCGCCCTTCTCGTCTTTCGCGGCTTCCTTCTTCGGCTTATGGGCCGCCGTCTTGGCCGGCGGCGCGGCGGCGGATTTGCCCCCCGACAGCATGACGCCCACGCCGACCCCGCCACCGCCGATCAGCAACAGGGCGCCGACGCCCGCGCCGATCAGGACCATCATGGGCGGCCCCTTTTTTTTAGCGCCTTCAGCCCCCTCGGCGCCTTCCGCCGCGTCGGCTTCGGAATGCTTGTCCTTGTCCTTATCCTTGGCCATCGTTCACCGGCGCCCTCGTCGCTGCGGAAACCGACCCCCGCGCATCGGACTTCAGAATCGCCGACTATGGTTAACGTTCGGTTTGGAAATTAGGTAAAACCGACTCCGGTGGGCAGAAGCTGCCGGGCGCAAGGCGCCGAGCACGGCCCGAACCGATCCCCAATTAACCCTTTAAGCCCTTAACAAGACTGAACTTTCTCTGGCACGCCGCTTGCTTAGGTTACTGCGAGCATAGGGATCGGCCATGGACAACACCCTCTACGTCGGATTATCGCGCCAGAACGTCCTGCAGCGGGCCCTAGATATTGCGGCCAACAATATCGCCAACCAGGACACGGTCGGGTTCAAGGTCGAAGAATTGACCGACCGGACCGACACGATCGCGCCGCCCCGATTCACGTCCAACCTCTCGCCGGTCAACTATGTGCTGGACTCAAGCGTCGCACGCGACTTCGGCCAAGGCGAGCTCAGCCAGACCGGCAACCCCATGGACATGGCCCTGCAGGGTCCCGGGTTCTTCACCGTCCAGACCGCGAACGGACCCCGCTACACCCGCGACGGCCGCTTCACCTTGGACGCCCAAAGTCAGATCGTCGATCAGAAGGGCGAGCCGGTGCTGAGTACGGCGGGCACGCCCATCGTCGTCGACCCCCAGAAAGGCCCGGTTACCATCGCCAAGGACGGCAGCGTGAGCCAGAGCGCCAACGGCCAGTCCTCTCAAATCGCCAAGATCGGCGTGGTCCAATTCGCCAATCTGTCCGCCCTCTCCAAACAGGGCTCCAACCAATATCTGGAAACCAGCGGCCAGACCGCCGTGCCCGTCACCAACGCCAAGATGATGCAGGGTTGGGTCGAGCACTCCAACGTGAACCCGGTCAAGGAAGTGACGAGCCTGATCTCGATCAGCCGCGCCTACGATCGGATGCAAGATATCATGAGCTCAACCCAGGACCTGTCCAGCAAGGCCGTCGACGCACTCGGCCAACTCCAACAATGAGCGATCCCGCTGGGCAAATAGGACATAGACGATGAGAGCGCTCAATATCGCCGCGACGGGCATGGCGGCACAAGAAACTAACGTCGATGTTATCTCCAACAACATCGCGAACATGAATACGATTGGTTACAAGAGACAGGAAGCCAACTTCGAGGATTTGCTCTACGAAGACGTCAAACGTCCGGGCGCTCAATCTTCGGATCAGGGCACTGTAATTCCAACCGGAATCCAGATCGGCGCCGGCGTGCAAACAGCTTCCATCTATCGCATCACGCTGCAAGGCTCGTTGACCAATACGGGCAACCAGCTTGACTTGGCCATCAACAACGGCGGCTATTTCCAGGTGCTGCTGCCCTCGGGCGAGTACGCCTATACCCGCGCCGGTAATTTCTCGTTGAACGATGTCGGCACGCTGGTAACCAGCGACGGCTACCCCGTTTACCCGCAAATCACCATTCCCCAGACGGCGACGCAAGTCAGCATCTCCACGTCCGGGCAGGTCCAGGTGACGCTGCCGGGGCAGGCGGCAACCTCCCAGGTGGGCCAGCTCCAGCTTGCCAATTTCGCCAACCCCGCCGGTTTGGAGGCGATAGGCTCAAACCTGTTCCTGGTCAGCGGCGCCTCAGGTCCTGCCGTTACGGGCGTCCCGGCCTCCAGCGGCTTTGGGACCATCCAGCAGGGCTTTACGGAAGCCTCAAACGTCGATTCGGTGACGGAGATCAGCAACCTGATCATCGCGCAGCGGGCCTATGAGATGAATTCAAAGGTCATCACCACCGCCGATCAGATGCTCCAAAGCACCAATCAGATGAAGTCGTGAGCCCGTGATGTCCGCCGCCCCCTCCCCCCCGCTCCGCGCGGTCCCGCTCCCCCGCTACGTAGGTGTGGAGAAGCGGCGGCGAAGTTTGTGGGGGTCGATATTGGCGCTGGCGGTGCTGATGGCGCCGGCCGTCGCTCTCGCTGGCCAGCCGGTGGAGCTGAAGCCCCATCCTGTCGCGCGGGGCTACATTACCCTGGGCGATCTCTTCGAAAACGCCAACGAGGCTGCGGCCAAGGTCGTGGTGATCCACGCCCCCCCGGCCGGGCTGGACGCCGTTTTGGAGGCGACCGAAATTCAGATGCTGGCCCGCCGCGAAGGGCTGGATTGGAGCAACGCTCAAGGTCTTCTGCACATCACCGTGGCGTCGCTCCCCGGCGGCGCGCCAAGCCCGCGGAATGCCGGCGCCCACACGGGCGCGCGCTCCACTCGCCGCACGCCTTCGGATGAGGGGGGGCAGGTCCGAACACTGGTCTACGCCCGCAACCTCGCCACCGGCGAGATCCTCGACGCGTCCGCCCTGCGGTGGAGCTCCGACGCCGCCACGGGCGTCGACAGTCTGAACAATCCCGCCCTCGCGATCGGCAAATCGGCCCGCCATTCCGTCCGTGAGGGCGCTCCGGTCGAGCCCTACGACCTCGCCAGCCCAAAGCTGATCCACGCCGGCGATGCGGTCGAGGTCGCCTACGAGAATGACGGAGTCATGCTGACGCTCGAAGCCAAGGCGATGAGCGACGCCACCCTGGGCGACACGGTCGAGGTGATGAACACAAGTTCCAAGAAGGTCATCGAAGCCGTCGCCAGCGCGCCGGGTCGGGCCTTGGTCGGGCCCGCAGCCGATGCCCTGAAGGCGTCGATGCTGTCGCCAACCCTGCGCACCGCCGACCTGAATTGACCCTGTAACCCAAGTAAAAGAGGCCAAATACGATGCAAGTGCGCACCTTACCGGTCCTGATCGCCACGCTGCTGCCGCTTGCAGCCTGCGCAAGCATCAAGTCCGCCGCCAATACGCCAGCGTTGAGCCCCATCAGCTACCCCGCGCCCCTCATCGCCAAGGCCGCTCCTGGCCTTGGCCAAAGGGACGATGGGCAGACCCGCGCCGCCTCCGCCAACTCGCTTTGGCGCAACGGCTCGCGCAACTTCTTCAACGATCAGCGAGCATCAAAGGTTGGCGATATCCTGCAGGTGTCGGTGCAGATCGCAGACACGGCGCAACTGGCCAATGAAACGATCGCCAACCGGACGTCGTCTGCACAAGCCGGCTTCAGCAATCTTTTCGGCCTGGAGACGCTCCTGCTGCACGCCTTGCCCGGCCTGAGCACCACGAACTTGATCAATTCCAGCTCGGCGCTGGCGTCCGACGGCAAAGGTTCGGTCAATCGGTCCGAGACCATCAACACCGTTATCTCCGCGGTGATCACCGGCGTACTGCCCAACGGCAACCTGACCATCGAGGGCGACCAAGAGGTGTTGGTGAACAACGAGCTGCGGCGCGTGGCGATCGCCGGCATCGTGCGGCCTCAGGACATCACCTCGACCAACACCATCAGCAACTCTCAGATCGCTCAAGCCCGCATCGAATACGGCGGCAAGGGCCAGCTGACCCAGATCCAAAAGTCACCCACCGCCAACGCGTTGGCGGCGCAGTATTCGCCGTTTTAGGAGAGGGAGCCCTTCTCCTCATTTTAATTCCGCCTTCCTCGGCCTTGTGCCGAGGGAAGCGAAAATAAGAAACGCGTGTCGCGAAGACCGGCTCGCCGACCCTACGCCCGCAAGCCCCCCGCCGCCGGCCGGTTCAGCCCCAACACGTCAAGCGCCACGCCCACGATCCCGTCGGCGTTCAAGCCGGCGGCGGCGTACATCAGCTCGGGCTTGTCCTGATCCTGGAAGATATCGGGCAGAATCATGGTGCGCACGCGCAGGCCCCGGTCCAGGGCGCCCTTTTCGGCCAGGAGCTGCAGCACGAAAGCCCCGAAGCCGCCCATGGCGCCTTCCTCGATGGTGATCAGCGCCTCATGCTCGCGCGCCAGGCGCAAGATCAGATCGACGTCGAGCGGCTTGGCGAAGCGAGCGTCGGCGACCGTCGCCGATAGGCCGCGGGCGGCTAGCAGATCGGCGGCTTCGAGGCATTCGCCAAGCCGCGTGCCCAAGGACAGGATCGCGAGCGCGGTCCCCTCACGGACGATGCGGCCGCGCCCGATCTCCAGCGGCTCGGCGAAATCGGGGATGGCCGCGCCCGTTCCGTCCCCGCGGGGATAGCGGAAGGCCGATGGCCGATCGTCGATGGCCACTGCTGTCGCCACCATGGCCGCCAGCTCCGCCTCGTCGGCTGCCGCCATCAAGACCATGTGCGGCAGGGCGCCCATATAGCCGATGTCGAAGGAGCCAGCGTGGGTCGCCCCATCGGCTCCGACCAGACCGGCACGGTCGATGGCGAAGCGCACGGGAAGCTTCTGGATCGCCACGTCGTGGACGACCTGATCGTAGCCGCGCTGCAGGAAGGTGGAATAGATGGCCGCAAACGGCTTCATCCCATCGGCCGCCATGCCCGCGGCGAAGGTGACCGCGTGCTGCTCGGCTATGCCGACGTCGAAGGTGCGCTCGGGGAAGCGCTGGCCGAAGATGTCGAGACCGGTGCCCGATGGCATGGCCGCGGTGATGGCGACGATTCGGTCGTCCCGCTCGGCCTGCTTGATCAGCTCGGTCCCAAACACCTTGGTGTAGCTCGGCGCATTGGCCTTGGTCTTGGCCTGAACGCCGGTGACCACATCGAACTTCACCACGGCGTGTTGCTTGTCGGCGGAGTTTTCGGCCGGGGCGTAGCCCTTGCCCTTCTGGGTCACGACGTGGACCACCACCGGCTGATCGGTGATGTCGCGCACATTCTTCAGGATCGGCACGAGCTGGTCCAGATTATGGCCGTCGATCGGGCCGACGTAGTAGAAGCCCAGCTCCTCGAAGAAGGTGCCGCCAGTGACCATGCCGCGGCCATACTCCTCGGCCTTGCGGGCCGCCTCCTTGAAGGGACGCGGCAAATGGTCGGCCACCGTCTTGCCAAAGCGGCGGATGGTCCGATAGGCGCCGCCCGACGCCAGACCGGCCAGATAGGCGCTCATGCCGCCGACGGGCGGGGCGATGGACATGTCGTTGTCGTTCAGGATGACGATCAGCTGCTTGGTGGTCTCGGCGGCGTTGTTCATAGCCTCATAGGCCATGCCAGCGCTCATCGAGCCGTCGCCGATCACCGCGACCACCTTGTTGTCGCCGCCCTGGGCGTCGCGCGAGGCGCAAAACCCTAAGGCCGCCGAGATCGAGGTGGCGGCGTGGGCGGCGCCGAAAGGGTCGTACTCGCTCTCGCTGCGCTTGGTGAAGCCCGACAGGCCGCCGCCCTGACGAAGCGTCCGGATGCGGTCGCGACGACCGGTCAGGATCTTATGGGGATAGACCTGATGGCCGACGTCCCAGATCAGGATGTCTTTGGGCGTCTCAAAGACGTGGTGCAGGGCGACCGTCAGCTCCACGACGCCGAGGCCCGAGCCCAAGTGACCGCCGGTCGTGGAGACGGCGTCTATGGTCTCGGCGCGCAGTTCGTCGGCTAACTGGCGAAGCTCGGCGATCGACAACTGGCGTGTGTCGGCGGGCGAATGAACGGTATCGAGGAGGGGCGTATGCGGGGGCATCTGATCCCTCGGCCGGCGAAAAGCCGACCTTAATTACGAACGGAAGCGGCACGGTCCAGGACGAAATGCACGCTGGCTTTAAGATATGCCGCCCGTTCACCGAAAATGTCGAGGTGGGCGACGCACTGATCGGTTAGCATTTCAACGCGTTCGGCCGCCGCCTGGGCGCCTAAAAGCGTTACAAAATTGGCCCGTTGCGGCAGGGCCACACCATCTGCGCGCCGCGCCTGGGCGTGAGCGTCGGCGTCGGTATCCATCAGATCGTCGACAATCTGATAGGCGATGCCGATATCCTGGGCGAATCCCATCAAGGCATGGCGCTCGGCTTCGACGGCGTGGGACAGCAAAAGCGGAATCTCAAAAGCGAAGGCGATCAGGGCGCCCGTCTTCATTCGCTGCATTCGCGCCACGGTGCGGATGTCCGATCCCAGCCCTAACATGTCGAGCATCTGACCGCCGGCGAGCCCCCGTGCGCCCGCCGCCACCGCCAGGCGCCGCACAAGTTCAGCCCGCATCCAGGCGTCCGCATGGGTATCGGGGTGGGCCATGATCTCGAACGCGACGGTATGCAGGGCATCGCCCGCAAGGATGGCCGTAGATTCGTCATAGGCCTTGTGAACGGTCGGGCGGCCGCGCCGCAGGTCGCTATCGTCGAGCGCCGGCAGGTCGTCGTGGATTCGACTGTAGGCGTAGATGCACTCCAGCGCGCAGGCGGCCCTCAGGACGGCGCGGTCCTCGACATTGAACATCCGCGCCGCCTCCAGCGCGAAAAAGGCCCGAAGCCGCCGGCCAGGACCCAGCGCGGCGTAGCGCATGGCTTCGTTTAGCAAATGCTCCGGCCCATCCGTGCGCGGCAGGAGCGCATCGAGGGCGACGGTGACGAAATCGGCCACCTCGCTCACCCGCTGAGCGACCTGTCGGGGATTTGGGCTCAGCGCCACTAAGGAAACTCTGCCGGATCGGCCCGAAGCGCTTCGCCGCCCGGACCCACCACGATTTTCTCGACCCGCAGGCGCGCCGCCTGGAGCTTGGCCTCGCAATGGGCCTTCAGGCTTGCGCCGCGCGCGTAGATGTCGATCGAGCGTTCCAGCGGCGCCTGACCGGATTCCAATTCGGACACGATCTTTTCGAGCTGTTCGAGCGCTTGCTCGAACGACAGGTCCGAAATGTCGGCTGCAGGGGGGGAGGCGTCGCTCATGGCCGCAACCTAGTATCCCGCCGTCGAAAGGGAAGTCGGTTTTTCGAAAGCGTGCGATACAGCGTCGGGGCCGATCAAAAAATGGATGGCTTCGTTCGCTCCTCTAACCCGCTCATCCCCGCGAAAGCGGGGACACAGGTTTTTGAAGCTCACCGTTTCAGACGTATCTGAGCTCGTCCCGCCGCCGTCGTGGATCTAGAGCGTGGGTCCCCGCTTTCACGGCGATGAGCGGATTAGATTTTGCGATTCAGTTACTTATCAGCCCCAATCGCTCGCCCAACCGGTTCAACGGCGCTCAAACCGGCGCGTCGCCCAGTATCTGAACCCGCGGTCCTCCGCCCTGCGCCACCCCATACGCTTCAACTCCAACCCGACCATCAGGTTGAAAAAGCCATGGGCGAGCAAAAGAACGTCTGCGCCGCCCATCGCCGCCGCGATAAGCCGTTCGGACGCAGCCCTGGCTCGGCTTTGCGCCTCTGGGCGCGTTTCCTGACCGCCATGATATCCAAACCACCAGGTAAAGCGTGCGATCGTACCCCAGGCTTTGGGGCCGAGCTTCAGGAAGCTTGGCAGCGGCGGCGGCGGCAGGGGCGCCTCGACGAACATGGCGTCGCGAACGAAGGTCTTGCCGCCCACGACGGCCTCGGCGGTCTCGATCGCCCGGCGACGGGTCGAGGCGAAAATAATGTCGGCGTGACGCGCCAGATCGAGCAGTTCCGCGGGCGGGGTCTGGCCAGCCAAGATTCCCCCGTCCTCGTAAGCCGCCCACCAGCGACGATAGCCGGCGGCGTTCAATCGGATGCGACGCGATAGCGCGGGCTCGCCGTGCCGGGCGAGCACAATGGAGCCCGGCTTCGACGCCGATGGACAATGCGGCGCCGTAAGGCCAGATGTCGACAGCGCGCCATCCGGCCCAGAGATTGGGTCAATGCCTTGAAAGGCCGCCACCGTATCAGGCCCCACGCCCATCCGGCTTCACCCCTCGCCCAAGGCCTGAACATGCGCCACGGCCGACTGGCCCAGCGCCTCCAGGTCGTAGCCGCCCTCAAGGGAAGACACAATCCGCCCCCCGCAATGGCGGCGAGCCACCGCCGTAATGGCCCGAGTCGCCCACCCGAAGTCCTTCGCTTCCAATGTCTGCTGCGCCAGGGGATCGCGGCGATGGGCGTCGAAGCCGGCTGAGACCAGGATCAGATTGGGGGCGAAGGCGTCCAGCGCCGGCATCAGCCTTTGCTCGAACAAGGCCCGCCAGACCTCGCGCGGCGCGTCCGGCGGCGCTGTCGCATTGACGATGTTGCCGACGCCGGTCTCGCTGGCGTCCCCGGTGCCGGGATAGAGCGGCGACTGGTGGATCGAGGCCAGGAACAGCGTCTCGTCGGTCTCGAACGCGGCTTGGGTGCCGTTGCCATGGTGCACGTCGAAATCCATCACCGCCACGCGCTGAAAGCCTAGAGCTTGGGCCTCCCGTGCGGCGACGGCGATATTGGAAAAGAGACAAAAGCCCATGGGCGTATCCGGCTCGGCATGGTGACCGGGCGGTCGGACGGCGCAAAAAGCCCGGTCGGCCTCCCCGGCGGCGACAGCCTTCACCGCATCGATCACCGCGCCGGCGGCCCGCAAGGCGGCGGTGAGACTGCCAGGCGACATGGAGGTATCCGGGTCCAGCGCACGCATCCCCGAGGTTGGAGACGTGGCGAAGATACGCTCGACATAAGAGGCGGGATGCACCCGTTCCAGCGACGCGCGGTCGGCCAGCCCGGCGCTCCGCAGCTCCGACGTCAGGCCCGCGTCGGCGAGGGCGTCCATCACCGCACGCAGGCGCATCGGCCGTTCGGGGTGACCGGAGCCGGGATTGTGCGCCTCCATATCGGCGTGGGTGAAAACGGGCAGGTTCACGGACTGGCCTTTGACGAGTCGCGAAATCCGCGATTCAGAGTAAGAAGTCTAGCACGGGTCTGTGACGGCGGCTAAACGGCCGCCATGGACGATCGGATCATGATCCGTCGGGCGAGGCCTGACGACTGCGACATCCTCGCGGCCTTGGGCGAACGCACCTTCCGAGAGACCTTCGTCGAGGGGTTCGCCATCCCCTACCCGCCCGACGACCTAGCCCATTTCGTGGCGCAAAGTTACGCGTCGGAGGTCTTCGCCGCCAAACTGGCCGACCCGGCCCAGGCGCTGTGGCTGGCCTTCGCGGGCGCCGAAGCCGTCGGCTACGCCAACACCGGCCCGTGCCGCCTCCCTCACCCGGACGTGCAGACGGACCACGGCGAACTCTACCGCCTCTATGTGTCCGGGACTCAGCACGGCCGCGGTCTCGGCCGGCGCCTGATGGAGACCGCCCTGGCCTGGCTTGAGCAGAACGCGCCCGGACCGCTGTGGCTCGGCGTCTGGTCGGGCAATCTCAAGGCCCAGGCCTTCTATGCCCTCTATGGTTTCGAGAAGGTCGGCGAGTATGACTTCCCGGTCGGCGCGACCCTGGATCACGAATTCATCCTGCGCCGTCCCGATCACCGGAAATAAACGTCCATCCGATAAGCCTGAAGGTGATGACCCCCGCCGCCATGCCAGGCCCAATCCCCACCTTCGACCTCTATCGGGGCGAGGCCGCGTCGCTTGAGACGTCGGCGGGCCTTATCGTGACGCCCAATCTGGATCATTTGCGCCTTTTGACGCTTTCGGCGGCCCTGCGACGGGCCTATGCCCAGGCCGACGTGGTGCTAAACGACAGCCGCTTTCTCGACCGCTTGGCGCTAAATGGCTGGGCGCTGTGCCTGCCGGGCTCCGACCTCGCCCCGGCGATGTTGGCTGGGCTGGCGCCAGGTGCGCGCGTCGTGGTGATCGGCGGCGATGCGGCGGTCCAGACCTATCTGGCCCAGGCGTTCGCCGCCGTCGACTTCGTGTTTCTCGACCCCTCCATGGGCTACATCCAGCGCCGCTCCGAACGGCGTGCGATCGTCGCAAAGGCGATAGCCGCCGCCCCCCAGATCGTGTTCGTCTGCACCGGCGCGCCGCGGAGCGAGCTGTTAGCCGCCCAGCTCAAACGCGCAGGCTATGGGGGTGCGATCCTGTGCTGCGGATCGGCCTTCCACTTCCTGGCCGGCGCCAAACGGCGGGCGCCGAAAGTGTTTCAGCGGTGGGGCGCGGAGTGGCTGTGGCGGTTTATCGGCGAGGCGGCCACCCGCCGGCGCTATCTGGCGGACGCGCTCTTCCTGCTGCGCCATGCTGATGCGTTCCTGCGCTTACGCCAACAGGGACAGGCGCGGTTTGGGCCCTTTTGGATCGCAGCAGGCCTCACCCCCCCAACCTCTTAAACGCCTCCAACGCCCTGTTGCGCGCCAGGGCGTGGTCCACGATCGGCGCCGGATAAGTCTCGCCCAATCGCACCCCCGCCGCCGCCAGTTCGATCGGTGAGGCGGTCCAGGGCGCGTGGATGGCTGTGGCTGGCAGATGCGCCAGCTCGGGAACCCAGCGGCGCACATAGGCGCCGTCGGGGTCGAACTTTTCGCCTTGAGCGATCGGATTGAAGATACGGAAGAAGGGCGCGGCGTCGGCGCCGGAGCCTGCGACCCACTGCCAGCCGCCGGGGTTACTGGCCGGATCGGCGTCCACCAGCGTATCCCAGAACCAGGCCTCGCCCTCGCGCCAATCGATCAGGAGGTGCTTGATCAGGAACGAGGCTGTGATCATGCGGACGCGATTGTGCATCCAGCCGGTGCGCCAAAGCTGGCGCATACCCGCGTCGACGATGGGGTAGCCGGTCATCCCCCTGCGCCAGGCGTCGAGTTGGCCCGGCGCGCGGCGCCAGGGAAAAGCGTCGAAGGCCCGCTTCAGGTTCTCGATCGCGAGCTGCGGGTGTTGGCTCAAGATCGTGTAGTTGAACTCGCGCCAACCGATCTCGGCGAGGAACTTGTCGGCGCTTGCGGCCAGCTTCGGCGACTGCGCCTCTAGGGCTTCGACTGCGGCGAACACCTGGCGCGGACCGATCTCGCCCCAGGCCAGGTGCGGCGACAGGCGCGAGGTCCCTTCCACGCCCGGCCGGTCGCGCGCATCGGCGTAAGCCGCGACAGTCTCGTCCAGGAGACGGCGCAAGCGGGCATGGGCGCCCGCTTCGCCCGGCGTCCAGTCGGCGAAGTCGCTGGACCAGTCGGGCGTCGTGGGGTGCAGGGCCCAGTCCTTCAGCGCCTCCGACGCCGGCCAGACATGCGGCGCGCTGAGCGAGGTCGGCGCCGCCTCAAGCGCGATCGCGCCGATCTGCGGCCGCCCCGCCCGCCAAAAGGGGGTGAAGACGCTGTAGGGCTGGCCGGCGCCCGTACGCACCCGGCCAGGTTCGAGCAGAAGGCTCGCGTTATGGACGTGTGTCTCCACACCCAAGCTCGCCAACCGAACATGAAGCCCTGCGTCGCGGTCCAAGATCTGAGGCTCGTAGATGCGGCTATAGATCAAGCGTTCGGCGCCGGTTTGTGCAGCAAGCTCGCAGAGCACCGTCCCAGCCTCGCCGCGCCGAAGTATCAGTCTAGACCCTACCGCCGCCAGGTCGGCGCCCAGCGATTTCAACGACTTATCAAGCCACCAGTGCGACGCGGCGCCGGGCGCGCGAACAGGCCTCTCGGGCTCAAGGATGAACAGCGGAACAATGGGCCGGCCCGAGCGGATCGCAGCCGCGACGCTTGGATTGTCGCGGAGCCGGAGATCGCGCCGGAACCACAGCAGTACGGGTGCGGCGTCACCGTCGCCTGTCGTGCGCGTCACCTGGCCCCCATCCACAAACGGCGCGTCCTCATCGCTCGACCCTTTGGCCGGCAAAGATCGCCGACGTTAACTAGGCGCTTATCACGGTCGGTTACCCTGACAATCTCGTTCTGGGTATAAAATGTCCCCTCCGGTTCAAGAAACAGCGCAAGCCCGAGTGCGGCCGACGACGCCGCACGGGATGACTGTGGCTGAGATGGCGCCTTACGCCTCGACTCCAGGTGCGCCTGACCTGGGTTTGGACGTTGCGCCGTCAGACGGACGGGACCGGCGCGGTCCTCTGCGCCCCAAGGTGCTGCTCCCCGCCCGCTCGCGTTTGAGCGGCGTCATGATCGCTCGGCTGATCGGCGATATCGACATCTTCGTATTCGTCGCCGCGACCCTGGCTGTGGTGTCGCGAGGCTCGGTGGCGACGCTTCTGGCGGCGCCGCTGCGCGAGATTTTGCCCCTCGTCGTCGGCTGTTACATTGCATTCTGGACGCTCCGGGTCGGGGGTGCTTACGACCTGGGGCACCGGGAAGGCCTCGTAGAGCACCTAGGGCGAGTCGCCGTGGGGGCGAGCCCGGCGGGCGCCGCCGCCCTCTGCTTGGGCGTCGCCCTGGGGGCGGACAACCTTCGCGCCGCAGGTCTCTGGGTGAATGTCTGGGTTCTAGCGCTCTTGGCCACCCATGTGGGCGCCTGGACCATGGTCCGCCGTTGGCGCAGCCGCGGTCGGCTGACGCCAAATGTCGTCATCGTCGGCGCGACCGAGAATGCCTTCAAACTGGTCGAGTCGGCCCTTGAGTCCCGCGATATCGCCATCCTGGGCGTCTTCGACGACCGGCTGGACCGGGCGCCTGAGACCGTTCATGGCGTGCCCGTGCTCGGCGACACCCATCGCCTGCTCGAGCATCGCATCCTGCCCTACGTCGATCGGATCGTCATTACCGTGACGGCGGCGAGCCAGCCGCGCGTACGCCAGCTGATCGACCGCCTCCGCCTTCTCCCCAACGCTGTGACGCTGTTCTGGGACGTGGAGGGCCAGGATACGCGGTCGGCGACGCTCGAGCGGCTGGCGCGGTTGCCGCTCGCGTCGATTTCAGGCGCCGACGATTCCGACCGGCGTGTGCTCTTAAAGCGTATTCAGGATCTTGTGCTGGGCGCTATGGCGCTGGCGATCGCGGCGCCCGTGATGGCCGTCATCGCCATCGCCGTGCGGCTGGATAGCCCCGGACCGATCCTGTTCCGCCAGCGTCGCCATGGGTTCAACAATGAGCCTATCACCGTGTGGAAGTTCCGCTCCATGCGCCACGAGCTGGCCGATCCGAACGCCGCCCAGCAGGTCTGCGCCTGCGATGAACGGGTCACCCGCGTGGGCGGGTTCATCCGCAAGACGAGCCTCGACGAACTGCCCCAGCTGATGAATGTGCTGCGCGGCGAGATGTCCCTGGTCGGACCGCGGCCTCACGCCATTGGGATGAGAACAGGCTCCGAAGAGTCCTCGCGCCTAGTCGCAGAATACGCGTGGCGCCATCGTATGAAGCCCGGCATCACGGGCTGGGCCCAGATCAACGGATCGCGCGGCCCCGTCGATACGCCCGACGCGGTTCGCGAGCGCGTGGCCCTCGACATCGATTACATCGAGCGCCAGTCGTTCTGGTTCGACGTCTATATTCTCGCCATGACCCTGCCCGCGCTGCTCGGCGACCGACACCGGGTACGCTGATCCGATGTTCTGGCGAGGCGTCCTCGGCTATCTCCCGGTCAATATCGTTCAGGCGATCTCCGGCTTCGGCGCGATCGTTCTGTTCACACGCCTGTTGTCGCCGACCGATTACGGCGGCTATGCGCTCGCCTTTTCCGTCACCACGCTGCTGAACACCTGCCTATACACCTGGATCGAGGCGTCGATGGCGCGCTTCCATGCCGTGGAGGCGCAAGCCGGAGACGACGCGGCGGCGGCGCTGTTCGCCACCCTCTATCGCACCTTCGCCGTCATGGCGGCGACCGCGCCGATCCTGGGTGGCGCGGCCTTGGCGGTCATGCCGATCGCCGGGTCGTTGAAGATCGCCGTCGCCTGCGGCCTGGTCGGCGGCGGCTTGCGGTCGCTCCTGAAGCTGGCCCAGGAGCGTCGGCGGGCGGCGGGCGAGGTGGCGGGCTATGCGGTCTATGACATGGCCCAGACCGGAGGCGGCTTCGTCTTGGGCGCGGCGATGGCGTGCGTCGGCGTCGGCGCGGCGTCTCCACTGCTGGGCGGCGGACTAGCGAGCGCCGCCTGCCTGATCTTCGCCCTGCCCGGCGAGCTGAAGCGCGTGAAGCAGAGCCGGTTCGATCGCGCCCGGCTCGCAACCTATCTGGCCTATGGCCTGCCGCTGTCTCTGTCGCTTTTGATGAGCCTGGCCCTATCGACCACGGACCGGTTCGTGCTGGCGGGCTTCATGAACGAGGCGTCAGTGGGCGCCTATCACGCCGGCTATAGCCTGGCGAACCGCACGCTCGACGTCATGTTCGTCTGGCTCGGGATGGCCGGCGGCCCGGCCTGCATCCTGGCGTTCGAACAGGGCGGCGAGCGCGCGCTGATGGGCGCGGCGCGGGAGCAGGCGAGCTTCATGCTGCTGATCGCGCTGCCCGCCTCCGCCGGCCTGGCGCTGACCGCCCGACCGCTCGCCGACCTGATGATCGGACCGGCGCTGCGCACCGCCGCGGCTCAGGTCACGCCTTGGATCGCGCTCAGTGCGCTCTTCGCCGGTTTTACGACCTACTACCTGAATACGGCCTTCGTGCTGGCCAAACGCACCCGACTGCTGCTGTGGGCGCTGGGCGTCCCGGCGGCGGCCAATCTGGGGCTGACTTTGGGCCTGATCCCCCGCTTCGGCCTGAACGGCGCGGTCTGGGCGACGACGGGAGCTTACGGGCTGGGCATGATCCTGTCCTATGGCCTCAGCCGACGCGTCCTGGCCCTACCGATTCCTTGGAGCGCGCTGGCGCGGAGCGGGGCGGCGACCCTGATCATGGCCCTGGCGGTCTCGCAGCTGCCTGCCTGGGGGGGCGTAGCGGAGTTGGCGGTCAAGGCTTGTGTCGGCGCGCTGACGTATAGCGCGGCGGCGCTCGCGTTTAACGCCGGTAACGCCCGCGACCATGGCCATCGCGTGGTGAAGACCCTAAAGCTGAGGCTCGCGGCCGGATGATCGCCAAGGTCGAGCTCAGCGTACTCATACCCTTCTTCCGCGACGATCCCCGCCCTCTGCTCGCGGCCTTGGATGCGGAAGCCGCGGGGTTTGACGGTCAGGTCGAGATTATCGTGCTGGACGATGCTGGCGGCGATGCGGCGCTATCGGCCAATGTCGCAGAAACCGTCGCCGGCCTGCGCGCGCCGGCCCGGCTGATCCAACTCACGACAAATGAGGGACGCGCACGGGGACGCAATCGGTTGGCGGCGGCCGCGCGTGCGGATCGCCTCCTGTTCCTGGACAGCGATATGCTGCCCGACCGGCCGGATTTCTTGAGCGCCTATCTGGAGCTGCTGCCCAGCCATCCCGCCGTGGTCGTGGGCGGCTTTTCAGTGACGCAATGCGTGGCGCGCGAGGATCACGCCCTGCACCGTGCGATGGCCGCCCGCGCCGACTGCCTCCCCGCCGCCGTTCGCGCGTTGACGCCGGAGAAGTACGTCTTCACCTCAAATCTGATGGTCCGGCGCGACGTATTCGACGCGGAGGCCTTCGACGAAGGCTTTCACGGCTGGGGCTGGGAGGATGTGGAGTGGGGCGCGAGAGTCTCTCGCCGCTTTCCCGTTCTACATATCGACAACCCCGCCACCCATCTGGGGCTGGACACGGCGGACGTCCTGGCCGGCAAATACGAACAATCGGTACAAAACTTCGCCAGACTGGCCGCGCGCCACCCCGATCTTGTCTCCGGCTATCCAAGCTTCAAGGCTGCACGGCTCTTCAAGAGCTGGCCAGGCGTTCAGCATTGGCGCGGTGTCTTGAAGACCTTGGCGCTGTCCTCGCTGATGCCTCTGACGGTGCGGGTCTTGGCGATGAAGGCCTATCGGGCGGCGCTCTATGCGGAGGCCGTCCGATGACGGACGCCGTCTATCGGCCCGACCTGTCGCTCAAGGGCAAGCTTCGCCGCCGCATCGTGCGGCTGCAACATCGCCGCCCGGTTCGCCCACCGCGCGTGGGGCCGACGATCTCGTTTTGCTTCGACGACGTGACGGACACGGCCGTCTCGGTCGGCGCCAAGCTTCTGGAAGAGCGGGGTCTGCGCGGCTCCTTCTTCGTCTGCGCCGGTCTGCTGGGTGAGACCGGGCACATGGGCGCCTACGCGACACGGGAGCAGCTGGTCCGGGCGGCTGTGGCCGGCCATGAAATCGCCTGCCATACCTATTCCCACCTGGACTGCGGCCAAGCGCGCGGCGTGGACATCGCCCGGGACCTCGACCGCAACCGCCAGGCGCTCACAGCCCTTGGCTTGGCTGCGCCGACGACGTTCGCCTTTCCGTTCGGCGATGTCAGCGCACAGGCCAAGCGCGTGGCGGGCGAGCGCTTTCGCCTGTGTCGCGCCCTGCATCATGGCGTGATCGGACCGGGCGCGGACCTGAACCAGGCGCCGGCGGTGGGGATCGAGGGAAATGACGGCGAGGCCGTCGCCCGGCGCTGGATGCAGACGGCGGCGCGCCAAGGCGGTTGGCTGATCCTCTACACCCACATCTTAGGCCCTACCCCCAGCGAGTTCGGCTGCAGCATCGAGGGCTTCACCCGCCTGATCGACGACGCCCTCGCCGGCGGCTTCGACATCGTCACGGTCGAGCGGGGCGCCGCGATGCTGGGACAGCCTCAGTGACTTTCGCAGTCCAGCCGGCGGCGACGCTCCCATCTGTCGCCGTCGTCGTCCCGACGCTACGCCGGCCAACGAGCCTCAGCCGGGCGCTCAACTCCCTGTTCCAGCAACACGACGCCGCTGCACTGATCGCCGAGATCGTCGTGGTGGACAACGCCCCCGAAGGCTCCGCTCGCGAGGCGGTGGACGCGTTGCGCACCCTGGCCCCTGCGCCCCTGATCTATGTGCATGAACCTAGACCCGGCGTCGCCACGGCGCGAAACGTCGGCGTCGGCGCGGTGACCCGCAGCGGCTATATCGCCTTCCTAGACGACGACGAAGAGGCGCCGTCCGGCTGGCTGGCGGCGCTGATCCGAACCCATATCGAGCTCGGGGCCGACGTCACCTTCGGTCCGGTGCGGGGCGTCGCCGCGGTCAGAGCGGCGCAGAAGGCCTATATCGAGAGCTTCTTCTCGCGCACGGGGCCTGCGACGTCGGGCCTCTTGCAAGACACCGTGTTTGGGTGCGGCAACTCTATTCTGACCCGCGCCACCGCCCTCGCCGGCCCAGCGCCCTTCGATCCCGCCGCAGACCTGACCGGCGGTGAGGACGATCGCCTGTTCACCGCTCTGCAAGCGCGCGGCGCCCGCTTCGCCTGGGCGGCCGACGCTTTCGTCTATGAGCACGCCCCCGCCCATCGCGCCTGCCTGGCCTATACCTTCAAGCGCGCGCTCGGCTATGGCCAGAGCCCATCGCAGACCTGCGCGCGTCGGCGCGACTGGATCGGCGTGGTCGGCTGGATGCTGGTGGGCGCGGCTCAGGCTGGCGTCTATGGTGCGATCGCCGCGGGTCTGTGGGCTCTGCACCGCCCGGAGCGGTTTCGCTACGCCGACAAAGCCATGCGGGGCTTAGGCAAGGTGCTGTGGTTCAGCGTGTTGAACTTTTACGGGTTGCCGAAAGCCGGACGCGACGAAGCGTCTAAGCTCCCAGCGCCTTCAAAAACCCCGGCGGCTCTGGCCCGGCGCGGTTGAACACCAGGCCGGCGCAACGGCCGCCCGCATTGATCAGTCCGTCACGCAGGGCGACGGGCGCCTGGATATCGCGGCGGTCTGCGGCGACGACCAGCACGTTGGCGTCCACCAGGGCCGCGGTCGCGAGCGCAACGCGGGAGCGTTGAGCCGCGGGCGCATCCACCACGATCAGGTCGGCGTGACGGCGCATCATGTTCCAGTAATTGGGGCTATTGAGGATGCGCACGGTCTGGCCGGGTCTGAGCGCCTCGCGGCGAAAGCGCGTGACCCACCACCGCGCCCGACCGACGGGAAACGCATCCAGATAGCCCGCGTCTGGCCACGGCTGGCCATTGGGCGCGCGGATACGCGGCGACACATCGAAGAAGGTCGACCCATCGGCGCTAGCGCGCGTTGCAGCCCCGAGCGCGCCATAGAGGCGCGGTTCGGCCTCGATCGCGGCGTGTTGGCCGCCGCTCATCAAGTCAAGTTCGATCAGCCAGACGCCGCGCCGCGCACGGGGCGCGGCCACCCGGGCGAATTCCCGCGCCACGGTCGATACGCCCTCGCCCGGCTTTGCGCCGACGAACTGGACGACACGCCCCAAGCTACCTGAACCTTGGCCGCCCGAACCTTGGCCACGCGCACTGTCGGCGCCCGAACCCCAGTCCAGGCGCTCAAGAAGCGCCGCCATATCCTTGGAGAGGTCCACCATCTGGACGATTCGCCGCCTGTGTCTTTCCAGAGCTTAGTCCGCGGGCCGCCAGACGCCCACGCCTTATGCGCCGTAATCGCGGCCAGCTTTTGACAGACCGAGGTTCAGGCCGGACGCAGATGGGTCGTCGCGAGAACGGGCAGACGGAGTACGCGCGCTGCGGCGCCCGCACTGGGAAAGCCCGGTCGGGTGAAGGCCCGCAAAAAGCCGAAACACAGCGCAGCGAACGCAGCGAACGCGACCGCCAAGGCCATCAACGGCGCCGTCAAACTGGATCCCGTTGTGGGGACGTAGGCCCGCTCCACGATCCGCACGGCGCTATCGCTGCTCCGGTCGATGCTCTGCTGGGCCTGGCTCTCCTGTTCGCGTGCGGCGAAATTTCGCACGTTGGTGGCGAGCACATCGCGCTGACGCGCCAGATCTTGATACTGCGGCTCTAATTCGGCCAGCCGCTGACGCCGATGCTCCACCTGGGCGATCTGGCTGGCGATCGCGGCTTGGCGCGCTCGGAGCGAGACCGTTTCGGCCTGCAGCTGATCCTTCTCGGTCACAAGACTCTGATAGACCGGATTGACGCCGACCCGCCGCGCGCCGGCCCCTGCTGCAGCGCCGCTTGCGCCGATCGCCTCAAGCGCGGCGATCCGACGATCTATATCTCTCACCGGCTGGGAGTCGGGCGTGTAGCGGGACAGAAGGTCTTGGCGATCGACCCGCATCTGGACCAGTTTGTCGGCCGAGGTATGGTCGATGTCTTGATAGAGACCGATCTGGGGCGGCGCTTGGGCGGCTTCCCGCGCCGTGACGCCCAAACGGCCCTGGGCTTCGCTCAGCTGCGCCTGGACGCTGTAGCTGTCGGTCAGAAGCTGGGTGTACAGCTGGCTCAGCGACGCCTTTTCAGCCTCGAAATCGCCGATGCCGTTATCGGCCAAGAACGTCTCGTAGGCCGCATTGGCCGCATCGAGCCGCTTTTGGAAATCCTGCCGCTCATCGCCCAGCACGCCGACGTCGTGCGCCGTCAGCACCGTTGTGCGGTACTTCAGATATTCGTCGATCAAGGTGTTCAGAACCAAGGCCGCAACCACCGGATCGTGATTGGAATAGGTGACCCGCACGACAGAGGTGTCCGGCGCTGTGACGATTTTCAGTTTTGCGGCCATTTGCTTGATCGCGGCGCCCATGATCGCGTGCTGCCTGATCGGATCGGCCCTGGCGTAGGCGGCGCCGAGCTTGGGATCGATCCGCGCCAAGCCGATATCCTGAATGGCCTTTTCCTTGATCGCGTTGCTGGAGAGGATGGCGACTTCAGACTGGATCACCTGATCGGAGTTCGCCACCGCGCCCCGGGCCGCATCGCCCACCCGCGGTTCGTAGACATAGTCCGAGCTCAACCGGACCAAGAGGCTAGATTGAGCGGGATAGCTTGGCTTAACCCAGGTCGCCGCCGCAACGCCGAGCATCGCCAGGATCGCGAACACGCCTAACATGGCGAAGCGCTCCCGCCAGACCAGGACGATAATATCGCCGCTGCTATAGCGAACGCGGGCCGGCGCCACGGCGGCCATTCGCTCGTTGTCGGGGGCCAAAGCGCTATGCATACCGGGTAAGAATCCGTGGAGTTCGTCACCGTCGCCCATGGGGCCTTAACCAATCGTTACCCATTCTTGTTAACGATGGGATAAGCGCATCCCAATCCTGAGGTCTGGACCCGAGTTGGGACTTTTGCGGCGCATTGGCCGAGGTTGTCTCATGTATGAAACGCCCCCTCGATCTAACATCGTTGCGGCTGACGCCAACGCGTGGGGTACGCGCCGTCGGGGCTTCTTGCTGGGCGCCCTGGGCCTGACCATGACCGGCTGTGCGGCCCGTCCGCCGTCTGCGCCGATCTATGGGCCGCCGCAGCAAGCCTCGCCGCTCAATTTCACCAATATCGGCTACGCCACCTGGCGCGACGACGAGCCGCCCTATCGCATCTATCCGGGCGATGTGCTGGACGTCTCGGCGCCCTCGGCGCCCGAACTCAATCGGACCGTCACGGTCGAACCTGACGGTCGCATCAGCCTGCCGCTGATCGGCGTCGTCATGGCCGCCGACCGCACCGTGCCGGACCTGGCCCAGACCTTGACCCATATCTATTCGGGCCAGCTGGTTCGGCCGGAAATCGACGTGGATGTGAAGACCGCCACACCGCTACGGATTTTTGTCGGCGGCGAAGTCGGCAAGCCCGGCGTCTACGATATGCCGGGCGACATCAACGCCTTGCAAGCCGTGATTCTGGCCGGCGGTTTCACGCCGAACGCCAGGCTATCGCAGGTGGCGATCATCCGCCGCGGACCGGGCGGGCGCGCCATGATGCGTACCGTCGATCTGCATAACGCCATCTTCAGAGCGAGCGTGACGGACGCCATTCCTTTGCGCCGGCTCGATGTGATCTATGTTCCACGAACGGGCCTGGGCAACCTGGCTTTCATGGTCCAGGCGCTGCGAAATATCGTCCCCGTCCAGTTCAGCTACGCGATCGGCCCCAATAACTACGCGACCGTGCCTTAAGGGCGACGCGCGTTTAGACCGACGCGCCGAACGGTCACGATCACGCGGCGACGGCGCCGAGCCATTGGCGAGCAGCCCGCTGAGCTTCGTGGATGGTTTCGCGATCCATTTCTTGCGACAGATCGCGGCGATGGGTCTTGGCTTCCTCGCAGCCGCGCATGGCCGCCAGATTGAACAGCATATGCGCCGACACATAGTCGAGCGGCGCGCCGCCCTGGCCGGTCGAATACAGCAAGCCCATCCGCATCAGCTCGTCGCCTGAGGAGTCCGGCTGCGGCAAGGGCATGAAGGCCGCGGGGGCATTCTGACTCAATATCGCTTGCATCTTATCTTCTCCGTAGCAGTCACCGCATTCGGCGGCGCCGTCTGCATATCTTTCCGTCACCCACAAAAACAGGTGTAATTAAAAATAAGGTTAAGCCAAAAATTACCTAAACATTTATAGTTATTACTTGAGCGTTACGATGGCGTTATCTATTAACGGGCGGAAAGGTATTGGATTATTAATTCGTGAATCGCTGAGGCGGGGGCGTAAGCGACAAGTGTCCCTGGCGCGGTCGAAAAGCTGTACCTAAGCCTACATGCGCCGTTCAGAGTCAGTTCAGTTGAGCAGGTGTCTTACTGAGGATATCGGCTGGAGCTGTTGGCTCACAAAGTGAGGACGATATGAAAAGAGCACTTACAAAACGATCGGTCTTGGTCGCGGCGGCCCTGACGCTCGTCACCGCCGGCGGCGCAGCCGCCCAGGACCCCCACGACCACGAAGACGGCCATAAGCCTGCTCCACATGCCGCCGAGGGCCGTCCCGGTCCGACCGCGCCTCGCGCGGACATGCACGACGGGCGCCCGGCGGAGGGCTTTCATGGCGCGCCCCCGGCGGAGGCCTATCGCGCGGGTCCGCCGGCGCACGGCGGCCCTGCCGGCCGCTTCGACGGCTTCCAAGGCCAAGGCGTGGGCCCCCATGCTCCCGCCCATGTCTTCTATCACGGTCGCAGCTTTACGAGCTTCCGCGCCGCCCCGTTCTATTATCCCGGCGGTTGGGGCTACCGGCGCTGGGCCGTCGGCCAGTTCCTGCCCGGCCTGTTCCTGAACCAGACCTACTTCATCGGCAACTGGGGCGCCTATGGCCTCGGCCCGCCGCCGCCAGGTCTGGAGTGGGTGCGCTATGGGCCGGACGCCCTGCTCGTCAACGTCTACACTGGCCAGGTCGTCGACACCGTTTACGGCGTGTTCTGGTGGTGAGTTGAAGGCTTGGAAACTGTCTCCCCCATCCTCGGATGGGGGAGCATCGCGCCGAGCCTATGCGGTCAAGACGTCAAAGTCCGAGCTTGGCCTTCAGAATCTCGTTGACCGCCGCCGGATTGGCCTTGCCCGCGGTCTCCTTCATTACCTGACCGACGAACCAGCCGATGGCCTGAGGCTTGGCCTTTACAGCCTCGGCCTTATCTGGATTTGAAGCGATCAGCTTGTCGACCACGCCTTCGATCAGGCCCGTATCGGTGACCTGAACCAGGCCATGGGCCTCGACGATCGCCTTGGGCGAGCCTTCGCCGGCCCACATGCGATCGAACACTTGCCGGGCGATCTTGGAGGAGACCACGCCGGTCTCGATCAAGGCCACAAGCTCGGCGATATCGCCAGGCGAAATCGGGCTGGCGTCGATCTCCAATCCGTCCTTGACGAGGCGTCCGACCAGATCGTTGCAGGTCCAGTTCGCCACCAACTTGGCGTCGCGTCCGCCGACCTTGTTCAGGAGTTGGACGGCGGTCTCGAAATAGTCGGCCAGGAGATAATCGGCCGACAGCACCCGAGCGTCATAAGGCGACAGGCCGTATTGCGTTTGCAGCCGGGCGCGCAGCGCATCGGGCAGCTCCGGCAGAGTATCTTGGATCGCCTTCACCCAGGCGGCGTCGATCTCCAGCGGCAAGAGGTCGGGGTCGGGGAAGTAGCGATAGTCGTGCGCCTCCTCCTTCGACCGCATGGAGCGGGTTTCGCCGCGGCCGGCGTCGAACAGGCGCGTCTCTTGCAAAATCGAGCCGCCGTCCTCGAGGATCTCGACCTGGCGGCGCGCCTCGTAGGCGATGGCTTGCTGGATGAAGCGCATCGAGTTGACGTTCTTGATCTCGCAGCGCGTGCCGAGCGCACCGCCGGGCCTTCGCACCGAGACATTCACATCGGCGCGCAGATTGCCCTTCTCCATGTCGCCGTCGCAGGTCCCCAACCGCCGCACCAGCGCGCGCAGCGTTTTGACATAGGCCGCCGCATCCTCGGGGCTGCGCATATCGGGCCGCGACACGATCTCCATCAGCGCGACGCCGGAGCGGTTCAGATCGACATAGGTCCAATGGGGATCGAGATCATGGATCGATTTGCCGGCGTCCTGCTCCAGATGTAGCCGTTCGATCCCGACGGTGAAGGTCGAGCCGTCGTCGCGCTCCACCTCCAGCACGCCTTCGCCCACGATCGGGTCCTTGAACTGGCTGATCTGATAGCCCTGGGGCAGATCGGGATAGAAGTAGTTCTTGCGATCGAAGCGGGACCAGAGATTGATCTGCGCCTTGAGCCCCAAGCCCGTGCGCACCGCCTGCTCGACGCAGTAGCGGTTGATCACCGGCAACATGCCGGGGAAGCCGGCGTCGACCAGGCTGACCTGGGCGTTCGGCCCGGCGCCAAAGCCTGTGGCCGCGGCGGAGAACAGTTTGGACTTGGAGGCGACCTGGGCGTGCACTTCCAGGCCCAGCACCACCTCCCAAACCCCTGTTCGACCCTCGATCCGATAGGGCGCGCGCTCGCTCATGTCATCGTCTCTTTAACTCCGCCGCCCTGGTTAGCGCCGAGACACGTCGAAAGGCAACAGGCGCCGCCGATTGCAACAGGGGCGAAATTGGCGGATGGGAACCTTAAGCGATCGAAGGGCTTTCACCGCCACTGAGTTTTTATAGCTACGCTTGGAGCTCGAAATTCTTGATAGCACAGCGCCCCGTCCCGCCCCTGGCCGGCCTCGCCGCCGCGGGCCTCGTTTTTCTGGCGGGCTGCGCCAGCCATCCCATGCCGGCGCCACGGCCGGCGCCGGCGCCGTTGGGACGGCCCGCAGCCCCAGCGCCGCGCGGTCCGCTCAGCGTGAACAGCTCGATCGAAGCCATCTGCGCCACACCGGCCGGAAAGGCGGTGCTGGACCGCGACCTGCCGGGCCTGACCACGCGGCCCGAATTCCCCATGTTCAAGGCCATGACCCTGAAGCAGATCGAGCCTATGTCTAAGGGACACATCACCGACGCCGTGCTGGCCAAGGTGCAGGCCGATCTCGCCGCGGTGAATACAAAGATGGCGGGGAAGTAGGCTGAACCTTCGGCCCCGGTATACGTCAAATGACGTATACCATAGAGCGCAACAGGCGGGCGTGGATGAAGATTCCGCAGCTTGTGCACCCCTAACCTTTTGATCTGACCTGTTTTTATCCAGATCGGTTGGGTTCGCCCAGTCGGGGAAGACCCTGGGCAGTAAAGCCAGAGATCGTATAATCTTTATGCGACGTTTATTTAGTGTTAACTATTTATTATGACATAAATAAGATAGTATAGCTGTATATTGGAATTATGAAATCTTAATACAATGCACGCCTGATACTAAGGGGTTAATAAATGCAAAATATCCCTATTATCGGTAAAATTCTTACAATAATAGCGATTTTCGGTGCATTTGTTATTGGGGTTTCACTGTATACGGCCCATGAAATGGCGGCGATCAACGCAGCCTATACTGCGATGAGCACCCATAACGCCGAAGCGACTGTGCTGATCGCCCGCGTGGGCAGCCGAGCCAATGGCGCCCGGGCCGGGATCGGCAATCTTCTGATTTCGGATAGCGCCGAGCGCAATAAGGCCGCCAAACGGGAATTCGATATCGCGCGCGGCGAATACCAAAGCTATTTGGATGAAGCTGCGACCTTAGTTCCGGCAGACGCCGACAGCCTTGGGAAACTAAAGGCCGATGGCCTGAAGGTTATGGATCAGGACTGCGCCGAGTCAATTAGATTAGGCCTGGCCTCGACCGACCCGGCTGCAAAACTCCCCGCTGAAAAAATTTATCTCAACGCGTGCAGCGATAAATTTTCGGCCATCGGGCATTCCGCGAAACTAATAACAAACGATCTTATCGCCCAAACAAAAGCGTTGAGCGACCAGATCAGCGCGCAGTCCAGCCGCACGATCCTGATCACCTATGGCGTAACCCTTGGCGGTCTCATCTCGGTCATCGCCATATCGATCTTTGGGGCGAGAGCCTGGATTACAAATCCCTTGGACGCGCTGAACCGCACGATGGAGCGTCTGGCGCGCGGCGACCTGACGACGGCGGTGACGGGCGGCGACCGCAAAGACGAAGTCGGCTCAATGGCTAAGACCGTACAGGTCTTCAAAGATGCTGGCTTGGAAAAGGTACGCATCGAAGCCGAGGCTGAGGGTATGCGAGCCGCGGCCGACGCCGAACGGGCCAGGGCCGAAGCTGCGCAGGCCGCGGCGGCGCAAGAGCTGGGTCTCGTTGTCGAACAATTGGGCGGGGGCCTCGCCAAGCTGTCCTCGGGCGATCTCACCTATCGCCTGACAGCGGCCTTCGCACGGGACTACAAAGAGCTGCAAGACGACTTCAACTCCGCCGTCGCCAAACTTCAAGACACGATGACCGTCATCAACGGCAATACGGCCGGCATCACAGCGGGCGCCAGCGAGATCACCCAGGCTTCCGACGACCTCTCGAAACGAACGGAACAGCAAGCCGCAAGCCTGGAAGAGACAGCCGCCGCTCTAGACGAAATTACAGCCACGGTCCGCAAGACGGCGGAAGGCGCCAAACATGCCAACGCGGTGGTGAAAACCGCCAAGGCGGACGCTGAACGGTCGGGCGAAGTCGTCGATAAGGCCGTCGCAGCCATGGGCGAAATCGAGGCCTCTTCCAAGGCGATTAGCCAGATCATCGGTGTAATCGATGAAATCGCGTTTCAGACCAATCTCTTGGCCCTAAACGCCGGCGTAGAGGCTGCGCGCGCTGGCGATGCGGGCCGTGGCTTCGCCGTCGTCGCTTCCGAAGTGCGCGCCTTGGCGCAGCGCTCGGCCGAAGCCGCCAAGGAGATCAAGACTCTGATCTCCACCTCCAGCAGCCAGGTCGCCGCCGGCGTGGATTTGGTGGCCGAAACCGGCAAGGCGCTGCAACGAATCGCCGACCAAATTACCGAGATCAACGGCGTCGTGTCCGAAATCGCCGCGTCCGCCCAGGAGCAGGCGACCGGCCTCGCCCAGGTCAACTCGGCAGTAAACCAGATGGATCAGGTGACCCAGCAAAACGCCGCCATGGTCGAAGAAGCGACCGCCGCTAGCCACTCGCTGGCCCAGGAGGCCGAGGCGCTCTCGAATTTGGTCGGCCAATTCCGAGTCGGCGCCGCCGCAGCGCCTGCAATCGCGCCTAAGCCCCCGGCGCGCGCGCCCAATCCCGTCCACGCGGTCCAGCAAAAGGTCGCGAGCTTCGCGGGCGGCGGTTCCGCATCCAAGGCTTGGGAAGCGTTCTAACCTCAAGCCCGCGCGGCGCTCAGAAAGCGCTCCGCGAAACTGCAAAACGTCCGGGCTTGATTTGGATTGTTACACCAGCGCGCCAACATCTCCTCAACCTCTGGAACGGACATTTTCGCCCGCCATCGGCTGTAGAAGGCCACCATCGGAATGGGGCGCTGCTGGCGCAGGCATAGAACGGCCGTCTCCAGATAGTCCGGGTTGAGGATCGATCGCTCACTGAGCTCTTGGGCGATGGTGACCATGGCGCTATCGTCCAGGTAGCGATAGAGGTTGAACATGCCGTGGAAGCCGAACGTCGGCCCTGTGGGCGCGACGCGCTCGTGCGAAAAGCGCGCGGCGAGCTCCTCAGGCGCAAAGCGAATTCCCGCTTGCGCCTCCAGCGAGGGCCGCAAGATTTGGCAGATGGCGGCATCCTCGTTCAACGCGCCCAGATCCAGCGACTGGCTGACCCGCTCGAGCAAACGGTAGGATCGTAAGGAAAAGCCGCCGTTCCCGACGCGCCACGGGTGATCGAGCGGCCAGACGGCGCCGATATAGTCATAGGTCAGGAACTCCGGCGTCCAAAGCTCAGGCGCGACGACGAAGCCGTCCCATTGAACCACAAGAACGTAGTCCGTCTTGATGTGTTGAACGAGCTTTCTAAGTATAAACTTGGAATAGTCGCCGAACGATCCGATCGTCTCAATCGGCACACGTTCCACATCGCCCGAGACGTCAGCGTCGGAGAACAAGACCACGCGTCCAAATTCGATGCCCTGAGAACATCGCTCCAGGGCGCGCACAGCCAGGCTGGGGTTAAGACAATCTACAGCGCAAACGGTGACGTCCTTCAGAGATAACGGCGGCAATCTGGTATCTCCGAGTTCCCGCGATAAGACAGACTCAGGAAGCGTTCGACTACGTACTCGTCAATATCGCCACGTCCAGCGAGAAGGCCCGCAATCGACACGTCCTCGTTCAGTGTTTCCCAGTGAAGGCCGTTCACACTCCGTGTAACACGGTCCCGTTCGACGGATGAGCCATCTAGCCGAAATGGTCATGCCAAGCCTCTTCGATATCGTGACGTCGATCTTCAACGATCCGGAGGAGACCGCAAGCAAGCGAGCGTTTACCCACGATTATAGGCGACGGAAGGGGCCGGATATGGCCAGAACGTGGCCTCGTTCCGATCGCGCATCACATGGACATGAACCGGCTCGCGGGGGTCGTCCTCGTTCGCGTAAAAAGAAGACTCGAAAGCCGCCGTCGCGAAAGACCAATGGCAAAATCGCCCTGTCACTCCCGCTTGATCTGCAGCGACAACACAGTCGCCACCACCCAGCAGGCGATTGCAAGCAGGGGTTGGCCGACCGTCGACCACCTGGGTACGATCCGCACCCTGGCGCCCATCGTCATCAGGTGCAGGATCGTCGGCCAGGGCGACAGATAAAACAGCGCGCCCCCGGCCAGGATCAGCACGAACGGCGCAGCGATCAGGAGGCGGCGCTTCACCACCAGGGCGCCGGCTTGGCGCGGAAGGCGGCCGCCTGTTCCAGAGCGCCGGCCAGCGAGAACAGCGTGCCCTCGTCAAGCGCCCGGCCGATCAGTTGCAGGCCGAGCGGCAGGCCGCTTGAGTCCAGCCCCGCCGGCACGCTCACGCCCGGCAGACCGGCGAGGTTGGTGGTGACGGTGAAGACATCGTTCAGATACATGGCGACGGGATCGCTGACCCGGTCGCCAAGTGCAAACGCCGCCGAGGGAGCCGTGGGCGTCAGCAGCGCGTCGACCTCAAGGAAGGCCGCATCGAAGTCGTCGGCGATCCGGCGACGCACCCTCAAGGCCTTCAGATAATAGGCGTCGTAATAGCCGGCCGACAGCACGTAGGCGCCGATCAGGATGCGGCGCTTGACCTCTTCGCCAAAGCCGGCCGCTCGCGTGTTTTCGTAAACCTCGGTCAAGTTGGCGCCATCTTCGCGCAGGCCAAAGCGCATACCGTCGTAGCGGGCGAGGTTGGACGAAGCCTCCGCCGGGGCGACGATATAGTAGGTCGGCAGGGCGTATTTCGTGTGGGGCAGGCTGACGCGCTTGATCTCGCAGCCAGCGCCCTTGAGCCAATCGACGCCTCGATCCCATAGAGCGGCGATTTCCGCCGGCATGGCGTCGAGGCGGTATTCGTCGGGTACGCCCACGCGCAGGCCCTTGACCGAGCGGCCGACGAAGCTAGCGAAATCAGGGGTCTCTACGTCCAGCGAGGTGGAGTCCTTGGGGTCGTGGCCGGCCATGGAGCGCAGCAGGATGGCGGCGTCCTCCACGGTCTTGGCGATGGGGCCGGCTTGATCGAGCGAGCTGGCGAAGGCGACGACGCCGAACCGGGAGCAGCGGCCGTAGGTGGGCTTGACGCCGACTGTGCCGGTGAAGGCCGCCGGCTGGCGGATCGAGCCGCCCGTATCCGTCGCTGTGGCGGCTAAACATAGATCCGCCGCGACCGCCGCTGCGGAGCCGCCGGACGACCCGCCCGGCGTGAGAGGACGATTTGAACCTTCAGCGCGCCAAGGATTGGTCACCGGACCGAAAGCCGAGGTCTCGTTGGACGAGCCCATGGCGAACTCGTCCATATTCAGCTTGCCGAGCATCACCGCCCCGTCCCGCCAAAGATTGGCGGTGACCGTGGATTCGTATGGGGGAACGAACTCGCCCAAAATCTTCGAGGCGGCGGTGGACCGCACGCCTTCGGTACAGAACAGGTCCTTGATCCCAAGCGCGATGCCGTCGAGCGGGCCGGCGTCGCCCGCAGCACGGCGGGCGTCGGACGCGCGCGCCATCGCCAGCGCCTGGTCCGGCGTTTCCAGCACATAGGCGTTCAGATGCGGGTTGGCCTTGGCGATGGCCTCCAGGTGGGCGGCCGCTAGCTCCTCGGCGGAGAAGCGCTTGGCGGCAAGGCCGTCCAGGGCGCCTTTAAGGGTCAGGCCGGTGAGAGACGAAGCTGTCATCTATTCCACCACCTTGGGCACGACGAAGAAGTTGTCGACCCGGCGCGGCGCATTCGCCAACACCTTGTCCGGCTGACCGCCGTCCGCGACCACATCCTCGCGCATAGGCAGCCGAGCGGCGACGCACGAGGTCATGGGCTCGACGCCGTCGGTATCGACCTCGTTCAACTGCTCGATCCAGGCCATGATCGTGCTCAGCTCTTGGGCCATGGGCTCCAGCCGCACCTCTGGCACGGCAAGGCGCGCGAGCTTGGCGACTCGTTTTACGGTGGCGGCGTCGATAGACATGGCGGGGGTGTACGACCTTAGACCTGCGACGCGTGGGTTTGCCGCCATGGGCGCGACTTTGCAAGGGTTACGAGGAGGCCGTTCGACCGCAGGGCGACGATCCAAGCCAAACGCCAGATTTCGGTTGTGTCGCCAGCCGCGCCATCGCAAGACCTTACACAGATGTCGAACTTTACAGGGGGCTGCATATGCGCCTTGTCTTCAGCCTGATCGCCCTCCTTGCAGCCATGGACGATCCAAACCAGATGATGCTTCCACATCGCACTGTGACGGTGATCGAGCATCCAAAATGGGTGACACCGCATAGCGGCAATGACCTCGCAGATCTCTATCCTGAGCGCGCCCAGCGTATGTCCCAAAGCGGCGCTGCAGCTGTAAAATGCCGTGTCACGATAGAAGGCGACCTTGCCGACTGCGTGATCGTATCTGAGTCGCCGCCCGGTTTTGGCTTCGGCCTGGCGACTTTGCGCGCTGCGTCCCGGTGGCGCATGGAGCCCGCAACGCGCAACGGCGTTCCGGTCGAGGCCGTGGTCACCGTGCCTATAAGATGGAAGCTCGCGCTAAGTCCGGCGAAATCCTAACCAAACACGCCTACAAAAAGACGGGTTGCGCGCCAACGGGATCACGGCCGTCGCAACACCCGCTTGACAGCGCGTTTCCAGCGCGGCTGAGGGTGGCGGAAAGGGGCCATCTCGCTCAGCCAGGCTTCGGCCGACTGCACCTGAGCCTCTTCGAACAGGCGGCCCAGACCATAGGTCTCCAGGCTCAACTGCGCCCACTCAGCTACGATCTCGTCGTAGGCGTCGGACAGGATGCGGCTGGCGGGCTCCAGCCCTGTGCAAACCACGAGACCCGTGGGACTTGAGTCCAGGCACGTTAGCCGAAGGTCGGGGCGCCATTTACGCAGCACCGGCACCATCTTCCACACGTCGCCCGTCCAGTAGGCGCGGTACTTATGGGCGCCTGAGGTACGCTCGGCGCCGCCCGTCATCGCCACGTCGCGGGGCAGACAATCGTGCATGACGATCGTCGCCTCCGAATGGCAGTGCCGCTCGGTATTGATGAAGTCACGCAGCAGGAAGGCGAAGTCGTGCATCCCGTCCAGGAAAGCCAGGTCGACCCGGGCGCCAAGGACGTCTGTCAGATCGTGACGGGCGAAGAAATCGTCGCTGGTTTGCTCGAACAGACGACAGAACGGCTTGTCCGCCTCCACATCGACAGTGAGCTGGAACTGCGGATCGACCGCCACGGACGCGCAGCGCGCGAGCCTCAGGGTCTCGCCGTGCAGCGTGCCGACCTCGAAGTAGGTGGTCGGCGCCAAACGGCCGTGCAGGGCCGACAAGGTGTGGAAATAATGCGGGCCATCCAGCCAGATTTCCCGCCCATTCTGGTCCAGCATCGCTGTCATGGATCGCCTGTAACGGCGGCGGCGTCTGGTAGCAAGCGGGAGACGGTCGTTGATTTTCATCTCCCCTATCGCGCAGCGATGGGGAGGATAGGGACGTTCACTCAGGAATGCGTGCGCCATCCCAGGCGAACACAGCGCCACTGTCTTCTACCCTCAAACCATCCAGCACCGCCAACAGGCGCTTAGCCGACTCGTCCGGCGTAAATAGACGCCCCTCCGGCACGCTGCGCTGGAACGGCTTGCTGAGATCGGTGTCGACGGTGCCGGGGTGCAGGCCCACGAGGATAGCCTCTGGCCGGGTGCGCTTCAGCTCGATCGCCATCGTGCGGATCAACATGTTCAGGGCGGCTTTGGAGGCTCGGTAGCTGTGCCAGCCGCCCAAGCGGTTATCGCCTATGCTGCCGACCCGCGCCGACAGTGCGGCGAACACACTCCGCTCGCCCCGCGGCAGCAGCGGTAGGAAATGCTTGGCGATCAGGGCCGGACCGACCGCATTGATGGCGTACAGGCGCAGGAGCTGAGTCGCGTCCAAGCCTGAATTGCTCCGCTCGGGCGCCACGCCCTCGGCATGGAGCAGGCCCGTGGCGACGATCACGCGGCGGATCGGCGCGCCGTCCTTCAGCTCGGCCGCCGCTGCGGCCAAGCTCGCCTCATCCTCCAGATCGAACCGCGCCTGACGACCGGGCCAGTCAGGCAAAGGTTTACGCGTCAGGGCGGCGACCTCATAGCCTCGATCGGCTAAGCGAGCCGCGAGCGCGCCGCCGACGCCGCCGCTCGCCCCGAACACCAGCGCTCGCCCCAGTATCTGGTTCACGCGCGTCAGGGCTTGGCCGCGACGGGCGCGGGTTGGCCCGTCACCTTGGGAATCGCCTCGTCGAAACAGGCCCAAGGCGGCGCGGCGCCAGCCCAGATCGTGGCTTGCGGAGGAAAGCGTTCGGGCCGATCCAGGGCGCCGACGCGAACCACAGTCTGATGCAGCCGTGTGGAGGCCTGACTGAACAAGGGCGTGCCGCACCTGGGGCAGAACCGCCGCGTCATGGTCGCGCCGCTATCGGCGGCGCCCTCAATGGCGGCGGTCTCGCCGTCGACCTCCAAGGCCTCCGACGGGAAGACCGCGTTCACGGTCGCCGAGCCCGCGCCAAAATATTGGCACTGGCGGCACCAGCAGGTACGGACCGCGACCGGCTCGGTGGCGACGCGAAAGGTGACTGCGCCGCAAAGACAGCGCCCTGTATGCATGGTCATGCCCTCTCCCAAGATCGTTGCGGGCCTCCATGTCGCCAATCGGGGCGACAGGCAAGCGTCGGCGGTCTATCTGGCGAGATCATGCCCGTTCTCGACCTCCTCGCCCTCCCCGCCGCCGTTCCGCCGCACACCCCGCTGGTCGGACTCGATATCGGCGAAAAGACCGTCGGCGTCGCCGTCAGCGACGTGATGCGCGCGTTCGCGAGTCCGCTCGGCCTGATCCAGCGCACCAAGTTCACCAAGGACGCTCAGGCCCTGTTCGACCTGATAGGTCCCCGCGGCGCGACCGGCCTGGTGCTTGGCCTGCCTCTGAACATGGACGGAACGGAGGGCGTGCGCTGCCAATCCAACCGCGCCTTCGCGAGCAACCTCCTGCGCCTGCGCCCCGAGCTAGCCATCGCGTTTTGGGACGAGCGCCTATCCACCATGGCCGTCAACCGCACCCTGATCCAAGAGGCCGACCTTAGTCGAGCCAAACGGGCTTCCGTCGTCGACCGCGCCGCCGCCGCCTACATCCTGCAAGGGGCGCTGGATCGGCTAGACGCCCACCGTGACGCTCAATCTTGAGCATGGCGCCTATCGCGCCTATAGGCTCGCGCGGCATGATCGATCCGCCCGATATTGAAGGCCTGGTAGCTAAGCGCATGTTCGCGCTGTCGGGGCGCCATTTCGTCAGTGTCGCGAGTCTGAGCCGCCCCGAGGCCGATAGGCTCTTGGATCTCGCCGACGCCTTCGTGAGCCTAAGCAGAGCGCGGGAAAAGAAGCTAAGCCTGCTACGCGGGCGCACGCTGGTGAACCTGTTCTTCGAAAGCTCCACCCGCACCCAAAGCTCGTTCGAGATCGCCGCCAAGCGACTGGGCGCCGATACGGTGAACATGAGTCCCCGCACCTCGTCCGTCACCAAGGGGGAGACGCTGATCGATACAGCGGTGACGCTGAACGCCATGAAGCCGGATCTTTTGGTGGTGCGCCACTCGGCCTCCGGCGCCGCGGCGCTTCTGTCGCAAAAGGTCGGCTGCAGCGTGATCAACGCCGGCGACGGCTGGCATGAGCATCCCACCCAGGCGCTCTTGGACGCCCTGACGCTGCGTCGCGCCTTCGGGTCGGTGGAGGGGCTGGTCGTAGCGATCTGCGGCGACGTGCTCCATAGCCGCGTGGCGCGCTCCAACGTCGGCCTGCTGCAGCTTTTGGGCGCGCGGGTGCGCCTGGTCGGGCCGCCGACCCTGATGCCCGCGGGCGCCGACCAATGGGGCGCCGAGGTGTTCCACGATATGCGCGCCGGGATCACGGGCGTGGACGTCGTGATGATGCTGCGGCTGCAGTTGGAGCGGATGGACGGCGCGTTTGTGCCCTCGACCCGAGAGTATTTTCGCTTCTTCGGGCTGGACGCGGAAAAGCTGAGCCTGGCCAAGCCCCATGTGCGGGTGATGCACCCAGGGCCGATGAACCGCGGCGTAGAGATCGACTCCGGCGTGGCGGACAACCTGGACGTCTCCTTGATCCAACAGCAGGTCGAGATGGGGGTGGCGGCGCGCATGGCGGTTCTGGCGAGCCTGGCGGCGCAGCTAGACGACCCCTCGCTCAGCAATGGGGTCGCGTGACTATGTCTAACCCGCGTCCCACCGCCTACCTGAACGCGCGGCTGGTCGATCCCGACAGCGACTATGACGGCCCGGGCGCTCTGATCGTGACCGAGGGGGCGATCGCCGATGTTGCGCACCGCCCCCACCTCGACGGCCTCTCTGTCGATATAGAGGTCGTAGACTGCGCCGGCGCCCTCCTGATCCCCGGCCTGATCGACATCCGGGTCAAGACCGGCGAGCCGGGTGCGGAACCGAAGGAGACCCTGAAATCGGCCAGCCGGGCGGCGGCGGCCGGCGGCGTCGCCTCCATCGTCATTCAGCCGGACACCGATCCGGCCGTGGACGAGCCGGCGGTGCTCGACTTCATCCTGCGCCGGGCGCGCGATATCGAGCTGGTGCACGTCCATGCCGCCGGCGCCGCGACGCGGGGGCTGAAGGGCGTCAACATGGCGGAGCTGGGCCTGATGGCCGAGGCGGGCGCGCTCTATTTCACCGACGTCGACCACGCCATCGCCGACTCCAAGGTGTTTCGCCGCGTGCTGAGCTATGCCCGCGCCTTCAAGCGACCCATCGCCCACCGCCCCGCCGACCCCTATCTGACTGCTGGCGCGGTCGCGACCGAGGGAGAACTCGCGGGGCGGCTCGGCCTGCCTTCGGCGCCCGCGGTGGCCGAACGAATCATGCTGGAGCGCGATCTAGCCCTGGCGCAGCTTACCGGCGCCCGCCTGATCGTCGATCAGATCACCACGGCCGGCGCGCTGGAAAGCCTCGCCCGCGCCAGATCGCAGGGCGTCGATGTGGTCGCGACCGCTTCGATCAACCACCTGAGCTTCAACGAGGTGGATATCGGCGACTACCGCACCTTCTGCCGCCTCGATCCCCCGCTCCGCGCCGAGGCCGACCGCCAAGCGCTGATCGAGGCGGTGGCGTCGGGCCTGGTCAAGGTTATAACCTCGGCCCATACGCCGGCCCCCGCCGAAGACAAGCGCCTGCCGTTTGCGGAAGCCGCCGCCGGCGCCGTGGGGCTCGAAACCTTGCTGCCGGCGCTCCTCACCCTTCACCACGAGGGCCGCTGCGCGCTGATCGACCTGATCAGAGCCGTGACCCTGGCGCCGGCGGAGCTCTTAGGGTTGCCGGCTGGGCGGTTGCGGCGAGGCGCGCCGGCCGACTTGGCGCTCTGCGATCTCGACGCCCCGGTGGTGATCGACGCGGACAAGCTCTTGTCCAAGTCCAAGAACTCCCCCTTCGATGGGCGCCGGCTCCAGGGTCGCGTGCTGGCGACGGTCGTGGACGGGCGGACGGTATATCGGGTGGGCGGCGGCGAGTGATAATGGTTTTGACGAGGTCGAAGTCTCGCGCCCCCTTCACCCTCGATGGGGGACGGGGCAGGGGATGGGGGCGTAATCGCAGACGATGAAAGAAGGAGCACGACGGGTGTCACCCGTTCTTTATCCTCACCGGCGGTGCGAGCACCCCCATCCCCTGCCCCTTCCCCCATCGAGGGGGAAGGGGTCTTTGGACTCGACCCCATGCTCCTGAGCGTGAGCCCCCTAACCCTCCTCGCCGCTGTTGTGCTGGGCTATCTGCTCGGCTCCATCCCATTTGGCGTGTTGATCACCCGGGCCGCCGGCGCGGGCGACGTGCGCAAGGTCGGCTCGGGCAATATCGGCGCGACCAATGTGCTGCGCACCGGGCGCAAGGATCTGGCGCTCCTGACACTGCTGGGCGATGGCGGCAAGGGGCTGGTCGCTGTCCTGATCGTGCGGAGCCTATGGGGCCACGACGCCGATGTGCTGGCGGGCGCCGCAGCCTTCGTCGGTCACCTGTTTCCCGTTTGGCTGGGGTTCAAGGGGGGCAAGGGTGTGGCGACCTTCTTCGGCGTGCTGCTGGCGGCGGCTTGGCCGGTGGGCGTTTTGGCGGCGCTGACCTGGATTTTGGTCTTCGCGATCTCGCGCATTTCGTCGCTCGGCGCCTTGAGCGCCGCAGCGCTCGCCATCCTCTACGCGTTCGGCCTGCACGCGCGCCCAGCCATCCTGGTCCTGTCGGCCTTCATGGCGGTGCTGATCTATATCCGTCACCACGCCAATATCGGCCGGCTGATCAAGGGGCAGGAGCCCCGCTTCGGCCGTAAGCCCGCGTGAGCGGCGGCGTCTCAGCGGCGGAGCGCCGCGATCGTCTAAGGCTGGCGCGAACCGAAAACGTCGGACCCGTCACCTATGGCGCGCTCATGGCCCGCTTCGGCGTGGCCGCCAAAGCGCTGGACGCCCTGCCCCATCTGGCCGCCCGCGGCGGCCGGATGTCAGTGCTGAAGCCGACCTCAATCGCCGAAGCGGAACGCGAGATCGAAGCGGGCGAGCGCCTGGGCGCCGTGCTGATCACCGTAGGCGAGCCCGCCTTTCCGCGACAGCTGGCGGCGCTCGATCCCCCGCCGCCTGTGCTCTGGCTCCGAGGCCGCCCGACCCTGACGTTGAAGCCGTCGGTCGCCATAGTAGGCGCGCGGATCGCGTCCGCCGCCGGCCAGCGCTTCGCCCGCGCCTTAGCGGCTGACCTGGGCCAAGCCGGCTATGTGGTGGTCTCGGGCCTGGCGCGGGGCGTGGACGGCGCCGCCCATGAAGGCGGCTTGCGCGGCGGAACCGTGGCCGTCCTGGCGGGGGGCGTGGACGACATCTATCCGCCTGAGCACAAGGACCTTTACGGCCGCATCGTCGCCGAGGGCTGCGTCGTCTCAGAAAACGCTGTGGGCCGCCGCGCTACGGCCAAGGATTTTCCCCGCCGCAACCGAATCATCTCGGGCCTATCGCTGGGCGTTGTGGTGGTCGAGGCCGAACAGCGCTCCGGCTCGCTGATCACCGCTCGCCTGGCGGCGGAACAGGGCCGCGACGTATTCGCCGTACCGGGCTCGCCGCTCGACCCGCGCGCCAAGGGACCCAACGATCTGATCCGCCAGGGCGCGATCCTGTGCGAGGGGATCGAGGACATCCTGCGCGCCCTGCCAAGCTCCACGGGCTTCGTGGCCGAACCCCAGCTCGACCTGTTTGGCGAGCCAGAGCGGGATCAAACCGCGCTGGACACCGCCGCCGACCGGCTGCGCGAGCGCGTCTACGCCTGTCTCTCGCCGACGCCGGTTCCGCGCGATGAGATTGTTCGGGCGCTCGGCGAGCCCGCGCCCGGCGTGCTGGCGGCCCTGGTAGAGCTCGCCTTGGCGGGCCGTTGCGAGCTCCTGGCGGGTGGGCTCGTCGCCCGCGGAGATTGATGCGTCGTTGCAACCTTGGTTGACAGAGGCGCCCCCTCGCCCCCACTTTCCGCGCCCAACTGGTCAAGACGTTAGAAAAGCCTCGCCCCGCATGAACGTCGTCGTCGTCGAAAGCCCGGCCAAGGCCAAGACCATCAACAAGTACCTTGGGTCCGGCTACACGGTTCTGGCCTCGTACGGCCACGTCCGCGACCTGCCGTCCAAGGACGGTTCGGTGCGGCCGGACGAAGACTTCGCCATGAGCTGGGACGTCGATCCCAAGTCGGCGAAGCGGCTGAACGACATCGCCGACGCCATGAAGGGCGCAGACACCCTGATTCTGGCCACCGACCCGGACCGCGAAGGCGAAGCCATCTCTTGGCATGTGCTGGAGGTGCTGAACCGCAAGAAGGCGGTCAAATCCGCCACCGTCCAGCGCGTCGTGTTCAACGCCATCACCAAGTCCGCCGTGACCGAGGCGATGAAGCACCCCCGCGACATCGATATGGAGCTGGTGGACGCATATCTTGCGCGCCGCGCCCTGGACTATCTGGTCGGCTTCACCCTTTCGCCCGTGTTGTGGCGCAAGCTGCCAGGCGCGCGCTCGGCCGGCCGGGTGCAGTCGGTGGCGCTGCGCCTGATCGTCGATCGCGAGATGGAGATCGAGGCGTTCAAGACCCAGGAATATTGGACCGTGGAGGCGGATGTCTCCGCCGGCTCCGCGCCCTTCCTGGCCCGCCTCGTCAAGCACGACGGCCAGGCGCTCAAAAAATTCGACCTGCCCAATGCCGAGAAGGCTCAAGCTGCACAGGCCGCGGTCAAGGCGGCGACCTTCACCGTCGCCGCGGTGGAAAAGAAACCCGGCCGTCGCTTCCCTGCGCCACCCTTCACCACCTCGACCCTGCAGCAGGAGGCCGCGCGCAAGCTCGGTTTCTCCGCCCAGCGCACCATGCAGGCGGCTCAGAAGCTGTATGAGGGTGTCGACGAGAACGGCGGCCTGATCACCTATATGCGGACCGACGGGGTCCAGGCCGCGCCAGAGGCGATTGCAGAGGCCCGCAAGGCGATCGCCGACCGCTTCGGCGCGCCGTACGTTCCCGAGGCGCCGCGCATCTACAAGACCAAGGCCAAGAACGCCCAGGAAGCCCACGAGGCGATCCGCCCCACCTCCCTGTCGCGCCACCCCGACCACCTGCATCTCGCCGGCGACCTGGGTCGGCTCTATGAGCTGATCTGGAAGCGGATGATGGCCAGCCAGATGGAGGCGGCCAGGGTCGAGCGCACCACGATCGATCTGGAGAGCGACGACGGCCGCACGGGCCTGCGCGCTGCGGGCCAGGTGGTGCAGTTCGACGGCTATCTTGCGGTCTACGAAGAGGGCCGCGACGACGAGCAGGACGAGGACGCGCGCCGACTGCCGGCCGTCGCGCAAGGCGCCGCCGCCAAGGTGCACGACGCCCGCGCCGACCAGCATTTCACCGAACCGCCGCCGCGCTATTCCGAAGCCTCGCTGGTCAAGAAGCTGGAGGAGCTGGGCATCGGTCGCCCCTCGACCTACGCCTCGATCCTGACCGTGCTGCGGGACCGCGAATACGTTCGCATGGACAAGTCCCGCTTCGTACCGGAGGACAAGGGCCGCCTCTTGAGCGCGTTCCTGGGCGAATACTTCCTGAAATACGTCGAGTACGACTTCACCGCCGACCTGGAGGAAAAGCTCGACAAGGTCTCGGCCGGCGAACTCGACTGGAAGGTCTTGCTGCGGGACTTTTGGAAGGACTTCCAGGCGGCGATCGCCAGCGTGGGGGATTTGCGCGTCGGTCAGGTGCTGGACGCGCTGAACGAGACGCTGGGGCCGGCCATCTTTCCGACGCGGGACGACGGCGTCGATCCCCGCGCCTGCCCGGTCTGCGCCTCGGGCCGCTTGAGCCTGAAGGCCAGCAAGTTCGGCGCCTTCGTCGGCTGCTCCAACTACCCCGAATGCCGCTACACCCGACCCCTTGGCGCGCCGGAAGGCGGCGAGGCGGAGGCCGATGGCGGCGACCGGGAGCTGGGCCTTGATCCAGACACCGGGCGCAAGGTGTTCCTGCGCCACGGCCGCTTTGGCCCCTATGTCGAGCTTGAGCTGGAGGCGGACGCCGACAAGAAGGCCAAGCCCAAACGTGCCAGCATTCCTAAGGGCTGGTCGCCGGCGACGCTCGATCTGGAGCAGGCGGTTCGCCTCCTGAGCCTGCCGCGCGAGGTGGGGCTTCACCCTGAGGACGGCCAACCGATCGTCGCCAACCTCGGCCGCTACGGCCCCTATGTCGCCCACAACGGCGTCTACGCCAATCTGGAGTCGGCGGAAGAAGTCTTCGAAGTCGGCGCCAACCGCGCCGTCGCCCTCATCGCCGAAAAGCGCGCTGGCGGCGGACGTGGCGCGGGCGGCCGATCGGCTCCCGCCGCGCTGAAGGATCTCGGCCCCCACCCCGTCAGCGGCGATCCGATCCGCGTGCTCTCGGGCCGCTATGGCCCCTACGTCAACGCGGGCAAGGTCAACGCCAACGTCCCCAAGACCATCGAGCCCGCCGCCTTGACGCTGGAGGAGGCGGTGAAGCTTTTGGACGAGCGCGCCGCGAAAGCCGGCGGCGGGAAGCCGGCGAAGGCAGCCGCCAAGACGGTTAAGGCTCCGGCGAAGGCGAAGGCGAAGGCCGCCACGCCTAAGGCCAAGAAGGCGGCGGCCAAGGGTTAGGCCTCTTGCGTGTTCCGCTCGGCTTCGCCGAGCGGCCCCCTCCCCCCTCCGGGGTACTCCCCCATCGCGATGGGGGAGATAAAAACAGCTTGTGTTTTCCTCCCTGCGCAGCGTGGGGAGGCGAAGCCGACGGAAGGGGCCGCGCGATAGCGCGGAAGACGCAACCGTTACGCTCGCTGCGTAAGGGGCTACGCCGCGAAACTCGCTGCCGACGCCCGCGCCCAGTTGCGGCTATAGAACCCGGACGCCTCCGGATCGTCCAGCAACTGGCGGGGCTTCAGGAAGGTGTGCAGCTCGCTGAACTGGGCGATTTCGGTAGCGCTTACCCTGCGGACGAGATGGTGAGGTCCAAGTTGGTCGGGATGGGTGAGGCCAGCGGCCGCCAGCATATCGGCGAGGGCCTTCAGGGTCAGGCGGTGGAAGTTGTAGACCCGCTCAGCCTTGTCCGGCACGACCAGGGCCGATTGCAGCCTCAAGTCCTGAGTCGCGACGCCCGTCGGGCAGCGGTTCGTGTTGCAGCTCAACGACTGGATACAACCGATCGCGAACATGAACCCCCGCGCGGCGTTCGCCCAGTCGGCGCCGATAGCGAGAACGCTGGCGATATCGAACGCGCTGACGATCTTGCCCGCGGCGCCGATTTTGATGTGCTCGCGAAGGCCCGCGCCCACCAGGGTGTTGTGGACGAACAGCAACCCCTCGCGCATGGGCATACCGATGTGGTCGCTGAACTCCGTCGGCGCCGCGCCGGTGCCGCCTTCCGCTCCATCCACCACGACGAAGTCCGGCGTCACGCCCGTCTCCAACATCGCCTTGACCATGGCCATGAACTCCCACGGATGGCCGAGACACAGTTTGAAGCCCACCGGCTTTCCGCCCGATAGCTCCCGCAAGGTCGCGATAAACCCCATCAGCTCGATCGGCGTGGAAAAGGCGCTGTGACGCGCGGGCGAGATGCAGTCCTGACCCATGGGCACGCCGCGCGTTTCGGAAATCTCCTTCGTCACCTTGGCGGCGGGCAGGACGCCGCCGTGGCCCGGCTTGGCGCCCTGGCTGAGCTTGATCTCGATCATCTTGACTTGGTCGGCCGCCGCCTGGGCCGCGAACCGCTCGGGGTCGAAGCGACCGTCGGGGGTGCGACAGCCGAAATAGCCGCTCGCCACTTCCCAGACGATGTCGCCGCCCATCTCGCGGTGATAGGGCGAGATGCTGCCCTCGCCGGTATCGTGGCTGAACCCACCGCGCTTGGCGCCGGCGTTCAGCGCCCGGATCGCATTGGCGCTGAGCGACCCGAAACTCATGGCCGAGATGTTGTAGACCGATCCGCAGTAAGGCTTGGCGCAGGCCGGCCCGCCGATCTGGATGCGGAAGGTCTCAGGGTCCGCCGCCTGGACCGGTACAGAAGAATGGCCGATGAACTCATAGCCGTCGCGATAGACGTCCAGCAGCGTGCCGAACGGCCGCTCGCCCGCCAGACCCTTGGCGCGCCGATAGACCAGAGAGCGCTGGCTGCGGGAAAAGGGGGCGGCGTCCTCATCGGCCTCGATCAGATACTGGCGGATTTCCGGGCCGATGAGTTCGATCATCCAGCGGGCATGGCCGATCACCGGATAGGCGCGCTGGACCGAATGGCGCGTCTGGACGAGGTCGCGCACGCCCAACAGCGACAGGAGCGTGAAGATCGCGAACAGAGCCCATCCACCGGGCCAAATCAGGGCCAGCGCCAGGGACGGAAGGATCAGCAGCAGGCAGAGGACGAAGGCGGTGGAACGCCCCGGTCGTAGAAGCTTTTGGATATTCACAGGCGACCTTTTCATCTGACGCGGCGACGACATGCGCGCGGCGTTCAATAACGTGGTTTAGCGAAAATTTACGATGCAGAGGAACCGCGCCTTAAGGCCAAGGTGAGATGTTGCGGGTCAGAAACCGTTTTGGGCGCGCGACCCTTCGTGACACAGCAGCAAGCCGATACCTACAGCTTGGCCGCCTCGGCCACGACCGCTCCGGTCGTGATCGTCGGCGGCGGCATGGCTGGATCCCTGCTGGCGCTCGTACTCGGGCGGGCGGGCGTCGGCGTGAAGCTGATCGACCTGAAGCGCGACCCGACGCCCGCCTTCCGCAACGAAAAGCTCGGTATCGACCAGATCGAGCGCCTACGCCGTCTCGGCGTCCTCGCGTGTTTCCAGGAAGCCTGCTGGGGCGTGGCGCCCGCCGATGGCGAGACGCCGCCGCTGGGTAAAGCGCCCCTGAAGGACTGTGGCGCGCGCTATGACCGCTGGATCGAACGGCTGCGCGCCGCCTGGCCGGCGGAGGTCGAGTTCATCGAGGGGAAGGTCGTCGATGTCTCAACGTCAAACGATATGCAAGCCGCGGTTCTATCCACCGGCGAGCGGATCGAAGGGCGCCTGCTCGTTATCGCGACCGGCCGGGGCGAGCGGCTGCGCCAGGGTTTGAACATGTCCCGCCAGGTGCTCAGCGAGCGCCACTCCATCTGTATCGGCTTCAGTCTCGCCCTTCCGACCGGCGAGGACGCACGCACCGCCAACGTTGTCACCGCCAAGTTCGGCAGCCGCCACGCCTATGTCACCTACTTCCCCATGCTGGAGGAAATCAGGGTCAACATGTTCAGCTATCGGGAGCTGGACGATCCGTGGGTCGCAGGCGTGCGCAAAGCGCCGCTCGACTGCCTGGCGCAGGCTTTCCCCGAAGCCGCCGCCGCGCTGGCCGGCCTCGCCGTTATCCGACCGCCCGAAATCCGAAGCACGGACCTCTACGCTAGCGAGGGCCACATCCAGCCCGGCGTTGTGCTCTTGGGCGACGCCTTCCATGCCCCCTGCCCCGCGTCGGGGACAGGGATGACCCGCATCCTGAACGATGTCGAACGGCTGGCGGGAAGACACCTGCCTCAATGGCTATCGACGCCCGGCATGGAGGCCGACAAGATCGCCGCCTTCTACGCCGATCCGATCAAACTGGCCGTAGACAAGGCCTCGCTGAACGCCTCGATCATGGGCCGACGCTCGGCGATCGATCGGAGCCTCTATTGGCGTGCGCGGCGCACCGCCGGCAAATTAAAACGCCTCATCGCCGACGCCCGCGCCGAAGGGCGCTTTAGGATGAAGAACGGGACGATTGCGGCGGGTTTGGGGTGAGACGCACGCCTTCGGCTTACCCCTAGAGCCAAGGCGCCAACCGATCCCGCGCCAGCATCTCGTCATAGGTCGGGCGCGGGCGAGTGACCGCGAACCGGTCGCCTTTGACCAGCACTTCGGGCACGAGCGGGCGAGCGTTGTATTCGCTGGCCATGGTTGCGCCGTATGCGCCTGCGCTCATGAAGGCCACAAGGTCGCCGGCTTGCAGGGCTGGAAGCTGGCGAGCGCGGGCGAAGGTGTCGCCGGTTTCGCAGATGGGGCCGACCACATCGTAATCGAGCAAGGGCGCGTCCGGATCGGGCGTCCGAACGGGGCGGATGGCGTGATAGGCGTCGTACATGGCCGGCCGGATCAGGTCGTTCATCGCTGCGTCCAGGACCAGGAAGCGCAGTCCCTCGGGGCGCTCATGAACATGGATGATGCGGCTGAGCAAAACGCCGGCATTGGCGACGATCAGGCGGCCGGGCTCGAACGCCAGCTCGATCTCCAGCCCATCGACCACCTGGTTCACCATGGCGGCGAACTCAAGCGGGCTCGGCGGTTCGGGGGCGTTGAAATAGGGCACGCCGAGGCCGCCGCCCAGATCCAGCCGCGTCACGCCAAGCCCATGGCTGCGCAGCCGCTCGACCAGGGCGCGCATCTTCTGAAAGGCGGTGCGCATGGGCGCCAAATCGCCGATCTGACTGCCGATATGGCAGGCGACGCCGACCGGGTTGAGCGCTGGATGGGCCGCCGCGGCGGCGTATAGCCGCTCGGTCTCATCCAAGCTGACGCCGAACTTGTTGTCCCGGCCGCCAGTGGAAATCTTGGCGTGACCACCGGCGCCGACATCGGGATTGACCCGGATGGCGATATCGGCCCGCACGCCGCGGGCAGCGGCGATCTTTGCGAGCGCCGCCAGTTCGGGTTCGGACTCGACATTGATCTCAGCGACCCCAACCTCAAGCGCGAAGGCCAGCTCAGCCTCGGTCTTACCGACACCTGAGAAGACGATACGCGACGCCGGCACACCTGCCGCGAGCGCGCGGCGAATCTCGCCTTCCGACACCGTGTCCGCGCCTGCCCCAAGCTTGGCGAGGGTGCTGAGCACCGACAGACTGCCGTTGGCCTTCACTGCATAGGCGATCAGGGGCCTACGCGGCGCAAAGGCGTCGCGAAACACCGTGTAATGCCGCGCAAGCGTGGCGCTGGAATAGATATAGACCGGCGTGCCGACGGCCTCTGCGATCTCTCGCAGGGGAACGTCTTCGCAATAGAGTTCGGCAGCGTCGCCAGTCCGGCCTGTGGACCGGTCGTGGAAGAAGTTCATCAGTTCGGAGGCGTGAGGCTTGGCATCGGGCCGCCGGGATTGGGCTCGCCGGGGACGGGCGAGTCTCGCGGGCTGGTCATCTCGGTGTCGGGGTCTTTGACGTCGCGCGTGGTGCGGGGCGCGTCGTCGACCTCGTTGTCCATGCTGTTTTCCAAGCCCGTAGCATTGGCCGCCGGCTCCGCGTCCACCTGGCGCTCGGCCGAACCGGTCGTGTCGCGGGGTGCACTCTGCTGCGACGCGGCCTGGGCCTGCTGTTTATCGGCGGCGTACTCGGCTTTAGCCCGCGCGCCGAACAGGGGCGCAGGCTGCTCCAGCGGCCCGATCTTGCCGCATCCGGCGAGGCTCAAGGCCACAAGGCCAGCGCCTAGGACGGCGAGGGCGCGGGACAGTGGGATGGCTGATGTACGGCTCATGCGAGGCGTTCCTTCCAGATCTCGATCTGATTTCGGACCGCCGATGGCGCGGTCCCCCCATAACTCGTCCGACTGGCCGCCGAAGCGCTCGTCGAGAGCACCTCGTAAACGGCCGAGGTCGCACGCGGTTCGATGGACTGCAACGCCTCCAACGGAAGATCGGCCAAGTCGACGCCGCGCTGTTCGGCCAGCTTCACCGCCGCACCGGTGATGTGGTGAGCTTGGCGGAACGGGATGTCGAGGGTGCGCACCAGCCAATCGGCCAGATCGGTCGCCGTGGGGAAGCCGCGACCCGCGGCCTCAGCCATCCGGTCGAGCTGCGGCGTCAGGTTCTCGATCATGCCGGCCATGGCCGCGAGCGACAGGTCCAAGGCGTCGAACGCCTCGAACACCGGGACCTTGTCCTCCTGCATGTCCTTCGAATAGGCCAAGGGCAGACCCTTCATCACCACCGTCAAACTGGTCAGCGAGCCTAGGATGCGGCCGACCTTGGCGCGAGTGAGCTCGGCGGCGTCGGGGTTTCGCTTCTGGGGCATGATGGACGAGCCTGTGGTGAAGGCGTCGGTCAGCTTGATGAAGCCGAACTGAGGCGTGACCCACAGCACGATCTCCTCCGCCAGCCGTGACAGATGCACCGCCGCGATCGAGGCGGCGGATAAGGCTTCAAGCGCGAAGTCGCGGTCGGAGACGCTGTCGAGCGAATTGGCGGTCGGACGCGCGAAGCCCAGCGCCTTGGCCGTTGCATGGCGGTCGATGGGAAACGGCGAGCCGGCGAGGGCGGCGGCCCCCAGCGGGCTTTCGTTCATGCGCACCCGCGCGTCGACGAAGCGACCGGCGTCGCGGCCGAACATCTCGACATAGGCCATCAGATGGTGACCGAACGTCACGGGCTGGGCCGGTTGCAGGTGGGTAAAGCCCGGCATGATGACGTCGGCATGGGCTTCGGCCTTGGCCAGCAGCGCCCGTTGCAGGGCTTTGAGCTGGGCGATGGTTCGGTCGCAGGCGTCGCGCACCCACAGGCGGAAGTCCAGCGCCA
>Ga0116231_10000063_pt1 | contig 113727 bp, 107 predicted proteins | sample S1TSphgellanicum_2_FD_89695 | JGI IMG/M metagenome (GOLD analysis project Ga0116231, IMG submission 89695) | Host-associated microbial communities from peat moss isolated from Minnesota, USA - S1T2_Fd - Sphagnum magellanicum MG | ecosystem: Host-associated > Plants > Peat moss > Unclassified...
AAATGCTGTTGATGAACTTTTTTACTTGCTAGCCTGCTGATTCTACAGGCTGATTTTAACTCTGGGAGCTTATTGATTTTTCTCATTCTCAATAACCCTCCTCTATTGCGGTGACTAATTACTGATCTTCTAAAATATTTGGATCTTGTAGTAAGGCGAATGCTACTTTCAAAATATTCGTAGTTACTCTAGGAAAAGATGAAGATTCTTTCTTTTGAGGTAAGCTATTCTTAATCAAAATATAAACGGATGAGTTATTAATAAATATATTTCCTGTAGTATCAATAAACTCAATATTATTGTTGATTAATTCGGTTACAACTCTGTCAGAAATTTTATCTGTAATCAGCAGGGTTCTCTGACCATCTTTAAGATTTTTCTTGAGATGATTAAAGTACTCAATTACTGAATCTAGGTTTTCTAAATTTATAGAAGATTTAATTTCAACTATGTATTTTAATATAGTATGAGAAGGCGTATATATTGTTAACAAACCATCAGCTAAAGGACCTTCTAAAAAAGGTTCTACTGTTGTTGTTGTCTCTACGTGGGGTAATATCTCCAAAAATCGGAGGCATTTTAGTAACCAAGGATGTTTTGGTTGCATAAATGTAGGAAAAGTTGTATTATCTGATTCCAGCTTGATTAAACGCACTATCTAATATATCAAGTAAATTTAATTGTTTTGCCCATTCTTTAAGATAGCTGTATTCCAAACTAGATGTTTGTAATTTGAGTATACCCAGGACATCACGCCATTGCTTTTCTGATTGACTATCTTTTCCCCAATACAATTTCTGTAAAATAGTATCTTCAGGCGTTGCTACCCAAAATTTCGGTATCCCTTCTAGCTCAATCAATAAGCGTCGCTTCATTTGAGATAGAGCAAATGGTGAATTATCATTAATATAGATATCGGCGTTAGCTATAGTTTCAGTATGGGTAATATTCAGCATCCTTTCTTGTCCTAGTTTTATATTTTCCACCGCACCAGATAAACAATAATATTCCGCAGCTTCAAGAGTAATAACTAATAAATCAATTTGGTTGAGTTGAGCTGCGATAACTAAATCTGAATCACGGGTTGAGCGAGGTTCGCCATGAATTGAGCTAGCGACACCACCACTAACATAATAAGGGATATTTATAGACTCAAGAAGTTCGTGTAATTCCCCTGCTAGTGAGAGCGAATCTTGAATCCACATATTTTGATCATCACCTTTTGGTTGAAATGTAGGAGAAAACTTATCTCCTAATATGGCGCGGACAAACAAGCTACGAATGATTTCTGAGGAAGCGCCACGATGTCGAAACCTAATTCCTGTAAGACAGAGTTTTTTCACTCCCCGGTCGTGGGCGATAAATAACCTGATCCGGTCAGCTAATGATAGCCGCTGTAATTGGGCAAATTGGTATATATCAGCCTCAATATTTGTGTCAGCAGCTTGTGGACGGCGAAGTAACATAGTAACAACGCAAAAATAACATAAGAATAATGAGGGTGCGTTACGCCATAACACACCCAAGTTCTAGAATTTTAAGATTCTATAGCCAATTTTGGGCGATGCTGTATCCACGGATTGGCTGCTTCTAGTTGAGCCGCTAGACTAATCAAAGTAGACTCAGCTGCGGGTTTACCAATTAGTTGTATAGCGATTGGTAACCCATTACTGTCAAAACCGACAGGAATAGCGATCGCAGGTAATCCAGTTGCATTGGCGATGGGACAAGGAGCAATCCAGTGAATAATATTGTGGAATGTTTCTTCTGGACCCAAATTGTCCCATTCACCCACCAGAATCGGCGGATGTAAAAAAACTGGTAATAGTAATACATCCACAGTATCCCAAAAGGCGACTATTTGTCGGGACGCCATTTGCATTTGAGCTACCCCTTGTAAAAATTCAGGTACAGAACCAACTCCAGATAGTAAGAAACGATTCAAGGGTTGTAAAGCTTCTGCTGGTAGTCCTGCGACTGCTACTCCAGCTTTCCAAACAACTTGAAATGGTTCTACCAAAGCGCTAAAATCTGGACATTCTTCTGTGATTTGATGACCTAATTGCTCTAGCAACTTTACTGTTTGTAAAACCCCTGCTGTACAAATAGCATCAGCTTTTCCCAAAGGAGGAATATTAGTACTAAAAGCAATCCGCAAATTCTCGACTTTTGTTTGAGTCGCAGCCAGGAAGGAGGGTTCTGGGTCAGGTAACCAATAGGGATCGCCAGTCACATAACCAGATATCACATCCAACATCGCCGCCGCATCCGCTACAGTCCGCCCAATCGGTCCGTTTACTGCAATTCCCGCTAGGCGATCGCCCCCTGGTGCTCTGGTGACTCTTCCTCTTGATGGCTTGATCCCCACCAGTCCACAGCAAGCAGCAGGTCCCCTAATCGAACCACCGCCATCGGAACCTTGGGCGATCGCACATAGTCCAGCCGCTAGAGATGCTGCTGCGCCACCACTAGAACCACCAGGAGTATAGGCTAAATTCCAGGGGTTTCTCGCTGGCGGAAATCCCATTGGCTCAGTATAAGGAAATGACCCTAATTCAGAAGTTGCAGTTTTCCCCAAAATGATCAATCCAGCTTGTTTAATCTGGGTGACTACACCATCGTCATATTTAGCGATATTATTTAATAATGCAGGACTACCATAAGTACAAACTACGCCTTCAACAGGGTTCAAGTCCTTGATGGAAATGGGTACGCCGAAAAATTGTGGGAATTCTGTATTCGTCGTCAGTAGCTCTGTTTTGGTTTTAGCCTCAGCGATCGCTAAATCTGCTGTTACTGTAAAATAGCTGCCTAGTTGGGGATTTAGACGTTGAATCCGGTCTAAATACAATTCTACCAACTCTAAAGGCGATACTTCTCGACGACGGATTAATTTAGCTAATTCTACTGCTGGGGTAAAAGCTATATCAATTTCATTCATTTTTATTTTTATGTTTACTTACTTTCATGTTACAGAAAAAAGCTATAGGGTGTAAGGGAGAAAGAAAGAATATAGAGGAAACTCCCTACACCCCACACCCTACACCCTACACCCTAATTTATAACCATGACCAATTTTAATGCTGATATTGTTGCAGAAAGACAAGCACTCCTGAAAAAATATTCTCAAATATCCTCTTGGGAACAAACAATTGTCCAGTTATGCTCGTTAATTTATGAGCCAGTGAAAAGAACTACATTTATGACTTGCTTGAATCCCATGACTGCTGGTATAGAAAACTATCAGCCCGCAAGTATAAATACAATACTCAATAAGTTAATTAAAGCCAATTTGTTAATTGAAAAAAGTGGACATATTCAATGTCACCCACTATTAGTAGAGATCGCTACACGCGAAACTATTGAAGCGGGATGCTTGAATTTTATGATCAGTGTAGTAGAAAAAGAAATCCCAATATCGACTTATGGCTCCAATGGCAGACGGGTTTTCTCTAGTAAAAGCCGATTACTCAGGGAAGTTCGCTTTGGTATTTATCGTCAAGATATAGCTTTTATTAATAAACAAATTGAAGATTACAATCAATACAATTCTTCTTCCAAGGAAAAAATTTATTTAGATGAGGTATTACGGGTTGTATGTAATAATCCATTTGATCAAGATTGGTTTTGTAGCTTATCCCCAGAATTATTTGAAATTGCTATAATTGCTATCCTATCCAATGCGACATTGACACTATCTCCCGCAGATGAAGCATTCGATCTACTGTGCGATCGCTGCTCTGAAGCAGGAGCAAACTGCTCAGATTCTTTACGTTTGATGTTGACAGAACAACTCATCCTGCGGGGGAATTTACAATCCGCACAGCATCATCTTGACCGCATATCTGATGACTATCGCCAAGAAGCTCAATTTCTCCAAGCGTGGTTGGTATTTTTGCGTGGTGACCATGCAAAAACCCTCGAAATTTATGCTTCTGCGCTGAAAACCACCAAAAAAACTAAAGCCAAGCAGAAAGTTAATTTTCCTTCTCTGAGTGGATTAATTTTTGTCTTAGCTCTATTAAAAGATGGTTCGGGCGATCGCTTGCGAGAAGCAGAGAACTATACTAATTCTATTATTCGCCAATCAAACCATTTCTTGAGAAACCCTTGCACGTTATTACAATGTGCAATCAAGCAACAAATGGGTGATATAACTCAAAAAGATTCTATCCTCAATACCTTGATCAACCATCCCACTGGACCTCAAACTGTAGGTGGTTTGTTTTCTTATCTAGCTGTCTACTGGATAAATCCAGAAGTCGGAAAAAAACATTTACCCAATAACGTCGAATCATATTATGAAAACGCCCAGTTGGGTGGATACCATTGGCTTTCAATGTCAGCAGCGGAGCTATTAGCCAAACTCAAACCTCGGAGTAATTACCGTAAGCAAGCTGTAGAATTGCGTGAAGATAGTAGTATATCTCTTGTACTAGCTGACTTAATTAAGTCTAAGGAAGCTTGGGAATTATGTTTAAACGCACTAGTAAATCTAGATAAAGAACCACAGACAATTACCAAAATTGAATCAGAGTCGCGTTTAGCCTGGTTTATCACGTTTTATTCCCAAAGGTGTGTCGTCCAACCTCGCGAACAAAAGGTAACCGCTAAGGGTGTTTGGAGTAAGGGTCGTCCTATAGCACTCAAACGCTTAAAAAGTAATTTAGATGAATTCGATTATCTCACAGCTCAAGATTTAAAAGTATGTTCATGTATTGAAGCAACCTATGAATCTGGATATTATGGAAAAACTGATTATAATTTGAATGACAGAGCGATCGCGGCGCTGATTGGTCATCCCTATGTTTTTTGGGAGGATGTTCCCAATAATCATGTAGAAATAGTCAAGGGAGAACCAGAACTAATAGTCAAAAAAGAAGCGGAAGACCATTTAATTTTAGAATTTTCTCCCAAGATTCAAGATATAACTTCTGTGATTACAATCAAAGAAACTCCTTCACGGATTAAGGTAATTGAAATTAATCCTGAATATCGCCGGATTGGGGAAATTATTGGTAAGGAAAACCGATTAGTAGTGCCGATGATCGCTAAAGAAAGAGTTTTAGCAGCAATTAGCGCCGTATCGGGAATCGTCACTATCCATTCCGATATTGGCGGAGAAATGGAAACAGCCCAAGAAGTAGTTGCAGAAAGTAAACCTCATATCCATTTATTAATTGCCAATGGAGGGCTGAAAGTATCCGCCCTAGTCCGTCCCTTTGGTCAAGGGGGGTCTTATTTCCGTCCAGGTATAGGTGGGGAAACGATAATTGCAGAGATAGATGGTAAGCGTCTCCAAACCAGACGCGATTTAAATTTGGAAAAGACTTTAGTTAAGGGCGCGATCGCCGCTTGTCCTACTCTAGTGCGCCAAGAAGAACAAGAGGGAGAATGGTTAATCCCAGAAACAGAAGACTGTTTATCATTTCTATTAGAACTACAAGCACTAGAAGATAATGTCGTGGTGGAATGGCCAGAAGGGGAGAAAATCAAGGTATCTCATCGCGCTGGTCTGAATGATTTTAAATTGGCGATTCAACGTCAGAATGACTGGTTCGCAGCTAGTGGAGAGTTAAAATTAGACGATAGTTTAGTCCTAGATATGAAACGGCTGATGGAATTGCTAGAGCAAACCCCCAGTCGATTTATCCCCCTTGGTCAAGGTGAGTTTTTAGCCTTGACGCAAGAATTTCGCCAACGTCTAGATGAGTTACGCGCTTTTTCCGAAAAACATGGCAAAGGAGTAAGGTTTCACTCACTAGCGACGTTGGCTTTAGGCGATATGGTAGACCAAGTGGGTAAAGTTGAAGCAGATAAGCATTGGAAGGCGCATACCAAGAAGTTAAAGGAAATGCAGAACCTCCAGCCTGAATTACCCTCGACGCTGAAAACTGAATTACGAGATTATCAGTTAGAAGGTTTTCAGTGGTTATCCCGTTTGGCTTATTGGGGAGTTGGTGCTTGTTTAGCGGATGATATGGGTTTGGGTAAGACTATCCAAGCTTTAGCTTTAATCCTATCTCGTGCGTCTGGGGGACCAACTTTAATTGTTGCGCCTACTTCTGTTTGTATTAACTGGGTAAGTGAAGCCCAAAAATTCGCCCCCACGCTGAATGTAATCCAATTTGGTAGTGGCGATCGCCAAAAAATCCTGGATAAATTGCAGCCATTGGACATGTTAATTTGTAGTTACGGTTTGTTACAGCAGGAAGATGTGGCGCAGATGTTAGCCCAGGTAGAATGGCAAACTATTGTTCTGGATGAAGCGCAATCGATTAAGAACTTTAATACTAAACGCTCGCAAGCAGCAATGAGTCTTCAAGCTGGTTTCAAACTGATTACAACTGGAACTCCCATAGAAAACCATTTGGGTGAGCTGTGGAATTTATTCCGCTTTATCAATCCTGGACTACTTGGGTCTTTGGAAAACTTTAACCAGCGCTTCGCTTTCCCGATTGAAAGATTTCAGGAAAAATCAGCTCGTCATAAATTGAAGAAACTGATTCAGCCGTTTTTATTGCGCCGAACTAAAAATCAAGTCCTCCAAGAATTACCCTCGCGGACAGAAATTACTTTACATGTGGATTTGAGTCCTGAAGAAATCGCTCTATACGAAACATTACGCCGGGATGCGATCGCCAAATTGAATGATAGCGAAGCAAACCCAGGAGCTAAACATTTGCAAGTACTGGTAGAGATTATGAAACTCCGGCGCGCTTGCTGTAATCCTAGCTTAGTTATGCCTGATATACCACTCAAGAGTTCCAAATTACAAGTTTTTGGAGAAGTCCTGAGCGAGCTACTGGAAAATCGCCACAAAGCTCTAGTTTTTAGTCAGTTCGTTGACCATTTACACATTATCCGTGATTATTTGGACCAGCAAAAGATCAGTTATCAATATTTAGATGGTAGCACTCCCACAGCAGAACGGAAAAAACGGGTTGATGCTTTCCAATCAGGTATAGGAGATGTCTTTTTGATTAGTTTAAAAGCAGGTGGTACAGGATTAAACTTGACTGCGGCTGATTATGTGATTCATATGGACCCTTGGTGGAACCCCGCAGTCGAAGACCAAGCTTCCGACCGCGCTCATCGGATTGGACAGCAACGTCCCGTAACAATTTATCGGTTAGTTGCCAAAAATACGATTGAAGAAAAAATCGTAGATTTACACCACCAGAAACGAGATTTAGCCGATAGCTTATTAGAAGGTACCGATGTCAGTGGAAAAATCTCTACAGAAGCTCTACTACAACTAATCTACAACCAATAAAAACCCCTACACCCCACACCCTACACCCTACACCCTAGTTCAGTGTCAAAATCTCGTAACCATTTTCTGTAACTAATACTGTATGCTCGAATTGAGCCGATAGAGCACCATCCACAGTTACCGCTGTCCATCTGTCAGGTAAAATCCTGGTAACTTTAGAACCAGCATTCAGAATCGGCTCAATCGCTAATGTCATACCCGCCCGCAGTTTGACATTGGGTACATCAGGACTGCGATAGTTAAACACTACTGGTTCCTCATGTAAGTTACGACCTACACCATGTCCAGTAAATTGTTCTACAACACTAAACCCATTAGCTTTGACATCATCTTCTATAGCTCCAGCGATATCTAATAAGTGTACTCCCGCTTTTACCTGATAGATACCTTTATATAATGCGCTTTCTGCAGCGCTAATTAGTCTAGCCGCTTCAGAAGTAATATTGCCTACAGCAATTGTTATACATGAATCACCGTGAAAGCCCTGATAATAAGCACCTGTATCTACTTTCAGCACATCTCCGGCTCGAATCACTTTTTTGGGGCTAGGAATACCATGTACTACCTCATGATTAATACTTGAGCAAATAGAAGCAGGAAATCCATGATATCCCTTAAAACTAGGTGTTGCTCCCATTTCTCGGATACGCTTTTCTGCATGAATATCCAAATCAGCTGTGGTCATTCCTGGTTGGACAAGTTGAGCAATTTCCTGGAGAACAGTAGCGACAATTTTGGCTGATTGGCGCATAATTTCGATTTCCCGTGGGGATTTAATTTCAATCCCTCGCCGTTGTCTAATAGCAGGTTTCGCTTGAGTCTGTGGAGAAAGTAAGTTACTAAAAATGTTCATGAGTTAAAGCGGATAAATTCTAGAGGTAAGCCATCAGTATCAGCAATAAAAGCAACTTCTAAAATGCGATCGCCTATTTGCTGTTGTGTAGGTGCTAAAAGAATTTTCAGAGGTTGTAATTCCGGAAATAGGGATAAGCGGGATTGTAAATTTTTCAACCAACTGTTTAAATCTGGTGTAGTCTGAGATAGGTCAAAAGACAAATGATAATATCCCACATAATGTTCATCAGCAAAAGCATCTGCTGTGGGCTTTGGTTGGGGAATGTGTATCAGTTCGATTCTACTATCCAATCCTTCCATCCAGCAAGCAAGAGTATAACCTGTAGTGAAGCGATCGCTGACTATAAACCCTAATTGCTCATAGAAAGCGATCGCTCGATGAATATTCGCTGTCCGAATTGAGGCGTGGTGCATGAGAGAGGGTTTACTCAAATAATCTAAAATAAGGATAACGTACAGGAACACCTGGTTCTTTTTCTAGGTCAAAATTAATTACTTCCCAGCAAGGCTGTTCAACTGGATGGGGACTAAATTCTACAGGTAATCCATATAAACGATTACCTGTAACTTCGCCTTGACCAGAAGAACGCCAAGGTGTATTCCGTTCCAAATAACCACTCATCAACTCCTGATAACGTTGGGCAATAATTACCTTTGTTGCTCGAAAGCCCTGAGTATACAGCTTATCTAGTGCTTCATGGATTTCAAATCGGATACCATCAGGATGTGTATGTTGCCTATACCACTCATTATTCCACCTCCGCCAATGACGCCCTGACTGCAAATGAACCAATTCTCCTGTTTTGGGGTCTGACTCAAAAGCTCCATGACGGTTACAGAGATAGGTATCCGTCAGTGTTAGTGCCGGAATACTCTGACGACAGTGGGGACACTGTATTTCTGGCCCAAATATCGGGTACTGCAAGCCTGGATTCATCATGAAGTGCATAGAAACATAGTTTTATCTTTACCAGCACCAGTAGGTTAAAATTTTACACTTCGGCTCCGACCCTTGGATAATTACTAGCCGTTGTGGTATTCTCACTTTCTAACCAGTCTCCAAGGTTGGAGTTTTTCCAGCGTTGTTTGGGTACCATCTTTATATTCTATATTCTATCGTGTTTAACTCTTCTGGCTGGACATCTCCCGATTTTTCTCAAGCTGCATTTGTCGCCGCCAATGCTGTGATTATCGGTTCTGTCAACATAGCGTCTGGAGTCAGCGTCTGGTATGGAGCAGTCATCAGGGGAGATGTTGAACGCATTGACATTGGTGAATGCACAAATATTCAAGATGGAGCGATTCTACATGGTGACCCTGGCTTGCCCACAATTGTAGAAGATCATGTGACTATTGGACATCGCGCTGTGGTACATTCTGCTCACATTGAACGGGGAAGTCTGATTGGCATTGGGGCGATTGTTTTAAATGGAGTCAGAGTTGGTTCTGGTAGTATTATTGGGGCTGGTGCGGTCGTAACTAAAGATGTTCCACCTCTGTCTTTGGTCATCGGAGTTCCCGGTAAAGTAGTACGTCAAGTTACATCTGTGGAAGCTGCTGACCTGATTCTACATGCCCAGCGCTATCAACAATTAGCTTTGGCTCATGCGGAAATTGTGACTAGTTAATTATTCTTTACAGAGAAATTGGCAAAAGTTAACCACTTCAGCTAAAAATAAAAATTGAGAGCTATTGACAAAATTTTAATTTCTTCTTAGTAGAGGACTTGTAGATATGGACTTCGACACCCGCATAATTTTCGTTTTAGCACCAATAGCGATCGCTGCTAGTTGGGCTGCTTTTAATATTGGTGCAGCAGCTATTAGACAGGTACAAAACTTTTTAAACAAAGAAGCATAAATATAAATTGGGAATAAATTGGGATTCGGACTCTCGACTCCCAATTCCCTTACCCAACAGACTTTTCTTGTGACCATAGATTCCTTACTTGAACCGTTCCAACAATTCGGCGTGAATCTGGGACTTTCACGCATGATTAAATTATTGGAGAAGCTAGGAAATCCTCACCATCGAGTTCCAGTGATTCATGTTGCTGGAACCAATGGTAAAGGTTCTGTTTGTGCTTATCTTTCATCTGTATTAACTGCATCAGGTTATACAACAGGACGCTACACTTCCCCTCATTTAGTTGATTGGACAGAACGTATTTGTCTTAATGAACTACCTATCAATACTGACGATTTCTGCCAATTAATTTCCCAAGTCATAGCTGTCATTGATGGTGAATCTACATCTCCCACCCAGTTTGAGGTAATTACTGCAGCTGCTTGGTTATATTTTGCTCAACAGAAAGTTGATCTAGCTGTGATCGAAGTAGGTCTGGGAGGACGTTTGGATGCGACTAATGTGTGTGCGCATCCCTTGGTAACAGTTATTACTTCTATTGGTCGAGACCATTGGCGAGAACTAGGTCCGACACTGGCTGATATTGCCAGAGAGAAAGCTGGGATCTTGAAACCTGAATCTCCATCTGTGGTTGGTCCACTCCCCGATTCAGCCTTATCTGTTGTGCGATCGCGAGCACAAGCATTAAATTGTCCTCTAGTCACACCACAACCTGCCCAAAAGATTCATCCAGGATGGGCTGAGTATGATGGAATTCAATACCCTTTACCTCTCCACGGAGAAATCCAGTTAATCAATTCTGCTTTAGCAATAGCTACTTTGTTAATACTCAAGGAAAAAGGTTGGCAAATTTCTGATGTGGCGATCGTCAATGGAATGGCGAAAACTAATTGGCCAGGACGGATGGATTGGGTAATTTGGAAAAATCAGCGATTATTGATTGATGGCGCTCACAATCCTCCAGCAGCCCAAGTTCTCCGAGATTATGTAGATAGTTTAACGCCTTCTGAGACAACAACTTCTACAATTACTTGGGTAATCGGAATGCTGGCGACTAAAGACCATGCTGAGATTTTCCAAGCACTACTACATCCGGGAGACAAATTATATTTAGTCCCAGTTCCAGAGAGTAATTCTGCTAATTTGGGCGAATTAGAACACTTAGCTGCTCAAATTTGCCCAAACTTGCATTATTGTCATACCTATTCGGATTTATTTTTAGCTTTAACAGATGCTTGTATGTCCACAAAGGGTTTAGTTGTGCTCTGTGGTTCTCTTTATCTCCTGGGATATTTTTTGCAAAATTCGAGAGACAATTTCCCTAACTTCCCTAACGATTGTTCCATTGTTGAGTAGCATCAGTAACAGCCTGGTCTACTGTTTTTTCCCCTAGCATTGCTGCTTGGAGGTTTTCGTAGATAGCTTTTTGCAAAAGTTTGATATCCTTGAGAGTGGGGATTAATACCTCTGATTTTTGTAGCTGTTGAGCACTGATGGAACGCGCTTTTTCTACTGATGTAGCTTTAGGTGTTACTTGCTGAAAATACGCATCTGTAAGCGCTTTCTTTGTTGATGGTAAGACATTTGCTGATTTGGCAAAAGCAAGCTGGTTTTTGTCGTTTGTGACAAATAAAGCAAATTTAACAGCAGCATCAGGATATTTTGTCTCACGGGGAATCACTATGTCCATGACAGCGACATTTTTTTTACCTGTCTCTCCTGTAAGTTGAGGGGCTATAGCCGAAGCTTGGGCAATTTGGGGAGCATTATTGGTGATCGTCTGCAGGAATTCTGGTCCAGAAGCTAAAAATGCTGTTTCTCCAGATTGATATAAATCAATAGCATGTCGGTGTCCTTGGGTCAATACTTCTTGAGGGAGTAATTTTTTCTGATACAAATCAACCCAGTACTGAAATGCTGCTTTACCTTGTGGTGAATTAAATGCTGCTTTACCCTCAGGGTTGACTAAGGTAACTCCCATTTGCACAAGTGATTCCAATACTTCACCAGAATCCGCTGGGACAAAAGTGGCGAAAAATGCATATTTCCCAGTTTTGGTTTTAATCAATTGTGCTATTTGTGCTAATTCTGCGTAAGTTGTCGGTGGTTTGCTAATACCTGCCAGTTTTAATAAATCAGTGTTATAAATAGTTAATCTTGTAGTGAGATACCATGGAATCCCAAAACTCTTGCCATTGAGAGTACTGGCTTGCCAGATATTTGGTAAATAGGAGGAACGCACTTGTTTTGAGACTTTTGCATCTAAATCTAACCAAGCATTTTTACCCGCTAATTGGGCAGCAAAATCGGGATTGAGATTGACAACATCAGGTGGCGTTTTTGCTGAGACAGCTGTTAAAATCTTGTTCTCCATAGCAGCCCAAGGAACATCTACCCAGGTTATCTTTATACTTGGGTTTTGTGATTCAAAAGTTGCAATTAAATTGCGGAAGTAGTCAGTAAATTGAGGCTGGAGTTGCATCGTCCAAAACTCAATAGCTGCTGTCCCATCCCTCACAGCTTTCTTGTTTGTGTCAATATTACCAATGCTACAACTTACTACCCAGCTACTGAATAAGCCGATAAGTGCCCAAACAGCCATTTGTTTAAATTGTTTAAATTGTTTAATTTTATCTAGTTTAATCATCGTGGTAGTATTTGTACGGTTGATTAGTGTGCAGGTCTTATGCAGAATTGTCGAGATTATAGGCTATAAAGTATTACTTAGTAAGCAAATCGTTTTAACAAAATTAACAGGTTCTATTTAGTTACTTAGTGGTTAAAACATATGGTATTCGCTAAAATGCCGTTTAAAGACTGGAAAGGGATTGGTAATTTATTTGGCAAAGCTAATCAAGGGATTGGGATTGAGGTAGCGCCAGAGCGAATCAATATCGTCCAGTTACGTAAGCAAGGTCAAAGCTTGAAATTAGAATCCTTAATTACAGTACCAGTTCCAGAAGGGTTGATTGTTGATGGTCAAATCAGTGACCCTCCAGCTATGGCAGAACTGATCCAAGAAGCCCTCGCCCAAACCAAAATCAAAGCCACGCGTATAGCTACTTGTGTCCCAGGACGAGATGCTATTGTGCGGATAATTTCTGTACCAGCGGAGTTGGATGATCAAGAGTTGAAAGACATGGTTCTCAACCATGAAGCTGCTCTATATTTACCTTATCCTCGTGATGAAGCTGATGTTGATTATCAAAAACTTGGGTACTTTATCGATGAAGATGGCATAGAAAAAGTACAAGTACTTTTAGTAGCTACTCGTCAGGAGGTGACTGATACATATCTTAGCACATTTGAACAAGCAGGATTAAAAATTGATGTCTTAGAAATTAATAGTTTTGCTTTAATTCGGACAATCCGAGACCAACTGAGACTATTCAGTCCCCAAGAAGCAGCTGTGTTAGTTGATATTGAATTTGATAGTACAGAAATTGCTATTCTTGTCAATGGAGTCCCACAATTTTCTCGTACTGTACCTATAGGTACATATCAACTCCAACTAGCACTGTCTAGAGCGATGAGTTTACCAGCATCACGCGAGATGGATATGCTGATGGAGATGAGTATTCCTGCTAATCCTATGGATGGTGGTAAAACTGGTGTTACTAGCACTAATCCAGGTATGGCGGCGATGTTGAGAGTCTTGGGAGAATTGACTGATGAACTCCGACGCTCGATTGATTTTTATCTCAATCAGAGTGAAACTTTGGAAGTAGCACAAATTCTCCTGGCTGGACCTGGGGGTGGTCTGCAACAGTTAGATGAATTCTTTACTCAACGCTTAGGCTTACCCACTACTCAGATAGACCCAATAGCTTCTTTATCTTTGGAAGTTGACCCAGAAAAATACCCCCCAGGACAAAGACCTGGTTTGGGAATAGTGCTCGGTTTAGGAATGCGGGAGGTGTGATGGTATGTATAGTTTAGACATTAATTTTCTCAAAGAGCGACAAATTCCTGATAGCAAACCATCTGGAGAAAAACAAAAAATCGATCTAGGAGATATAACTCCTATATGGATTGGTGCTGGTGTCGGTGTGGGTATTCCAGCCTTACTATATGTTGGTTACTTGTCTCTCCAAAACCAAACTACTGAAGTGACGACAAAAATTACCCAACTTCAGGCACAAATCACAAATTTAGACCAAAAAATAGCTACTGTAACCAAAGTTAAGCACGACAAAGACCAAGCCATTGAGGAAGTTAAGGCGCTAGTCACTGTGTTTGATCAGATTCGTCCTTGGTCAGCAGTTTTACAGGATTTGCGCGATCGCATACCCCAAACAGTACAAATTGATGATATTAAACAAATAGCAGCAACTCCACCTCCCCAGGGTAAGGAGCCAGCAGAACCAGTGAATCTAGCTGGTGGTATGGAGATCACTGGCTATGCTCAATCTTTCAATGATGTTAACGACTTCTTACTGATTTTGCAACAATCTAAGTTTTTAAACTCAGAAGAAGGGAGAATTACTACAGCAGAACTAGTATCTGCACCTAATTCTAACTCCAAAGGTAACAGCCAACTGCCTCCCATCGTTAAGTATACTATTAAGGTAGGACTAAGTAATGTGCCAGCTTCTACATTAATTAAGGAATTAGAGGAAAAAGGCTCTCAGGGATTAGTAGCTAGACTATTGGATATTAAAAAAGCAGGAGTCATAACTAAATGACGCTGAGTGATGATTTAAATTTTGCCGAACAAGGCGCAGGGTCCGAGGAAGGCGCTTCTCAATCTATAGTTGCCTTTGGTATTACTTTTACACCACTAATTATTGGTGGTATTGTTGGCGTTTTGGGGATTATAGGTTCTGTTGTAATGGTACTCAATCTAATTATGCCTGCTTTGGATAACTTCAACCAACAGAAGGCAAAGAATAGCGATTTGGAATCAGAAATTACACAAAAGAAAATCCAAGCCAGTCAACTGAATAAGATACAAGCAGAGCTAGAAAATGCGAAACAGCAACAAGTCCAGGTTTTAGGGTTATTTGCTGATGAAAAAAGTATTGAGACCCTATTACTGGATATAAATCGTTTGATAGAGGAGGTTAATACTAACAGTACCCCCATTTATACCAGAGCCAAGCTGGAGAAGTATACACCAGCTTCAGAAAAACCGGAAATAATTACTGACAGCAGTTATGGAGTGTTGGTCAACAATAAACTGAAACGTTTGCGATTCAATATAGAAATTGAGGGAACTTTCGCAGAAACTCAAACAATTATGCAAAAGATTGAGCGGTTAACACCTTTGTTAATCATCAAGAACTATGAATCGAAAGCAATTGCGTTTGGGACTGGATTTGTCAAAACAGTACCAAAGGGGATTTCATTCATAAAAACTTCTTGCCAATTAGAAGCATTGATGCCATTAACACCAGAGGAAACTGCTTCTATGGCTAAAACACCACCTAAAAAGTAGTTAATTGGGTTTATTGTCTGATGATTCAGATAGCTAGACCTAAAATTTCCTGAGTAGTTTCCGGCGTCAATTGAAAATTTAGACATAGAGCACGAGTTAGATATTCATCCAAAGTTTTATTTCATGTGAGGAATGAACTGTGAAAAAGTTTTATAATAATGGTCTAGTCTTAGGTGCAGCTACTGTTGTCCTTTTGGCAGCACAACCAGTATTAGCACAGCCAGTATTAGCACCAATTAGCAAAGTTACCGATGTACAATTAAGCGTTGTAGGAGAAGCACTTAGTGTCAATCTGAAGACTACAGCAGCAGACAATGCACAGGTTTTTATCACAAAAACTGGTAAATCTTTTGTTGCAGATATAACTAACGCTAAGTTGCTTTTATCCAAAGGTAAGAATTTTCGTCAAGACAACCCCGCTCCAGGAATTGCTGCGGTTGAGGTTAATCAGGTAGATGCTAGTAGTATCAGAATTACAGTAACTGGTATCAACGATGTTCCTAATAACCAACCTATAGCTCGGCAACCAGACGGTATTACTCTTAGCTTTACTCCATCTGCTACAAACACAACAACATCATCAGCAGCGTCAACCAAAAAACCAGACGTACTTGTGCCCAATCCTCAAGTCACTATTGATGGTAAACCGGCTCAATCCCTGGGTGTAAATCAGCCTTATAGCCAAGCGCCTCCTTTCTTACCTAGAGCTGTGGCTCCACCAGTAGGAGATATTGTCACATCTACGATTGATACTTCTGCAAGTAGTATTGACTTAGGAACTCAGGAGCGTGTACCTCGGTTAGTATTACGAGATGCGCCAGTTCGAGAAGTTTTGTTGCTACTAGCTCACACTGCGGGTCTTAACCTAGTTTATTCTGGTGGTGAAGGAGCGCCAGCACCATCTCAACCAGGTGCTACACCAAACGCTACTTTACAAACAATTTCCTTAGATATAGAAAATGAGCCAGTACAAGATGTTTTCAACTATGTCTTGCGCTTGAGTGGTTTAGAAGCTAATCGCAGTGGACGGACAATTTTCGTTGGAGCTAAATTACCTAATTCCACCCGCGATATTGTCATGCGTAACTTGCGACTAAATCAAGTAAGTGTGGGAGTTGCTTTGAACTTTTTGGTTACTTTAGGAGCAGAAAGTGTTACTAGCCGCGATCAAGTAATTACAACTGTTAATGCAGTACCAGTAGGGGCAGGTGTTCCCCCTACTACTCAAACTCAGACAACTACACAAAACCAGCTAACAGTTCAACGCATTGATTTTAGGGATTCTACTCCTTTGCTCAGAGGTGTACAAGCATTAGGAGACGAGCGGACTAGTTCGATAACTTTAATTGGTTCTCCTCGGCTGATTGATATAGCAGTAGCTCAACTAGCTAGATTAGATATCCGTCGTCGCCAGGTTGTAGTTAATGTGAAAATCATTGATGTTGACCTCTCTGGAGAACTGACTTCCAATAGTAGTTTTTCTTTTGGACTGGGGGACAACTACTTTTCCGTCGATGGTGGTACAATAACTAGTAATTTTGGCGGCTCCAGACCAGCAACCTCAACTGAAGTTGCCAATAGTATTACTAGTACACCAGTTATTAGCAATCCCTATGCAGGATCATCGCCATCTTTTAGTACAGCTAGTACTGTATCTATTCCCGGAACTACTCCGGGGACAACAGTAGTAGGCGTAAATGGTACATCATCAGTCACAAACTCATCTGGAAGTGGTTTATTTTATTCACCCATCAGCCCTGCGAGTTCCAATCCATTGCAGCCTACCTACACTACTATCACTGCGGCGACTAATAATATTGTAACGCAGAATGCTGATGGTACTACAAGTGTATCACAAGGTACTAACGGTACAGCTACTGCTTCCTTACCAAGTCTCTACCAATTCCCCAAAAAGCTGTTAGCTCAATTGCAAGCTCAAATACAACAACAGAATGCCAAAATACTCACAGACCCAACTTTAATTGTCCAAGAAGGTCAGACAGCTAGTGTCGATTTGACCCAAGAGGTTGTAGGAAACATTACGAATACAACTACGAGTACTAATAGTACATCAACGCAAACTGTTACAGCTGATAAAGAAACTGTGGGTTTAACATTATCTGTAAAGATTGAACGGATTGATGATAATGGGTTTGTTTCATTATCAGTAGCTCCAACAGTTCAAGCTCTAGCAGCTAATGCTAGTATTAACGTAGGCAATAATAACCAAACCATAGCACTAGTTTCTAAGCGATCCCTTAATTCTGGTTTGATTCGATTACGAGATGGTCAAACCCTGATTCTGACTGGTATTATTCAAGACCAAGATAAATCAACTGTGAGTAAGGTTCCCATTTTAGGTGATATTCCTATACTGGGTGCGCTATTCAGAAAAACTGACAGAACCAACGATCGCAGTGAAGTAGTTGTTTTGCTCACACCTCAAATTATGGATGACTCGGAACGTTCTACCTATGGTTACAACTATACTCCTAGTCCAGAAGTACGGAATATGCTTGAGCGTGGAGGCTTGAAATTGCAGAAGTGATGGAGAACTTCTTCAGGGGGAACTCTCTAACAGGAAAAACTCTCTAGTTTCTCCGACTCCGCTCTGTACCATTCTTTCCCGTTCGTCTAATCACTTTATAAATAAGTGATTAGACGGAAATCAACTATTAGCCATTAAAACTATCGTTTAAAACCAATATTTAAACATTGGGATTTTCTGGTGGTTCAAATTTATAACCATAACCCCGCACAGTTTTAATAAATTCTGGCATACTGGAATCAACTTCCATTTTTTTGCGTAGTTGTCCAATATGCACATCAACAACGCGCCCGTCCCCCACGTAGTCACAGCCCCAAATTTTTTGGATTAGTTGAGCGCGACTCCAAGCTTGACCAGGATGACTAGCTAAAAAATGTAGAATGTTAAATTCTAAAGCTGTGAGTGCTAAAGGTTTGTCATTGAGCATGACTTCCCGACCTTCTAGATTAATCGCTAATTGGTTAAAGATCAGGCGTTGTGATTGGATCGGATGAATATAACGTACACGTCTTAGCAGAGCTTCTACTCTTACCTCCACCTCAGCTAAACTAAACGGCTTAGTCATAAAGTCATCCGCACCTGCTGTTAAAGCTTTGATTTTATCAGCTTCATCGTTTCGACTAGTCAGGATCATAACTAAAACATTGGTACGACTCTGCATTTCTTGACAAAGCTGATAACCATTAGCGTCTGGTAGATTCCAATCTAAAATTACTAAAGCTGGATTGAGTTGCTCAAATAATTTCAATGCTGTCTTACCATCTGCTGCTGATTCTATGTGATATTTCCGGCTTAAAAAGCGATATACAAGATTACGGACACTGAAATCATCATCTACAATCAGTATCTTAGGTATAGGAGCGGGAAGTGTATTATCCATAATGCAATGTATTCCATGATTGATTTGGCAATTTGCTATGGTGGGTAATGCTGGTTGAATCTAATTACATAAAAGTGTAATCATGCTTATCTTTGCTCAAGTTCGCTAATATTGGAATGCTTATTTACACTAAAATTCCCATAAAGTTTATGTAAACTTAAGACATCATAATGCCTATAAAGTTTGGAAGTAATGTACTATTTTGGTATTTTTGGAAAACTGTTTGTATAATTTAGCTCTTTATAATCTTTACCCTACACCCTACACCCTAATTCCTACCCAGATTGACGCCAAGTAATTGGGGCTTCAATATAATCCGGTAAATGAGTAGTGCGATCGCCCAACGCCATGAGGATCTGCTGTGATTCCAAGTTTTTCGCCCCAGTCAGAATAGCACCAGAAAGCTTGACATCACAGAGTTGAGCGCCTGATAAATTAGCTCCCATCAGATTAGCCCAAGAAAGGTCAGCCTCATCTAGAGTAGTTCCACAAAGATTAGCTCCCATGAGATTGGTTTGATATAAATTTGCTTCCGTCAAGCTAGCAAAACTCAAATCGGCGAAATAAATATCAGCTTGCTGTAACTTAGCAGCATTTAAATTAGCACCTTGAAGATTAGCGCCATTCAAATTTGCTCCCTGTAAATTAGCGCCAATCAACCCAGCCGAATGTAGATTCGCCTTACCTAGCTTTGCTCCTTGTAAGTTAGCCAAAAACAGCTTAGAGCTAGAAAGATTAGCGCCTTTCAAAGTAGCCTGTTGTAAATTCACCTTATATAAGGATGCTCCTTGTAAATTAGTCGAACGCAAACTAGCTCCAAACAGATTAGCTGCGCGTAAATTGGCTCCACACAAATTAGCCCGGTTCAAATTAACCCAACTCAAATTAGCTCCCCGCAGGCTGACTTTGTACAAATTGGCTTCATAGAGAATTGCTCCCACCAATTTAGCCCCATCCAACACAGCTGCCTGCAAATCCGACTCCCGCAAGTCAGCACCCGATAAATCAGCACCACGGAGGTCTATTCGTTGTAATTTAGCGCCCGCTAGATCTGCGCGCCTGATATCAGTGTGACGCAAATCCAATCTCTTATTTTCTTTATCTTGCTGGGAATTACATCTGCCAATAACTGTCAGTGCTGCTTGAATATCGGTTCGCAATCTAGGAGGCTCTGACTGTATATGAAAATCAGTTGAGGTTTGACGACGCGTCTTTTCTCGATGTTTAAACATCTCATTTACTGTCCCCTCTTCTTGTCTCTGTTGCTTTTTATCTAACGGTATAAGAGCATTTTCGCGCACAAATGCTGTGAGAATTTCCATAATTTTCCCACATTCTTGGGGGAAATCTTGAGCAACTCGTTCTAAAGCATAAATTGCCCCTGTACGAGTTTCTACTTTTTCATGTCCTAACTGCGTAATAGCACTGATAAAAGATTCCGCAATTAGCCTTTCTTGACTGAGTTTAGCATTTTGCATACTCAAAGCTAGGCTTTGTTCGGCAGCGATCGCTCTTTTCTGCATTGCCTGTGTTCGTTTCACTGCATAATAAGTATTAATTATTACGAGTATGATCAAAATAATGGTGATAGTAATAGTAAATGCTTGATTTCTCCAAACCATTTGCTGCTGGGTTGATAACTGCTCAGTATTATTAGCAGCAACAATAACCAGCATTAAAGACATAGCAACTAGCACTGCTCCAATAGTAATATACCAAATTAACTTGGTGTTTATTTGCTTTGCAGGCACGCCAGCAATATTTTTCTCAAGCATGAGTTATTACTGAGATGATTGGGAAATCCACTATATCATTTAGCTTTTAATTTGGGTACTTTTTTAGAAAAAATATCTATGAAAATAGTTGCTTATATTTACACTGACCCAATACTTGAATCTCCTTCTGACGCAAACATTTGGGGGTGGGATGTAGATAGAGTTTATCAGGACTTGGGGAAGCGATCGCAGTTAGAGCAATTACTTTGTGACCTGAAGGCTGAACCCATTGATTATCTGCTTGTCCGGCGGTTAGAAGAATTGGGAAATTCTGTAGGAGAAGTTGGCGATCGCCTAAATCAATTGGAAGCGACTGGATTAATGGTGATCGTCACTCAGCAAGATTACACTTGGGCATCTTCTCATTCCCGACGGGACTTATTTAAACTACTACAAGAGATTCAATACCAGAAAAGGAGCAATCGTATTCGTCAAGGACATGCACAAAACCGACTTGTATTTGCTCCACCACCAGGTAAAGCACCTTATGGTTATATGAGAGGTAAAGGTAAATATACAATTGACCGTAGCACTGCGCCTGTAGTTAAAGATTTCTTTGAACAATTTTTACTCTATGGTTCTTTAAGTGGAGCAGTCCGCTATTTAGCCAAGAAATATGGCAAAAAAATCTCGGTGACGACTGGAAAACGTTGGCTAACTAATCCAGTTTATCGTGGTGATACAGCTTATGAAAAAGTCGCAATCATTTCCAATACCCACACTGCGATAATTTCCCGCTCAGAAGCAGCCCAAGTTGACCGACTATTGCGCCGGAACAGTCGCTTAGCACCACGCGCTGCTAGTGCGCCACGTTCTTTATCTGGGTTAGTCATTTGTCAGCAATGTCAATCTCAGATGAGCATAACTCGTGTTACCCAACGCCACCAAAATAAAGAGTATTTAAAGGAGTATTTATATCTACGTGTATTAGCTTGTCCCCAACAACCTAAATGTAATGCTATTCCTTACCAAGAAGTTTTAGAAAAGACGATTACAACTGTTTGTCATCAATTACCTGCAACGGTAGCAGGGATTAACTTTTCCCAATTGGATCAAGTTAAAACTAGTTTAGGTCAGGCGATCGCTCGTCAGCAAGAAATTCTAGAGCAGCTACCCAACTTCATAGAAACGGGAATTTTAGACCCAGAAACCGCAAAATTAAGAAATTACAAACTCCGCAGTGAAATTTCCGCACTTCAAGCAAAGTTAGCTAGTCTACCGCCAGTAAATTTACGCTCTGTAGCTGAATCTGTTTCGCTACCCCAGTTTTGGTTTGACTTATCAGAAGTCGAACGTCGCTTCTATTTTCGAGAATTCATCCGTCAAATTGAGATTATTCGCCAAAATCAAGCTTGGGATTTACGCATAGTCTTTATTTTTTAACCCAGAAATTAGGGTAATAGATTTAGTACCCTACACCCTACACCCTACACCCTACACCCTAATTATCGCTATCTGCAGCAGTTTTCACTGGTTTACCCGCATTACGCACATTCATCACTTTCCCCAGTAAATCGAACCAAAATGGAGCACCCATAGCAACAGCAACAGCAGTAATGACCCATCCACTAACCACAGCTAATATATTAAAAACAGGCAAACCGCGAATCTGGAAATTTCTACATCCAAATATATTTTTTTTACAATTCATCTGCTCGTGTACATTATTGCTTGACCAACCAATTGGTAAGGGGGTATTCTCCAAAATCTGATTACTATCTATGTTACTTGAGTCTGTATTACCAGATGTTTGTGGTGCTATTTCTACAGCTTTAGAAACAATGGCTTCTCGTAGTACAGAATCTTTGGATAAACGGTCAAGTATATAAAAAGTATCAGCATTGGCACCAATCGCCAAAACTAGTCCAATTAAAAATGCTACTCCTTTCGCATTCCGTTTGTAAACACCAGCAGCTCTGGCCATAGAATTATCAAAACTATTTGCAATTTCTTGCCCTAATAAATTAATACTCTCCTCTGCTGTTTGAGTTTTTTGATTTACATTCTTTGCCATCATTTCCAAATTGGAAACTACAGACCTTGGTAGACTATTAACTAAACCCTGAATTGTTTGATAAACTTCACTATCTTTATCTTTTACTGCTGACATTATCTCTCGATAAACAGCACTGGTGTGGTTAACTGATTGGATTACCTCAGTTACACTAGGCTTTAATCCACCGAGTGCTATGGTCTGTGCGACATCATCAAAGATGTCCTTTCTTAAATATTTTAGTCTCCGCAAAGTTTTTTGCAGAAATTCTTGTTCACATTCAATGATTGCTTGAAAGTTTTCTATATACTCGTCAAAACTATCTTTCATGCGGTTAATACTAATATCTATATCTGATTTATTTTTCTGGAAGTCCTCAAAAATATTATTGTACTCTGAATTTAGTTGTTCGTAATCTTGGACAATTTCTTTAACAAAGGAAGCGGGAAATTCATTTGTTTGGATCTGTCCCTGCAATTTAATTAGAATAACTTTGACGTCATTTAATATTTTTTCTTTAAATTTTTCCAATCTAATCTCAGTCAATTTATTAGTGACTGTTGGTAATTTTAAAGTCTCAATAAGACTAGCAGAAAAAGATTTACTATCGATATAAGAAGGTGCACTACGTTGGTCATTACCAAAACTAGTCTGATTCCGTTTTTTGGTAAGTTTCAGACGGAGAATTCTATATGCTGACCCAATTGCCCAAATAAGTTGACGGGGTAAGACTGTAAAGAAACCTTTAGCCTCTTGGTTCATGCTTTTGATTAAGGGATTAGCATAGATTTGATTGGCTAGTTGCATAACTTTTGCATCATCTGAATTATCTACGTCTCCGGCTAAAAGGACTTCAATAGACTTTCTTAAGTGTTCAGCCCGCCATTGCAGGAGTGTAGTCAGGAGTTCTTGAATTTCTGAAGCTAACAGACTTAAAATCAGGTAAACAAAAATTAAGCCGAGGATCACATCAAAAATAAATGGCAAGTTCACGGATGGTCTCCTATAGAGGAATAGACTAGTTGATACTGTATTATTTATATCATTCACTAGTCAAATTTCTTTTTTTATCCTTTAATAAAGTATTCCCGCTAAAAATTCTCACTTTTCCCCGGAGGCGGAGTACCTCCGGCTCCGCAGAAAATTGCGGTATTTTGAAATGTAGTCAGGAGTCACGGAGTCATGGAGTCAGCCTGTAAAATTAGAGCATAGATTATGCAAGATAGTAGCTTTGTTTGGAATCATCTAGGAAAACAGCATCGTGCAGTTGATAAATGGGCAGATGGGATATGGCTGATAATACTATTTTTGGCAGCGGTGTTATTGTTTTGTATTAATCTTGGCGGAACTCCACTCCAAGATGGTGATGAAGGTATTTTGGCACAAGTGGCGCGGCAGATTTCACATTTTCCTATTGGTTCAATACATTGGCTTTTTCCCACCAAATTTAGTGACTTTGGTTATAGAAATCCACCTCTGATTCCTTGGCTCATTGCTGGGACTTATTCTCTAGGGGGAGTAAGTGAATTGACTACGCGTTTACCTAGTGCTGTCCTAACGGCTACTTCCGTCCCTTTGCTATATTGCATTGGCAAAGAAATTTTTCGTCAACGCTATGCTGCTATTTATAGTGCTTTGACTTATCTAACTACGTTACCCGTGGTTCTGTATGGTAGGTTAGCAACTTTGGACGGGGCTGTAGTTAGTTTCTTCTTGGTCATGGTGTTATGTACATTGCGATCGCGCCGAAACTATTACTATTGCTTAGGTATAGGTATAACTTTTGGGTTGATTTGTTTGACTCATGGCTGGATGGGGATATCCTGCGGCGCGATCGTACTATTATTCATTTTTTGGGATACACCAAGACTACTGAATAGTTATTATTTCTGGACTGGAATATTTATTGGTTGTCTACCTGTAGTTTTGTGGTACATAGGTAGTTCACTACATAATGGTTATAGCTTTCAGGACATCTTCACAATAAATCAGTCCTCTGAACAGATCAACACTATACATAGTCAACTTGGTATACCTTGGTACTACTATATGTTGGAAGTTATCAAGTTGAATTGGCCTTGGTTTATATTTGTCCCCCAAGTCCTGCGTCTAATTTGGCAAAACTATAATTTGAGTTGGGCGAAATTAATTATGGTATGGGGCGGTGTTTATTTAGTGTTAATTTCTCTGATTAACATCAATTTACCTTGGTCTCTCTTGCCAATTTATCCCTGTTTAGCTTTAGCTCTAGGTTATCAGCTAGCAGAAACACAAAATACACCTCTATACTCTTTATATCCTCGTGCTTGGGTTACTAGTTTAGCAATAATAGCTGTCATAGCTTCTGTCTTTAGTAGTTATTTTAGTTGGGGTAATATAGCCAAAGCCGACTTACAGATAACCTTTATTGTAGTAACTTTGACAATGACTATATCTGCTATTTTAGCAGAGCGTGGTGATGCCCAATTTCTAAAAATCTTAGTTTGGGGGAGTTATATTTCACTCCTCTTATTAGTCAAATCTCATTACTGGGTCTGGGAATTAGACGTAGCTTATCCCGTAAAACCAGTTGCCATGATGGTTGGCCAGGTAAATTTACCAATTGAACAAATCTATACATCTTTTCCCTATCTCCGTTCGTCTTTGGATTTTTATAGTAGTCATAGTATAATCCCTGCTTCTCCTCAAGAACTGCAATATTATTGGCAATACAAAAAGCAGCCTTATTTTCTGCTAAATACTACCGCTTTGAACAGCCTACAACTAAGATATGTTAAAGTAATTAATCAAGCTGAAGGTTGGCTACTCGTGACAAAAGATCAAGACAGAGTGTAGGTAAAAGATAATAATCTAAACACAGAATTAATTGTTCATCTATTACTTGTGTTCATAAGTGTTTATTTTTTCTGAACTCTTAAAAACAAGTATTTTCTGATATATTGGATGTAATATAATTATATTTGTTCTACACAATAGTAGTTTTATGGGAATTTTATATCCATGCACATAACTTAAGGTGAAAAACTTTTGGGAATTTCTTTAACTAACTCTTTATTTGGCACATACTTATGGTCAGAATTTGTGATTTGCTGAGTTGCAGCGATTATAGTAAATACAATTGCGCTCCCTAATGCTAAAGCTATTAAAGAAGCAGTGGTAGCGGTGCTAGTATGCTTAATCAACACAAAATCCCTAACTATTCTAGCTAAAGGTCTACTTTGACGCCTCAACATTGAAGATAAGATTATCTGTCTCCATGTAAAAGGATCCCTAACATAGTGACCACTCTGACAGACTACTACTCTTTCTTGACAAAAAGGACAAATAAATAAGCCAATATAAGCTTTGACTGACTTCGTTCTAATACTTCTTTGGCAAATTGGGCAATTGCCATAATGATTATCAAAGGTATGTGTATTCATCTAGCTTATCCGCTTAGTCTATTTACTCACTCTATAACAATAACTGTAGCTATATTGAACTCTAACAAAACCGGAGTACTTGTTTTTTTACCATAGCTTTACCAATTGAGCCAATATAGAGAGACTTGTCCGGTTGTTAAATCATGGCTCACAATGGAAGGAAACAGCTAAAAATTTAAATTTTTTCTTACATTTACTTCATCTGCCCATGACTCTCTTGCCTCCCACTCAATTTAGGAAGGTAAAGGAATTTACTGATTTTCCTCAACTTTCCATTCGCTTAACCAACCTGATTAATCGGTTCCAGCCCTCGCCAGAAACTGTTGTATTATTTTTAGCCATGCTTATTGGTGGTGGTACTGGTATAGCAGTAATTACGTTTCGCTATCTAATCGAGTTGATTCGTAATTTCATGCTGGTCGATTTAATGGGACAGATTGGAGTTTGGGGTTCCTGGACTTTAGCCTGTGTTCCTACCTTTGGGGGTGTGATCATTGGCTTTATGCGCTGGCGTACTCAAGATTTCGGACCTGGATTATCATCTTTGATCGCTGACTCCCAAAGGACAGATGCTAAACTACAACTCCGGCCAGTAACCAAAATAATTGCTGCTGCTGTTTCTCTGGGTAGTGGTGCATCCTTAGGACCAGAAGGTCCAAGCGTAGAATTGGGTACAAGTTTAGGAGTGCTTTTATCTAATGTACTAAAAGTTTCTAGCGAACGCAAACGTTTACTCCTGAGTGCGGGTGCTGCTGCGGGTTTAGCTGCTGGATTTAATGCTCCTATCGCCGGAGTATTTTTTGCTTTAGAAGTAGTTATGGGAGCTACATATTTTGCTACTTCGGCTGTGAGTGTGGTCTTGCTGGCAGCTGTAGTAGCAGCTTTAATTGCTCAGATTGGGTTGGGCGCACAACCTGCTTTTGCCTTACCTGCTTACCAAGTCCGTAGTCCTTTAGAATTACCTCTTTATTTGGGCTTAGGCTTTGGAGCAAGTCTAGTCTCTTTGGCTTATACCGAATTAGTTCGTTTAGCCAAAGACTGCTTTACTGGCAAGATTACAGGATTGAGTATTCTGGGCAAAATTCCCCTCACAATTCAGCCAATTATTGGTGGTGCTATTGTAGGTACTGTAGCTTTATTTTACCCACAAATACTAGGTATTGGCTATAGTACTGTGCAAGCAATGTTGCAAGACCGCGAGTTTTCCTTAAATCTTTTATTAGTACTCCTATTATTAAAACTGTTCATGACTGCTATTAGTGCAGGTAGTGGTTTTGTCGGTGGTCTATTTGCCCCGGCGATGTTTTTAGGTGCATCTCTAGGGTCAGCTTATGCAAAAATACTGGCAATAGTTTCACCAACCATAGGTGCACAAATGGCAGCACCACCGGCTTATGCGATGGTAGGTATGGCGGCAGTTTTGGCTGGTAGTGTCAGAGCACCATTAACAGCCATTATCATGTTATTTGAATTAACTCGCGACTATCGAATTGTTTTACCGATGATTGCAGCGGTGAGTTTAAGTGTATGGTTGGTAGAACAAATTAAGCCAACTTCCAATTCTAATGCCAATTTACAACAGATTGGATTGCCAGAGTTGAAAGACGAACAAGCAGAACTTATCCAGCAAATTTTTGTAGCAGATGCTATGCACTTCAATCCTAAAAAATTGTCCGCAACTCTGGGGATATTGGAAGGAGCTAGAGAAATGATCCGTGATCGGACAAGCAATGCCTTAATCATCAATGAAACAGGACAATTAGTAGGCATTCTCTCTTTGGAAGATATTAATCGGACTCTTTCGCTTTGGCAAAGTTACTCAAATTCGTTAACAGAGATGCCAAAAGATTTATCCAATCAAACTCTGATGGATATTTGTACTACTGAAGTACTTTACGCTTGGCAGGATGAACCTTTATCCGAAGCGTTAGACAGAATGGCACTAAGAGGATTGCATCAGCTTCCAGTAGTAGGACGAGACAATCCCAATAGAATTTTAGGCTCGGTAGAAAAAGAGCAAATTGCTTTAACTTGCAATTTAGCTGTAGTTCGCAAAGCACTAAATCATTATTTGCCAGTTGGACAGACACCAGATACGATTATTAGCCATTAAGCTTAGGGAGCAGGGAGGAGTGCCATAATAACTAACTGCCCCCTGCACCTTAAGCTATGGCAGCCAATTCAGCCTCTTCACTATTTTCAGGGTCTACCTGACGCAGACGAATATGCTTTTTCCCTAAAGTGATGAAAAACTCATCTCCAGGTTTAAGATTCATCTGTTTTGTATAAGCCGAGCCGATTAATAAATTGCCATTCGATTGTACACTAATTCTATAGCTGGCACTGCGTCCACCACGACCATTGGCACTAGGGGAACTATCTAATTCAATACCTTCAGCATCAATTAGAGCATTTAAGAATTTCATCATATTGACGCGCTCTATACCATTTTTAGTAACAGTATAGTAGCCACAGTGTTTAGCTTTATCTTCTTTGCTGAGGGTTTCTAGTTCTTTGACTTTTAGGAGAAGTTCTTCACCAACTAGGGGGTCATTTCTTTTCTGTTTAGGCATCAACTTGGGTTGAAAACGAATGTTTGAAGTGGTTGAATCGATTTTATTTTAGCTGACGTTGAGCTAATAGGAACAAAATCCTTTAGTTTTGATCTCCGTCTAACTAATTATATTACACTCATAAATGAAATTATTGCAATAATTTCAATCTTGTCAAGACATTTTATAAAAATGAATTCCGCTAATGCTGATAGCTATATATTCCATAAATTACTGCTAGACTATATTTGTTTAAGTTTTTTAAAGTAACCTCACAGCAATCGCATGTTGTCTGAGGATTTTGTCTATATAAACAACTGATAACTAACAACTGATAAATGAAACTAACGACGAGAGGACACTACAGCGTCAAGGCACTATTGGATTTGAGTTTACAAACAGACCATCAGCCAGTGTCTGTGAAAACTATTGCCAAACGCCAAGATATCCCAGCTCCCTATTTAGAAAAGCTACTGATAGAAATGCGTCGTGCTGGTTTAGTAAAATCAATTCGCGGTAGCGTTGGTGGTTATCAACTAGCAAGAAAGCCTGCACAAATATCTATAGGGCAAATTTTAGAGGCTGTGGGGGAAAATATAGGTAACTTAGCTGGCGAACCGATAGAATCTAAACAAGCTGAGGATTGGGTCACATTTACTCTTTGGCAGAGACTTAATCGGAAATTGGAGGAAGCTTTATACAGTATCACTCTGGCAGACCTTTATTACGATACTCGTAGTTGGCAAGCGGCAATTGGCGAAGCAGCTAGTTTTATTGTTTAGTCCTGATTGACCCTCTGCAACGATCAACAAGGTGAATAAATAAGGGGTAAATGGGAAAGAGTGATTATTTTAATGATTGCTGCACTGTTAGATTACATAATTGGAGACCCTTGGGGTTGGACACACCCTGTACAAATCATGGGATGGATAATTTCGAGGTGGAGTGAATTTTCTTTACAACATTGTCACAGTTCCCCGACACAGCGCTGGGCAGGAATTTTCTTAGCTGTTATTTTGGTAATTGGTAGTGGTGTCAGCAGTTGGTTAATAATTCAAAGTGCTAGGCGGTTAAACCCATTGTGTGGAATTCTCACCGAAAGTATTCTCCTAGCTAGCTGTTTTGCCCTCAAAAGTTTACGCGCGGCAGCTCAGGATGTTCTGCAACCAGTTACAGCAGGAAATATAGAAACAGCACGGTATAATTTAAGTAAATATGTGGGTCGAGATAGTGAAAATCTCCCCGAATCGGAAATTCTCAGGGCTGTTCTGGAAACAGTAACAGAAAATGCAACTGATGGGGTAATGGCTCCACTTTTTTATGCCATTCTGGGTGCTTTTATCCCTATAGTTGGTGCTGCTCCTTTAGCTTTAGCATATAAAGCTAGCAGTACCTTAGATTCTATGGTAGGTTATCGGGAAATGCCTTATACCCACTTAGGGTGGTTTAGTGCTCGGCTAGAAGATTGTTTAACTTGGCTCCCTTGTCGATTAACGGTGATCACTATAGGTTTAATCTCTGCTAAATTACCACATGTTTGGCGTATATGCCACCGTGATGCTATTAAAGACCTTAGCCCTAATTCTGGCTGGAGCGAGTGCGCTTATGCTGTGGTTTTAGGTGTGCAAATGGGAGGAACTAATTGGTATCATCAAGTTGCTAAACACAAACCTTTGCTAGGAGATCCTGGGTACCCAATAACTATCACTTCTATTCAAAAAGCGCTGCAATTAACTCGCTCTGCTTTTTTACTCTGGTTAGTATTGGCGATCGCTATATTATTACTGTTTAAGGGCTGGGAAAATCCACTTCCCCCCATTAATATTCCCAAATCCATTGGCACAATCTATGTCTGCTAAAGTAGTTGAAATTCTCTCCTCCGAAGAGCTGCGTCGGACATTAAATCGTCTCGCTTCTCAGATCGTAGAAAAAACCCGAGATTTGCACCAATTGGCGCTTTTAGGTATTTATACTAGAGGTGTACCACTAGCTAACTTGTTGGCGCGTCAAATAGAGATTTTGGAAAGTGTGAGTATATCAGTAGGAGCATTAGATATTACATTTTATCGGGATGATTTAGACCAAATTGGCTTACGCACTCCAGCAAAAACTGATATTCCTTTTGACTTAAACAACAAAACTCTTGTCCTAGTAGATGATGTGATCTTTAAAGGCAGGACAATTCGCGCTGCTTTAAATGCTGTGAATGAGTATGGTAGACCAGAAGTGATTCGTTTAGCAGTATTAGTAGATAGAGGTCATCGAGAATTACCAATCCACCCAGATTTTATCGGCAAAAAATTACCTACGGCTAAAGAAGAAGTTGTAAAAGTTTATTTACAAGATAGTGATGGTAGAGATGCTGTGGAATTAGTTAGTAGCAATTAATTACATTAAGAGGGAACAGGGAACGGGGAACAGGGAACAGTGAAATAGATTGCGGAATTTGTGGATGTATTTTTTCTGGCGCTGCGCATCTCGATCCATTACTCAAACTGCGAAACAGCTAAAATGGATTTGGATAGAGTCAACTTTTCGTTAGACTATTAATATAGTATGTCATTCAGCAGTTATAAAGAGCTTAGTTCAGTTCTCCAAGAGTTTCAGATTACCTATACCGAAGTCAATTTTATGGGTGAAATTCAGTTTAGTGTATCTGACTACTTCCGAGAAGACTTAGAAATTATCATGCAAGATGCAGTACCTAGTGCTTCAGAATTTTCAATTTGTGAGAATCTCATTTATCCAGTGCTCAAAGAAGTTTGGAAATCTTATCGGAGCCAGTTTATTCTCTGGAGTCATAGGTCACTTACCTATGATGAGAATCTCACAGGATTTCCCGAATATATTTTGGCTAAACGTTCTCCTTTGGGAAAAGTAGTTTTTGACAAGCCTTATTTCTTTTTGGTTGAGGCTAAGCAAGATAAATTCTGGGAAGGTTGGGCGCAGTGTTTAGCGGAAATGGTCGCAGCACAAAGGCTTAATGATAAATTACAAGTTACTATTTTTGGAATTGTTTCTAATGGCAAAGATTGGGAATTTGGCAAGTTAGAAAAAAATTCGTTTACTCAAAATAACGATCGCTATCGGATTGAGGATTTAGACCAGCTATTTGCTGCGGTAAACTATATTTTCCAAAAATGTATGCTGCAATTAAATGAACTAGTGACTGTTTGATTGTTATCTATTTATGAAAACCACAGATGTATCCTACTACAAACCGAGAACTGAGGACAGTTTTACTATTACTCTAGCGGCGTTATCTTTGACAGAAATTTCTCACCAGGTTGATAACCCAGCTAATGGCGCAATGGTAATTATGAGTGGAATGGTGCGTAATCAAACAGATGGTAACCCTGTAGTAGCTTTAGAATATCAGGCTTATCAGCCAATGGCTTTACAAGTGTTTTATCAAATCGCAGAAGAGATCCGCTTTTATTGGGCTGCTATAAATCACGTAGCCATTCATCACCGGATAGGACGATTACAAATTGGGGAAATTAGTGTTTTAGTCGCCGTAGGTTCACCCCATCGACGCGAATCCTTTGCAGCTTGTGAGTATGCTATTGATACTCTGAAACACAATGCTCCTATTTGGAAAAAAGAGTGGTACAGTAGTCCAGACGGAAAATTGTCTAGTAACTGGGTCAGTATTGGAGCTTGTGAACAAAACGACGAGACGCAAATATCAGTTCACAAATAGTTCAGGAACGAATGTTCCATGTAACCCATAGGGAATATGATGCTGGAGATGTAATCTGGCAATTTCAGCTTTTTGGTAATTACGGGCATCTAAGATGACTAAATCTGAGCGGTGATTAGCTCCATCATAAACTAGGACTAATATCCAGCCATCATCTTCCTGTGCTGAGGCTTTGCGGGGAACAAAAATTGGCTCACCAACAAAACCATGAGGAGCCGCACTCCACAATTCTCTCGTCCCTGAGACCAAATCGACTTTGAGAATTGCTTGTAAAGGAGCATTTCCAGTCGCTGAATCAGCCGCACCAGTATATAAATAACGATATGCTCGACCAATTTTATCTGGATGTATAGTAGGAAATTCACAAGCACGAGGTTCTATTAACTGGCGCTGTATTTGGTTATCTTGAAGACTAATATTGAATTGCCAGATTTGTCCTGGTGAACCTGCTGCAAAATTAGTTTGTCGATAATCCTGTTCTGGTTCAACATCGGATAAAGATTCATAACAAATAGAGTGCAAGACTATTTCATTCCCTACTTCAAAAGCATTGACATGGTGAAAGACAAAGCCAGATTGAGTTTCCCAAATCCTTAAGCCTTTTTGCACTGAGTCTTCAGAGGTATGACGAGGAATAGCTATAATCCGACTTGGCTGATTTGACATTGATTTAATACAACTACCCGCACTACGTATTCCCAAGACATAAGGTAAAGGGTTAAACTTAACTGGATTCTGTAAGAAAATACAGTAATTAGGAGTAATTACAAAATCATGAATAAAGCAAAAGCCAGGGATACTATGAGTCTGTTTTCTGACGATTTCCCCTGCTAGATTCAACTCAAAAATCTTAATTTTAGTTGATCTCCCTGGAATAATAGAGAAGTTAACCAGACAAGGTTTACCATTATCTTGATGACAACTGGGGTCAAGGCGGGGATGAGCACTAAAAGCTTCACCTACTGATAAAACACCATGGAAATATTCTCTTCCCAAAGTTTCTAGCGTGTAGGGATCAAGATGATATGGTTCTGCAGCTTCCCATAAAGCTAGAAGTTTACTACCCCAGTAAATTACATTTGTGTTAGCTACAGGTTTAATTTTTAAATCAAAAGCATTAGCTAACCAACCGCCAGGTTTTTGTGTACCAAAAACTCCCCGATAAAGTATTTTCCCGGCTTTCTTCTCCTCTAAATAACCAGTTGTTTGCACAAAACGGTTGCGAAAATGTGCCCGTCCATTAGTCAAGGTGATCCGGCTAATCATCCCGTCTCCATCAAATGGATGATGTATTCTTTGACCATTTATATCTAACAATCCGGGACCATTTCTAAATAAAGTTCCTGCGAGTTCTAAAGGTATTTCACCCTCTATATCATCTATCCAATAATCAAATTCTTGTTTCAGAGATGTATATCCCTTTTGCCATTCTACAAGAGAGTAGGATTTTTCTGGAATTGGTGCTTTTGGAGATTTTGATGTTTGCATATTTAAGTAAAAATTATGAATCTCATTATGAATCTAATTCTGTCTCTAAATTCCTCAAAAGACTGAGAAATAGGAGTGGTAAAAAATTGCTTAAGTTAGCAATTATAACTAATAACCATAAAGAATCAAACTTAGTTTCTGTAATACCTAACCAATATGTAATTACTGCTCCTAATTCACGGGAAATTGTCCCTCCTAAATTGAATACTGACATCAATAAGGCGAAAAATGTTGCCTCTATTCCTAATGGAGAAAGTTTTGCTGCTAGAACCAAAACAGGCATAAAAACAATCTGACCAATAACACTAAGAATCAAACTATCTCCCAAGCTAAACCAGTAGTCATCTATTCCTAGAACTCTATTAGTATGTGTTACTAATAGTAAAGCTGTCATCCCTAGAGTTGTGGATATGATAATTCCCCAAGTAAAAATTACTCGAAATGGAACTGTTTTCAGAAACCTTTGAAAAATCCAAATTCCTACTAGGCTAGCTAAACTTGTGACTAGTTGTACTCGCCCCAAAAATTCTGGTGCAAAATGCAATTCATTTGTCAGAAAATAGAAAAATGCTGATTCTGAACTTGGTGTGGAGTGCCAAACAAGTATAAATAATGTTGGTAACCAAATCTGTTTTTGGCTAATAGTTTTCTGTAGTTGTTTGAGCTGCTCTTTTACTGTATTAGCTGTAATCGTATCTTTAGTAATTGGTTGTTCAGTAATTAACCCAGCTGTTATTGAGGTAATCAAGGGAAGAAAAGCAACAATTGCGAAAACTGTACGCGGGGTAAAATGCTCTAGTATCAATCCGCCAAAGTAAGCTGTAATTAATCCGCCAAATGCTACACTTGCCCAAGATAAAGATTGCAGAGAACCTAAATGAGCTTTAGATTCTCCTCTAGCTCGCTCAACTACAATGGAGTCAACTATGACATCGCTGACAGCAACGGAGAGGGAACCTAGAGTAACAGAGATAGTTGCTGTCCAGCTATTATGAACTATTGTGGCTAAACTTAGCCAACTAGAAGCACCTAATAATCCTGCTGTGATTAAGTAAGACCTGCGACGATAGCCAAATATAGGTACGCTATCGGAGATAAAACCAAATAATGGTTTGATCATCCAAGGTATAGATACTATTCCCATCATAGCTGATACCTCTACTGGACTCAATAGCAATTCATCCTTAAGAAAGAAGTTGACGGCTAGCCGTGCAAAGAGCAGCATCCCCTGGACAAAATAAATCGCCAAAATTGCCATTAATTCAGCGCTCGGTTCAATACCTAAAAAAACTTTCCTCGCTATCGATTCTTTAATATTAGACCAACTAGGTAAGGAAGTTAACATTTTATGATTTTTTTTAAGGTTTTACTACTCCACTTAAATAATAACGAGATTTGCGGAATCTCGCCGGAAAAATCGGCATTACTGTTTTGTTTTTAAAGATGATAATTAGCGCTGAAATAGAAGCCATCATCTTGAGCGTTATTACCGCGATCGCTCAAGTTAACGATGGGAAGAGCCCAATCTAACCTGAGATTGAGGCGTGGTAAAATTTGCATTACTAGACCCATTCCGGCTCCAGCGAGAAATTTTTGCCTTTGCAAAGTGTTAGGGTCGCTATCGACATTCCAGACATAACCTAAATCTACAAAGGGTGCAATTTGTAGTAGTGTATTTCCTGCGGTGTCTTTTTCTAAAGTTATGCGGTCTTCAAAGGAAAGTTTAGCACCATTGTCACTAGAACGAATATTTTGTCGATAACCCCGTAAAGATTCTCCACCGCCGAGCACATACTGTTCAGATGGTAACAACGCATCAGGAGTTAATTGCAATTCAGCTTGAGCGATAAATAAATTATCCTGACCCAAACGTTGGACTCGTTGGAGTTGTGCTAACCAGCTAAAAAAGCGCCCATCAGGAATAGGGTCAGGATTAGTCGTAGCATCTAATATACCCAGCCCTACACTAAATAAAGACCTCAATGCCCATGCGCCTGCAAAGTCCCGACGCACATAGTCTTGACCAAATTTAAGCACACGCGTTCGGCTATTACCTTGAGCATCAGGACCAGCGCCAAAGGGTGTTGGTCCCGCAAATGTGAAAGTTTGACCATCTTGATAAGTAAATCCCAGAGATAAGGCAAATTCTTGACGCAGCGATCGCAATATGGGCTGTCGATAGCTAGCTTCGTACAAATAGGATTCTCCATGAATATCTAAGGACTGGAAAGTAGAATCAATTACCTTATTCGTATTAATGGAAGTGCGTAGTTGTAATGTACCATTTGTTGGATTCAGCGGCATTTTATAGCTGAAGTCATATATATTTGAGCCTCCTTCCAGTGTATGGTAGTAAGATAAGTCCAACTCATCGCCTCTACCTGTCAGGTTGCGATCGCTCGTATTTAATCCCAATCTTTCCGACCCCACACTGGGAGGAGAATAGTTATCCACACTAACATCCCCACTTAAGGGATTAGCTTCTACGACGCGCACGACCAAAATACTTTGTCCTAGACCAGTTCCAGGACGCAAACTAGCCTCTACGTTAGCAAAAAGAGGGTCAGCCCGCAGCAACTTTAACTGTTCTTCTAATTTGGCTGTAGAGAGGGGTTTAGCAGCACCGATAGCTATCCGCGATCGCACATAATTAGGATTTAACTTATGGGTTCCTTGAACTTCTATTTTTTCTAAACCACCTTCAATTACTTGAATTTCTACAACACCATTAATAATTTTTTGGTCAGTCACAATAGCTCTGGATGTGATATATCCCTGATTCAGATAAAGCTGGGTAATAGCATCAGCAACTTTATTCAGATCTTCCAAGGTCACCATCTGTCCTTCCAGTGGTTGAACCAAAGGCTTAAACGCTGATGGTCTAAAGGCTGTACTACCTTTGACCTGAATTTTTACCACGCGAATTTTTTCTCCCACAGCAGTTCCATCAGATGGAACTGCTGTGGGTGTGGGGTGTGGAGTTTGGATTGGTACTTGTTGCTTATCTGTTGGACTTAAAGGTGTGGGATTGGGTAAAGATTGAGGAAACCGGTCTTGGTTAGGATTGTCATCTCGGTGAGGAACCTGAGCTATACTTGGAGCTAATCCCATAATTAAGCCTAGACTTAACCCAGATAATAAAGAAATTGTCAAATAATTGGCTAGATTGAGGATAAACAAGAGCTTCATCATGTAATCAAATAAGATTTTCATCTAGTTAATAATTACTAAATGATACAGGTTTTAGTCACTCAGATTGATTACCAAGGATTGCCAATAATCGTGAACGCAGCCCAATAATAAGGATGAGAAATATTACCCGACAACCTATAGTAAGAGCAAAGCTGTTAAAATAGACAATAGTATTGCATTTTTAATCCCAAATGTTTTCTTACCACCAGTCAACGGCTGTGATATTAGCTCTGTACTGGTGATGATAATTGCGATCGCCCAGGGTTTTTTAACATTATCAATGATAATTATGCTACAACCATTAGGATTTAAACAACTCTCGATTGATACCTCGTTAGGTAAGATGTGTTACTATACTGCCACTGAGGAACCATGGAAAAGGAAAATTATCAGCAATGAAAGCGAAACATTGCTATTTTTACATGGGTTTGGTGGAGGTTCTTCTAGCTACGAATGGTCAAAGGTATATCCTGCTTTTGCATCTGATTATCGCGTAATTGCGCCAGATTTAATTGGCTGGGGAAAATCCGCACATCCAGCCAGAAATTATCAAATTGAGGATTATTTAACTACGATTCGGGAATTTATCCAGCAAACTTCTCCCCAAAAAGTAACAGTAATTGCTTCTTCTCTCACAGCAGCGTTTGTAATTAGAATAGCAATTAACTACCCTGAGTTATTTAAATCTTTAATTCTGGTTAGTCCCTCTGGACTAGCTGATTTCGGTGAAAACTCTTCCCAGAATTTTTTGACTCAGTTGGTGAATGTTCCCATAGTTGACCGCTTACTGTATCACATGGCGATCGCTTCTGAAATAGGTATTCGCAGCTTTTTAGAACAACGACAATTTGCCCAGGCGAATCGAGTTTATCCAGAAATAATCGACGCATATCTACAATCAGCCCTAATAGAAAATGCCGAGTATGCTGCTTTATCATTTGTTCGGGGTGACTTACAGTTTGATTTAGCTCTGTATATTCAACAGTTAACAATTCCTACCGCCATTATTTGGGGTGACGAATCACAGTTTACATCGCCAGAAATTGGTCGGCGCTTGACAGAAATCAATCCTGAAGCAATTCAATTTTTCCAGCAATTAGCTGATGTAGGATTGACACCCCAGTTAGAATCACCTGCGGTAACAATTGGATTGATACGAAAATTCCTAGCTTCGTTAACCTTTTAATTTGATCCCAATCACAGAAGCGTTAAAATCGTAATTGTAGCCTTCCAGCTCAAATGGCATACCAATTTTTACCTTACTATTACCCAAAACCGGACCGTTGTCGGTCTTTTCAGCTATACCTTGTACAGTCAAGAGGAAATCTGAACTGAAATTATTAATCCGAGGATCTGGTAGTTCCTTGGCTGAACCATCTGGTTGATTAACTACAACAGTTTTAGGTAGCTGTTGGACGGATTTAATCTCAATTTGCCCATGGGGTTGATTACGGATAATAATATTAACGTTACCACCTGGTTTAAACCCATTGTTAAATAACTCCTGAGGATCGCGGACATTTAAACCACGAACTATTAAATCAACCTCTATAGGTACTTTTTTAGCACCGACTTGGGCGATGGAACCAGAAGTTCCTGGAAATACAAAAATGCTAAATATAACTAGTAAAATTACTAGTGCAGCACCTAAATCCAGTAAGTTAATTTTGCCGAACAAGCGACCTTTCGCATCTATAATAGCCATAATCAATTTTTAAGAGAACAAGCGGGGCTAGAGAGCCTCAAATTAAAAAAATTCTGGTTATCCCTTGAGATAGTATGATAGATATGTAGTGGAGAAGGCAACATATTAAATTCTGAATTCGTCCCTTATTTTTAGAACCTAACTTTAGCACCAATTAGAGAATTGTCTCCTCACCGAAATTTATGATTAACTGGAAAAAATTCTGGTCTAGTGAACGTCAATCTCGTGTTAAGACGCGCTATTATTGGTTTTATCCGTTAATCTCACTGCTAGTTGCTATGAGCATAACTATAAGTATATGGTTACCAGCAGCAGCAGCATGGGATTTCTTACCTTTACTACTTCAGGGAGTACAAGCTATTCAGCTTTCTAGTTTATCTGATAAACAAGAGATTGTACTAGGTAAGCAAATGAATCAGGAATTAAGCAAACAAATCAAGTTTTACCACAATCCTGAAGTAGACAGCTATATTCAAAAAATTGGCCAGCGTTTAGCTGCTAATAGCACTCGTCCCCATCTTCCTTATGTTTTCCAAGTAGTTGACGATAATGCGATTAATGCTTTTGCTACTACAGGTGGTTATGTATATGTCAACAAGGGACTGCTAAAAGCGGCTGATAATGAAGCACAAGTAGCTGGTGTGATGGGTCATGAAATGGGTCACATTGAAGCTAAACATCTCCTACAACAAATGCGTCATCAAGCGATTGAAAAGGGTATTCTGACAGCAGCAGGTTTAAATAACTCTCAAGCTGTATCCCTGGGTGCAAATTTAGCCCTCAATCTCCCACTCAGCCGGAAAGATGAGTTTGAGGCGGACCAAAGAGGATTGAGAAATTTAACCCGTACAGGTTATTCCCAAACAGCAATGGTTTCATTTATGAAAAAGCTGCTGAGTAAAAACTCTCCTCCAGCATTTTTGAGTACACATCCAGGTACAAGCGATCGGATTAAAGCACTCAAATTAGAAATTTCTGCTCAACCTACTAGTAATAGTAATGGGCTAGATAGCTCACTATATCAAAATAAGGTGCGCAATTTTTTGAATTAATTTGCATTAAACACTATCTTTAGCAGCGTCCAATCAACTTAATTTCCATAGGGTTAACAATCGATACTGCGTCTTCTAAACAGAGAGTACGGACTTGATGGCTAAAAATATTGGCTTGATAAACTACATTATGGGTAACGTCCAGCGCTGTTAACCAACCGCTGCGAGGATGATAAGCTCCAGTATCAATATCTATCCACCCTCTTCCTTGAGCCAATTTACCAGGACTAACATCAGGTAAAGTAAATGTAATAGTGTGACCTACTATGATCGTTTTATCGGCAAAGTAAGGTTCTTCCATACTGTGAAATGGCTCACGTATCCAACACATCTGATAAGCTGTCTGTTCTGCTACAGATTTTCTAGGGTCAACACCCGCATGAGCTAACCAGATATCTCCCAAATCGAGATAAATAGGTAAATTGTGAAACCATTCTAAATGTTCTTGGGGAATTGTAGCGTTTTTATAACTAGCCAGGGTAGCTTGTCCTCCACTATATAACCATGCGTGCATTGTTTGAGTAGTTAGCTCTTTGCTGGTGACGAGATTTAATAACATTTGCTCATGATTTCCCAACACACAAGGATAATTACCTTCCTTGACAAAATCTACTACTTGTGAACTGAGAGGACCGCGATCTATTAAATCGCCCAAAAAATAGATTTGGTCATTTGAAGTAGGTGCTACCTCATCCAAAAGTAGCATCAAACCTTCATAATGACCATGTACATCCCCAACTACTATTCTACGGTGACGATCGCTCATTTGTTCTTAAACTTAAAATGCTATAGCTAGACATATTGTCCCAATTACTATTGTAGACTTGACCAATTTACCAGATAGTTTTTGTTATAGCGTTATGTAGAGACAAATCCTTATATTATATTTTATAATATTTTAGTTAATTTCTTGTAATTGACTCTCAACTATAGAAAATGTCCAATAACTTCTCAGGAGAAATTAGCTCTCGCATCTGTAAGCATATGAATGACGACCATAGCGATGCTATAGTCATTTATGCTCAAGCATTTGGTGGTGTTAAGGATGCTGAAGCCGCACAGATGTTAAAGATTGATGCGGAGGGAATGAGTTTAAGCGTCAAAGTTAATCAAGCAGAATTACCAATTCGGATCAACTTCGACCATGTTTTGGTGGATGCTGAAGATGCTCATCAAACCCTAATATCTATGTTAAAGCAAGCAAAAAAACTCTAGTTTAACTTTTAGCTGGATTTTTACCCAGATTTTCAGCTTGTAATAACCAAAAACCACTATAAGTCATATTTGAATCATCCGGTTGGACTAACAAAAAATGTAATCCCTGGCTTTGCTGTTTTCGTTGTTCATAAATCCTCCCAGCAGCGCTAATTTCCGGATTGGCGAAAGTTGCTAAAATCCACCTATCAACTACACCAGCCTCCAGCACCAAGCCATCTGGTGCGCCAGGAATGTAATTTAACGCCACCGGATTTGTTGCTTGTAACCATCGCGCCAAGTGCATCGATCTCCTTCCCCCATAAATTATCACACCAGGGATAGGTAATGTCGAGGCTAGACCTAAATTCAGCGGTTGAAGATTTTCGGGAATAGATAAAATGGGAATTGGGCGATCGGCAAAATCCTCCACCAAATTTCCCGCCTGAATCGCTGCTAGACGCCATTTTTCTCCCCAAAGATTTTCTGGTAATGGTATGGGTGGTGGCTTATTGATCATATGTTCGGATTTCTTCTTGATAACTTAGTTTTTGATGTTAGTTTTTGATGTTTCATAAAGCTGTTTAAACAAGCTTTGTTGTTGTTGATGATTGACAATGGGCTGGGGATAATCGAGACCATGAAGTTCTAAGGGGGGAATTTTCCCAGTTACGAGATATTCTGTATCTACAGACCGCAATTCTGGAACCCACTGACGGATATACTCAGCTTCAGCATCAAATTTTTGGGTTTGACTGGCGGGATTAAATATCCTTAAAGGTTTGGGGTCCATACCACTAGAAGCACTCCATTGCCAACCTCCATTATTAGCAGATAAATCTCCATCGATTAGGTGTTGCATGAAATATTTTTCTCCCCATTGAGGATTGATGATTAAGTCTTTAGTCAAAAAACTGGCAACAATCATCCGACAGCGGTTATGCATCCAGCCACTTGTATTTAATTGGCGCATAGCAGCATCCACAATTGGATAACCAGTTTTACCCTCACACCAAGCCTGAAAAAAATCTGGATTATTTTGCCAAGGGAAAATCTGGAAATTTTGGCGGTAAGCGCCATCAGCCAATTCTGGGAAGTGGTACATCGCATGTTGATAAAACTCCCGCCAGACTAACTCCTGTTGCCATGTACGGATACTTGCTGTTACTTCTTCGCTACGACTATTTGCTAGTGCTTCTATTGTACTTTGCCAAATAGTCCGAATACCGATCACCCCAAATTTTAAAGCTGGACTCAGTTGAGATGTTCCTGGGACAGCTGGAAAATTCCGCTGTTCTTGGTATTCATGAATAGCGGAATTTGTAAATACTTCTAGCTGTTCTTGGGCTGGGGCTTCTCCTGGTAGCAGAATTAGTTCTCCATTCCAAGCAAATCCCAAGTCAATATTTGTGGGTAAGGCGATCGCACCTGCTTGTTGAGCGATTTCTTGTTCACTTGCTGTCAAACCTGTGATGTTTTCCAGTGTTTCTACAGGTTTTTGCTGGGGTTTGGCAATGACATTTTTCCAGAATGGCGTATAGATTGTGTAGGGAGTTTGGGAACCACTATAAATCTCTGTCGGTGGATGGAGTAATTGGTCCCAGTTTTGCTCTAATATTTGTACACCTTTTTCTTTGAGCGCCTCAGCTATAGTGCGATCGCGAATTTGGGAATATGGTTCAACATCCCAGTTCCAAAATACAGATTTAGCTCCTAATGCTTGAGCTAAAGCTGGAATTGCTTTGATCGGATTATTATGGAGGATTAATAACTGACTGTTAAGTTGATTATACCGGACTTGAAGTGCTTGTAAACAGCCAAGCATATAAGTTACCCTGACACTGGCTATATCATCCCTTGACAAAATCTCAGGGTCGAGACAAAATACACCTACAATTTTGGGACTTTGTTGGCGGGCGGCTGCTAGACCTGTATTATCGGAAACACGTAAATCCCTGCGATGCCAAAACAGAATTAAATCAGACATTCAATCTTATTTGTAGTTCTTTAGTACTATTTTAAAATTGATCGAGAAAATCCTATAAATAGAACCCATTAAATTCTAATGTATCGGGTGAAAACCAAAAATACTCTGCTACTCGGAATGTGTTTCGATATAATTCCTTTTTAAAGCCTCTATCCAAATCGGCTTACGATGTCCCTTTTCTACGCCCTCGATTACGAAGAAATCTGTTCCCAGATAATCGTCCTTATACCTGACTGGTATCAGGCATTAATTTTTCTATCTCTTCAGCTGTTGAGATGTTATTTACCTTGCTTGCATTTAGAATTAGATTTATTATGGCTTAAAATAAACTGCAATCGGAGCGGAAAATTTATCATGCTAGGAGCATTGCAGTTAGAGTTTGATATTTCTGCATAAGTTGTTTGTAGAAAAAAGTAGTTTATGATACCAACACAACAAGAAGAAATCCTGAATTTACGGGCATTGAGTTTAACGCCTAAACAAATAGCTAGAAAACTAGGTATAAAAGTATCAGAAGTCAACGCAGCGATTCAACATCAAGCCCAACAAAGTACGTTAGATAAATTAGCAAAAGGAGAATTAAACCAAGTATACCAGTGTTTAGCTAGCGAGAATCTTGTCCAATTGTTACCGAATATCTCATCAGGGAACGGCATTCAACATTTGCTGAAAAAAATCATACCTGTAAAAAACAATGGTGATATTGATTGTGGTCTAGGAATGGTGCTGATTGCAAGGGAATCTCGATACAATCAAATCACTGTTTGTAGTTATCTATTAGATGTATGGTGTTTAGGTGTTAAAGATGCTATGCCATCACGTACAGTAGACAGGAAAAGCTATCAAGAAGTTGCAGAATCATTATTCCAGCTATTTCCTGGAAAACCGCAAGAAATTACTTTGGCAGCTGCTCAAGGAATAATATTTAGTGCTTGTGAATACGCAGAAAGCTTAGGATTTAAACCACATAGAGACTTTGAGAAAGCGCGATCGCACATTGGAGAATGGGATAAAACAATTCGGATTGAATGTGGTCATAATGGAAAACCATGTTATGTTAGTGGTCCCTATGATAACCCTGAAAAAATCATCGAAACATTGAATAAAAGTGTAGGTGAAGGTAATTTTGAGTTTATGGCTGGTCTAGCCCTTGATGATTTGGGGTAGGTGAACTTGTAAATTATATGCTCTAGGTTTATTATGACTTAAAAATGAATTTGGAGATTCAAACTAACGTTAATGACTAAAAAAGCCTTAATCACTGGATTGACTGGACAAGATGGCTCTTATCTTGCCGAACTACTACTGACAAGAGACTATCAAGTCTTTGGTTTAGTTCGCCGTTCCAGTTCTAGTAACCTAGATCGGATTAATCACCTATCAGAAAACATTCAAATTCTTTCTGGAGACCTGTTAGACCAATCTTCTTTGATGGATGTGATTACTGAATCTCAACCAGATGAAATCTATAACCTCGCTTCTCAAAGTTATGTTCCTCTGTCTTGGACACAACCAGCTTTGACGGCTGAATATACAGCCTTGGGAGTCTCACGGCTCCTAGAATCCATCCGCCGTTGTCAACCAGATGCTAAACTCTACCAAGCTTCCAGTAGTGAAGTCTTCGGACAACCAGATGAGTCACCGCAAAATGAAAGGACTGCTTTTCGTCCTCGTAACCCTTACGGTGTTGCTAAAGCCTATGCGCATTGGATGACAATAAATTACCGGGAAAAATACAATCTCTACACCTGCTGTGGTATCACCTACACCCACGAATCACCACGTCGGGGGACAGAATTTGTATTTCGTAAAGTTACGCATACAGTTGCTCAAATTAAACTAGGTTTAGCAAATGAACTAAAACTAGGAAATTTGGAGGCTCGTCGCGACTGGTGCTACGCTAAAGATGCGGTTTATGCTATGTGGTTGATGCTACAGCAAGAAAAACCAGATGACTATATCATTGCTAGTGGTCAAACCTACTCCGTGAAAGAACTTGTTCAATGTGCTTTTAGCTGTGTGGGTTTAAACTGGGAAGATTATGTTTCTGTTGACCCAAGTTTTTATCGTCCTGATGAACCAGTACAGCTGGTTGGTTGTATTGACAAAATTGGTAACAGGTTAGGTTGGCAGCCTCAACACTCTTTTGAGCAATTGGTCGAGTTAATGGTTGACTATGACCTGAAGAAATTAAATAACTAACTGCAAATTCTCCTTAGAAGTCTATGAGAAAAAATGAAACTTAAAATTAATTTTGCAATACCTAATAATTTAAAGTATTCAATAGTACTTATACTTTGTGCAGGGATATATTTTGCTAATAGCGTCACTATAGGCTCTGGTGATACAGTACCTAATTCTCTGATCGCTTTCAATTTTCTAGAGAACCATACAGTAAATTTAGACATTTTCAGGAAAAGCTATTTCTGTGTATCAACTTGTGCTTTTTTTGTAGAAGGTAATAATGGTCATTTAAGTTCTATATATCCAATCGGAACTGCAATTGTTAGTTTTCCTCTATATCTAATTTTCTATGCTTACCTAAAATTAATACTTTATGCTTCATCTCCAATCGATTTGACAGTGGTGAAATTTGATGTATATAGATTATTTTTTGAAAAACTAGCTGCACTGATAATAACGGTAATTACAGTAGCTATATTCTATCTTGCTTCTCGATTAAAATTTAATAAAAGCATCTCTATATTGTCAACATTTATATTTGCATTTGCTACAAATACATGGATGATAAGTTCTCAAGCTTTATGGCAACATGGATCTTCTAATTTAGCACTTATTAGCACTATATTCTTTTTATTAAAATCTAATTATTCCTCACATAAATCTCAGAAAATATGGTTGTTGTTGGCGGGAATAGCTTGTGGACTACTTCCTGGTATTCGTCCTACTAGTACCTTATACGCAGTAGCAGCTATTGTCTATGTAATTTTCACCTATCGGTTACAGTCAATTTTCTTTTTTGCTGGCTTGGTTTCTGGTTTACCCAGCATCTTGTGGAACCTATATTTCTTTGGGAATTTAACTGGTGGTTACGCAAAAATGTTCCCTGAATTACCTTATGTATTTACATTCAATTCATTTTTTACATCATCTTTGGGAACTTTAATTAGTCCCAGTCGAGGTCTTATAGTATATTCGCCAATCCTTCTGTATAGCTTACCTGGGGCTAAACAAATGTTGAAATTCAGAACTACTAAAGATGAGAATTTGCTCGGATGTATGACGATTAGTTCTGCACTAATAATTCTGAGTTATTGTTTTTATCGGATTTGGTGGGGTGGTTGTTGTTATGGTCCCAGGTTTATGACTGATATTTTGCCTGTAGCTTGTTATTTGATTAATTATTTTTTAGAAAGAGAGTGGATTAATTTGTTTAATTGGCAAAGGGAATTGAAGCTAAAAAGCTTAATTATTTTGAGGTTGCTTTTTCCGATTTTCCTGATATTTTCTATCTTCGTTCAAATTGTAGGAGCTTTTGGCTTCTCTCCGGGAGTTTACTGGAATGTATATCCTTTAGATGCTGGTGCTCCTAAATATCAGTATAGGCTATGGGCATTAAAAGATACGCAAATAGAACGAAATAGTCAAGCTCTATTCCATCTGATTTTTAAACCGCCTATAGATAATCCAGATTATATCAAAGGTTTACAAGGAATAATTAAAGGAATTACAGATGAACAAAATCAACTTCTCACTTCCTCAATCTCTGTCCAGCCAAATGCGGAAAAATTGCTGAAAGTCAAACTAGAAAATACAGGCTTATCAACATGGTTTGGCTATGAATCTGCTTTAAGAAAGGGAGAAATAAGAGTTAGAGGTCATTTTTATGATATCAATAACCACCCAGTCAGTGAAGTTATATTTTTTGTTTCTGGGATGCATAAACAACATGATTTAACCTATGCGATCGCTGATGTGATTTTTCCTCAAGAGAAAGGGATTTACAAGTTAGGCTTAGAAATAGTAGCTGAAGGTATTAGTCATGCATTTCTGGATAATCAGCCCTATGTAGTAAAAATCAATGTAGGGGGAAAGATTTAACATGAAACTTTCTGTAATCATTCCCTGCTATAACGAATTGGAAACAATTGAAGAAGTTATTCGGACAGTTAAAGCGTCGCCGATCAAAGATTTAGAAATAATTATTGTTGATGATGCTTCCATAGATGGGACAAGAGAAAAACTCCAATCTCAATTGGAATTAGAAGTAGATAAAATTATATATCACCCCAGAAATCGAGGTAAAGGGGCTGCTTTGCGTACTGGTGTTGCTTGGGCTACGGGTGATATCGTGATTATTCAAGATGCTGATTTGGAATATGACCCGCAAGAGTATTCTTTAATGATTGAACCAATTTTAACACATAAGGCGGATGTGGTTTTTGGTTCTCGGTTTCAAGGTAGTAGACCACATAGAGTTGTTTATTATTGGCACAGATTAGGTAATGGATTACTGACAACTTTGTCTAATATGCTGACTAATATTAACCTGACAGATATGGAAACTTGTTATAAAGCATTCCGTCGGGAAATAATTCAATCTATCAAAATAGAAGAAGATCGATTTGGATTTGAACCAGAAATCACTGCTAAGGTTGTCAAAATGAGGTGTCGGATTTATGAGGTAGGAATATCTTACTATGGTCGGACTTATCAAGAAGGTAAAAAAATAGGTTGGCGAGATGGAATTTGGGCAATTTTATGCATTTTAAAGTATAATTTGCGGAATTAGCTTTCAGTAAATATGTTAGATGATAGTAATTCGCATAAATTAATCATTAATTTATCTGTACTTTTTTCCCAACCAACAGGTATTAGTATCTATGCTAAAAACCTTTTTCCTTATCTAAAATGTATTAATCCTACATTATTAGTATCTCAAGATTATGCGGAATTTAATTGTTATTCAATTCCAGATAATCTCACTCCCGCTCAGGGAACAAAAGGTCATTTTCTCCGTTTATTGTGGACACAATTTCAATTACCAAAAATCTATAAAAAGCTGAAATCCCAGCTTTTATTTTCGCCAATTACAGAAGCGCCGCTTCATCAAAACTGTCGTTTTATCGTCATGGCTCATGACTTTATTCCCTTGCGATTTCCCAGGAAGTTTTCACCTCTAACTCCTTATCATCGCTACTACGTTCCTCAAGTTCTTAACCAAGCATTACATATTGTTTGTAATTCCCAGTCTACCGCCAAAGATATAACTGATTTTTTCCAGATTTCTCCTAGCAAAATCACCCCTATTCCCTTAGCGCACGATCGCCTACATTTCCGCTGTCTTCACCTACCCACTAGTAACTACTTCCTCTATATAGGTCGTCACGATCCCTACAAAAACTTACACAGACTGATTAGCGCCTTTTCCCAACTACCCCATCAATCCGACTATGAACTATGGTTAGCAGGTCCGGTTGATCCCCGATATACTCCATTATTAGTCCAGCAAGTTGAAGAACTAGAAATAACTGACTCTGTAAAATTTCTCAACTATGTAGATTACAATCAATTACCTATAATCATTAACCAGGCGATCGCTTTAGTTTTCCCTAGTCTGTGGGAAGGTTTTGGCTTTCCGGTTCTAGAAGCAATGGCTTGTGGGACTCCTGTAATTACTTCTAATCTTTCTTCTTTACCAGAAGTTACTGGTGATGCGGCGATTTTAATCGATCCCTATGTCACCGCAGAAATAACAGCAGCAATGCGGGAAATTATATCTGACCAAATAGGGCGATCGCTTCTCTCTCACAAAGGTATAAGGAGAGCGAGTCAGTTTAGTTGGGAAAAAACCGGACTGGCGACTGTTGAAGTTTTATCCAGTTATTTGTAGAGTACAAGCTAGTAAGCAAAAACTAATTACAACCCAATGATTGACCATGACCGTCTATTTAAAGAACTGTTGACTAACTTCTTCCCCGAATTTATTCAGTTATTTTTCCCGGAAATAAGTGCTAATTGGAATCCTGATTCAATAGAATTTCTCCCTCAAGAAGTAATCACCGATGTAACTCAAGGAGAGAAGAAAATTATTGATTTAATTGTCAAAGCCTCCTGGAAAAACCAGCCGAGTCTATTTATCATTCATGTGGAACATCAATCTTACACTGAAGACAATTTTAATCAGAGGATGTTTATTTATTATGCACGATTGCATGAAAAATACGCTTTGCCCATTTATCCCATTGTCATATATTCCCATACATCACCGACTAAAATAGAACCAAATTGTTATGAAATAAAATTTCTAGGTGAGAGTATATTGCAGTTTAATTACCAAGTTATCCAGTTAAATAGATTACATTGGCAGTAATTTGTTAACCAAAGAAACCCGGTAGCTAGTGCTTTAATCACCAAAATGCAGATGGATAAGGGTGAGCGTCCTAGAGTCAAATTACTGTCATTACAGTTACTAGCTAGTCTAGGATTAAATCCGGCTCAAGTCCAGTTAATCTCTGGCTTTATCGACACTTACCTCAAATTAAATGTCAGGGAAAAAGCGCAATTTGAAGAGGAATTTGCTAGGATTGAACCAAGACAAAAGGAGGGAGTTATGCAGATTGTTACTAGTTGGATGGAAGAAGGTATTGAACAAGGTATTGAACAAGGAAAACAGCAGGAGGCGATCGCGTTAGTTTCTCGTCAACTCCAGCGTCGTGTTGGGATATTAACTCCTCAAGTGAAAAAACGTATTGAGGTTTTATCAACTACTGCTTTAGAAGATTTAGGTGAAGCACTTTTAGACTTTATCTCTATCAACGACTTAGTAACTTGGTTAGAACAGCAGGAGTCTCATACACTAGCTTGAAAAATTTGATTAGCAGTCAAGTTCAATTCTGGAAATGTAGGGGATATGATTTTCTCATTATCCCTAAACTGATTCAGCTGATATTCTCCCTCAAACAAAGAATGAACAGATATAGTAGGCTGTTTAGGATTACCAATAAAACGCCTAGCACCCAGAGCCAAATAATCTACAATCCAATATTCTGGTACCCCTAATTTTTCAAAATCACCAAGTTTTTTATAATAGTCATCTTCCCAATTAGTACTGACAACTTCTATGATTAATGGAATTGCATCAGAACGGGAAATTATAGCTGATTTTTGCCATATAGAGTCAGTAGCTAAAATCTCCCGATTTATGAGCAAAATATCTGGTAAATAAGCACTCTCGTTTTGTGGAGATTTTACCCAAGACTGATTAGAGATACCATAAGGAAGTTTTAATCTTTTACACTCATACGCTAACTCTGTAATCAAAAAACATTTAATATCTTCATGAAATCCTACTGGTGGATTCATCGGGAAAATCACCCCATTATGTAATTCATATCTTCCCTGATCTGGTAACCAAGCAACAAATTCGGCAAAAGTCAATAATTTTGGTAATGTTTGAGTCAATTTCTGTCCTCAATATTGATTTGCTAGGAAAACATACGCTAAAATCCCTTCCGTCATCCTCCTTTTGGGGGATGACGGTGGAATAATTTTTAATTTGTACCTACAACCCCAGAATAAACTAAGCCGCGATGCATATCTAAAGTTAAAATTGCCCCATCTTTAATAATTTCAGTCGCTTTTTTCACACCAACAATCACTGGTACACCCAGACGTAAACCAATAACAGCAGCATGACTTGTGAGACTTTCCTCTTCTGTAATGATTCCCCCTGCTTTGCGAATAGCCTCAACAAAATCAGCATCAGTGCGTGGAGCAACCAAAATATCACCAGCACTGAAATTAGAAACATCTATACTAGAACGGGCTACCCTGGCGCGACCACTGACAGAACCCTGACCTAGACCGATTCCTTGACCTAGTATTGCTGTAACTACCTCAACCTTAATCAAATCTGTTGACCCAGATACCCCTTGTAAGGTCCCCGCAGTCATCACCACTAAATCTCCTTCAGCCAAAAGATTTTTTTCTTGAGCGACATTGATCGCCGCTTGGAAAGTCTGACCAGTAGAAGGTAATTCCAGAACTAACAGCGGTTTCACCCCCCAAACTAATTGTAATTGTCGCGCTACGTTGACATGGGGTGTAATCGCTAAAATTGGCGTGCGAGGACGAAATTTGGAAACATTTCGGGCTGTTGCGCCGGTTTGGGTGAGCGTCATAATTGCTGCTGCGCCCAAATTTTCCGCAATTTGACCTACCGCTTGGCTAATGGCGTTAGGTATAGAACGCCGACTATCGCGAGTTTGTCTGGAATGAAAGTCGAGATCTTCTTCCTGTTCAATCCGTTCAGCAATTCTCGCCATTGTCGCTACTGCTTCTATAGGATAAGTCCCAACAGCAGTCTCATTAGAAAGCATCACTGCATCTGTACCATCTAATATAGCGTTGGCTACGTCAGATACTTCTGCGCGAGTAGGACGCGCATTGCTAACCATACTATCTAACATTTGTGTAGCGGTAATAATGGGAATTCCCAAACGGTTAGCTGTGGAAATTAATCGTTTTTGGAGTATGGGTACATCTTCAGCAGGTAATTCCACGCCTAAATCACCCCTGGCGACCATCACCCCATCGCACAAAGATAGAACTGCTTCCATCTGTTCAATAGCTTCATGCTTCTCAATTTTAGCAATTACAGGGATATTCTTACCAGTACTAGAAATCAGGTCTTTAATTTCCAATATATCTTGGGGATTGCGGACAAAGGAGAGTGCGACCCAATCAACACCTTGGTCTAAACCAAACATTAGGTCTTCCCGGTCTTTGTCAGTCATCGCCTTGACTGATAAGTAAACTCCAGGAAAATTTACCCCTTTATTATTGGAAAGCTTACCGCCTACAGTCACAAAGCAGATTAAATCCCCTTGTTCACGGTGAATTTCCTTGACCACCATTTCCACCCGTCCATCATCCAGGAGGATTTTCGCACCGACAGGGACTTCTGCTGCAAGATAGTCATATGTAACACAGCTAATTTCCTGTGTTCCGGGAATGGGACGGTTTGTCAATGTGAAGCGATCGCCTTTGGCTAAAACTATAGAACCATTTTCAAATCGTCCCAAGCGAATTTTTGGACCTTGTAAGTCTTGGAGAATAGCCACGGGTTGATTCAGCTCAAAAGCAGTCTGTCGAATCAACCGAATACTCCGTTGGTGGTCAGCATGAGTTCCGTGGGAGAAATTTAACCGCAGTGTTGTCGCTCCAGCTTCAATAATCGCCTTTAGCATTTCTGGACTACTAGTAGCAGGACCAATAGTAGCAACAATTTTAGTACGGCGTAGAGAATCTTTTAATTGCATAAGAGCTAAATTTCAAGTTCTATCTGGGAAGAATAATAAATTAAACAATACTGCCTTTCCGAATCAGCAATTAAAAAAGCATTCCTCAAACAACAACTACTACGTTGAATTTTATCCAACTTTACTATTCACTGGGATTTAGAGTATCTTCTTTATATAACCCTAATGAGAAGATAATCATGTCCTCGTTGGAGGCGCAACAGGTACTCAAGGTTCCTCCTCAACAACTTCTAGCACCTCCCGGTGGTTTTAATCCTACACTATTGCTGTTTTTGGTGATAGTGATTTCATTATTGCTATCCAATTTAGGCTATTGGCTATGGAAATGGCCTGACTGGCTTTGCTTTAGCATTAATACCCTATGTTTACACTGTGCTGGAACTGTAATTCATGATGCTTGTCATCAATCTGCCCATCGCCATCCCGTAATTAATGCTATACTAGGACATATTAGCGCTTTAATTCTGGTTTTTGCCTTCCCAGTATTTACCAGAGTACATTTACAGCATCATAGCCATGTCAATGATCCTGAAGACGACCCAGACCATTATGTTTCTACAGGAGGTCCATTGTGGTTAATTGCTGTAAGATTTTTGTACCATGAGCTATTTTTCTTACAAAGAAAGCTTTGGCGTCGATATGAACTATGGGAATGGTTTTTTAGTCGCTTAATCGTAATTTCCCTAGTTTACATCTCTGTCCAATACCATTTTTTGGGGTACATTCTCAACTTCTGGTTTATCCCCGCATTTTTGGTGGGGATAACATTGGGATTATTTTTTGACTATTTACCTCATCGTCCTTTTAGAGAACGCGATCGCTGGAAAAATGCTCGTGTATATCCTAGCTCAATCCTGAATATGCTAATTTTAGGACAGAATTATCACCTAGTACATCATCTTTGGCCAACTGTTCCTTGGTATAACTACCAACCTACTTACTATCTGATGAAACCGCTTTTAGAGAAAAAGGGCTGCTATCAGACTATTGGTCTCTCAGAGAAAAAAGACTTTTTGGAGTTACTGTATGATGTATTTATCGGAATTCATCGACATGAACGCCCTTAATATAGTCACTTAGGCAGACTTTTCAGCGGCTCTAACATACTCCAGTCTGGACGTAAATTAGCAGCTTGACGTAAATAGGTATGCTTAACGGGGATAGAAGCTGGTAAATTAGCGTAGATCAATAGTCTAATACAACGCTGTAAACTCCCCTGAACATGCATTTGTTGCAAATCCAACATAGCTACAGAATCCCAATCAGGACGTGCTCTGGCGATCGCTGCTGGAAAAATGGCATCTACATCTCGCGTAACGGTAAAAATAGCGCTGACAATTCTCCAGGGTTGGAGTTGATTTCTATCCTCTAGCTCATCTAGCAGCTCGGTAACTGCTTCTCGAATTGCTTCTACAGTATTTTCAGCAACAGTTGTTGCTCCCCGGATAGCTTGTATTTCCCACTCCACTGTGTGCTCCTTTCAATAAATAACAGAGTCAAGGGTGTAGGTCTCTACACCCAACCTCAAGGTCTATATAACCACAAAGGCAACCCACTAGTAGAAATTTCCAGTTCCAGCCAGTGGATACCGATTTCCACACCGGATGACCATTGATAGCTTCCCGATAAAACACGATTCCCTGGTAAAAGACGGCTGAGTAAGGGTTTACGTTCTTCTAGTGTATAGCAAGGGGTTTTCTCTGGATCAAGTCCGACTAGTTCTGCTGTCCAGCGTCGAGCGTCTTCCTCTGTTCCCAGTCGGTCTACAACTCCCAAAGCCAAAGCTTGCTGTCCTGTAAAAATCCGCCCATCAGCAAAGCTTTTAACAGTTTCAATTGCCAAAGAGCGAGATTGGGCAACGGTTTGGACAAATTGGTGATAACTGACATCAATCAATTCTTGGAGAATATTTTGCTCTGCTTCTGTGAGTTCTCGGTCAAATGCCAAAATGTCTTTATAGGGACCCGACTTAATTACTTTGAAGGAAACACCAATTTTTTCCAGTAACACCTCGATATTATTCCCTCGGAGAATCACCCCAATACTACCTGTAATCGTACCAGGATTAGCCACAATATGCTCTGCTCCCATACCAATGTAGACACCACCAGAAGCAGAAATATTACCAAAACTAGCCACAATTTTGATTTTTTCCCGTAATCGCTTGAGAGCACTATAAATTTCTTGGGAATCGCCTACAGTACCACCTGGACTATCGATGCGGAGCAATAATGCCGGGAACTTCTTTTCTTCTACGTTTTTGAGAGCTTCCAAAACACGTTTACGCGTAGCACCAACAATAGCACCAGTAATTTCAATCCGAGCGATTTGTTTACGGAATTTAGACTTAAAAGGCCAAATCATGAGTTGTCAAATAACTACTTATTATATAAATATAAATAAAATATAGAAAATTCTCTAGATATCTAGGAATCTATGCGGAGAATTTGATATCGATAATAAACATAGGCATCAAATAGCCCTCCCACAAAGCTACAGGTTAAGCCAATCACAAATAAGCCCTGCAAGGAGCTACCACTACCAAAAGTAGCAAGAAAATGCATAATCGCCATGGGAATATCCGCTGTCACTTCTTGTAAACAGGGAACATGACCCAGAAGTGATAAACAGAGGAGTAATCCCCCGATCAATGATATGGGAGTAATAAAGCTGAAAATGATAGTCAGCAACAAGGAGCGAAGAAAGTTAGTCAAAATTGTCATTTTTTCCCCAATCTCCAGCAATAAAGTGGCTAGTAGTAGAAAAATTATCTATTACCTTCTACAATACTTGTGATTTATCTGAATCCGAAAATCTGTCAAAAATCTTAAATCTTTATAACGAATTTGGGTGTAGGGTGTAGGGTGTAGGGTGTAGGGAGGATAAAATAGATAAAACTCATGACTAAATCCAGTTTAGGTACATGGGGTCAAAGACTGTTGGCGGCTATTTTTCTAGGTGGACAGGCAATAGTTCACCTACTAAAAGGAAAAATCCATTGGCGCAATACTCTAGAGCAACTAGCAATAGTTGGCTCGGATTCCCTCTTTATTGCTTTGCTGACAGCTATTTCTGTGGGCGCAGTGTTTACAATCCAGGTAGCCAGAGAATTTATCAATTTTGGTGCCGGAAACGTTGTTGGTGGAGTACTATCCTTAGCATTAACCAGAGAACTTTCGCCTGTCTTGACAGCAGTTGTCCTCGCCGGCAGGGTCGGTTCTGCTTTTGCAGCTGAAATAGGTACTATGCGTGTAACAGAACAAATCGACGCGATGTTGATGTTAAAAACAGACCCGATTGATTACCTAGTTATTCCCCGTCTGTTAGCTTGCTTTTTCATGCTACCTGTTTTAACTTTGCTATCCTTAGTTACAGGTATGCTGGGAGGATTTGTAATTGCCAATAATATCTACAGTCTTTCAGATACAGTATTTTTCGACTCAGCCCGCAGCTTTCTGGGAGTTTGGGATGTTTATACTGCGGTGATTAAAGCTTGTTGCTTTGGTATTTTAATCGCTATCATTGGTTGTAGTTGGGGATTAACAACTACTGGAGGCGCTAAAGGTGTAGGACAATCAACTACTGCTGCTGTTGTGACTGCACTGTTGATGATCTTTGTGAGCAACTTCTTCCTTTCTTGGTTAATGTTCCCAGGAACTGGTAGCGGAGTCAATCTCGGCTCTTGAGCAATGAGAATAGATATAATATATCTGACTGATATAGCTAATACTAGAAAGTTGTTGGTAAAACTGTGTCTAATTCTTTTATTTTTGATTCTACTTCAACTATTGAGCTACAGCCAAGCTACAATATTCCCATTGTTTTGGTTATTGTAGCTATTCCACTCTTGTTAGTAATACCTATTTTAGGAGCTTTGAGTGCCCTATTTGGGTTATTCCTGATGTTTCAGGCTGTAACACTACGTTTGCAATTTACTCCTACAGCCATGGATATTTACCGAGGAGAAAAGCTGATTCGCCGCTTTCCTTACCAAGAATGGCAGAACTGGCGGGTTTTCTGGAACGGATTTCCCATATTATTTTATTTTAAGGAAATTAACAGCATTCATTTTTTGCCAATTTTATTTGACCCGAATATGTTAAAAACCTGTCTAGAGCAGCGATGTCCACGTATATCACATATATAATAATTAACTAAGATTATTAACTAAAATGAACTCAGAGGAATCTCCAACTCCAGAACACATTACTCAGCCTTTGGCATCAGAAGTAGTAGATGGTGAATTAGCATATAGACAAATATCACAAAAGATAGCAGATTTACAGGAAATTGAAACGCAGCTACAACAAGAAATTGGGCAATTGCGATCGCGTCATCAAGCTCTACAAGCACAAGTGAGTGAAACAGAAACCAATTTAACTCGGATTGTGCAAGAATCATTGTCACATTTAGAACAACGTAAACAAGCGCTACAAATTTCTGTAGAACAGTTGGAGAGGCGCAGCGATCGCATTCGTCAGGAAATGAAAACTACATTTGCGGGAACATCACAAGATTTAGCAATTAGAGTCCAAGGCTTCAAAGATTATCTTACAGGTAGTTTACAGGACTTGGCGTCAGCAGCGGAACAGCTACAACTAGTTCCAGCCGTAAAAGCACCACAAATAAATCCTGTCCCAGAAGCAGCTAATTATCTCCCCCAAAATCCCCCGAATATTCCTCCATTTGGAGGACAGCAATTTCAGGATACGACTAAGCAAATCCGCCGTCTGATTGACCAATATCGCAGCCAGCCAGACTACTATGGTCCGGTGTGGCAATTAAGACGGACCTTTGAGCCAATCCACGCCGAAAGAGTTTCCCATTGGTTTCTCAATTTAGGTGGACGGGGTGCTTTACGGTCAATGAGTAGTCGTCTGCAAAATATTTTAGTTGCGTCCGCTACTATTTCAATATTGCATAAATTATATGGCGATCGCGTGCGGACTTTGATATTAGCTAGTACACCAGAAAGATTAGGTGAGTGGCGACGCGGTTTACAAGATTGTTTAGGAATTGGTCGCCCAGAATTTGGACCTGACAGAGGAGTAGTATTATTTGAAGCCGCTGCGGCTTTAGCGCAGAAAGCAGATAGACTAGTCAAAGCGGAACAACTGCCTTTAATTATTATTGATGATTCAGAAGAGCAAATTAGCTTAGGATTGCTCCAATTTCCGCTATGGTTGGCTTTTGCTCCCGATCCCAAGAACATGAAAAACCGAGATGAGGATGATGAATTTTAAATAAACATAAACATTGTGGTGGAGAATAAAAGATGATTTGGTTGATTCTGTCTAGTCTAGTTTTAACCTTAAGTTACCTACTGGGGTCTTTTCCCACAGGATATTTGGTAGTAAAGCAGTTAAAGGGAATTGATATTCGCTTAGTGGGTTCAGGTTCAACAGGTGCGACAAACGTGCTGAGAACTTTGGGGAAAGGTCCTGGTGCTTTTGTACTTTTAATTGATTGTCTCAAAGGTGTATTGGCGATCGCTCTTGTTTACGTGTTCTGTGACGTTGTTTCCAGCCAAAATTTGCCCGACCCCATGGACTGGAAGCCAAGACTAGTGACGCTGGCGGGTTTAGCTGCGATTTTGGGACATAGTAAGTCAATTTTCCTGGGTTTTACAGGTGGGAAATCCGTGGCTACAAGCTTGGGAATTTTGTTAGCGATAAATTGGCAAGTGGGTTTAGTTACTTTGGCAGTATTTACAACTGTAATTACTCTGAGCCGTATCGTTTCTTTAAGTTCAATAATTGCGGCAATTTCTGTTTCTGTTTCCATGGTAATTTTGCAACAGCCCTTACCTTATATTTTGTTAGGAATAGCTGGAGGATTGTACGTAATTGTCCGCCATCGTAGTAATATTGAGCGCATCATCGCCGGGACAGAAGCTAAGATTGGACAAAGGGTTGTGGTTGAACCAGAACAAACTCCAGAACAAACAATTTCACTCCTGACTCCTGACTCCTGACTCCTTCTGTAACACTTACTCAATGCTGAATTTCCAAATTCAAGATATAGCTACCAAGTTGCACTTTTTGGGACCAAAGTTCGTATTCCAATCGGAGATTCTCTGGTAACGGATATCCACTCAGAGTCAAAAGTTTAGTAAAATTGCGTAAGCGGAGTGGCTGATGAGGTTGTAACGAGTCAACTGGCAACCAGTAGCGACTGATACCATAAACACCTTCTTCCCAAAAATGGCGATAGCTGACTTGGGTATTTCCTTGCATAGTCATAATTATTCTATACGGGGAAATCTCCAACCACAAAACTCTGGGACTGGTAGGAATATAAATGCTACTCCTGCTTTGAGTCGCCAGGTCTTCTGGACTAGATGTATTTCCTACCTCACAAGTAATCAGTGGTGGTGCAGTCAGAAGTAAATGGAATCTGTGATGATCTTTTTGATAGAGTGTCCCGGATGTTTCGACAACAGACCAAACTGGTAGATCGGTGGAAATAATCGATAAGCAAACGGGTTTGCGGTGGTGAGTCAGCATGGGAGTAGTTTGTAATACTTGGCAAAGGTGAGGATCTGGCTAGTTAATTTGTCAAGGAGAATAGGTTTAGTTTATCTTAATGTTCGGATGTAATCAAAACCGGAGAAATTCCTGAAAGAGCCACCCACAAGTCAACGATTTAGCATACTTGAAATCCGCTACTTTGGGCAGATTTCCAGAAATTTCAATTTCTGATAATTTGGTTCTTACTATCATTGGGCAAAATTTCTAGTTGAGTAAAACGACATTTACGTGGGAGGATAAATATCTATGGCTTGGCTACAAAGACTTTTTGGTCTGGAAAAACCTGATTTGGATGCTCGGGTAAATCCTACTCCTAGTGGTGATAATAGCTCTGGCGATGACAGCAGTTCTTCTCCTAACGCGGAAATTCCTGCTGAACGTTTAGGTCTCAATGGTGAATACGACGCAAGTGGACTAGCCAAACGGGTTGCTCTAGCTTTTGATGAAGATGGTCGATTTGATGATGTAGATTCCCTCTATGTTGCTCAGTTAGGTAGTACGGTAATTCTTAAAGGGGAAATTTCTAGTCAAGAAATTCTCGACTTGTTAGTTGACGTAGCTAAAGGAGTAACTGGTGCTACTGACGTCGTAATTGATCAAGTTGATGTTGGTTAACATTTTCCTTTACCTGATGGTTATTTCTGTGATTAGATCAATGATTAAATCAATTTAATTTTACTTATGCAAATTAAAACCCGTCAACTCAGTATCATTTTAACATTAGCTACTGTGGTCATGCTTGCTAGTTGTAATAAGAAGCCTGATGATTCTGCTAGTAATCCAACTGACAATACAACTACAGCTTCTCCAAGTAGCACTGATTCATCCGAACACCCAGTAGCCCCGTCTAGAGCTAAGTCTAAAGCTAGTATTCCGGTAGCAGCAGCCAAGCTGGGAGTTCCACCATCAGGGGAAACTACTTGTCCTATTAACGCACCAGTTAAAGGTAAAGTGACGAAAAAACGCGGAAATATATATCATCTAGCCAATAAACCTGATTACGACAAAACAAAACCCGATATTTGCTTTGTAGATAAAGCAACAGCCGAAAAAGCTGGGTTTCGCGCACCTAAGTCCAAGTAAGGGAGTTGACAGTTGACAGTTGACAGTTAACTGTCAACTCTAGAGAATCTTCGGTACCCGAAAGAATTCCCCTTCTTGTTCAGGTGCATTGCTGAGAATCAATTCTCTCTCAGGATAGATATGTAATTGGTCTTCTCTAGCCACATTGCTAACATCTATTGCCCGTGTCGTTGGCAACACATCCGTTACATTTAACTCATTTAGTTGCTCAACTAAACCCAAAATATCACCAAGTTGGTGAGTAAATTTCTCTTCCTCATCAACTGTCAATTCTAACCGAGCGAGATTAGCAACTTTACGAACTAGTTCACGATCAATCATAGGCTTTGTTACTCAGTAGTCGAAAAATCAAGAAAACTAAAAGAAAACTAAAAGAAAATATCTATTTGCGATCGCCCAGTAGTTTTTAACCAGTTTTGAGCTTCGATATAATTATTAGGAGCCAAGCGAATCGCCCTAATCCAGTAATCTGCTGCTTGGTCAAGCAGAGCTTCTCCCCCATCATGGTCCCCCTTTTCCTTGGCTGCTTCACCTTGATAATGATAAATCACGGCGATATTATTTAAGGCTTGAGGTAAACGAGGATTCAACTCAATTGCTTGGTGATATAGTTCTAAAGCTTGATTATGATCGCCATTACTTGCATATATCAAGCCCATATTATAAAGAATAAAGCTTTTATCATTAAGGTCTTCTTCTATAAGTAAAGCTTCTCGATAATAATCTAGAGCTTCAGCGTATTCTCCCTCAGCTTGGGCTGACATCCCATCGCGGTAATAAACAAAAGCTTCTTTAGCTCTTTTGTTAGTTGGGAGTAATTTGAGGATAATATCCGCCATGACTGTAAAAGACTTATCGACGAAATTATCATTTTTCTGTGTTCTGGGCATATTCCTTCCTATTTCCTCTGGGCTATTGACTTGATAAAACTACAGCTGATCAATTTTTTGCATTTTACATAATTAGGTTCTTATATGTCCTGAGATTACCACAAAATATCTTGGTCAATCAATTCTAACCGTGAAGGAAAAAGTAGATAGTCATTGAATAGGCGATGAATATGACAAAATAGCGGATTAATCTGGGGGGTAATTTGCGGATATAATTGACACATAAGTAACTTCCCAAAGAAGCTCCAACTGCCATAATTAGGGCTTGATGCCATAAAATTAGTCCAGCAATCATAAAAGGAATAACTGCGACACCATTAATACAGCTTGCTAAAAAAGCCTTAAGAGCATTCATTGTATGAATGTTCTTAATGCCTAAAAACGATAATGTCGCTAACATTAAAATTCCAATACCAGCACCGAAAAAACCACCGTAAATAGCGATCGCCAGTTGTGTAAGTAGCAGAACTGGAATGGGAGGGGTCGCCTCAGATAAAGATTGCTGGTGTTTGAATTTCCATAAATTCTGCAACTGGTTGCTAAATGTAAATATCAGTGTTGCTAACAGCAAAAGATAAGGTATTAACTTTTTAAATATATCTGGAGATGTATACAATAAAGCTATAGAACCAATAGTTCCGCCCAGCAAACTAGTACCAGACATAATTAACAGTTGTTGGCGTTCAACCTGCAAATCTTGACGATATGCTCCTGCACTAACCAAAGCTGCTATCCACAAAGCAGTATTATTTGTTGCATTAGCAGCAATAGGAGGTATACCAGTAAAAATAAGTACTGGAAATGTTAAGAAACTTCCACCACCTGCTACAGTATTTAATCCACCTGCAATAAACGCAATACTGAAGAGAAGTAAACTATGGAGGAGCATGAGATATTGTGATGTCATGAGGATTCAGAAGTCAGATGGAAATTTTGTTGCAGAATTACCGATAAGTTGATCAACGAACAGTATTATACGATTTAAACATTAAAAATACATCAACCTCTATAGATATAAACTATTGTAAGGAAATAAAGATTTTAGACATTATGACTATTTGGGTAAATGAGCAAATAGATCCATCTGGGATAATTTACGCCTGTATCGCCTGTTGTGATGAATCTCAAGCAAAAGATTGTCATGATTCATTTAAGCAAAACCTAACCGAGAAACAAAAAACTGCGGGCTGGGTAGCACAATTGAGGACAGTTAGCTCTTGGGATGATGTACCAGTAAATTCCTTAAAACTGAATTAATCAAATCAAATTAAACTCACCAATGATTAATATAGAGTAAACCAAAAAAACTTGGCAACTTGGCAAAACCAAAATAAATGAGTATAGTCGATTATTTTGAGATTTGCACTCCAGAGAAAAGCTTTCCGATTAATTTGGTTAGCAAAACGGGACAAGCGGTGCAAATTTCCCTCCATACTCCCAGTCAGTATATCTGTGCCAACTGCCAACGGATATTACCAGACTGGCAACAACAGGATTTTTTATGGGTAGTAGTAGTTTTACAACAATCCCGCTATCCCCTGATTGAAATTACTGCAGTCAGCGAGAAAGAAAAAGAAAGGCTCAGAGAAAAGTTCATCCGTTTTGGTTGTGATATAACTTTCAATCTGCGCGATCGCGGTTATTTAACAGACTTAATTGACCCGCGTACAGGCTATCCTTTACTATCTCATCCTGGACTTGTTCCCCATGATGATACAGCAGTAGCTAAAGCCTTGCTCAATTATCCAGTGGTGAAAAATCAATGTTGTGTATTAGTACATCCTCTCTGGGGAACAGCTGTTTATCCCAGTATTTTGATTTCAGCAGCTCCTCCATCGGTAATCGAGTCAGTGACTAAAAACATTGCGCCTTTACATGGATGGAACCAAGTAGGTTAATCAAGTAGGTTAATTGAGAATTAAGATTTTTTCGGTCGCCGTAATGGCTGAGGATTAATCGGACAGAGAATTTGATTTAAATTACGCAGTTGTTCTTCCGTACCCATACAAATCAAACTATCTCCTGGTTTGAGTACAGTATCTCCCGTAGGTCCACCAATAAGAGTACCATCATAGCGCCGAATTGCCAAAACTAACGCTCCAGATTGCGATCGCAATTTAGCCTTCTGTAAAGTTTGACCAACATAGGGACATTTAGCCTGGTCAATCAGAAATTCTTCCATATAGAATTGACGGTCAGCACCCGTGAGAATCCCATCCACAAAATCCAACACTTGAGGTCTGAGAGCCGCCGCAGCCATACGTTTAGCCCCTGTGATATAGGGAGAAATTACAGCATCAGCACCGCCCCTTTTGAGTTTTTGTACAGCTTCCTCAGTACTAGCGCGAGCGATCGCCCGAATATTATGGCTGAGTGTTTTAGCCGAAAGGACAACATATAAATTTTCAGCGTCGGAAGGAAGAGCAGCGACAATACAAGTGGCTCGTTCAATCCCCACTTTTAAAAGAGTATCATCAAGTGTTGCGTCCCCTTGGAAGACAATATAACCCTCCATTTGGGCTGTTTGGACAGATTCTATATCCGAGTCAATCACCACAAAATCGACGCTCTCAGCCCAGAATTCCTTGGCAATTTGCCGTCCAGTGCGACTAAATCCACAGATGATATAATGTGCTGATAGAGATTCCATTAACCGCCTCTGTCTTCGGATCTTGATACCTTCCTGAAAATAGCCTTGAATAGCGGCTTCTGTAAATCTATTGACAATATAACCAATACTAACCACACCCATTAAAATGAGAGCGATTGTAAACAATCGACCCTGACTATCCAGTGGATGTACCTCTCCATAACCAACAGTAGTTAAAGTGATGACTGTCATATAAGCTGCATCTTGCCATGGCCAGTCCTCGATTAACCAGTACCATAATGTACCGATCAGGAATACAGCACCAAAGGCGATCGCCCCAGCGGTCAATTCCTTTTCGATGCGTTGAATTTTTTGATCAAGAGTAGAGTACACAATTTTTTTTAATTGTTTCCAGATTGCGTTAATTTGAAACTATATTGAGACTATATTGAGACTGGACAATTTATCTCATTTCCAGTTATTAATCGGAAATTATCGCGAAAAATTGCGAGATTTTCCTACAACTAGTAGAGTATTACGGTCGGAAGATTTTCAGGAGGAGCGATAGTGAGTTTCCAAACTTTAGTTGAACAAGCCACGATCCCCCCATATACTCCCTTTGATGCAGATAGCTTTAATCAAGCTGTCATGTCCACATATAAACGATATCCTTTGGCTCTAGAGCGGGGCGCTGGTTGCCGTGTTTGGGATACTGACGGAAGGGAATATCTGGATTTTGTTGCCGGAATTGCCACATGTACATTGGGACATGCTCATCCAGCTATGGTGGAAGCAGTAACAAGCCAAATCCAAAAGCTGCATCATGTATCTAATTTATATTACATTCCTGAACAAGGCGAACTAGCTCAGTGGATTGTCGATCATTCCGCAGCTGAACGGGTGTTTTTCTGTAATTCTGGGGCTGAAGCTAATGAAGCTGCGATTAAATTAGCCCGTAAATATGCGCATACAGTTTTAGAAATTCAAAACCCAATAATTCTCACGGCTCACTCTAGTTTCCATGGACGAACTTTGGCAACGGTGACTGCGACCGCACAACCAAAGTACCAAAAATATTTTGACCCCTTAGTTCCTGGTTTTCACTATGTACCCTATAACGATATAACAGCGATTGAAGTAGCGATTAGCGAGCTAGATGAAGGGAATTATCGCGTAGGAGCCATATTAATGGAACCACTCCAAGGCGAAGGCGGTGTCCGTCCAGGGGATGTGGCTTATTTCCAAAGGCTGCGGGATATTTGTACTGAGACTGGCATTTTGCTGATTTTTGACGAAGTACAAGTAGGAATGGGACGCAGTGGTAAATTATGGGGTTACGAACATTTGGGTGTGGAGCCAGATATTTTCACCAGCGCTAAAGGGCTAGGTGGTGGTATTCCTATTGGTGCTATGATGAGTCGCAAGTTTTGCGACATTTTTCAGCCTGGTGAACACGCCAGCACTTTTGGGGGAAATCCTTTTGCTTGTGGTGTGGCTCTACGTGTTTGTCAAACTTTGGAAAAAGACCATCTTCTGGAAAATGCGACAGTGCGGGGGGAACAATTACGCGCTGGATTAAGAGCGATCGCCAAAAAATATCCGCAGCAGATTGTGGATGTTCGTGGTTGGGGTTTAATCAACGGTTTAGAATTATCATCAGATATTGAGTTAACTGCTCCAGATGTCGTCAATGCGACTCTAGCAAGGGGTTTACTTTTAGTACCTGCTGGTCCAAAAGTGGTCAGGTTTGTACCTCCTTTGATAGTTACAGAAGCAGAAGTTGATCTGGCGTTACTTGCTGTTGATCAAGCATTAGCTACGTTAATTAGGGTGTAGGGTGTAGGGTGTAGCGGAGCCGGAGACGCTCCGCCTCCGGGGTGTAGGGGAGACTTCCTTACTCCCTTTATTTATGACAATTTTATTAATTTTAAAATCCGTGTTTTTAACTTAATTATGATATACAATACTTATAAACAACACTATTCCCATCTACTTGCTGTGGTTTGAAGGTCAATATCTTGAGAATGAACCGAATTTCTTGGTCTAATTTAGCAGCAGTGGGTGCTGCTTTTCTAGCAATTACCTTAGTGATCGTCAAAAATCTGGAAGTTAGTTCATCCTATCAACTGCTTAATGTATCATATGACCCAACTAGGGAACTCTATGTCAGTCTGAACCAACAATTTATTGCTAAATACAAGCAAGAGACCGGAAAACAGCTAACAATTAAGCAGTCACATGGCGGTTCGTCTCACCAGAGTCGTGCGGTTGTAGATAATACTTTACCAGCAGATGTCGTCACGCTAGGACTTTATTCAGATGTAGACGCACTCCGTAAACAGAAGCTCATCCCAGAGAATTGGTCAAAACGTCTACCTAATAATTCACAGCCATATTCTTCCACGATCGTTTTTGTGGTACGTAAAGGTAATCCCAAAAATATTCGAGATTGGTCCGACTTGATTCGTCCTGGTGTGGAAATTGTCACACCTGACCCGAAAAACTCTAGTAATGGTAAGTTAAGTCTTTTAGCTGCTTGGGGGTCAGTTATCCAACGTGGTGGTAAGGAAAATGAGGCGTTAGCTTTTCTCAAATCCTTCTATAAGCATACTTTAGTGCTGGATTCTGGCGCTCGTACTTCGGCGCTGCGTTTCGCTATAGAAAAAATTGGGGATGTGAATTTAACTTGGGAAAACGAAGCTATTAGAGAGGTGAAGGAAGCAAAGGGGGACTTGGAAGTTATTTATCCACCAGTAAGCATCCTCGCCCAACCTTATGTATCTTGGGTGGATAGCAATATAACTCGTCACAAAACTCAGGGGGAAGCGAAAGCCTATTTACAATTCCTGTTTACCGATCAAGCGCAGGAAACGATCGCCCAATTTGGCTACCGTCCAATTAACCGGGGTATTTTGCAAAAATATCAGCATCAGTTTCCCCAAATTCAACTTTTCCCAATCACGCTGATAGCTAAAGACTGGGATGATGCTAAGCAAAAATTTTTTGCTGACAACGGAATTGTTGACCTAGTTTACAAACCTCAACTTAATTAAAAGGAAAATGGATTACTTTAAACGTTATTTTAAAGGCTATTCTCACTATAACTGGTACAAAGCGCGAGCAGATTTGATAGCTGGGTTAACTGTAGGAGCGATCGCCTTACCACAAGGTATGGCCTATGCGCTGATCGCCGGTGTGGATCCACGTTTTGGTCTGTATTCAGCAATTTTTATCACAGCTATTGCGTCTATCTTTGGCTCATCTTCCCACCTGATCAACGGACCAACTAGCGCTATATCATTAGTTGTTTTCAGCACTTTGGGTTTTATTGAACCCGATGCTCGACCTGACGCTTATGAAGCCATGTTTTTGTTGGGGATTATGGTTGGTGTGTTCCAAATAGCGATCGCAGTTTTCAAATTGGGAGACTTAACCCGCTATATTTCGGAATCAGTGATCCTGGGCTTTATGACTGGCGCAGCTGTGCTGTTGGGAGTTGGTCAAATTGCCAATTTACTTGGTATGCGCGATCGGGGAACAGCTCACCAACAAATATTTCATCGCCTGTGGTTAACGCTGTCTCAAGGACATCCCAACTATCAAGCGATCGCCATTTCCCTCTTGACAATATTTCTGACTCTGACTTTGCGAAAACTAGTACGCAAATACAAGTTACCCCAAATGGACATGTTTGTTGTCCTAATCATCGTCTCAGTTGTCGCTTATGTATTGGGTTGGACTATATCACCTACAGGTACTAAAACAACAATTGCGGTAGCTGAATCTATACCTGGGAGTTTACCACTACCCCATATCCCAGAAATCCATTTCGGCTGGGTGAAAGAACTATTGAGTGGTTCATTAGCTATTTCTTTCCTGGGCTTGTTAGAAGCCTTGGCTATAGGTAAATCTATCGCTAATCAAACAGGTCAAACAATCGACTACAACCAGCAGTGTTTAGCAGAAGGAATTGGCAATCTCAGTGGTGGTTTTTTGCAATGTTTACCCGGATCTGGTTCTCTGACCCGTTCAGCGATCAATTACCAATCTGGAGCAATGACGCGATTTTCTGGGATTTGGACAGCGATCGTTGTGGCTGTGGCGTTACTAGCGTTTGCTCCCTTGACCAAATACATCCCCAAATCTGCACTGGCTGGACTACTTGCGGTAACGGCTTATCGATTGATTGACTTCAAGCGATTACGTTACACCTTTCGGGCTTCAAGTTTTGATACAGTTCTGGTGGTGATTACTGTATTTACAGCCCTCTTCATAGGAATTGAATACTCGATCTTGACAGGTGTAGCTTTGTCAATCATCTTGTTTGTCCCACGCGCAGCCAAACTCAAGTCATCTGAACTGATTGTTAGTAATGAAGGAATTATCCGTGACCGATTACCAGGCGACCCCAATTGTACCTCAGTCATTCTTTTCGACCTAGAAGGTGAAATCTTCTTTGGAGCCGCACCAGAACTGGACCGCTATCTAGAAAACCTCAAACAACGGGCGATAGAGGATGGAATTCGCTATATTGTTCTCCGTCTTAAACGTGTACGTAACCCAGATATTGTTTGTTTAGAACGACTAGAACATTTTCTCCATGATGCTGAAAAAATCGGAATTACTGTATTACTAGCTGGTATCCGCCCAGATTTATCTCAATCTTTGCATAAAGTTGGTTTTGGAGAGTGGTTTCCTAAAGACCAGATTTTCCGAGAAAGAGTGGATGATGATACAGATTCATCCACTCTAAAAGCTGTCAGGTATGCTTATTATCTTTTAGATGATGTAGCTAATACCTGTAAACACTGCGCATCAATTGCTGGAAATAACCCCCGTAAAGCATCGCTTTATTATTTAATTTGATTTAATTTGGTTACTTCAAGTTGTAAATACAAAATAAACTACTCCAGACCCTAGAATCATAATAGCCAGACTGAAAAGAATCACCCAACGGCTGGAAGGTTCATAGGTCTGTGATTCAATATCACTGCGAACAGCAAAATATTGTGCGGTCGAGAGCCAGACTGTGACTAAACCTACTAACGAAAATAATAAACCCAACTTCCAGGTAGTTCCTAAATAGGAGATTGGTGCAGCTTGGAGCATTCGTAATCGGATGATAACTACACCAAAACCCAATAGAGAGATAGCTGTGCGCATCCAGGCTAGATAAGTCCGTTCATTCGCTAAGTGTTCTCGAACTAAGGATGAATTTTTACTTCCTGGTTTTTTCTTTTCTTCGTTCTTGTTGATTAATAAATGCATTGATACTGTAAAACTTTAACAATGACTTAAATAATATATTAAGTGTATATTTTATTGGCTCTTATTTGCTAGTTTCTAACTACTTTTTGGGGAAGCTGGAATTTATGATCACAAGCTGTCCCCTTTCTACTAGTTGTGATCAGGTGGGGACTAATTCACCTGGACGTAACTTGGCCCATTTACCTGTTTCCTGCTTAAAACTGAGACAACCAACCACGTCCCATTCCATTTCAATTACACCATTCGCTGTCCGAATGTTAACATTAATGGCAGGTTCATGGGGATCAAAATCGGGATTTTCGCTCAAGTGGAGTTGTTGGTGCTGTGTTTCTACCGCATTATAGGTTACACATCGGTCTACATAGTGACAATTGACGCAAACACACATAATAGAACCACCTCAATCATCGCGTTATCATCTAGCCTAACCTATGACAAGGTTGATTTTGACCACAATGGAAAATTCAGTTGGAGATCGCTTAGATGCGAGAAATTGGCCGTTTAGTCAGGATTGTTTACCCCAACCTGTTTATTTAGTGGGTGGTGCTGTCAGAGATGCTATTTTGGGGAGAACTCGCGAATATTTAGATTTAGATTTTATTGTCCCTGGGGATGCGATACAAGTAGCTAGTGCGATCGCCCAACGCTATCAAGCCGGGTTTGTCCTCCTAGATGCGGAGAGAAAAATTTCTCGGGTAGTTTTTCCGCAAGCTACGGTTGATTTTGCTCAACAAGAAGGAGATAGTTTATTTACAGATTTACATCGTCGGGACTTTACAATTAATGCGATCGCCTATAATCCCCACACCAAAGAAATAATTGACCCTCTACAAGGTTATCGCGACCTAGAATCTGGCTTATTGCGGATGATATCCCCTGCTAATTTACAAGATGACCCTTTAAGATTAATGCGAGCATATCGACAAGCTGCTCAATTGGACTTTACCATTGAACCAAATACCCAAAATGCGATCCGCACTTTATCACCATATATAAATAATGTAGCCAAAGAAAGGATCAGGGTAGAAATTGGCTATCTTCTGGGAAATGCTCAGGGTACTCCTTGGCTAACCAGTGCTGGGAGAGATGGAATACTGGCAAATTTCTTTACCAACGCCACAGAGGAAAGCTGGAGGAAACTAGCAGCAGTTGACAAAGCAGCCATTCTGATCGAGCAAAATTGGCAACCATTAGGGACAAAATTGCAAGAGTATATCCGGGAAACAGTTAAAACTACTTGGTTAGGGATTGTCAAACTAGCTTGTCTCGTTCACCCAAATGCGGAATTAGCAGCAATAGAATTACAACAATTGACTTATAGTCGTGTGGAAATCCGCGCTATCGTTACTATATTAAACCTGTTTGGGAGATTAAAGACTAGCCATATATCAATTCGGGAACAATACTTTTTCTTCCAAGCAGCAGGAGAGGTGTTTGCAGCTATAGTAGTCATGGCTCTAGCAAATGATATTTTTATAACAGAATTGAACCAGTTATATATTGATACTTATGCGCTACTAATTAATCGATTTCTTAACCCTGATGATTTAGTCGCGCACCCTTCACCTTTGGTCAGTGGTCGGGATGTTATAGAAGTGCTAGAAATATCTGCTTCACCGTTGATCGGAGAATTACTGACAGAAATTGCCATAGCTCAAGCAGAAGGAAAAGTTGTGACAGTAGAGGAAGCTATTGATTTTGCACGCCGATTCATTAGCAATAGGGTATGATCTACGTTTGACCAAACAGTATTTACCATTAAAATAACAATGAATTTATTAAATCCTTCAGGCAATCAGTTTAATTAAATTCTCTTGTCAAGAATGACACAAGATCAACATATATATTGATATGGACTTGCTAGAAAACTAGGAAAAATCTAGAAAATAGTCTGTAGAGAATATGGATTAAATTAACAGTTTAAATGTCAGAGAAATAACAGAAATGACATAAAAATGACATACCCCATCTTGAATCTTTCCTATCACTATTTAAGTCTAAATTACAGATAAAATTTCGTGGATTACACTGAGTACACATTCATAAAAAATTTATATTATTAGGTATATAGCTTCATAAATGAAGTTATTGAACTGTAAATCAATTCGTGCGACAGGCTTATTTTCCCTTTTACTGGGTTGAAAATAATCTATAGTCATGTAAATTTTTCTGAAAAAACTAACTAGCGACTAGAACCTCATTATCTCTACGATGAAGTTCAAAAATGTGTTGTGCTAGTAAAACTTAAATACTATGAAAATCAGGGCTTGCTCCTATGAAAAGAACTCGAAGACTCCTCTCCATTGGACATTCTTATGTTGTTAAATTAAACAGAAGACTTGTGAATGAGATGGCGCGTTTGGGTAAAGATGAATGGGAAGTAACAGCAGTTGCTCCTAAGTTTATTAACGGAGATTTACGACCCATTCATCTAGAGATAGATCAAAATGAAAGTTGTCATTTGGAGTCTGTACCTGTATATTTCAGCAAACCAACTCATATTTTAAGTTATTGTTGGCGACTCAAAGAAATTATGCAGCAAGGTTGGGATTTAGTCCATTGTTGGCAAGAACCTTATATTTTTTCTGGGGGACAAATTGCTTGGTGGACTCCCGATGGGGTTCCTTTAATTTACCGGACAGCCCAAAGTATTGCTAAGAAATATCCACCTCCCTTTAACTTGGTGGAAAAGTATGCTATGCATCGGGCTTCAGGATGGATTTGTAGTGGGAAATTAGTCGCTGAAACCTTACAATCTCGACAAGGCTATTCTCTCCCTATGCAACTTATTCCTCTGGGTGTGGATGTAGATTATTTCTTTCCATCACTGGATGCTAAACATGAAACTCGGAATAATCTTGGTTGGACAGAAACAGGAACGCCAGTAATTGGCTTTTTGGGACGCTTCACTCCCGAAAAAGGATTAAATCTACTCATGGATGTTCTAGATAAACTAGAAACTCCTTGGCGAGCATTGTTTGTGGGTACTGGAGTGTTGGAATCTTCATTGCGTAAATGGGCACAGCGTTATCCTCACCAGGTAAGGATTTGCACAAATGTTAAACATAGTGAAGTTCCTCAATATCTTAATGCTATGGATATACTTGTTGCACCTAGTCAAACAACTGCGAATTGGAAAGAACAGTTTGGCAGAATGTTAATTGAAGCATTCGCTTGTGGTATTCCTGTAATTGGTAGCAATAGCGGAGAAATTCCCTATGTGTTACAAGATGCAGGTATAGTGGTAGGCGAAAAAGATGAACAGAGATGGATAACAACTATTGCAAAACTTTTGAATAGTCCATCCCTACGTCAAGAATGTACCACTCAAGGATTAGAAAAAGTACATAGAATGTATACTTGGCAGATTATAGCTCAACAACATTTGCAATTTTTTAACGAGATTTTATTAGCTGCGGCTCCGATGAGTTTACCAACTCCAGCCATGCTTGCCAAAATAAAGCAGCCTGCTTTTCTAACTTCGGTGCATAGTTAGCAATAGCTTGACGTAATCCTGTAACCGTGATCTCAGGATTTGCTTTGATTTCGTGAACATGTCCAATCAACCAAGACTCTAAATTAGATTGTGTGACTTCTGGATGAAATTGTAAAGCTAAAGAACATCGCCCCCAAGCAAAGGCTTGATTTTCATATTCAGGTGTAGATGCTAAATGAGTAGTCCCTCTAGGTAAATCAAAGGTGTCACCATGCCAATGCAATACATTTGTATTGTATTTTACTAACTCAGCCAATGGCGATCTTTGTCCCGCTGTAGTTAACTCTAGACGTGACCAACCAATTTCTGGATATTTACCTGGATAAACTTTTGCTCCCAAAGACCTAGCCATCAATTGAGCACCTAAGCAAATACCTAATGTTGGTCGATCAGCCAGTAAACGACTTTGAAGCATTTGCACTTCATCTAACAAAAAGGGGTATTCTTCATCTTCGTAGACTCCAATGGGTCCACCCAAGACCACAAGAATATCTGGAGTTAAAGGGTCTATTTGGGACAGATTATTTATTCCAGCTTCTACATAATTAACTTTATATCCTTGCTGCTTAAGTATGGGGTCTAAACTTCCGAGGTCTTCAAATGCGACATGTCTAATGACAAGAGCATTTTTCATTTCCAGCCCTCCGCAAGAAAGTTTGAATTAGTAGCGATTCTAGGCATATAATCACCAATTGCTGACGATCTATGACTATTCTTTTCATAAAATGTCCGATTTGAAAACTGATATGCAACAGCAAATAACTTTTATTTACCCTACACCCTACACCCTACACCCTAGTTACTCAGGTTTTCATTCAGTCGGCGAATTAGACGTGATAACTCACGAATTATATTTACAGCAATTTCCGGTGTTTCTTCGATCGCATCATAAAGTTGTTCTTGTGTTAGTTCCAAACACTCACAAGGCTCTAAAGTTGTCGCAGTAGCAGAGCGTGGCTGAGTATCAAATACTGCCATTTCGCCAAAGTATTTTCCCTGTTCTACTTCTGCTAATTTCGTTTCTCCAATATGCACTTTCACCCGACCAGACAAAACTATATAGAGAGAGCGTCCATCTTCTCCCTGTCTAAAAATACTATAATTAGCTGGATATGACAGCTCATTCATTACCGAAGCGAGCCGGACAATAAAGTCATCCCGCAATTCTTTAAAAATTGGCACTTGTCTAACAAATAATAGCCTATCAACGCTAGTGAGCATAATTTACTAATCAAAAATAAAACATTTTTTCACAATTCTTTCAGCTTAATTAATCAAGTATTAGGTATTTAATCCGAGTTTAATTACTCACCCAGTTACCTAATTTATCTTATAGCAGTTACTAGTACAGATATTGTATAGGAAAAAAGAATATTGATTTGCTAGATTAATCAGTCTTGCAAATTGACAGAACTATGCTAGTCTTCTCCTACTATGTTTTTGACACTCTGCTCTGGAATAGAGTAGGAGTAGCCAAGGAGGTGATTAAGTGCGCTTTTACGTTTTGGCAATAATAGGCGCAATATTAATTTCTATTGCACCTACATCTAAAATTCGAGCCGAGATTCCTTTTCTCTATCCATTACCAACTCCTGCTGAGTCAGACAACAAAATTATTTCTGACTGGATCTATTTAGATGGTCGCCGTTTATTTGCGATCGCCGCGCCCAAAAATAATTTTCCCGAACGATTCCAAAGCGTCCAACAGAATTTGCAGGAGATCAGCCACAACTACCTGGAAACAACCACCAGCAAAGAACTGAAAGTCCAAGTACGCGTATCAAGAGACTTACCCGTCATTTATATCAACGATCAATATCTGATGAGTGTTACCAGTGAAGATGCTAAACAGGGAGACCAGTTAACTTTAGCGAGTCATCTTGTAGATACTCTGCGCAACAGCTTAGAACAGGCTAAGAAAGAAAGACAAACGCAGTTTTTGTCCGAGCAAGCTAAAGTTGCTGCTGCTTATTTAATAATCATGGTAATTATGAGTTTGGGACTGCGGTTATGTCAGTTACGTCTGATCAAGTTCCCACAAAAGATTATTCTCTCCAATTCATCAGAAACAGAAAGGATCGCAACAAAGCTACAACAACAACAACAGCTAAATCTCCAAGAAGTGAGAAAAAGACTATTTCAACTTCTCCAAGCATCGATTTGGTTGAGTGGGAGTTTCTTAATTCTGGGTCTGTTTCCTTACACCAGACTATTCCAGTTAGTTATCTTAACAATTGCCCAGATTCCTCTCAGATTCGGTCTTGCAGCACTAGGAACTTATGTGGCTGTGCGTTTTACCTATGCTTTAATAGACCATTTTACTTCCACAATTGTCAGTAGTGGAATGCTTCTGACTCCAGAATCTTCGCAGCGATTGCAATTGAGAGTCTCCACATTTTCCGGGGTAACAAAGGGGATTTCGACAATCATTTGCATAGGAGCCGGGATTTTAATGGCTTTAGTTTCCTTAGGTGTAGATGTCCTTCCCTTGTTAGCGGGGGCTGGTTTAATTGGTGTAGCTCTGTCTCTCGCTTCACAGAATTTAATCAAGGATGCTATTAATGGTTTCTTGATCATCATTGAAGACCAATATGCGCTAGGTGATGTGATCACTGTAGATGGTGTGGGAGGGTTAGTGGAAAATTTGAATCTACGGATGACCCAACTACGAGACGCAGAAGGGCGGTTGATTACTATTCCCAACAGCGAAATCAAGGTTGTAGCCAATCTTTCTAATCGTTGGTCGCGGGCGGATATGAGTTTTGTCGTTTCCTATCAAACCGATGTGGATGAAGTACTGAAGTTGATGGAAAAAGTAGCTAGCGACATGTATAGCGAATCTTTATGGGAGCAACAGATTATGGAAGCGCCTACAGTTTTGGGAGTAGATAATTTTGGCGAATATGGGTTAGTTGTGCGAATCTGGATTAAGACAAAGCCCTTAAAACAGTGGGATGTCGCTAGGGAATATCGCCGACGGTTAAAAATTGCTTTAGAGGAAGCGGGGATTAATATTCCTGTACCGTTTTTTTTGAAGTGATCGAATAGGAGAGGTGCGGACGATGCAATTTTTAGATTTTGCTAGAATGGATTTTACTCCTGTTAGCATCACTATAGTATTGATTATATTTCAGGGGAAAAATCATGAAAAGGGGTGAAGTACTGGCGATTCTAGCTACACACCGCGAAAAATTACAGGAAATGGGAGTAAAATCCCTTAATTTGTTTGGTTCAGTCGCACGAGATGAAGCCCGTTCAGATAGCGATATAGACTTTTTAGTAGAGTTTAATCAACCAGGTGGTTTTTTTCAACTTTTGCAAGTGCAGTATTATTTAGAAGATGTTTTGGGATGTTCTGTAGATTTGGGTACTGAGGATGCTTTGAGAGAGCATTTACGAACACCTGTGCTAAAGGATACTATTCGTGCCTTCTAGAGATTGGCGGTTTCGCATTCAAGATATTGTAGCGTCCATAACTGAAATTGAGCAACGCGCAAAGGATATAACCTTTGAGGAATTTGCCAAAAATCAAACAATTGTCAAAGCGGTTCTCTACGATTTTGTTGTGATTGGAGAAGCTACTAGAAATGTACCTGATGAAATCCAGTCACGCTATCCTCTTATCCCTTGGCGTTTGATGGGAGGGATGCGTAATGTAGTAACTCACGAATATTTTCAGGTTAATTTGAGTAGAGTTTGGGAAACGATTCAAAATGACTTACCTTCATTAGTTCCAGAACTAGAGGAAGTGCTGGAGAGGGAGAATAATTGATTGCGTAAGATTATGAATCGTATATTTCCTTTAAATTGGTGGTTTCTTACTCTTCCCAATTTAGTACATTTGTACTATAATAAGGATATAGCGTTCAGAGCATAAAAACCCTGATGAAGATGGATTCCATGGATAATACTATGATGAAACACTACATTCTTAACCTTAACCCCAGCGCCAAGCATGAATGGGATCGATTCATTTTACGTGAACCATTAACAGCAAAACGTCCAGATATGGCAAAATTGATTGCTGAAGCAGTAGCTGCTGATACAGGGAGCTATCTGGTGAGTGTGAATATAGAAGTTACTGTGTTAGATAGAGCAGCTGTACCAACAGCTGAACAACTCTCACTCCCAATTGCGGAAGTAAATCTATCTTCAGCACAATTGAGAGAAGCAGCGTAGAAGCAGATGGGGATACCTACTCCCCTACGCTGGTTTCACGAAAACGACACCATAAGCATCGGGGGAAAGATAGGTTTGGGCTGCTCGCATCAAATCTGTAGCATCCTGAGTTTGAATATAATCTGGATAGTTAAACGCTGGTTCTAAGTCTCCCAATAGAGACTGATAGTAGCCATATAATCCAGCGCGATCGCTCGGTGTTTCATTGCCAAAAATAAATCTATTGGCGACTCTTCTGCGGACACGAGCAATTTCTGACTCTTTCACCAACTCCGTTTGTAAAATCCGTAAATGTTGGGCGATCGCTTCTTCTACAACAGTTAAATTTTCCACTACACATTTAGCGGAAATAAAAAATGAACCTTGAAGGAGATGGCTCATATTACTCACAGAAATAGAATTAACTAATTCCCGTTCTTCGCGTAAATCTTGGACTAATCTAGATGTGCGTCCATGTCCTAAAATTCCAGCTAAAACATCCAAAGCATAAGTTTGGTCGCAATCGACTAATCCTGGTACTCGCCAAATCATCATTAAGCGAGCTTGTTGAATACTTTCATCCGTAAATTCCCGCCGGACAATTTCTGTAAACGCTGGTTCAGGAGTAATCGGGGAAGATCGTGTCCTATCAATTGATCTTTCTGTATAACTTGTAAATGCTTGAGCAACAATAGAGACTAATTCGTCTGTAGGTAAATTACCCACAGCCACAGCTGTAATTGATTGTGGTTGATACCATTGCCCATGGAAATCCCGCATTTGTTGAGGTTGAAGTTGAGCAATCACCGACTCTGGTCCTAAAACCGACCGCCGATAGGGAAGGACATTAAATGCTGTTTCCATTGCTTTTCTATAAGTCCGTTGGCGGGGATTATCTTCAGAACGGCGAATTTCTTCCAAAACGACAGAGCGTTCCCGTTCAAAAGCATCATCAGGAATACAAGCATTACAAACAACATCTATTTGTAATGGCGCTAATTCGGCAAAATCTTGGGGAGCAGTATTTATATAATAATGAGTATAATCCTGGCTAGTAGCAGCATTAGTCAATGCTCCTCTTTCTTCAATTCGGCGCTCAAATTCCCCACTTTGTAATTGCTCTGTTCCTTTAAAAATCATATGCTCTAAAAAATGAGCCATACCATTAATTTGGTCGGATTCTACAGCAGAGCCAATACTAACCCATAAGCTGAGATTCACCGCTTCTACTGGCATTTGCTCAGCAATAATGGTTAATCCATTGGGGAGTTGATGTTTCTGAGGCGCATTCAACCGGGGTAAGTCCAAGTTAGGAAAATTCGGTTTCGATATAGTTGATGTCATTAGTAGTAATGAATGACGAGTTAATTTACTCCTTATATCTTAGCTATAACTTAGAGTGTTTATAATTTGTCATAATTTGTCATTATGTCCAATTCTGTGATAGTTATTGGTGCGGGAATAGGTGGATTGACGGCTGGAGCGCTATTAGCTCATCGGGGTTACAATGTTTCCATCTTCGACCAAGCTATTGTTCCTGGTGGTTGTGCTTCTACATTTAAACGCCGAGGATTTACTTTTGATGTCGGTGCTACTCAGGTAGCAGGACTAGAACCAGGAGGAATTCATGCGCGGATTTTCTCAGAATTAGCTATAGAACTTCCTGAGGCTGTTCGGTGTGAACCAGCTTGTGCAGTCTACCTCCCTGGAGAGATGACACCAATCAATGTTTGGTGCGATCCTATTAAGTGGCGGGAAGAAAGGCAAAAACAGTTTCCTGGTAGCGAACTGTTTTGGCAATTCTTGGGGATCTTATTTACGATTAGCTGGGAATTCCAAGCCCGCGACCCCATATTACCACCACGCAGTTTAGGGGATTTATGGCAGTTAATTCAAGCAGTACGTCCCAATACTCTGGTGACTATCCCATTTACCTTGATGACTGTGGGAGATGCTATCCAATTATTTGGATTAGGTGGTGACTACCGTTTGAGAATGTTTTTGGATTTGCAACTCAAGTTGTATTCTCAGGTGAATGCTTCTGAAACGGCTTTACTATATGCTGCAACAGCATTAAGTGTATCACAACTTCCTCAAGGACTATTTCACCTGCAAGGAAGTATGCAAGTTCTCAGCGATCGCCTAGTAGGGTCATTAACCAGAGATGGTGGTAAGTTATTCATGCGCCATACAGTGGAACAAATTCAAGTGGATCTTCAGCAAGTATCGGCTGTGGTGGTGAGAAATCAACTGACAGGTGAAGTCTGGCGCGAAGTAGCTGACCATGTAGTAGCTAACGTGACTGGACAAAATTTAGTCCAGTTATTGGGAGAAAATATTTCTGGGGGATATAAAGAAAGAATTGTCAAACTACCACCCGCTTCTAGCGCCTTTGTAGTTTATTTGGGAGTATTCGACAGCGCCATCCCACCTAATTGTCCACCCCATTTACAATTTATGTACGACCCTGATGGTCCGATTGGGGAAAATAATTCTCTATTTGTTTCTGTTAGTCATTCGGGAGATGGTCGTGCTCCTATGGGAAAAGCGACAATTACTGCTTCTTCTTTTGTCGCTCCCCAACCTTGGTGGGACGACAAAAATTATTTAGAGTTAAAAGAAAAATACACCCAAGAGGCGATCGCTCGGTTAGCTGAATACTTTGACCTCAAACCGGAAAAGATCATTTGTGTAGAAGCAGCTACACCCCGAACCTTCGCTAAATATACTTACCGTGACCGGGGAATTGTCGGTGGTATTGGACAGCGAATATCTACTTTCGGACCCTTTGGTTTAGCTAATCGTACACCTGTAAAACATCTATGGTTAGTTGGTGACTCTACCCATCCAGGTGAAGGTACTGCGGGGGTAAGTTACTCAGCTTTAACTGTTGTTAAGCAAATAGCAGCTGATTAATTAATTTTAATTAATTAATTAATTTCTCACTTGGTTCGATAACTGGTCATCAATACTAGATGGCGAGGAATATTGTGGTGATGGTAATGTTTGTGGGTGGAGGAATTGTCGCCAAGTGCGAATTTGCTCTTGAGCATCTCTATAAGCAGGAGTACCAGGGGGAACTAACTGAGCGATTTTAATTCCTCTCAAAATATTTATTTCACCTTGAGAACGAGCTATTTGTAATAACTGCTGACTCCATTGGTCAATAGCAACATTGGCGTCCATCCGTAAGACATTCCGGGTTGAGACTTTATCCGCTTGGCGGATCGCTTGGGCTAAAGCTTCTGGTGTACCAACCGCAGCGATATTTTTGGCATTATCCCAATGTTCTTTTGCACGGATTTGTTCTTGCCATGTATCTATATCTGTTTGTGCTTCACTGGCTAATGACCTCTTTGAAGCGACAAGACCTTGGGCGATATTAATCGCCGCAATGTAGTTACCAATTTCAGCTAGAGATCGCGCTTGGTCTAATACTGGTTGGTCTTGAATCCGTTGGATTTTAGCTGTCCAAGAGTGAATTCTCTTTCTGGCTTCTCCATATAATGACCGACCAGAAGGAATTTGCTCGGCTTGGGCGATCGCCGATTGGAGGGAATTAACATCATCCATCAGCGCCATTTGGTCAGCTTTGTCTAAAATGGGTTGGTCTTCAATCGACTCGACTTGACCTTGCCAATGGTTGACTTCTTTTTGAGCTTCTTGAGAGCGCGGGTTAGTTGTGGGGATGAGTCGAACTTCAGAAATAGCAGCTTCTAAGTCATTCACTGTCCCTTGACTGGCTAGATTCCTGGCTTTTTCCAAGTGAGAAACATCTTCAATTTCCAATTGCCAACGAGCAATGAGTTTCTGGGCTTTTTCATAAATTTCTCGAGAAGGGTCAATTTGTTGTGCTTGGGAAATAGCTGCTTCCAAACCAGAAACTGTACCTACCCAAGCACTTCTTTGTGCTTCTCCCAAAACTATAAAGTCATCAATTTCCGATTGCAATCCACCTAGAGAGGGAATTTTGCGCACTATCCCCAAAGCCGTTTCCGCATCCCTTCTGTCCATCGCATTTTGCGCCAATTTCAGCATTTTATGGGCAAAGACAGGAATTAGTTCTTGCGCCTTTTGATGTAAATAACTACTCTCTTTAATCGAGTCAGCGATTTTGATCGCAGCGAGGATGTTATCTACAACTCCAGTTTCTACCAAGTTTTCAGCTTTATAGAGTTTATCACCATCCACTCTCGCGGAGATAATAATTTGATTGAGTTGTTCATATTTTGTACTCGCCCAAAACTTATTTCTACTGCGTAATAACTTAGATGAGATCATAAAAGCTGATTGCCAATGTCTTTGGCGCAACTCAGCTTCAGATTCCTGGTAGATTGCTTCCGCCTTTGACCAGATAGAACGCCATTGTTCTATTTGCTCCTGGGCTATTTTGCTGACTGCGAGGTCTTTGGGGATTTTTTCAGCAGTGGCGATCGCTAGATCCAATTTCCCCGACTGAAAACTCTCATCAGCCAACTGTAAAATATCTCGTGACCATTGCTCCAAAAAACCATCAATTTGTCGTCGCAACGGGTGGTCTGGCGGTAACTGTCGTACCAAAGCGATCGCCTGTAACAAGTCATTTACCGTTTGCTTAGAAGCTGCCAGTTGAGCACAATGGAGGCGGACTGAGGCGCTAGCCAAAGGCCAAAATATTTCTGGACAATTCGGAGCCGATGGTAACTTTAGCAGCATAGACATTGCTATCAGCCCTATACTACTAGGAACAATTGTCAGCAATACTGACCATAATACCCAACTTTTCGTCCATCGGGAAATTTTCCCAGTTATATAACCGAGATTGAATTGTGCTGGGTCAGGATTATCTCTCAATAAACCTTGGGTATCTTTATCGTTGATTTGCTTCACTGACTTAGAGTTAGAACCAGTAAACAGGGAACCTCTTAAATAATTACATTAGCCTGAAATGGAAGATTCTGTTTGTAAATCAACAATCAGTTGCGCCAAATGGTGACTATCTGCTTGGTAAACCGCACCACAAAAATCACAAGTAGCTTCTGCGCCATCGTCTTTCACAATCATATCTTGGAGTTCCGCTTCTCCCAATATTTTCAATGCTCGCAGTACCCTAGCAAAAGAACAGCCACAGTAGAATCGCAATAGCTGACTTTCGGGAAATATGTTTAGCTCCATATCTCCCAATAGGTCAGTAAAAATTTCTGAGAGTGTTTTTCCCAATTGTAATAAAGGTGTAAATCCCGATAAAGCTGCTACCCGCGACTCCAATTTTGCCACTAAAGCTTCATCTCTAGCTGCTTTCGGTAATACTTGAACCAATAGACCCCCCGCAGCGCTGACACCACTAGCTCCCACAAAGACCCCTAAAACTAAAGCGGAAGGTGTCTGTTCAGAGCTAACTAAGTAATGTACTACATCCTCGCCAATTTCACCCGAAACCAGTTCAACTGTACTCGAATATGGATAACCAAAACCCACATCACGCACCACATAGAGATATCCTTTCCCCACTGCGCCCCCTACGTCTAATTTCCCTTGAGGATTTGGAGGTAATTCAATCGACGGATTTCCCACATAACCGCGAACAGTCCCATCTAGTCCTGCATCCACTAATATGCCATTTAGAGGTCCATCACCCCGAACCCGCACATTTACCCTCGATCCAGGGTGTTTCATATTGGAAGCAATGAGTAAACCCGCCGTCATGGTTCTTCCTAGCGCTGCTGTAGCTACATAAGATAACTTGTGACGCGATCGTGCTTCTTCGGTTAAACGCGTGGTAATCACGCCTACTGCACGAATTCCTCCATTAGCTGCTGTGGCGCGAATTAGTTGATCTGCCATGAAAAGTTTAATTAGGGTGTAGGGTGTAGGGTGTAGGGTGGAAAATTAATAATAATCAAATCACAAATTAGGAACTAAATTATGTTAGGTATTTTTCAGCAAAGTCAACTCCGAATTGAAATAGCTGCGACTGCGGATGTTATTGGTAATAGCTTATTACGTCCCGCCCAAATGGAAAAATGGTTATTGGGAAAAATCTCTCCTACCAAAATACCAGAAGAACTTACATCAGGAAACAAGTTTACTACTTGGGCGGGTCCTATTCCCATCCATCATCAAGTAGATGTAGCCAAGTCAAACTGTTTGCGATTACTCCTAAACGGTGGTGTTGATGGATTTCATGAGTGGTATTGGGGTGAAGGATGGTTACAATCCCGTTTAGAAGGAGTCACCATTTTACCTTTGAATCTAGGTCAAACTCTTAGTTTATTGCGGTTACGTCAATTTCTGACTACGACCAATTAAATAACTTCTAACTCTCTAACTAAGGTGTAGAATATCCATACCCTACACCCTACACCCTACACCCTAATCTTCCTCAACTCGCAGTCTGACCGAATCAGCATGTGAAGGTAAACCTTCCGTGTTAGCGAGAGTATCAATTGCGCCAGCAACTTTTTGCAGAGCAGTCTCGGAGTACTGGATAATACTAGAGTGCTTGAGAAAAGTTTCCACACCTAAAGCAGAAGCGTAGCGGGCAGCACCAGAAGTAGGTAAAGTATGATTGGGACCGGCGATATAATCACCTACAGCTTCTGGTGTCGAGTAGCCCATAAAGATGGCTCCAGCATGGCGAATTTCTGAGATTAAATCCCAAGGGTCTTTGATTTCCAACTCTAGATGCTCAGGAGCAAATTCATTGGAAAATTCGGCTGCGGCTGATAAAGACTCCACTACCACAATTAATCCATAGTGGGCGATCGCTTTTTCTGTATCTGTTTTGCGGGGATGGTTTGTCAGTTGTCGTTCTACCGACAGCTGGACAAGTTTTGCCAAACTCGCATCTGTGGTCAACAAAATCGCCGCCGCCATTGGGTCATGTTCAGCCTGGGCTAATAAATCCGCCGCCACATGGTGCGGATTAGCTGTTTCATCCGCGATGATTAACACCTCACTCGGTCCTGCCAATGAATCAATTCCCACAGTCCCAAAAACCAGTTTTTTCGCCAAAGTCACATAAATGTTACCTGGTCCTGTAATCACATTTACTTTGGGAATCGTCTGGGTACCATAAGCTAGAGCCGCGATCGCCTGAGCACCTCCGACCCGATAAATTTCTCCCACTCCTGCTTCTTGGGCGGCGACTAAAACCGCCGGATTAATTGTCTTACCCAAGCCTGGTGGCGTCACCATTACGACTCGCGGTACCGCCGCCACTTTGGCTGGAATTGCGTTCATTAACACCGTACTTGGGTAAGCAGCCCGACCACCTGGTATGTATAAACCTGCACAGTCCACAGGAGTATAACGCTTCCCTAACACCACTTCATCATCCTCAAAATGCACCCAGCTTTTTGGGACTCGCTGGCGGTGAAACGCCTCGATCTGGCGACAAGCTAGTTGAATTGCTTGCAAGAGGCTTTTTGAGACTTGTTGATAGGCTGCATCAAGTTCTGAACCAGTAACTCGGAGTTCTTCTGCTTTCAGCGTTTGATGGTCAAACTCGGATGTATAGTACAAAACAGCTTTGTCGCCTTGGCGTTTAACTGCTTGCAATATTTCCCGCACTGTCTGCTCTTTGTGGAGCACTTGCTCATCGTTGGTGCGATTACAGATGCGTTGCAGTTCTGATTTAACGTCTGCCTGCTGAGTGATTATTCGCAGCATGGAATAAGGACTATGCCAAAATTATAATATGCCTAATAAGAATTAGTTTGGCTCCTAAACCACCAGAGGTGTGAAGCTAAATCTAACTCTACTTTTCTAGCTTAACCTGGATTTTTTTGATACTGATGCTCTCTGTCTGAATCTCCTCCTGCAGAATTTGACTCTATGGGTTATGGTCAACCCCCCCAGTTTAAGATTTTTGTCAGCCAGAGTTGTGATCTACCGCAGTGTTTTACATTAATAACGTACTTGCTAGAGCTAACGCCACATGATTAGTTAAATATCAATTTCTGTTCTATCCTAACATCTCAAATTTCTGGCGGAAGATTTTTTGTCCAATTTCTGACATTTCCCATTTTTAGTGCTACAATCATATATCTAGTAGTGTGTGTACATAGTTTATATTATAGTCTTTCTGGAACTGACTGTGGCGAATACAAAGTCTGCTCTCAAGCGTGCTAAAATCGCAGAACGTAATCGACTGCGTAATAAAGCATATAAATCAGCTGTTAAAACGCTGATGAAGAAGTACCTGAGTACTGTAGAAGTTTATGCTAATAATCCTACCCCAGAATTGAAACAAGAGGTAGATGCGAGGATGTCAGCTGCTTATAGCAAAATTGATAAAGCAGTGAAAAAGGGAGTACTTCATCCCAATAATGGTGCTCGGAAAAAGTCAAAACTAGCGCAAAAACTCAAACCCATCACCCAAACAGCATAGTAGTGATTTGTCGTTTGTCATTACTACAATTAACCGTATTATTAGACAAAGGACAGATTATGCAGCTGATAGATACCCACGTACATCTCAACTTTGACGTTTTCCAGCCAGATTTGACGGCTATTCGTTCCAGATGGCAAGACTCCGGGGTAGTGCGTTTAGTCCATTCTTGCGTACATCCAGGAGAATTTGCCCAAATCCAAACCATAGCGCAGCAGTTTCCGGAAATTAGCTTCGCTGTTGGTTTACATCCTTTGGACGCAGCCGCCGCAGATAGTAGCACAGCTCAAACCATCAAGTCTTTGGCTAGTTCTGATGCTCGGATAGTGGCGATCGGCGAAATGGGAATGGACATGTACAAGGCGAACAATTACGAGCAGCAGCGATGGGTATTTGAATCCCAATTAGCGATCGCTTGTGAGCTAGATTTACCAGTAATTATCCATTGTCGAGATGCAGCTCCACAAACACGGGAAATACTATCTAAATGGCGGGAAAGCCAAGGGGAGAGAATGCGGGGAGTGATGCACTGTTGGGGTGGAACACCTGCAGAAACTGCCTGGTTTCTGGATTTGGGCTTCTATATTAGTTTCAGTGGTACAGTTACGTTTAAAAACGCTAAAAGTATTCAAGCTTCGTCTACGATGGTGAGTAGCGATCGCCTATTAATTGAAACAGATTGTCCCTTTCTTTCCCCGGTTCCGCATCGGGGAGAAAAGCGCAATGAACCATCCTATGTGTTGCACGTAGCCGAGCAACTAGCTAAGTTGCGAGGGGAATCTGTAGAGGCGATCGCTGCTCAAACAACTCAAAATGCCTGCAAATTGTTTGGTCTGTCATTGGACTAGAAGATTTCCCCAAAATAATGCTCTAGGAATAGAAAAATGTGTTATAGTTATACCCTCCAAAATATTTTATTTGCGCCATAATGATAAAAGGAGATATTTGTCACTTTTTCAGGAGCTACTGGCTTAATTCTGCTGTAAAGTTGACTTTACTGAAAGTAAACTGTGTTTTTTTAATCTAAAATATGAGACTTCACGGTCATGACATCTCTACAAATAGATGCTTTTTCCCATATGACCGACTGTAATCAACGGATAGGTTGTGGACTGTTGTTAAAAGCATGAGCGCTGTGCATCGAAACATATAGGAAATATTTAAACCTGCTATTGTCTCATGAGTAAAATTCCCCGTCAGCAAATTGTCCTGATGGCGAAGCAAATCTTATGGATGCTGAAGATTTGATGATCTCATTACTAAATCATCGTCAAGACAGGGGAGAGCAATCAGGCGCTAATTGTAAATTTTCTAGGGTGTTTCCATCCCACTTGTGGCAGGTGTTGAATGGGACTCAAAGATGACTGAATAACTGATACATACTGATACATAAAATCTAACCAGGTTGACGAAGGTAGAGGCATGACTAGCGAAACATATTTGGAACCAGCCTTTCTGTTACCCGATCTGATCGAAATCCAGCGTTCAAGCTTTCGCTGGTTTCTAGAGGAAGGGCTAATAGAAGAGTTAAACTCCTTTAGTCCAATTACAGACTACACAGGTAAACTGGAGCTACATTTTTTAGGTGATAATTATAAGCTCAAAGAACCTAAGTACAATGTTGAAGAAGCGAAAAGGCGGGATAGTACTTATGCGGTACAAATGTATGTCCCCACAAGACTATTAAACAAAGAAACAGGAGATATTAAGGAACAAGAAGTATTTATTGGCGACCTGCCTTTGATGACAGACCGGGGTACATTTATTATCAATGGGGCTGAACGGGTAATCGTCAATCAAATAGTGCGATCGCCAGGGGTTTACTATAAATCAGAAATTGACAAAAACGGGAGAAGAACATATTCAGCTAGTTTGATTCCCAATCGGGGAGCCTGGTTGAAATTTGAAACCGACCGGAACGACTTAGTCTGGGTACGCATCGACAAGACCCGCAAGCTTTCGGCGCAGGTACTACTGAAAGCTTTAGGTTTGTCAGACAACGAAATCTTTGACTCCTTACGCCATCCAGAGTACTTCCAAAAAACCATCGAGAAAGAAGGACAGTTTTCCGAAGAAGAAGCTCTGATGGAGCTATATCGTAAACTCCGACCAGGCGAACCACCCACAGTTTTAGGTGGACAGCAACTCCTTGACTCCCGCTTCTTTGACCCAAAACGCTACGATTTAGGACGTGTAGGACGCTATAAACTCAACAAGAAACTCAGGTTGTCTGTCCCCGACACAATGCGCGTACTAACATCGGGGGATATTTTAGCTGCTGTCGATTATTTGATTAATCTGGAATATGACATTGGGAATATTGATGACATTGACCATTTGGGTAATCGCCGGGTCAGGAGCGTGGGCGAATTATTGCAAAACCAAGTCAGAGTCGGATTAAACCGCTTAGAGCGGATTATTAGAGAACGGATGACCGTATCTGACGCTGAAGTATTAACACCAGCTTCTTTAGTCAACCCCAAACCGCTAGTAGCAGCGATTAAAGAATTCTTTGGCTCTAGCCAATTGAGTCAGTTCATGGACCAAACCAATCCTTTAGCCGAACTGACTCACAAGCGGCGGTTATCGGCCTTAGGTCCTGGAGGTTTAACCCGGGAACGGGCTGGGTTTGCGGTGCGAGATATCCATCCCAGCCACTATGGACGTATTTGTCCGATCGAAACGCCAGAAGGACCAAACGCTGGATTAATTGGTTCCCTAGCTACCCATGCGCGGGTGAATTTTTATGGTTTCTTAGAAACACCCTTCAGATCGGTAGAAAATGGGCGGGTTAAATTTGAATCAGTTGCGGAATATATGACCGCAGATGAAGAAGATGATTTACGCGTCGCTCCTGGAGATATTCCTCTAGATGAAAACGGCTATATTATTGGACCCCAAGTACCTGTACGCTATCGTCAAGAATTTTCCACTACGACTCCAGAACAAGTAGACTATGTAGCGGTTTCCCCAGTACAGATTGTCTCGGTTGCAACCAGCATGATTCCCTTTTTGGAACATGATGATGCTAACCGAGCATTGATGGGTTCAAATATGCAAAGGCAAGCAGTACCACTGCTTAAGCCAGAACGTCCTTTAGTGGGAACTGGATTGGAAGCGCAAGGCGCAAGAGATTCAGGGATGGTAATTGTCTCCCGGACTGATGGTGACGTTGTCTATGTAGATGCGGCGGAAATTCGTGTCAAGGTGCGGAATCAGTCGTCAATAGCCAGTGCTAAAACCAGTGATAGCGGACAGCTAATTAAAGATAAGGGACAAGAGTTGAGATATACCTTATCGAAATACCAACGTTCTAACCAAGACACTTGCTTAAATCAAAAACCTCTGGTACGTACTGGCGAGCGAGTTGTGGCTGGACAAGTATTGGCTGATGGTTCATCTACCGAAGGTGGAGAATTGGCTTTAGGACAAAACATTGTTGTCGCCTATATGCCTTGGGAAGGTTACAACTATGAAGACGCGATTTTGATTTCTGAGCGTTTAGTCCAAGATGATATTTACACCTCAATTCACATTGAAAAATATGAAATTGAGGCGAGACAAACCAAGTTAGGACCCGAAGAAATCACTAGAGAAATTCCCAACGTCGGTGAAGATGCTTTACGTCAACTAGATGAACAAGGAATTATTCGCATTGGTGCTTGGGTAGAAGCTGGAGATATTCTTGTGGGTAAGGTTACACCCAAAGGAGAATCTGACCAACCTCCAGAAGAAAAACTCCTGAGAGCGATATTCGGGGAAAAAGCGCGGGATGTACGGGACAATTCCCTGCGGGTTCCTAATGGGGAAAAGGGACGGGTAGTAGATGTGCGGTTATTTACGCGTGAGCAAGGAGATGAGCTACCGCCAGGAGCTAACATGGTGGTACGGGTCTATGTCGCTCAAAAGCGGAAAATCCAAGTAGGCGACAAAATGGCGGGTAGACATGGTAATAAAGGGATTATTTCCCGAATTTTACCAGCGGAAGATATGCCCTATTTACCTGATGGTTCACCTGTAGATATTGTCCTGAACCCATTGGGTGTACCTAGCCGGATGAATGTGGGTCAAGTATTTGAATGCTTATTGGGTTGGGCTGGTCACAATTTAGGAGTGAGATTTAAGATTACGCCTTTTGACGAAATGTATGGGGAAGAATCTTCCCGCCGGATCGTTCACAATAAGTTACAAGAAGCTAGGGACGAAACGGGCAAAGATTGGGTATTTGACCCAGATAACCCAGGTAAAATCATGGTCTATGACGGTAGAACTGGGGAACCCTTTGACCGAGCAGTGACGGTAGGGGTGGCTTATATGCTGAAATTGGTGCATTTGGTAGACGATAAAATTCACGCTCGCTCTACAGGACCTTACTCTCTGGTGACACAGCAACCATTGGGTGGTAAAGCACAGCAAGGTGGTCAAAGGTTTGGAGAAATGGAAGTGTGGGCTTTGGAAGCTTTTGGCGCAGCTTATACTCTGCAGGAATTGCTCACCGTGAAATCAGACGATATGCAGGGAAGGAATGAAGCTTTGAATGCGATCGTCAAAGGGAAAGCCATCCCGCGTCCTGGAACCCCAGAGTCCTTTAAGGTATTAATGCGCGAATTGCAGTCCTTGGGTCTAGATATAGCTGTACATAAAGTTGAGACCCAGCCAGATGGTAGTTCTTTAGATGTGGAAGTCGATTTGATGGCGGACCAAGCTACTCGCCGCACACCACCTCGACCTACCTATGAATCCCTCTCCCGCGAATCGTTGGACGACGAGGAATAAGGAACTAGGGTGTAACGAGTTGGGAGGGAGTAAGGTTTAAACCCCTACACCCTACACCCTACACCCTATTTCTTCCCCATTTACCCCTTACTAGAAATTTCTATGAGATCCGCCCAAACTAATCAGTTTGACTACGTGAAAATTGGATTAGCGTCACCAGAGCGCATCCGCTTGTGGGGTGAACGCACCTTACCTAATGGACAAGTAGTTGGTGAAGTGACGAAACCAGAAACCATCAACTACCGGACTTTAAAGCCAGAAATGGATGGACTATTCTGTGAAAGAATTTTTGGTCCAGCTAAAGATTGGGAATGTCATTGTGGTAAATACAAACGGGTACGCCATAGAGGAATAGTTTGTGAACGGTGTGGCGTGGAAGTAACCGAATCTCGGGTACGTCGTCACCGGATGGGTTATATTAAACTCGCTGCTCCTGTCGCCCATGTCTGGTACCTCAAAGGTATTCCCAGTTATATTGCGATTCTATTAGACATGCCATTACGGGATGTAGAGCAGATTGTTTATTTTAACTCTTATGTTGTTTTATCTCCTGGGAATGCGGAAACCCTGACTTATAAGCAATTGCTGAGTGAAGACCAGTGGTTAGAAATTGAAGACGCAATTTATAGTGAAGATTCCCAACTCGAAGGTGTGGAAGTGGGAATTGGCGCTGAAGCGCTACTACGATTACTGGCGGATATTAATCTAGAACAAGAAGCAGAAAATCTGCGGGAAGAAATTGGTAATGCTAAGGGACAAAAACGAGCCAAGCTGATCAAGCGACTGCGAGTAATCGACAATTTTATCGCCACTGGGTCCAAACCGGAATGGATGGTAATGGCTGTGATCCCAGTTATTCCTCCAGACTTGCGCCCCATGGTGCAACTAGATGGTGGTAGATTTGCGACTAGCGACTTAAACGATTTATACCGTCGGGTAATTAACCGGAATAACCGTCTAGCTAGACTCCAAGAAATTTTAGCACCAGAGATCATCGTCCGTAATGAAAAACGGATGTTACAGGAAGCTGTAGATGCGCTGATAGACAATGGACGCCGGGGACGGACAGTAGTAGGTGCAAATAACCGCCCCCTCAAGTCCTTATCCGACATTATTGAAGGAAAACAAGGGCGTTTCCGTCAGAACCTCCTGGGTAAACGAGTTGATTATTCTGGACGTTCCGTAATTGTAGTTGGTCCGAAACTGAAGATTCACCAATGTGGTTTACCACGGGAAATGGCGATCGAGTTGTTTCAGCCCTTTGTGATCAACCGCTTAATTCGTTCTGGGATGGTGAACAATATCAAAGCTGCAAAAAAACTCATATCCCGGAATGACCCTAGTGTGTGGGATGTTTTGGAAGAAGTGATTGAAGGACATCCAGTGATGCTGAATCGTGCTCCTACCCTCCACCGTTTAGGGATTCAAGCTTTTGAGCCAATTTTGGTCGAAGGTCGAGCAATTCAACTACATCCTTTGGTTTGTCCGGCTTTTAATGCTGACTTTGATGGCGACCAAATGGCAGTACATGTTCCCCTTTCCTTAGAAAGTCAAGCAGAAGCTAGATTGTTAATGTTGGCTTGTAACAATATTCTTTCCCCCGCTACAGGTAAACCCATTATCACCCCTAGCCAAGATATGGTATTGGGAGCTTACTATCTAACTGCTGAGAACCCGCTAGCTAAGAAAGGTAATGGTAAGTATTTTGCTTCTTTGGATGACGTGATCATCGCATACCAACAGAGCGAAATTGAACTACACGCCTATATCTATGTGCGTTTTGATGGCGAGATGGAAACTAGTCAACCGGATAAAGAACCAGAGAAAGTCATAGAAAACGAAGATGGTACCCGGACGCTACTTTATAAATTCCGTCGTGTGCGCCAAGATGCTCAAGGAAATTTAATTTCTCAGTATATTTTTACGACTGCTGGACGTGTAATTTATAACAAAGCAATCCAAGAAGCCCTAGCAAGCTAAGTCATAAATCAAATCTTGTTCTTTACCCCCCACTCCCTATGACTGAAAAAACTGAAAAAATGGTTTTTCGTAATCGTGTAGTTGACAAGGGTCAACTGAGAAATTTGATTTACTGGGCCTTCATCAATTATGGTACTGCACGTACAGCCGTAATGGCTGATAAATTGAAGGACTTAGGCTTTCGCTACGCTACGAAGGCGGGAGTTTCTATTAGCGTAGAAGATTTAATGATTCCCCCTTCTAAGCAAGACCTCCTGAAAGCCGCAGAGGAAGAAATCCGGGCGACTGAATTACGTTATCAGCGTGGGGAAATTACTGAAGTAGAACGTTTCCAAAAGGTAATTGATACTTGGAACGGCACTTCTGAAGCCTTAAAAGACGAAGTTGTGCGCCACTTCAAACAGACTAATCCTCTCAATTCAGTCTACATGATGGCTTTTTCTGGAGCTAGAGGAAATATTTCCCAAGTACGGCAATTGGTAGGAATGCGGGGACTAATGGCGGACCCGCAAGGGGAAATTATTGACTTACCCATCAAGACTAATTTCCGAGAAGGGCTAACAGTTACTGAATATATTATCTCTTCTTATGGTGCGAGAAAGGGTCTAGTAGATACAGCTTTGCGCACAGCGGATTCTGGTTATCTTACCCGGCGTTTGGTGGATGTTTCTCAGGATGTCATTATTCGAGAATTTGACTGTGGTACTACCAGAGGGTTGTCCCTGAGGGATATGACAGAAGGAAGTAAAACTTTAATTCCTCTGAAAACGCGCTTAATGGGTCGTGTAGTTGCTGAAGATGTGTTTCATCCTACTACAGGTGAACTGATTGCCAAACGCAACACACCCATATCGGATGATTTAGCTATATATATATATGATGCTGGAGTCAAAGAAGTTATAGTCCGCTCGCCTCTGACATGTGAAGCAGCGCGTTCTGTCTGTCAACATTGCTATGGTTGGAGTTTGGCACATGCCAAAATGGTAGATTTAGGAGAAGCAGTGGGGATTATTGCGGCTCAGAGTATTGGGGAGCCAGGAACGCAACTGACAATGCGGACTTTCCACACTGGAGGGGTGTTTACGGGAGAAGTGGCGCAGAAAGTTAGATCCAAAACTGCTGGGGTGGTGAAAATTCCTCGCAAACTGCGGACTCGTCCTTATCGTACCCGACATGGGGAAGATTCTTTATTCGTGGAAGCGAATGGGATTTTGATTTTAGAATTGGTTACCGGAGAAAAGGAAGAAATTGCCGTTACTCAAGGTTCTACTTTATATATAGTTGATGGACAGAAGGTAGAAGCTGGACAGCTATTGGCTGAAGTAGCTTTGGGTGGTAGGACTACCCGCGCTAATACAGAAAAAGCTGTGAAAGATGTGGCGTCTGATTTAGCTGGAGAAGTGCTATTTGCAGATGTGGTATCGGAACAAAAAACTGACCGTCAAGGTAATACCACTACTACAGCTGCTAGAGGTGGTTTGATTTGGGTACTTTCTGGTGAAGTATATAACCTACCACCAGGTGCGGAGTTGGTGGTCAAAAATGGCGATACTATAAAAACCAACGGCGTTTTGGCTGAAACCAAGTTAACTACTTTACACGGTGGAGTGGTTCGGTTACCAGAAGCAATTCCTGGCAAAGGGACAAGGGAAATTGAAATTATTACTGCTTCTGTGATTCTGGACCAAGCGACAGTTACAGTCCAGAGCGCTCAAGGTCGGAATAACTATTTGGTTTCTACAGGTAATAACCAAGTATTTAACCTCAGAGCTACCCCTGGAACAAAAGTCCAAAATGGTCAAGTAGTAGCGGAATTGATTGACGATCGCTATCGGACTACAACTGGCGGCTTTTTGAAATTTGCTGGTGTGGAAGTTCAGAAAAAAGGTAAAGCCAAACTTGGTTATGAAGTGGTTCAAGGCGGAACCCTACTCTGGATTCCCGAAGAAACTCACGAAGTCAACAAAGATATTTCCTTACTTTTAGTAGAAGATGGACAATTTGTCGAAGCAGGGACAGAAGTAGTTAGAGATATTATCTGTCAAACTAGTGGCGTGGTGGAAGTTACCCAAAAGAATGATATCTTGCGGGAAGTGGTGATTAAACCAGGAGAACTGCTCATGGTTGATGATCCAGAAGCGGTTATGGCGCGAGACAACACCTTCATCCAGCCAGGGGAAGAATTCCAAGGGTCGGTAGCTACAGAATTGCGCTATATCCAATATATAGATTCTCCCGAAGGACCAGCGCTATTGAGCCGTCCGGTGGTTGAGTTCGCTGTACCTAATCATCCAGACGTACCTTCTACTACTTCCATTAATCAACAAACTGGACGCTCGATTCAGATGCGAGCAGTACAGCGTCTACCTTATAAAGATTCAGAACGAGTCAAATCGGTGGAAGGGGTAGAACTATTACGGACTCAATTAGTATTAGAAATTGAGCAAGAAGGCGAGCAGGACCATAATGCTTCACCCTTAGCAGCTGATATTGAACTAATTCCCGATTTAGAAGATCCAGAAATACAGAGATTGCAATTAGTTATTCTGGAATCTTTGGTCATCCGCCGTGATATTACCGCAGACGCTACTCAAGGTAGTACTCAAACTACATTAGAAGTGGAAGAAGGGCTGACTATTGCTCCTGGAGCTGTCGTCGCTCGTACCCAAATCTTGTGTAAAGACGGAGGGATAGTCCGTGGTGTCCAACAAGGAGCAGAAAACGTTCGCCGTTGTTTGGTGTTGCGCCCACAGGATATGATCACTGTGACTACCAATACTCCACCGAAGGTGAAAAAAGGCGATTTAATGGTAGAAGGTGCGCCTGTTACTACGGGTGTATTTGCCTCTGAATCTGGTCAAGTACTAGCTGTGAAAGGTCCAGAAGGTACACAATCTGCTAGTCCTGGGTCTACAGTTCCAGCTACCCAGCCTAATTACACGATTACTCTCCGGGTTGGTCGTCCCTATCGAGTCAGTCCTGGTGCTGTTCTACAGATAGAAGATGGGGATTTGGTGCAACGGGGTGATAACTTAGTATTGTTGGTGTTTGAGCGGGCGAAAACTGGAGATATTATTCAAGGGTTACCCCGGATTGAAGAGTTATTGGAAGCTCGGAAGCCGAAAGAAGCTTGTGTTTTGGCTCGCCGGGCGGGGGAAGTGAAGATAATTTATGGTGATACAGAAGAAGCGATCGCTGCTGGTACTGCGGAACCATTAGGTGTGAAGGTTCTAGAACCAGGTGGAACGGTGACTGAATATAATTTAGGACCTGGACAAAACCTAGTTGTGCTCGATGGTTATCGTGTAGAAGCGGGTGATTTGCTCACTGATGGACCATCTAATCCCCATGAAATTCTAGAAATCTTCTTTAGTCTAGGTTCGGATGATGGAATTTACGCTTGTGCTAGTTACGCTTTGCAAAAAGTGCAAAGGTTCTTAGTGAATGAGGTGCAGATGGTGTACCAATCACAAGGGATCGATATCGCGGATAAGCATATTGAAGTAATTGTACGTCAGATGACGAATAAGGTACGGATTGATGATGGCGGAGATACGACTATGCTGCCTGGGGAATTGGTGGAATTACGCCAAGTGGAACAGGTAAATGAAGCTATGTCGATTACTGGTGGTGCGAGAGCGCAATACACTCCTGTATTATTGGGGATCACTAAGGCGTCTTTGAATACTGATAGTTTTATCTCTGCTGCTTCTTTCCAAGAAACTACTAGAGTGTTAACTGAAGCTGCGATCGAAGGTAAGTCGGACTGGTTGCGCGGTTTGAAGGAGAACGTCATTATTGGACGTCTAATTCCTGCGGGTACTGGGTACAATACTTATGATGAACCTGGGGCGATCGATGATTACACTACTGATATGGGTAGTGCGGTCTTAGATGAAGTGGATGATGCTCTAGATATGGTGTTGGACGATCGCACTGCGAGGGCTTACAATTTGGATTCTCCCACGCTGGGAGAATCTGGTTTCGGTAACAGACGCGCAGAAAAGGCGATTTTAGATGATGAAGACGATGAATTAATTGCGGATGAAGTCAGCGACCTGATTGGGGATGACGAGGATGACGACTTCGAGGATGGTGACGATGATGAAGACGATGATGATGATTTTGAAGACGACGATGATGAGGAATAGAGTAGGATAATTTATCATTAGGTAAGAGTGGTGTGACTCCATCCCACCATTGCCTAATGAACTCTGCTTTATGACACTATATAAATGAGTGAAAGCTATACACTAGTATAATTTTAATGCAATCAATTTTCTGGTCTGTAGAAGAAGTAGCCATAAGAGCTAAACAGTTTTACGAAAATGGTATTCGTCAAAATGTGGAGTATGGTGAGAATATCGGTAAGATGATTGTAATCGATGCGGAAACTGGGGAATATGGGATAGATATAACTGGCGTAGAAACAGCGGTAAAGTTAAAACAGAAAAATCCCCATACTAGATTGTTTACTATAAAGATTAGTTATGATGTGGCTGTCAGTTTTGGTGGAGCAATAGAGCGAAATGCTAAATGATTTATGGAAAAGTAATCGATATATCCTGTATGCTTTCAAGATATTCTTTAGCAGATATAACAGCACTTCGCACATCAATTCTCATATATTTTTACCTCATGTCTACAATTTGTTGATAAAAGCATAAGCTTTAGCTTTTGTTAGTCTGAATAAATGTTCTAGAATTAAATAATGATCTAGTTCTGACTTTTCATCTGAAGAGATTCCACCATTTTTTTCACGGAAAATTAAATCAGATACTCTTTTACTTATGGTTTTTAGAAAACGCTTCTAAGTTATCAAATCAAGTAAGCTATTTACCAAAATTTAATTGTGATAAATTCATCATGTAAACCAACCGCTTAAATATCAGTTCAATCGGAGGGATTGCATATTCTGATAGATCAATAGTAACATTGTTTTCTTCTAATTTAAGAAAAAGCCAAAGAGTCCCTGTGGTAACAGTTCCATAAATCGTACTAACTGAATTATTTGCCTTTTGATTAAATTTCCAAGCAGCTAACATTTCAGCAATACATTGTCCTAAACCACCCTTAAGGTCTTCTTTTTTCGCTTCTACTATAATCGCCACAGGTGCTTTCACATATAGCTGCTCAAGTGATAAACTTAAAATAAAATCACATATTCCTGTTAAACCTACTTCTGAATCTACGTTAAACTCTTCACCAGAAAATAGACTTATCTGATTTTGTAATGCTTCTTTAACCGCTAATAATAATGGACAAATTACTAATTCAGACCTAGCTTTTTCTGTGTTGAGTGCTATAGCTAATTGGAGATTACGGTTGATAAATTCTGCTAAATATGGACTCGGTGTAATATTTGTTTCAGGAATTGATAAAAAATCTCCACCTTCAACCAGCGTCAGATGAAAATCTTGAATTACCCTCGCTAAGGTAAATTGACTATAAGCCATAGGTAGTACTCCTATTTTATTTTGGAATTAAGGCGATCGCAGGAATATCAAAGGATTTATACTTTTTGTATTATAAACCAGCAAAGTTTTGGCGATTTTACTTCAACAGTATAAGTTTTGCCTTTTCTTCTCAACAAGGATCGATTAAGCATGAAACGAAGACATTTTTTGACTTTAACAGGTATTTCTGCGAGCGTTACTATAGGCTATAGCACTGCAATTCTCGCAAGTAAGAACAGCCAAATTCTGACAGGTCGGGGGAAATTCACTTTCATTCCTAACCCCGAAAAAAACCATGAAGCTATAGACGTTAATTAGCGATTCCAGTGGTGTTCGTTACGTTCTCTCAGAAATCTATCATGTTCTCTACGCCATTCAAATTCACGGCGTCTGTTCCATTCTCGGTCATGGTGATGATCATATTCATAATGGTCTTCATGTCCAAAAATTACCCAAGCGTTAGCGTTTTGAGAAAAGGAAAATAGAGGAGCAGCAGTCAATAAAGCTAGTATAGCAACTGATTTAAGACGGTTCATAAAGTTTGTATCTCTTTGGGTTTCCTATATTTAATATATTGATAAATACAAATAAATGTAAGTTCACAAAGTCATATAATTTTAATGACTAACGTTTCATGACTTTCGTCATCGGTATCTCCTGTGGTGGTGATGAATACGCTATTCACTTCTCTCCTTTTAAATTTTTCCTATTTATTCGGCTTCCTAAGTTTTTGCCACAATAACACTGTTTGGTTGCCTTACCGGAAAGAGGTTACAAAACAGGAGTTGTAAAATAGCAACTTCAGGTAGTACATTTAAAATGGCAGAACTTTTATCCCTTCTTTTGGGGCTAGTTCTCCTAATTCTAAAAAAACATAGCTGAAATTGATTACATTGTTTTAGTAGGATTGAATTTGGCGTTTTGACTGACTAAAATACCACCGCGATCACTTTTAGGGTTGGCTTTCAGGACATCTGCGATCGCCTCTGCTGCTCCCGGACTTGGTAAACTAGAACCTAAGCTGAGATTGATTACATCAGCACCGCGATCGCCGTCCTTTTAAGAAAGACCAGCTTTGAACAAACTTTGACCGATGAATTCACCTCGTCGCACACCAGGTGGTATGGCAAAAAATCCGCCGCCTGTATGGGTGACAAACTGATTTAGTGCATCAAGCTTTGACATTTTATCAAACATCTTGATAAAGCCAGTACGCAGATCACACTGATAGGCAAGGAATAATATACCAGCATCATACTCAATTCCTTGTCGCCATGGTGGCCAGCGCTCGGCGGTGAAATCCGCCCCATCGTTATAGGAATAGCCCCGGCGTAAAATCTGCACATTATCATTGTTTACCGCAGCAGCAAGTCGCACATGAGCATTTTCAGGAATGATAGGGTTGCCATCCTTGTCAGTGGCATTGAGATCGAGTGTATCGAATTCTTTCTTCATACCTAGTGGTGCACCAGATACTTTATACCGACCAATCACCTCCTCTTGAAACTTGGCATCTGTATTATCCCAATGTTCTAAAGCCATGCGAATACGACGCACTGCTACGTAACTACCACCTCTCATCCAAGAAGGTCCTTCGCTGTTAACCCAGACAAATTTGTTCATCTCCTGTTGTTTGGGATTCTGCGTACCGTCTTTAAAGCCTTGTAGGTTCCGTGGTGTTTCTTTTCCATCGCCACCGGAAATGAAACCAGTTTGCGCCCAGCGAATAGTTGCTGTTCCTCCGGCTAATCGTGTCAATTGCCGAATAGCATGAAAAGCGACTTGCGGATCATCAGCACAAGCCTGTACGGAAATATCTCCACCAGTCTTTTCTGGTAATAATTGATCTCCATTAAATTTCGGCATATCTACAAGCGCATCTGGACGCAGTGCTGCCAGTCCGTAGCGGTCTTTACCTTCTTTCACGAAGAGACTGCTACCAAAGCCGAAAGTCAACGTTAGTCGTGATGGAGAAAGCCCCAATGCTTCGCCACCATCCGATGTTGTTGGATAACCTATGGTCATCTTTGCCGCAGCTTCTGTCCAGACCTTAAGCATTTTAACAACATCATCAACCTTATGTGTTACCAGATCGAAAGCAGCAAAGTAAGTATGAGCTTGCTGAGGTGTAATAATTCCTGCTTGATGCTCGCTCCAGAACGGCACAATCGCAGTCTTATCAGCAGCCATAGCCTTATCCAATAGGCGAGGCATTGAAGCTATGAGTCCAGTTCCAGCAGCTAATACTCCTAACCCAGTAGTGGCTTTGAGGAATTCACGGCGATTTAACATAGGTATTGGGTATTTACTGGTCATTGCATAGAAACCAACGTATTCACGTCGTCCTCCACATAATACAATCCATCACCGGAAAGATTCGTAGTAATCCCGAACAAATCGCCATTACCAGGTGGTGTTTGCGCTTTGTCAGTATCAAGCCATTGAGCAAATACCTGTTTACCAGTTACCGGGTCTACTTCCACAGCCTGACCGTTCTTCCCATTAGTCACCAGTAGATTACCATTAGGAGTCGTAGTCATAGCAAGTGGTCGATCAAGCAAACCATCCTTAGTAATCTCACGTCCAGTACCAGCACTATCCTGACGTGTGGTTGCCTTATCAATAGCAATAATGCGATTATTCAGTGCATCTGAAACATAGAGTGTGGATTGGTTGCTTAAAGCCAAGCCAGTTGGTCCAATCAGGAATACATCCTTATCAGCACGTTCGGAAAGTCCATTAGCAATGATAGTCTGGCTCTTGACAATGGGGGGCTTTCCTGCAGGAATCGCTAGTTCAATACGTAGCACAGTAGCCTTGTTGATGTTAGTACTTGAGGCATCCGGTGCGCCAACACCAAATCCTGCGTTACTGACGAAAAGTGTAGCAGTGGTGTCGTTATCAATCACCGCCATATTTCCCCACGGGTCATTGATGTTCGGTCCAGAAATTGTTCCGGCGACATTGCCATTGGCATCTAAGACAATCAGGCACCCTTCACTTTTGGTTCCTGTAGTACCGTCCTTGCTTGGTGTTGAACCTACAATTATCCAACCGGATTTCAGTATGGTCATAGCTGTGGATAGTCCCACACCACCACCAGGGCATTTTTTGAGGTTATCAGGAATTTTTGCAAATAAAGATATCTTTTTGGTTGCAGGATTGTAGTCAATAATCGTTGTGCCAGTGCCTTGCAGATTCTTGGCATTGTTGAAATTATCTACTAGTACATCGCCTTTCTGGATCTTTCCCGATGATACTGGAGCGACCACAACAGCATAGGGATTCTGGTCTCCATTATCAGGGATTGTAGAAGTCAATGTAGTACGGCTATGTACCTTTTCTAGAAAGCCTTTCGACTCATTCGCATAGGCTGTTCTTACCGAAAATGCAACAAGCACTACAAGTAAGACATATTTTTTCATAGTGGTTGATTTCTAAAGGGTAATATTTTGCATCAATTTTTGAGAAGTATACGCAATAAAGTACTAGTAATTACACTATAATAAATAAGAATTTATGTCAACTACTCTTTTCCCAGAGAAGTTACTGTCACAAAGTTTTTTCTACTGTGACTCCGGTGGTATTTGTGATTTCCTGATTAGCCGATCGCCCGAACAGTTAGAAATTGAGTTTCCATTACCCAGCTTGGGTTTTTGATTTATACAAAGAATTTATTAAGGGTTAAATTTTGTCCAATGCTTGTATTTGTTCCATATGTTCTCTAATTTGAGCGTCCCACTCAGGACTAAACTTGTCTATGAGCATTTGCATTGCTTGTTCTAATAAAATTTAATATACGAATTTAGAACTTTACGGAAATTTTACCTTCGGATATTCGTGACGAAGTTAAGGTATTAATATAACTAGTTTAAAGTGTATCAAAATATATGTTCAACAGCTCGAAAAAGAACCCTATATTTTTTACTTTACCTTTTGCAGTAATAGCCGCCACAATCACCATAATAGACTCAGCTCAGTCAGTACAGGCTTTTGATTTAGGAACAGCTGAAAACTACAACGCCCTTATTTTGCAAAATATGAATGCACAGAATACTGATGCTGAAGGACGTGTAGCTGTTGGTGGTAATGCAACATTGACTAACTATGGAATTGGTAGTTCCCTCACTAATTCTCATGGTACTGATAATCGTCTCGTGGTAGGTGGTAACTTATCTTACAACGGCGGTCAGATTTTTGGTGGTGATGCTGTCGTTGGCGGTACTGTTAACACCCTCGTCTATTTCAATTGCTCTCCTAACTGTGCTGTCAAATCAGGTCAGGTAATTGACTTTAATACTGCAGCCCAACAGTATGATAGCCTGGCTCAATCCTTGGGTGCATTAGGAGCCACAGGTACTACACAGTATCAGTATGGTGGGATCGAACTTCAGGGAAACAATAGTAGTTTGAATATATTTACAATTAATGGTTCCGAATTTTCCAGCAGCACCTACTTGAATTTCAATGATATAGGTAGTAATTCTACAGTACTACTTAATATTACAGGAAACAACATCGATATTCAGAATTTCGGTTTAAATCTGAATGGTGTGAATAAGCAAGATATCTTATTTAATTTTGTAAATGCAACTCAATTAACGACTAGTGGATTCTCATTTGAAGGTAGCGTACTTGCTCCCTTTGCTAACTTCAGTTTTTCTAATGGTAATTTAGAAGGTACTTTAATTGCTAATTCACTATCTGGTAATGGCGAACTCCATAATTATGCTTTCCAAGGTAATCTTCCTAAAGGCGTTAATAGTGAACCCACTCAGGTGCCAGAGCCAAATAATATTTTAGGATTGTTTATACTAGTAGCTTTGTCCGGGTTTCCCTATTGTTCGAGAATCTTTTCTAGAGTTAGTAAGTAAAGCCTAGTAGCGATCAGGAGCAATCACCCCAGATAGTTAGACTTTTCTGGGGAACAATAATGAGTTTTCTACTAGATACTCATATTCTTGTTATGATTTTTAGAAAATAATTCTAAGCTGTCAAATCAAGTAAGGAATACTAACCATATCAATTGTTGATTAAATTAAACATTCATTCTTCCAATAGCTGAAGGAGAAGGATATTTTTTATGATCAATAAGTAATTGACGTTCTAATAACCGAGCTTGATCGTTAAATCCTAAAATTGTAGCTGTCACTTGTCCTATATTTGTGAGAGGTTCAATAGTAGAATTATTCAGTTTAAAATGTTTTCCCCAATTATCCCAACGAGGATGATAAAACCGAACAAATTCTTTTGTATCTAAAATAATTGAACCTATATCACTTCCTTTAAATCTGTTACAATAGACACAACAATAAGCTAGATTATCTATATTTGATGAACCACCATGTTTGATACTAATAATATGATCAATGGCACATCCTAAAATAGTATCATGTTCAGAAATTAGACAATATTCACATAAATTATCCGCTCTTTTTACAACTAAACAACGAAGCTCTGAATTCAAATAAGGACGCTCCATAATTGAATTTTAAGCCTCATTGTTAATAAAATCATAAGCCCTAGCTTTTGCTAGTCTTAATAAATGTTCTAGAATTAAATAATGATCTAATTCTGATTTTTCGTCTGCTGAAATTCCACCATTTTTTTCACGGAAAATCAAATCAGATACTCTTTCTTTTGCTGTTTCTGATACTTGAAATTCAACTAAACTTTGAGATGTTATCCCAGCAGCGAGAAAGTTGATTATTTCTTCATAAGCTGGATTAATACTGATTGATGTTTTCATTATGATTAATTATCTCCTTGATTAATCTTCGGAAATTTGGGTATCTCAGCACTCATTAAAGGCTTACAAATATGGTGATTCTCTCATTATAATATGCGATCAGCGTTATTTGGGGTAATTGAGTCATTGGAAGTTATGGAAGAAATTTTTAATCAGGGACTCATTAATAATATGGAAGCAAGAAGCACTTGCAGATTATTTTTATGTATATATCAGTTTATTTATTTAGCTGATTTCAAAAAAATGCATAGTAAATATAGCTAATTTCCTCAAATCAGTTAGTTTTGTAATGCTTCTTTAACCGCTAATAATAATGGACAAATTACTAATTCAGACCTGGCTTTTTCCGTGTTGAGTGCTATGGCTAATTGGAGATTACGGTTGATAAATTCTGCTAAATATGGACTCGGTGTAATATTTGTTTCAGGAATTGATAAAAAATCTCCACCTTCAACCAGTGTCAGATTAAAATCTTGAATTACCCTCGCTAAAGTAAATTGACTATAAGCCATAGATAGCGCTCCTATTTTATTTTTGTATATAAGGTCATATTGATAAAACGCAACGCTTTTATCATGTATATTCCTATTGTAATACATGAAATACACTTTCAAAGGGGAAAACTTATGTCCTACAGTGATTTCACGGTTGGTAAGGTAAAGCAGGCTTTTGGAATTAAGACAATCGAAGGAATATCGTTTTTTCCCACCCTCTCTCCCGTCGCAGCAACTTCTACATTATTGGAAGTACTAGAAGAAAACCTCCCGCTTGCGGTTGCACTACCGAGCGAAAAAGCAAAATCTGAACTGCTGATTAGTCCGATTCTAGTTGAAGTCCGTAAACTTCTCAAACATCAAGTGAGTCTATTTTCAGGACAGGAGTTTACTGTTAATGCTGAAGTTGGACTGAGTGGTATTTGTGATTTCCTGATTAGCCGATCGCCCGAACAGTTAGAAATTGAATTTCCAGTAGTTGTGCTGGTAGAAGCTAAGAAAGCCGATATCAATAGTGGAATGGGACAGTGTATGGCAGAAATGGTCGCAGCACAACAGTTTAACCAGCAGTCAGCAGAAGAAACTCAACCCGTTTATGGTTGTGTTAGCAATGGGTTGTTATGGCGATTTCTCAAACTTGAAGGAGAGCAAATGACAGTAGATTTGAAAGATTATTCTTTGGAACCGATATCAGATTTACTGGGAAAACTGGTTTGGATGTGTGGGGATCTGACGCTAAATTAACTATAATCCACATTATAGCATTTCTGTTTTATTTTTGCACAGAACCTCCTACTTCCGACCTACGCATGGTGTGCCAAAATCAAAGATGACTTATACTTCCACAAAAATCATCACATTCGAGGACTTCCTGGCTCAGTATGGCGATCATCCTCGCTACGAACTTGCTGATGGAGAATTGATCGATATGGAACCAACTGGCTCTCACGAAACGGTTGGCGGTAAATTAGCGACTCAAATTGGTATTGCTATTAACAATCAACAATTCCCCTGGTTCATCCCTCGTACTTGTTTGCTCCGCCCCTTCTTTGATGTAGTTACTGCTCGTCGCCCTGATATCGTGGTATTAGACGAAACTCTTCTTGCTAATGAACCTTTATGGGAAAGAGAACCTGTAATCACTCTAGGACGGTCTATCAAACTTGTTGTTGAAGTTGTCAGCACAAATTGGGAGACGGATTATGCTCGAAAGCTGGAAGAATACGCAATTATGGGGATTCCCGAATATTGGATTGTAGACTATCGTGCTTTAGGTGGTATCGCTTTTATTGGTAAACCTAAACAACCTACTTTTACGGTTTCTCAACTCATTGGTGAAGAGTATCAACAGACAAAATATCGCCTGGGTCAACCAATTTACTCTCCTCTTCTACCAAATCTCAAACTTCGGCTAGATGATATTCTCCCTAGATAATTTAAGAAATTACTTTTAAGAAATCACTTTTCTGTAAATCGCCAAACACCATCCCACTTATCCGACTTATCTTGTTCTAGAAGGTAATTGACACGCTCAAGATATAATTCAGCTGTCTTATCATCAGCATTAACCGCTAAAACTTGGGTAAAACAATCTTTTGCTTGGTCAAAATAACCCTGACGATAATGTTCTAAACCCCGTTCAAAATCAGCCTGGGTTTTTAACTTGAGACTTCTAACAAACGCAACTTCTGCATCTAATACTTCATAAACAGATAGCGGTTCATTTTTTCCCTTGACGATCGCTCGATCAATAAACCGAATATTATACTTCCGTGAAGTAGTCATATTCTCCAACGCCTGTTCAGAAATTAGCAATGACACACCATAAAACTTGGTTAGCCCTTCTAGACGAGACGTAAGATTAACACTATCAGAAAAAGCATCCTCTTGCATTCGTTCCTCCTCACCCACCATTCCTAACATCATGTGTCCCACATGAATACCAATACCAATCTTAATTGGTTGATAGCCTTTTTTGATCCTTTGCTGGTTATACTCCTCAACTCGCCTATGTTTATCTATACCCGCTGCTACGGCATCATCAGCACCTTCTGGAAAAACCGCCATCACCGCATCCCCGATAAATTTGACGATTAACCCATAGTTGCTGCGAATTTCTGGACTAACTCGTTTGAAATAAGCATTGATAAAATTGAAACTGTCTTGGGGTGTCATCCCTTCACACAGAGTTGTAAATGAGCGAATATCGCTAAACATTACAGCCATAATTTTACTGACATGATCCCCCAACTGCACATCAAGAATACTTTTCTTGCGGAGAAAGTTTAAGTACTCATGCGGGACAAATCGCCCATAAGATGTCAATAAAGCCTCTAATTGTACATTAGCAGCAGTCAGTTCTTGCTCACGCATTTTTAGGGTTTTGACCATATTCGTGAACACACGAGCCAGATTTCCTAGCTCATCACTCCTACTAGTAACATCTACCAAATCATCTGCTTGAAAAGCATCTTTTTCCACATCCGCAGCAGCTTTGGTGACTTTGCTCACTTGCTGAATATAAGCTGATTGTCGAGTGACTTCAGCTTTGAGTAGGGATTCTGCTTCTTGTCGTTTCAGGAAGTTAATATAAGCTTTAGAATGATAACGAATCCGGGCAATTAACTCCATCCGGTCTGGTAGTTTGACCAAGTAATCATTAGCTCCCAGTTCAAAAGCATGAGCTTTGATCTTTGGTTCCTCTTTACTGGATAGCACAATCAAAGGTATATTCACCGTCGGTGAGTCTTGAGCGCGGAGAAATTTGACTAGTAATAAACCTGCCATTTGGGGCATGACTAGGTCTTGTAAAATAATTGTGGGTTGACAGGATTTTGCTATCTGGAGTGCTTTGGTAGGATCGTCACAATAATGAAATATAATATCTTTTTCTGGTGCTAGCAGGCGCTGAACTGCTTCACCAATTATAGATTGGTCATCAATTAGTAAAACGGTTATTTCTTCATCCATAATTGCTCTTGTACCAACTTGCTGGCGATCGCATCTGGACTTAACACTTGTACCGCCGCATTTAATTCCACAGCCGCCCTTGGCATTCCGTAGACTATGCAACTTTCTTTATTTTGAGCAATGGTATGCCAACCTTGTTGTTTTAAAACACTTAACCCATCTGCTCCATCTTTACCCATACCAGTAAGTAAAACAGCTATTCCTTTAGATTTCCAATGTTTAGCCAGACTTTTAAAAAATACATCCACCGAAGGACGATAGGGATATTCTACAGGATTCTTTGTATAACCTAAAGTTAAATCCGGTTTTAAATAAAGATGGTCGTTGGTACCCGCAATTAAAACTGTACCTTTTTGTAAGCGATCGCCTGTCATGGCTAATCTCACCTTCAAGGGAGTTTGCTGATTTAACCACTCAGCGAAGCCACTAGAAAAACTACTATCCACATGTTGGACAATGGCGATCGCCGCACCAAAATCAGTAGGTAATTGAGACAAAATAGTTGCTAATGCTTTAGGACCACCTGTAGATGACCCCATCACCACTAGTGAGACTGAGGATGGCGAAAAAATCTCACTCTGGCGCTCTAATTGAGCATCACGATTAACTAACTTTGTTTTGTTATTTGCAGGAGTATGTTTAATCAGTCTTCTAATTGTAGCCATTTTTGCTAATAGCTTATCAGCCATAGACGCACTATCTTCTTGTCCTAAAACAGGTGTATCGACAGCATCTAAGGCACCATAACCCATTGCTGCGTAAACTTTACCTATATTTCTTTCTGTACTCGTTGTGACAATCAAAATTGCACAAGGAGAATTTTGCATAATTTTCTGGGTGGCTTCGACACCATCCATTACAGGCATAAGCATATCCATAAGGATTATATCAGGCAAATCTTGCTGGCACTTGAGCACCGCTTCAGCCCCATTGCTGGCAGTCCAAATCACCTGATAATCAGGTACAGCTAACAAGATACGCCGCAGAATCCCTATAGCGATTGGCATATCGTTAACAATTGCTATTCTCATGTGGGCAGGGTGTAGGGTGTAGGGTGTAGGGGGCTATTTGCCGATTAAATCAATAACTGCGTTAATTAGTTTATCATCATGGAAACTACTTTTAGTCAGGTAGTAGTCTGCGCCAACTTCTAATCCTTGGAGGCGGTCTTCTTCTTGGTCCCGATAAGAGATAATAATTACAGGAATCGAATTTAATAGAGGATTACCTTTGATCTGTCTGACTAATTCAATTCCGTTCATCTGAGGCATATCAATATCGGTAATTACTAAGTCATAGTGCTTACTGCGTAATGCACTCCAGCCCTCCATACCATTTACGGCAGTATCAACATTATACCCTTGATTTTCCAACAATTTGCGCTCCATCTCTCGCACGGTGATCGAGTCATCCACAACCAGAATTTTGCGACGGCGATCGCCATTTTCTCCTGCTACTTCCACATTTATCCTCGCCAGTCGTCCCTCCTTGAGTACGTAATCAATGGAACGGACAATATCCGAGACATCAATAATCAAAACTGGTGAACCATCTGGTAATAATGAAGCAGCGCTAATATCCGGGACTTTACCTAAACGGGGGTCGAGAGGTCTGACAACCAAATCATGCTCACCCAAAAATTTATCTACTATCAATCCATAGGTATCATATTGCTCGCTAATTACTACTATAGAAACTAATTGAGGTGGATCAGGTGGATGAGTTGGTTCTGCTAGTTCTAAAATCTGATCCGCAGCAATCAAACCAATATTTTGGGTATCTATGGATAAATACTGGTGATTTTCTACATCCAGAATTTCCGTTCTCGATACAGTCACAATCTGATCGATGCGAGCTAAAGGAATAGCATATGGTTTACCAGAAATTTCCACCAAGAGGGTGCGGACAACAGATAAAGTTAATGGTAATTGGAAGTGGAAACTCATGCCATTTCCTGATTGGGAAATTGCTCTGACGGTTCCTCCCACTTCTTGCGCCATACTTTTAGCGATATCTAATCCTACACCGCGTCCTGAAATTTCTGTTACCTGTTGTGCGGTGGAAAATCCTGGTAAAAATAAGAACTCCATCAACTCAGCATCCGTGAGTTGAGCTATCATCTCTGGAGTAGCTAAATTTTTGTGGAGGATTTCTTGGCGTAATTGCTCGCGATCAATCCCCCGTCCATCATCACTCACAGTAATCGCCAACATTCCCCCGCGATGAAATGCTTCTAATCGGACTGTTCCTTCTTCCGTTTTGCCTAAGTTCTGGCGCTGCTGGGGCGGTTCAATTCCATGGTCCACAGAGTTACGCAGAATATGAATTAAAGGTGCTTCTAATCTTTTGAGAATATCACGATCAACTGGTGTGGATTCACCAAATATTTCTAATTTGACTTGTTTATTTAATTTCCGTGCTAGGTCCCGCATCATCCGGGGAAAACCTTGGACACCATCAGCAAAGGGACGCATGTGGGAATTAATTACTTCTCGATAGAGGCGATCGGATAAACTAGCCATTCGCCGGACGTATAGTTCTAATTCATTTAGACGAATTGCAACGAAATCAATACATTCTTGTTCTTGTTGACGTGCTTGTCTCAAGTATTCCTTACTCTCTAGCCCAAATGAGTTTTGGTCTAGCACATCTTGTAATTGTTCCATCGTGCGGTAAAGTTCTCCCAATCGAGATTTCAAAGGTATGACAGAATCAGCAAATGGTTGTAACCAGTTGGATTCGATCAATAGCTCTCCCGCCAAACCCATAATCCGGTTTAGGTTATCAGCGCTGACCTTGATCACTCGTTCATCAGCTGGAGCTTTTTCTATTTTTTCATTTAGAATTACTACCTGTCCTTGTTGTTTTTCAGTTATTACCAAAGGTTCAGACTTAATAGGGTTTTTTGTACCTATTTGTCTTACTTGTAAAAAAGTCCCAATTTCTGAGATGGTTGTCACAAAGTCGATTTGATGTTGTAATAACCAATTGTTGAGTTCTAAGTCACTCACCTGAGCAATATTTTGCAGTAAATCCGCTCCATGAAGCAGTACATCCACATGTTCCGAATTCAAAGTAATGGTGTTCTTTTGCGCTGCGACAAAGCAATCTTCCATAACATGGGCTAAATTAACTATCATATCCAGCCCTACTATCCTGGCTGCTCCCTTAATGGAATGGGATGCACGCATCAAAGCTTCTAATTCCGATATAGATTGTGGATTAGTCTCAATCATCAATAATCCCCGATTCATCACCATAACTTGCGCCTCTATTTCCTGGCGAAACAAGTTCATGATCGAATTATCGGACTCATTACTCTGAACTAACTCTGAAGCAGAAACAGGAAAGATTTCTGTCAGTGAGTCAGCTGATTGATCTATAACTCCTGATGGTTGTAATTCGCTGAGTTTTTTTTCAGTAGCTTGTAAATCCCCAGTATAATCTACGATCCAAGAGGTCAATGTATTCTCAGACCCATCAGCCAACTTACTTATACTTAAGAGTAAGTCACTAGCATGGAGCAGACTATCGATCTGTGCAGGGAATAAAGTGAGGTGCTGATTTCGCGTAGCGGATAGTAAACAATGCTGAATTAATTCTGCTAACTTGGTAGCAGGTTCTATTTCGACAATACGAGTCACTCCCCAAATAATATGGGCGCTCTGGGTTGCTTGTTCCACTACATAGGTAGAAGATGGCTGGGTCTTGAGCAGGGAAAGAGATTGTTTTAGGTTGGTAACTTGAGTCTCTACCTCGCTGCAAAATAATGACCAAATAGTGTAATTACTCATAATACACGTATATTATATATCTATAAGATTTTCTGATTCAGTTGATAAAATAATAATTCCCAGTCCAGAAAATTTACTTTATATCCTTCCCAGTCGAGAATTGCCTTGGTATAGCCTGTTTCGCTTTTTGTTACTACTACAGGTGCTGCTTGTAACTCATGCAAATAAAAACGAAAAATACCATATACTTCATCGACTGGAAACACCCATTTATTGGGGTCTTCTCCGACTACAACCATCCGACTATGAGTTTCTTCATTGACTCCATTTGTTTCTTCAGCTTGTGGGATATGTAAAAGATGACGGAGAGAGGCGCAGAGTAAAATTTCTCCCCGATTGCTGACCAAACCTAAAAAAGACTGATTACTCCGATGGGGTAGAGGTTGAATAACGCTCGTTTCACTAACTTCTTGTAAGATGCGCACGGGTAATGCAAATCTCTCTTTCCCCAAACGAAAAATCATCAGGGAAATTGCACCAGCTACACCAGCGATCGCTTCATTTCCAGAATTGATTTTTAGCTGATCAAGGGGACTTTCTAGAAACTTCAGCCAGTTTTCCAGATAGCTTGATGGTGCTGTACGTTCTAATAAACTATCTCCAACAGCAGCATATACTGGACATTCATGACAATGAATCACCTGCTGTAATTCGTGACAAGAGCGATCGCCGTGGACCCCAATTTTGTTCCAGCAATCATTGAAAGTAAGATGTTCACTAAGATCAGTATTCATCACAGCGAGATTACATATGTAATTTTCGATTAAAGTAAGTTTACCACTTCTCAGTCATATAATAATCCTTAAATTCCTTTTTCAAGGTTCATATTAAAATTATTATAACTTAATACAAGTATTGATATGATTTGATATAATTTTAATTAATTCAACTATAAAAGCATATTAAAATTAAAGTTATGGTGGTGCAGAGAAAGAAAACAAAACAGTTTACTCATTCCGCTAATTTAATAATTTTACTTTTAGTTTTCATTCTATCGTTTGTGATAGTTGTATATCAACTAATTACTGAAATTAATGTAAGTGTTGATTCTGTTCAAAAAGAGAGATTAGGCATTGAGTATAATTCTTCTTTAAAAGAACTTTTAGAGGATATTATTCAACATCGTACTTATGTAAATGAATATTGGTTGGGTGATGTATCTGCAAAAGATAAAATTTATTTACAGATTCCGAAAATAGAAACTGATATTCAAAAAATGAATGCTGTTGACCAAAAAAATGGTACTAAGCTGCTGATGACTGATAAATGGCGAAAATTAAGCAATTTATTGCATAAAACTTCATTATTACAAAAACAAGGTCTGAATTTTAATTTTAAAAAAAGCCAGGATGAAGATATCATGGTTATTGATTATATCCTGAGTATCATAGGAGAGAGTGAGAATTTAATTTTGGATAATTCTCCTGAAACCTATTATTTAATGGAAGCAATCATTAACCATCTGCCTAAGATGGCTGATAATTTGGCTCGAATGAGGGATTTAGGTATTGTCTTAAAACATAATGTGACTGATTCTCAGGAAAAAATACCGTTAGATATCCTCAACAGTTTTCTTAAATCAGAAAATGATTCTCTGAGTAATCATCTGCAAATTTCTCTCAACAAGAAGAATTCCCAAAATACAGGTCTACTAAAAAAATTGGTGAAAGAAAATGTCGATAATACTAGTAAATTCTTGGAAAACATTCCAGCCACATTAATTACTCTTAAGGCTAAAAAAACTGATATTCAGCCAAATGATTACTTTGCTTTAAGCAGTCGAGCGATCGCCAGCCAACTAGAGTTATATGATGCTATCTCTACAACACTCGATAGCCTGTTAAAATCAAAGTTAAACCTGCTTTCACAGAGAATACATTACATACAACTATTTGCTATATTTATCTTATCTACAATTATATATACTTTAATAATATTTTCTAGGACTTTAAACAAACGGAACCGATTTGAGCAGGCGTTACTTCAAGCTGAGGAAAAGTACCGCCATATTTTTGAAAATGCTATTAATGGTATATTTCAAGCAGAGCCTAATGGGCGTTGTGTTAGTGCCAATCAAGCAATGGCGCAAATATATGGCTACGAATCACCAGAACAGCTAATAGGCAGTTTGGCTGATATAAAGCAATTATACGTTGAGCGGAAAAAGCGAGATGAATTCATCGATCTCATCCACAATCAAGGTAGTGTGTCCAAATTTGAAGCAGAGATTCGTTGTCAAGATGGGAGTATAATTTGGGTTTCTCAGAATGTGCAAGCCATCTGGGATGTTCATGGCAATTTGTTGCAGTATGAAGGTATTGTTGAAGATATTACTGAACGTAAACAAACAGAAATAGAATTACAACGAGCCAAGGAAGCATCTGATATAGCTAACCGAGCCAAAAGTGAATTTCTAGCCAATATGAGCCATGAGTTGCGAACTCCACTCAATGGTATTCTAGGCTATGCTCAGATCCTCAGACAATCAAACAAATTGTCCAACGAAGTACAAACTCATATAGATATCATTTATCAATGTGGTAAGCATCTGCTGACTTTAATTAATGACATTCTCGATCTTTCTAAGATAGAAGCTGAGAAAATGGAACTTTATCCTACAGACTTCCACTTTCCCGCTTTCCTTTCATCCGTTACCGAAATGTTTCGGATTCGCGCCGCACAGAAAAACCTCAAATTGAACTATCAAAGTGATCCAGATTTACCAATTGGTGTTTATACTGATGAAAAACGTCTGCGACAAGTGTTAATTAACTTATTAGGCAATGCCATCAAGTTTACTAAAACTGGTGAAGTTACCTTTAGTGTAAGCCTAATTGAGAAAATACTTGATCCATCGGGGAGGACTATGTTTAGAACTCGCTTTAGTATTAAGGATACAGGTGTGGGTATAAATTTGGCAGAAATTGAAAGAATATTTTTACCTTTTGAACAAGTAGGTTCTCGCAGAAGTCAAGCAGAAGGTACCGGATTAGGATTAGCAATTAGCCAAAGAATAACTCAACTTATGGGGAGTAAAATTCAAGTTATTACTCAACCTCAAATGGGTAGTGTTTTTTGGTTCGATTTAGATTTGTTAGAGGTGATCGATTGGAAGAATAAAAGTCTCCAGAAAGAACAAGGTAAAGTTATAGGATTTGTAGGTAATACCAAGAAAATTCTCGTTATTGATGACAGATGGGAAAACTGTGCGGTAATTATAGATTTACTCACTCCTTTAGGATTTGAGGTAATCGAAGCTAGGAATGGTAGACAAGGATTATCAATTGCGATTGAGCATAAACCAGATTTAGTAATTACAGATCTAGTTATGCCAGAACTAGATGGGTTTGAATTGATGATGGCTTGGAAAACAATTCCCGAACTACGAGGAATTAAAATAATTGCTTCTTCAGCTAGTGTATTTGAAACAGATCAATATTCCAGTTTTGAAGTCGGAGCGCTAGATTTTTTACCTAAACCAGTACATGCAGAAGAACTTTTAGAAAAACTCTCATTTCACCTGCAAATAGAATGGATATATCAAACTGAATCAGATGATAAATTATCAGGTGATGATGAGATCATTCCTCCACCAGCAAACGAATTAGAGATATTGTTTGAGTTTGTTCTGAGAGGCAATCTCAAAGAAATTTCTAAAAGAGCTGATTATCTAGAGAGTTTAGACGACAAATATTTACCATTCACGACAAAATTACGACAGTATGTTCAAGAATTCCAAGAGAAAAAAATCCAGGATATGCTGGAGAAATATATGTAAGTACAGTTTTAATGTAACCATTCACATCCCCCCCCATTTTAAGGGTAAGTATAGAAAAAGGTATTGAGGTAATGGAGTATGGTAATATAAGAAAAAACAGGTGGAGTAGCAACGAAAGACTGAATGAATCGACTC